>Ga0310811_10008541_pt1 | contig 13178 bp, 10 predicted proteins | sample YCmetagenome_FD_207642 | JGI IMG/M metagenome (GOLD analysis project Ga0310811, IMG submission 207642) | Soil microbial communities from experimental microcosm in Duke University, North Carolina, United States - YC | ecosystem: Engineered > Artificial ecosystem > Soil microcosm > Unclassified ...
TCGTATGGCCGCGTATAATAGTCCTGGCCAAATCGTCCCTGCAGATACAGCCAGTCCGTGAACTGGTAACGCAGAGACGCATTGCCGATGATACGATCGCGTCTGACGTGTTCAAAACGCTGTAATGCGACCCAATAGGGATTGTTTCGATTGGTAAATCTTGACAACGGCTGCTCGTTGCCGTTCGCATCCTTATAGGTCGCCTTCAGCCAGTGTACATCGATGCTGTTGGCCATCGTATAAATGGTCGTATTGGCGTTCATATCCTGGATGCCGATCTGGGGTGGATTGTGATTGTATTCATTGGAATAGTTGGCATTCAGCTGTAAGGTCAGCTTTGGAGTGAACTTATAGTTAAGACCCAGGTTCGCGATCTTTTTGTGATAATCGGAATTGGGCATAATGGCATTCGCATCCGTATTGGAAAAAGACAGCCGGAAATATCCTTTGTCATTTCCGCCGGAGAGCGCAACAGTATTGGTATAGTTCGCCCCGGTCCGGTAAAATTCCTTTATGCGGTTTTTATATGCGACATAAGGACGGGTAGAGCCGTCGAACTGGGGAGTAGGTTTACCATCCAGTTTTTCGCCAAAGCTATGTACACCCGAACTTTGTGCGTCACTCACCGACACAGGCCGAAGACCGTTCTCCCCCTGTCCATAGATATATTGAAAGTCAGTATAGTCCAGCGCCTGGTCGGCCTGAAAATGAGAATTGACCTCAACACCGATATCCTTGCTCCGTGTCCCGCTGCGGGTGGTAATGATGATCGCACCATCCTTGGCCCTGAAACCATAGAGAGCCGCGGCAGCCGCGCCTTTTAATATGGTCATCGACTCGATATCGTCCTGGTTGATGCTTTGCAATCCATCCCCCTGGTCGGAAGAGCCGCCCGTCGGATTCCCTGTCCCGTTGCCAGCCGAGCCCCCTCCGGATATGCTCGTATTATTGATAGGGATACCATTGACGACGATCAATGGCGAATTATCCCCCTTGAAAGAGGACTGCCCGCGGATACGGATCTTGGTGGAACCGCCCGGACCGCCTGCCGGAGGAGAGACGTTCAAACCCGCAACCTTACCTTCAAGGCTGTTCCCGAAATTGGTAGTGCGGTTTGTAGTCAGCTGCTCGGTATTGACGCTGGTCGCAGCATACCCCAACCGCCTTGCTTCCCGCCGGATGCCCAGGGCCGTCACCAGCACTTCATTGAGATTACGTGCCTCGGATACAAGGACGACATCGATGACATCCCTGTCGGTGACAGAAATTTCCCGGAAGACAAACCCGATCGAGCTGACAATCAGCGTCGCGCCGGAAGGTGCATTGATGTGAAAACGACCGAGAGAGTCGGTGGTAGCTGCGGCTCTTCCACCCTTTACCTGTATGGTCGCAGCCGCAATACCTTTACCCGCCGCGTCAGTGACGGTGCCGGTCCTTGTTTGCGCCATAATGTTCGTGGTAAAGAAAAGGAGGGTGGTAAGAATAGCGGGTGCAATTCTTTTCATAATGGCAATTGTTTTGTTTTAGCAAATCGTCAGTAAGTAATAGATACTATCTATCACCATACAAAGAAGATAAATTTTTACAAAAAAAACTTCCAATAAAGAACACCGGTGAATTTTAAACAGCGGAGAGAAATATCTATATTACACTAAACCGGACTCCGTCCGGTGTCAAAAAACACCAAAGAGAGATTGCTTGAACTCCTATCTATTTCAAAAAGGCCTGTCCGGTGAACTGGATCTTTTCCCGCACATCATCGAGTTCGGGCTGAAAAAGGTACAGACTATCCGTCTCTCATCTTTTCCCATAGAAAAAACTTCCACCTTCAGCATCTATTATATCTGGGAGGGCCGCTACGACTGGAGTATCGATGGCGAGCCTTATATTCTTTATCCATCCGACCTGGCATTGGTCCTACCGGGTCAGACCCTTGGCAGCCCGCGCAGCGCCCTCGACATCGGCGCCTTTTCCTGGCTGTCGCTCGATAGCAGTGAAGGCCCATGGAGCGGACTTTCCCTGACCGAAAGCCGTTCGATCCAAAAGATCCTGCGGCTGAATACCATACCTGTTGCGGGCAGTCTGAAAGACGCTGGCCGCATCTTCCAGCAGATGACACAGGAAGTGTGTCTCCAGGAGATCGGTTTTCAAACAAGAGTAAATCAGCTCATAGATGCACTGCTGATCCTGGCCACCCGTCAGTTCATTCATCAAAGCCATTCGCAACGGGATTTCTCGGGATCGTTCATGAAGCTGGAACAGGAGTTGAGGAAAAACCTTTCCCATCAGTGGACCGTTGAAGAAATGGCGGCGCTGGTAGGCCTTGGCACCACGGCCTTTACTGAAAAAGTAAAAAGCTATACTGGTTTTTCTCCCTTGAACTATCTCATCAATATCCGCATTTCGGAAGCGATCAAGCTATTGAAAAAGACAGACACCAATCTGACAGATATAGCGCTGGATACCGGCTTTTATTCATCACAACATTTTTCCACTACTTTCAAGAAGCTGACCGGCTACACGCCGAGCCAGTTTCGAAAAGATAATACAGACAAGCCATGAACCGTCAACAGGAATGCATACTGACCATCGACCTGGGCACGGGCTCAGTACGGATCTTTGCCTTCGACCTGCAAGGGGTTTTTATCGGGTCGATGAAAGGCTCCTATCCCACTTTTCATCGCGAGCCGGATCAGAGTGAGCAGGATCCCGAACAGATCTTCATCACCGTTCTCTATGTGCTGAAGAATCTCCTGACCGAACGGATTCAGCCGGCCGGTTACCAGGTGAACGCTATTTGTTTCAGCGCTGCGATGCACAGCGTGCTTCCGGTCGACAAAAAAGGAAATCCGTTGGGGAATGCCATTACCTGGTCGGATAACCGCGGAAAAAAGGAGGCCAGGGAGCTAAAAAACACTCCGCTCGGCAAGGCCGTCTATGACGCTACGGGCACACCCATCCATCCTATGTCTCCCCTGATCAAGATAGCCTGGATGAAAAACCAGGATAAAGAGCGTTTTGATAAAACGGCCCGGTTCCTTTCCCTGAAAAGTTATATCATCCAACAGCTGACCGGAGAAACCATAATCGACTACAGCCTTGCGTCAGCCACCGGCCTATTCAACATCCATTCCTTCCAATGGGAACAGGCAGCCCTCGATTACGCCGGGATCATCGCCAGCCAGCTGCCGGATCTGGTACCGGTATTTTATTCGACGCTACGGCTTCGCGGAGAATTTCAGTCCTCTTTAGGATTATCAGCAACAACAAAGATCATAGCCGGGGCCAGCGACGGATGCCTGGCCACCCTGGGTGCAGGTGTATGGGGGGAAGGGAAAGCGACCATTACCGTGGAACAGAGCGGTGCGGTGCGGGTTGTTGGCAAGGAAGTGCTGATCGATGAAAAACAACGCCTTTTTAATTATGTCCTGACTAAAGATTATTATGTCTCGGGAGGGCCCACCAACAATGGAGGGGTCATCTTCGAATGGTTTACCCGGGAGTTTGGCTCTTTCAGGAAAGCCTTCGACCTGGAAGACTCCATGGAAGGATTGATCCAGGAGGCTTCCAAGATTCCCGCCGGCAGCGATGGCCTGCTTTTCCTGCCTTATCTGCTGGGGGAAAGAGCTCCTATTTGGAATGCCAATGCGCGCGGCCTGTATTTCGGGCTGAACATGCAGCACCGGCAGCAGCATTTTATCCGGGCCACCATCGAAGGCATACTCTATGAGATCTACAGCATCGGCAAAACATTGGAAGAACACCGGGCCATCCATACGCTATCCATCAACGGCAGCTTTACGGCTTATCCCTTCTGGGCCCAGATGATCGCCGACATCTTCAATAAGCCCGTGCATGTAAAAAACAATTCGGACAGCATCGGGCTGGGCGCATTCCTTGTGACAGCCACGGAGATGGGTTTGTACAAAAGTCTTGAAGAAGCAACCCGCCGGATCGATGTTCCGGGTATGTACCGGCCGGACAGGAACAACCATGAGGTTTATATGCGGCTTTTCCGCATCTTCGAGCGATTGAGCAACAAGCTGGCAGATGATTTCGAGGATATCACCAATTTGCAGAGCTGACCCCGTTCTTATTTTAGCTCAAACACCGCAAACTGAACGTCGGCGGCGCCTTGATTGCCAAACTGGATATCCGTACCGGCAGGCAAAAAGATATAGTCTCCTTTTTCGCGGAACTTCTTTTCATTGACACTGGCTTTAACAGCCGGCCCCGAAAGACTTACGACGACTACAGGGGTCTGACGGGAATTCAGCCGGAAACGCCCGCCCCCGGACAGGGTAAGCCGATACCCGCGAACCGGCTTTTCATCGAATAAAAGCGTGAACGCGGAGTTCCTGACAGCCCCCCCGGCTTTTCCCGTTGGCTTATGCGGCAGCTCGATATCGATCGTATGAAAGGGTATCTTATCCTCATTCCATACGCGATGTATCCTTGGCGTGTCGGTAAAATCCTCATACCAAAGCCCTTCTGTGCTAAAAGTCCTGTGGCGGGGTTCGATTATCGTCTGCGAACCCGTTTTGGTATTGCCCAGGACCAGAAAAATGGAAGGCGTGGAATGTTTGTGATACAACGAAGTGTCTCCCGGCTGTATATGTACATCCAATATCCGTACCCATCCATTGTCCAGGACATCATGATGTCTTGGTTCCTTGCGGACCTGTATCACCTTTGAAGTATCTATATGTAGCTGGGCTGAACTGCTGCCGGCAATAAAAGTGACCGCCAAAAGGAGGGTAAGGCTCCGCATAGGTATTTTTTATAAAAATAAGGATAAATTACGCATTCGATTGCGTTAGCTTTTTTTAACTTATTGCCATTATCTTTAAGCAAATGAATAGAAAAGATTTCCTCCGCAATAGCAGCCTCGCCGCTATGGCCCTGGCCACAGCCGCAACCCCCGCCACACAGGCATTAGCCCGCAATAAAGACGATAAGGCGGCAGACGACAAACCCGGCGAGAAATTCGCCGGTACCAAATTCGTAGGACCCAAGGTGCGCCTTGCCATCCTCGGCACCGGTCTCCGCGGTCAGAACCATATGGGGCTCCTTCTGAGAAGAGATGACGTGGACATCGTCGCCATTTGTGATGTCGACAACCGGATGCTCGACAGCGCCAAACAAAGCATCACAAAAAGCGGAAAGAAAATGCCAAAGGTCTTTACCGGTAATCCCTATGCCTGGAAGGACCTGTTAAAACAAACAGAGCTGGACGCTGTCATCATCGCCACCCCCTGGGAATGGCATAAACCCATGATCATCGGGGCGCTGGAAGCAGGAATAAGATACGTAGGCACGGAGGTCATGCTCGGCATTACGCTGGAAGATCACTGGGAAGTGGTGAAGACGGCGGAGAAGCATGAGGCGCATGTGATGATGCTGGAGAACGTGGCTTACAGACGGGATGTCATGGCCGTACTGAACATGGTACAGCAGAACCTGTTCGGTGAACTGGTGCATCTCCAGGGTGGCTACCAGCATAATTTAAGGGATGTGAAATTCAACAACGGGCAACAGCCTTATGGCGGCGGTTGTGAGTTTGGCGAAAAAGCATTCTCTGAAGCCCGCTGGAGAACGGAACATTCCGTTCATCGCAACGGCGATCTCTATCCTACGCATGGCATCGGACCATTGGCCCATTATATAAATATCAACAGGGGCAACCGGTTTACCAACCTTTGCTCGTTCTCTTCAAAAGCGCGGGGTCTTCATGCCCATGTGATCAAGCAATGCGGTCCCGACCATCCCAGCGCCAGGGTACAGTTCAAATTGGGAGATGTGGTAACCACTTCCATCAACTGCGCCAACGGGGAAACCATCTTATTACAGCATGATACCAGTCTCCCCCGCCCCTATTCGCTGGGCTTCCGTGTGCAGGGAACAGGTGGACTGTGGATGGATGTCGCCAAAGGCATTTATGTCGAAGGACAGTCAAAGAATGACGAATGGGATGAAGCAAAGCTCTGGCTCGACAAATACGATCACCCTTTATGGAAACGCTGGAGCAGGGACGCGGACGGAGCAGGCCATGGCGGCATGGACTTTTTCGTCATCCATGCTTTCATCGAATCGGCCAAACGCAATGTGGCTCCGCCCATGGATGTATATGACGCAGCAGCATACAGCGCCATAACCCCCCTAAGCGAACAATCCATCGAGCTGGGTAACCAGACAGTTGAGTTCCCTGATTTCACCGCCGGTCAATGGATGTTCCGGAAGCCATCGTTTGGGCTGTCCGACGAATTTTAATGACCGTCAGGATCACCGTCGTCACACCGCAAAAGGACGATCGATGGACGGACTTGGCTGTGAGAACCATTTAGGCCCTTCTTCCGTCATATAGGCACAATCTTCCAGCCGGACGCCAAATTCGCCATAGATGGCTACCATCGGCTCCACGCTGAAACACATGCCCGGCTGTAACAACTGTTTGTTTCCCAACACCATATTCCCCCATTCGTGAATGTCCATCCCGATGCCGTGCCCCGTCCGGTGCGGCAGACCCGGTATCTTATACCCCGGTCCAAAACCCGCGTCTGTAATAACCTTCCGGGCTGCAATGTCGACCTGTTCACAGGGAACACCCGGTCTTGCCGCAGCAAAACCCGCTGCCTGGGCCCTCTTCTCCAGATCCCAGATCTCCCTTTGGCGGGGGGTAGGCTCGGCTCCAAACACGATCGTCCGACTGATATCAGAACAATATCCCTGCACTTTGCAGCCGTCGTCCATGATCACGACATCTCCCTTCTGCAGATGCTGCGTCTGGATGCTGCCATGTGGATATGCGGAAGCCGGTCCAAAATTCGCGCTGAGATCTCCTCTGACGCCCAAACGGGAAAAGGCATCCGACGCTATCGACGAGAAATCGGCGGGTGTCATGCCTTCGTGCAGCAAGGCTATCGATGCCTTATATGCGGCAACAGTGATGTCATTGGCTTTTTGCATCAGGGCAAGCTCCGCAGGAGACTTGATCATACGGCAATTCATCGTCACCGGGTCGCCACTCACAAAGTTGAGCTGCGGCGCTTCCTTTCTCACTCCATCAAAGATGAAAAAACGGAGCCTTTCTTCCATGCCTATGTTCCCTGCCCGGATGCCGTAGTCTTTCAGCACACCGGCAATGACGGTATAAGGGCTTTCATGTTCTTCCCAGGTGCGGACCTCCGTGCCGATCTTTATCAGCTCCCGCAGCCTTTCCGCCTCAAACGCCGGACAGACATATTTTACTTCTCCCTTTGCCGGGATAATGGCTACCATCGTTCGTTCGCTCTGCCCCCAGCTCATCCCCGTGAAATAGATCATGGAAGTGCCTGAATCCAGGATCAGGGCTTCGATCTTATTTTCCGTCATCAGGCGCTGGGCTTTCCGGATCCGGGCCTGTCGCTCCTCTACAGTAATAGGGACGACATCACCGGTCAACGGTCTCAGGTCGTCGAGGACAGCGGCGTCTACGCGAGGTAATCTTAATGGCAAAGCGCCGAGACCGGCAGTCGCCACCCCGGACAGGCGGATAAAATCTCTTCTTTTTAAGCTCATAGAACAAAACAACATACTAAAAGTGATATAGCCTTCACGGATTTTAACAAAAAAAGGCCCTGGAAAGGGCCCCTTTTACTATTAACTCTGCATTCTACCTAAGAAGCCTGTTTGTAAACAAATCCCTGTAATATTATATTCAACACCCCATTCTCTTTTTTCACCTGCAAGGTTGTCGGATAATATCCGCCCATCGTGAATTTGGCGGGCAGTGGAAATGATCTTTCGAAAAGCGGGTTGGCATCCAGAAATGCTTTGGTGATCATCGGCTCATAGAAGGTCACCTTTCCGTCGTAAGAGCCATACAAAAAGGTCTGAGTAAAAGGATGCCCGTTCAGCTCGGGAGTGGTGACGTCGATCCAATGTGTCCCCATCTGCGGTACGCCTCCGGGACCAGGCACATAGAGATCAGGCATATACCCCGGTGCAGGGAAGATGAGAAACTTGCTTGAATCCACCGCATAAGCCGGGATAGCCAGACGCTCGGCCTCCGGCTGAATATAGAAATGAAAATCAAAATGAGGTTTGTCATAGACGTCCGCCGGTTCATGTCCGTGGGGATTCCATTCCAGTAAGGCATGGGAGAACGGTGTAATAGCCGCTTTGGAATGAAATTTAAGCGACAGCTCATCTGTCGCTTCATGCGACTCATCCGTACCCGGGTCCAGGCTCGTCAGCGCTGCCTCATCTATGGCAATGGCAATTTTTTCCGGTCTACCGTCTTTATCGGTCTGCAGCCAGGTCCATGCCCTGCCACCCTGAAATTTTTGTTCCGGTCCCTTGAAGAAATTGTTCCTATCGCCATCGTTGTGCTTCTTACACGAAGCCAGTACGATCAGGAAAGAAGACAGGAAAAATAAGTTCTTTTTCATTGTTGGTGTTTTTTGTTTAGGCCACAAAGATGATTTCCCTACTGGCTGAAGGAAAGTGTTTCGTGCATCAACTGTGATAAACACCGGGTGAAGTGCCAAATTCCTCAATTCATACTATTCCATCTTGCCGTAGATGGTATGCCGCTCTACTTTGCAGAAAAATTTCCTTTATGCAACGATTATTAAAGATCCTGAAATGGATGGGTATCGCGCTGCTTTCACTCATAGCCATGCTAAGTCTTATTGTGCTATGCCGCCAAAACCTGCACTATACGGCCCCTTATCCGGCCATACATTCATCCAATGACACCTCGGTGATTGCCCGTGGTAAACATCTTGTATTCGGCCCCGCCCATTGCATCAATTGTCACAGCGCCCGCAACCCGGACTCCCTGCTGAATCTCGGCCAGGAGGTCGCCCTCAGCGGAGCCTATGCATTTGTGCTTCCGGTCGGAACGATCTATTCAAAAAATATCACGCCCGACAAGAGTACGGGTATCGGCAATCTTACCGATGCAGAAATAGCCCGCGCGCTTCGCTATGGTGTACATCCGGATGGCACTGCCGTATTCGATTTCATGCCTTTTCACAACATGAGCGACGAAGATCTCCGGGCAGTCATCTCCTACCTGCGCACACAGAAGCCGGTATATAATCCGGTCCCGCCCAACCAGCTAAATACCATGGGAAACATCGTCAAGGCCTTTTTGGTTAAACCCGTCGGACCGAAAGGTCCTGTGCCGGCTGCGGTCCCCGCCGATACCACTGCCAGCTACGGGAAGTATCTGGCTCTCAGCATAGCCGAATGCAGCGGCTGCCATACGAAACGCGATATGGCAGGTAGATTTATCGGCGATCCCTTTGCAGGAGGCGGAAATGTCGATGGCTTCATCACGCCTAATCTTACACCCGACCCCACCGGCCGGATCTCCAGCTGGACACAGGAGGATTTTATCAACCGCTTCCGAAAGGGTAAGCTGGTACCGGGCAGTCCAATGCCCTGGTATTCTTTTGGGCGAATGACGGAAGATGAGCTGAAAGCGATCTATAAATACCTGAAGACCGTCAAACCAGCAAAGACACCGCCACTTCATTAAAGTAAAACCGCAGTTCATACATCCCGGCATTGTTCCGCCCCCTCTTCTTCTTCACCTTTGTGTGCTAAAAAAAACAACATGTCAAAAATCACAGCCATATTACTCCTTTCCCTGCTGCTGTCGGAAAGCAGCTTCTCCCAGTTCGGAAGTCTTATCAACAAGGCAAAGAACAAGATCAACCAGCGTATCGACCATAAGGTCGATAAGGCCATGGACCAAACCCTGGACAAAGCCGAAGGCAAAAACAGCTCCGATCCTTCAGCCGGAACCAGCGCCAATTCGCAGCCGGCGACACCCGCAACCTTAACCAGCTATTCAAAATATGACTTTGTCCCCGGGGAAAAGGTTCTCTATGCCGAAGACTTCGCACAGGAAGCTATCGGCGAATTGCCCACGGGATGGAACACCAGCGGAACAGCAGAGGTGGCCACACTGGACAAATATGCCGGTCGCTGGCTGCGTCTTCATAAGTCGGTTGCCTACCTCACGGCTAACACAAAAACGTTTGGCAAGGACTATACGGTAGAGTTCGATCTTATCCTGCAGCTGAAAAACAATGGCTGGATGTATCCGCAGCTGCTCTTTACCTTGCTGTCCAGCCGGGACATGACGCCCGACGACAATAGCCTGCTGAAGGAATATCGCCAGTTCGCAGCCGCGACGGCCACCATCCACCCCTTCGAGAACAACGCTTCCCGGGCGATATTCGAATCCTTTACGGAAAACAAATCGGTGTTCAAGGGCGACCTTATCTCCATCGGCCAGCTGGAGAGCTGGTATGGACAGCCGATGCACGTCGCAATACAGGTACAGAAACAACGATTCCGCTGTTGGATAAACGAATTAAAAGCCTTCGACGTGCCGAAGGGTGTCCCTGTCGCCGACACGATGAACCAGCTGCGCCTGGAAATCGGCAGCACCAACTATCCCGAAGAAAGCTATGGCGTCTATGTCAGCAATATCCGCATCGCGACTGGCCTTCCTGATACCCGGCACAAATTGATCGAAGAAGGGAAGTTCACTACCAACGGCATATTATTCGATCTGCAAAGCGCCGTGATCCGACCCGAATCCTATGGTGTCCTGAAAGAAATTGCCGTCGCCCTTAAAGAAAATCCTTCTATCCGCATCAGGGTCATCGGCCATACCAGCAGCGATGGCGACGACGCGTCCAATCTCGAGCTCTCAAAGAAAAGGGCTGCAGCGGTCAAAGACCTGCTCACCAGTGAATGGCAAATAGAAACTGTTCGTATCGATACAGAGGGTAAAGGAGAGACAGAACCGGTTGCCGATAATAAAACAAAAGAAGGCAGGACCCAGAACAGGCGGGTAGAATTTATCAAATTATAATCTCAAACAAAACTGATCATTTTTTATGAACCGTAAAGTTTATTCCCACGCACCTCTCATTCTGGCGGCTGTCTTTGTTTTGCTCAGCTGCAGTTTTTTATCCTTTGTCGTTGCCCCCCGTCTTGCCGAAGGCATCTGGAAACAGCTTGGCATTAGCCAGCAGGACGGGACTGATAAGATCAAAAAAAGCTTTCTCGACGGCTGGTTCCATTACGAAGGACTAAAAAACGCAAAGAACATCGCCATTGGCGACCGTGCCGCGGCCACCGGGGATCTGCTGGCTTACACAAAACAATACCTCAGCTCTCCTGCATTTGCAGCGGCATACAATAAGCAGCGCGCTGAATCCAAACCATCCGAACCAATAGACTATACCAAATCAAAGGAACAGATCCGCCAGGAAAAAATTGCCGATGCCAAAAAGCTGGTCGAGAATGCGGAGTCAGCGGTAAAAACCGCTACCGGCGATATGAAAAAAACCATGCAGGCCATCCTGGAAATGAATCGCAAAAATCTGGCAGCCTGCCAGGACCCCGCAAGTAAAGAGATCGAAGCCTTATACCAGGAGCAGCAGACCCGCAGAAAACAGGAGCTGGAAGATTATAAAAAGTATGCAAAACAATGGGAGGCCGAATATCCCGGTGATCATCGCCTCTTTGTCAAAGCACGGCTCCAGACCTATCTGGCGCTGGCCGCGACCGTCGACTTTTCAGCCTCTGTCCATGAAAAGAACGGGAAAAAGATCTTTGACAAGTCCGAATACCAATACAAAAGCAACGACTGGAAGATGATCTACAGGGCCGGGAAAGAAGTATACGAGGTCACAAGGTCCTTCGCAGAAAAATGGTTGCTGGAACTATGATTCTTACAAATGTTAAATCAAACCGAATATGCCTAAAACATACAGCATTCTCAGCACCCTTTCCGTGATCCTTATTGCCGCAGCAGTCTCCTGCAATGCACTGGATTCGGAAGGTCTTTCGACTCCCATAGCAGACCCGGTGCAGCTGGTCAAACGCGGACAGTATCTGGTGTCTGCCATTGGCTGCGACGACTGTCACTCCCCGAAGAAGATGGGATTACACGGACCGGAGATAGATTCCGCCCTTCGCTTCTCCGGCTATCCGGCGTCCAGACCCGTTCCCGCCTACGACACAAATACCATAAAGACCTGGGTGCTTTTTGGCGGCGACCTTACATCAGCCGTAGGTCCCTGGGGTGTTTCCTTTGCGGCAAACATCACATCCGACCCTACCGGCATCGGTAACTGGACCGAAGCCCAGTTCATCCGTTGTATCCGCGAAGGCAAATGGAAGGGACTCGAACAGGGACGTCCGCTGTTGCCGCCCATGCCCTGGCAGAATTTCAGCAAGCTGACCTACGAAGACCTGCGCTGTATCTATGCTTATCTGAAGACGACAAAACCCGTAAAGAATACGGTGCCGCAGCCGATCCCGCCGGACGGTCAAAAATAAGCCGGCAAAAGGGGATGATGCCGGTAAAGGCGCGGGGCCCGGTAAAGAGGACGAAAAATATGCCGATTTTATATTAATTTGAATACCTAACCTATGCAGATAAAAAGGTATAGCCGCATTGAACCGATGATCTTCATCTGGTTCATGCTGCCCTATACCGTGCTGATCAATCTCCTTTTGTTCGGACCCTGCGTATTCGCCTCGGTCGGTACTTTCTTTTCGCGCCTCGGTGTTTCTGTTTTGTATTTCGCATTCATCTACTCCATATTCGGTATAGCAGCGACGCTGGTAAAGAGGCGTTTTCCCGGCGACCACGAACTATACCGGCGGATTGGCATTCTCCTACCCCTTTTCTGTGTCATGAACCTGCTAACCGTGCAGGGCGTTTATCTTTTGTATGAAAAGATCCAGATGGATGGCTGCATGGTCCGGCGGATTATGGAATGGTGGGTAACGGGTTATGGCTGCCTCTCCAGCGCCATACTGACCTTTATCAATGAGGCAGGCCTGGGCTGGGAAAAATGGCGAAGCGCCATGAGAGAAACCGACAGGCTGCAGAACGCCTATCAGAAGAGCCGGCTGCTCAGTCTGAAAAGACAGCTCCATCCGCATTTCCTGTTCAATTGTTTCAATACGCTTTCCAGCCTGATACAGGAAAATGAAAAAGAGGCGGAGAAATTCCTGGATGAGCTGACCAGGGTTTATCGTTATCTTCTTAAAGGAGCGGAAGAACAATTGGTCGGTCTGGAAGAAGAGCTGAAATTCATCGACGCCTATCTCTACCTTGTAAAAACACGCTTTGGCTCGGCGCTGGAAGTTCACATCGA
>Ga0310811_10008542_pt1 | contig 13176 bp, 16 predicted proteins | sample YCmetagenome_FD_207642 | JGI IMG/M metagenome (GOLD analysis project Ga0310811, IMG submission 207642) | Soil microbial communities from experimental microcosm in Duke University, North Carolina, United States - YC | ecosystem: Engineered > Artificial ecosystem > Soil microcosm > Unclassified ...
AAGAGATATTGATCGAAACCTTCATCCTGTACGACGACAAGGTGGGCCAGGAGCTGCAGGCCGCATTGATCGCTGCCGCAAAACGCGGTGTACAGGTGGACCTGACGATCGACGGCTGGGGTTCGCCCGGTCTGTCGAAAGAATTCTTGTCGGCGATGACTTCAGTCGGCATCCACGTGCACGTGTTCGATCCGATGCCGGGCTTCTTGCGCCGCATCAACTTGTTTCGTCGCCTGCACCGCAAGATCGTCGTCGTCGACGGTGCCATCGCCTTCGTTGGCGGCATCAATTTCTCCGCCGATCACCTGCTCGACTTCGGGCCGGAAGCCAAGCAGGACTATTCCGTGCGCGCGCGAGGCCCCATCGTCAGTGAGATTCACGCTTTTGCCCGCGACGCGGTGAAAGGCAAGCTGTTCGGGCAACGACGATCGCCTCGCACCGAAACACGCACGTCGCCGCTGCCGAAGGCCGGCGATGCGGATGCCATCTTTGTCTGGCGCGACAACCATCGCCATACCAAGGATATCGAGCGCCAGTACCGCATCGCGATCCGCCTGGCAAAGCATCGCGTGGTCATCGCCAACGCGTACTTCTTTCCCGGCTACGCTTTCCTGCGCGACTTGCGCAAGGCGGCGCGGCGCGGCGTGAAAGTGGTGCTGATCCTGCAGGGCAATCCCGATATGGCGATCGTGCAGATTGCGGCGGGCATGCTGTACCACCATCTGCTGTCGGCCGGGGTCGAGATTCACGAATACTGCAAGCGGCCGCTGCACGGCAAGGTCGCCGTGGTGGACGACGAATGGGCAACCATCGGTTCCAGCAATCTCGATCCGCTCAGTCTGTCGCTGAATCTGGAAGCGAACCTGATCATTCGCGATCGCGCATTCAATACACGCCTGTCGCAGGCGCTGCAAGTGCTGGTGCAGGAGGATTGCAAGCGCATCGATATTCGCGAATTGAAAGAAGCGGGTTGGTGGCGCGTGCTGCGCGGCTACATCCTGTTCCACCTGCTGCGCCGCTATCCAGCCTGGCTTGGCTGGCTGCCCGCGCACGCGCCGAAGATCGAATCGATTGCAGAGGAAGCGGCCGGCGTCGAAAAAGTCAGCGAGGGAAACGGCGAAAGGTTGGCCCATGAATAGCCGTTCCTCCCGGGTGGAATCGCCGGCAGCTGCCGGCGCAGCGCCGAAAACAGGCATTACGACGCGCGCCTGGTGGCCGTGGGCGATGACGGCGGCAAAGATTGCGTTCTTCGTGCTGGTGGCCTGGCTGCTCGTGGCTCAGGCACGCTCGATCGAGTGGGACAAGGTCATCGAGACGGTGCGCAATCGACCGGCGCGCAGCCTGCTGCTTGCCTCGCTGCTTGGCATTCTCAGCTATGCGCTGTACGGCTGCTTCGACCTGCTCGGACGTTACGTGACGCAACATCACCTGCCGCGTCGTGTCGTCATCGCAGTCAATCTCATCTGTTATGCGTTCAATCTGAATATCGGCGCGACGGTCGGCGGCGCGGCCTTCCGCTTCCGTCTGTACTCGCGGCTGGGGCTGGACGCAGGCACGACCGCGCGCATCATCGCGATCACGATGTTCACGAACTGGATCGGCTACGTGCTGCTGGGAGGCATCGTATTTCTGCTGCGACCGCTCGCATTGCCGCCCGACTGGGCAATCGGCAGCACAGGGCTGCGTATTTTCGGCGGGTTGCTGCTGGCGCTCATGCTGATCTATTTGTCGCTGTGCGCGTTCGCCAGCGGCCGCGGTGTCAGCTTCCGCGGCCATACTGCGCACATTCCTTCGCTGCGTCTTGCGCTGCTCGAACTGGCGATGTCGTGCGCGAACTGGCTGCTGATTTCGGCCGTCATCTATGTGCTGCTGAACGGGCAGATTGTGTTTACCGATGTGCTGTCGGTGCTGCTGGTCGCGGCCATTGCCGGCGTCATTACGCACGTGCCGGGCGGCATCGGCGTGATCGAAGCGGTGTTCGTCGCACTGCTGTCGCACCGTGTGCCTGCAAGCGAGCTGATTGCATCCATCCTGATGTACCGCACGATTTACTATTTCGTGCCGCTCGGACTGGCCACTGCCGGCTATCTGCTGATGGAAGCGCGCATCAGGAAGGCGGGCTGATGAAGCTCATGATCAAATTCCGACACGCGAAGGTGCAATTGTCTGATTGCTGCATGCATAGGCACTCACTAGGCTGAAGCAGTTCACTCAGGAGGCCATCATGTCGAACACAGATCTCATGCAGAAACGGCATAGCGAAGCAGTTAAGCAGCCGGAAAGCCCTGCGGCCGGGCCGCAAAGCCAGACGTCGGAACAACGCCTGAAGCCGGACGTGCATACGCCGGAGAAAAAAAAGGAAACCGATGTGGCGCCGGAGCGTGATGAAAGCGAGCAACTGCGCCGCCATCAGTAACGCTCCAGCTTTTTCACTTCGGCATCGTATGTGCCGCAGCGGCACAGCTTTGTCTTTCCTTACCGGACCTGCCTCATTTTTCTGACCCGTTTTCGGGGCAATGTCCTATCGGCTGTTTCGATGTGCCGTAAAAGAATGAAATATTGACGGCAGTTTCGTCACGTTTATTCAATCCTATCGAAGGAGCACGATCATGAAAAAATCGACCTTCATGCTGGCGGCCATGCTTGCCGCCGGCGGTGCATATGCGCAGAGCATGGGCACTGGCGCCACTGGTGCCGGCACTTCCGGCAGCGGCGCTGTCGGCAATTCCACCAGTACTACCGTAACGCCAACCAATCGCAGCGGCACAACGACCACGCCCTCGATGTCCGGCAGCGGCACGCTGAACGGGCGCAGCACGACCGGCACCGTCGGCACAACCGGGACCGGCACCACCACTGGAACCACGGGTGCAGCTGGCGGAACCATCACGCCATCGTCGCCTTCACCGATCACACCGGCCCAGCCGATTTCCCCGAGCGGCAGCGGCGGCGCAGCGGGTACGGGAACGACCGGTACCTGGGGTAGCGGCAGTTCGAGCGGCGTCAATGGATCGGCGGGCACGGGCATGGGTACATCCGGATCGACCGGAACAACCGGAACAACCGGAACAGGCGCGGGTGTCGGCGGCTCGGGTGGCGTTGGTGTCGGCGGTGGCGGTGCAGGCGTCGGCGGTGGTGCGGGCGCTGGTGCAGGCGGTCGCTGACCGATTGCACCATTGCCGTCTCAGCGATGTGCAAAAAAGAGCTTGCAGTGCAAGCTCTTTTTCATTGCGGCTTCCGTCGTGCGGAAACCTGCCAGGTGACTACTTTTCCTTCTGGCCCTGCTGGTTCTGCTGATTCTGGCCTTGTTGGCCACCTTGCTGCTGACCGCTGGCCTGGCCGTGCTGTTGTTGCTGCGAGCCGCCGCGCGTATTGGAACCGGATTGGGTGCCGGATTGCGAACCCGTATTCTGGTTGCTCGATTTGTCGTTCTTCATTCCAGAATCGGCGCTTGGCGATTTGTTCTGATTGGACTGGGAGCTACCCTGGTTTTGCTGTTGCTGACTCATCTCACTCTCCTTAGGTGAAGACTCGTGCCAACGCCGGCCACATCGCTTCGGCACGAATCGACGATGGATGGATGCAGCCGGAACGCCATGATGCAGACGATGCGGCTGCCCCGATATAGGAAAAACGCGCAAACACCTGTAGGAAATTCGTTTTTCCTGTTGCGCTTCCATGCATTGCAGCAACGCGAACGCGTTGCATGCGACATCGTCGAAAACGCTATTCCGAGTACGACAATCCGCGTGCTTTGTGCGACGTCTCACAGACGACATCCAGTGATTCTCTTAAGCTTCGGGCACGGACCAACATCTGGTGCAAAGCGCACATAACGCAATGACTTGCCAACGTGCGCGCCGATCCGAGGACCCCCGACCTCTATGAACGTAAAGATTTTGATCGTCGAGCATTTCCCTGTCATCCGCGCCGGCATACGCGAGTGGCTGGAGGAATTGCCGGATTTCTCCATCGTCGGCGAAGCTTCCAACACGGACGAAGGCTTGCGGCTCGTGCGCACGCTGCACCCGGATCTCGTGCTGCTGGATATCGCGATGCCAAAGAAGAACGGCTACGAAGCCCTGATCGCATTCAAGGCCGAGCAGGAAAACCTGCCGGTCCTGATCATCACCAGCCAGCCCGAGCAATTTTATGCAATGGAAATGGTGAACAATGGCGCCGACGGATATTTCGCCAAGCATGGCAGTGCGGAAGAATTGATCGCCGCGATCCGCGCCATCTTCAGTGGCCGCCAGGCAAAGAAGGCCAACATTGCAGCGATGCAGCGTGACGACGGCCATGCCCGGCCGTTGCACGAGCAGCTGACGGCGCGCGAATACGAAATCTTCTACAGCATCTGCCGCGGCGAGAAGCCATCGGAAACGGCAGACAAGCTCTCGCTCAGCCTGACCACGGTCAGCAAATACCGCAAGCGCGTGTTGTCGAAGATGCGAGTGCGCAGCGTGCCGGATCTGATCCGCTACGCGGTCTACCAGCAGATCGACGTCTTCCACAACTAACCGCTGAACGGCAGTTGTGCACGCAAGCCATATTTATGGGATTGCGGCTCGGCAAAGCGTGGGATGTAATGCGCTACCTTTTATTCCTCGCGTCACGGAGCCTCATGTCCAGCACATCCATTGTCGGCAAGTTCAAGAACGAGACAACCGGTATGCTTTGCACCATCATCCGCCTCACGCCGTCCAGCTACCAGTCGGGCAACGCGTGCTACGTGACCGACGAAGCCGAATACGTCGAACAGGATCCGCAGGATCCGAACCGCTTCACGACACGCGAAGGCCAGGTCCTCATCGCAGTCGGCTGACCGCACCTTACGTTCTTCCTCTTCCCGCTGCGCGCGGGATTTTTCTTCCCGGTATATAGTCGCCCTGCGGGCTGCGATTCCTGCAGTCTGCTGCAGACATATCAACAGACAGAAGAGGACGACATGACGACAATCAGCAGACGTGGCGTACTGCAGGCAGCCGGATTGATGACGGCAGGCCTGTTGACCGGATGTGCGACATCCGCCGGCAACGACAGAAAGAACGGCATTGCCTTTACCGTACCGCAGGCCGGCATTCCGATCGCCGGCAGCACCGAACGCTTCCCGGTGCGACGCATATACTGCATCGGCCGCAACTACGCGGAGCACGCGCGCGAAATGGGATCCGATCCGACGCGCGAACCGCCCTTCTTCTTCCAGAAACCGAGTGACGCCGTGCAATTCATCGAGCCGGGCCGCACGACCGATCATCCGTATCCGACGCTCACGAAGAACTACCATCACGAGATCGAACTCGTCGCTGCGATCGATAAACCCGGCCGCAACATCCCGGTCGAGCGAGCGCTGGACCACGTATTCGGTTACGCCGTCGGCCTCGACATGACGCGGCGTGACTTACAGAATGCGATGAAGGCGCAAGGCAAGCCATGGGAAATCGGCAAGAGCTTCGACAAGTCGGCACCGATCGGGCCGCTGCATCCGGTATCGCAGGTCGGTCATTTCACCGAAGGCGCCATTTGGCTGAAGGTCAATGGCAAGCTGCGCCAGAATGCCAACTTGAAAGACATGATCTGGTCGGTGGCCGAACAGATCAGTCAATTGTCGGAAGCCTTCGAGCTGATGCCGGGCGATATCGTCTACTCCGGCACACCGGCGAATGTCGGTCCGGTCGTGCGGGGCGACATCATGGAAGGCCATATCGATCGCCTGCCGGATTTGTCGGTGCGCGTGGTCTGATCCCATCGTCCGTCGGCGGCGACCGGCGATAGAAAAAAACCGGCTTTCGTGGCCGGTTTTTCTTTTTCCAGCGGCCTTTCTCCGCAGCCCAATTGCCTTAGTTTGCGCCGCCACCGATGCGTCGCGAAGGCAACAATTACTACCGGTCTGGCTTCAGCAACGATTAATCATTCTGCAACAAATCTCAGGCAAAATACGTCAAAATAGTTATCGTATTGCTAACAGTTAATACGCGAACCGTTGACCGCATCGTCTTGTCTTCCCCTCACCATGGAGTAAGCATCATGCGCAATTTCGTTCCACTGAGCCTGTTTGCCGCTGCCGCATCGCTGGCCGCATTGGATTCTCCCGTCCTGCATTTCGACCAGCTCGCCTCGGCCCCGCATGAATCACCGTTCCGGCCTGCGATGTCCGATCAGGATGAGCGTCCTGCGCTGTTGCCAGCGCGCCCGGCCACCCTGCAATTCACGACGCCACCGTGCGCACATGGCGCCTGTGAAATCCGGCGTCCGATGATCTGAGGTCCCACGATGCAAAGTCTTTCCAGTTTCCGCCTCGCGCTCGCGCTGCTGATGGCATGCGCGGTGCTGACTTTCCCGAACGACGCCAGCGCCGGCAAACGGCACGGCAAGCGGCACGCTGCAGCCGTCGCGCCGCATTGGGAACAGGAACCTACCAGCTTCCTCTCTCTTCCCCTGGGCGCCAGCCTGCCGCTCAATCGCCAATGCCCGTCGACACGCAGCGACGATGCCGTCACCTCGCCGCAACCAAACCCGTGCTGGCAAGGCGAGAGCAACGTCAAACGTCTCTACCACTTGCCATCCCCCGGCTTCGCGCTCGACAGCGCCTACGCAGTACTGGATGACGGCCGGATCGGCACCATCATCGTCAACGGCGAGCGTGCCGAATACGCTGCAATGAAGCGTTATCTGATCGATACCTACGGTCGCCCGACGCATGCCGACATGACGCCGATGGGACAGAACGGCGGCATGATGCTGGGCATAGAAACGCTGCGCTGGGAGGGCGATACGGTGGCCATCCGCCTCGAGGAAATCTACAACCGCGTCGATATGTTTCGCCTCGTTGTGATGTACAAGCCGGCCACTTTGCACACTACGCTGCTGTCGCAACAGGATGCCGTACCGGCTTCCGGATTTCCTACATCAGATCGCGAACAGCGCTGATAGATGCACGCTTTGCAGCTCGATATATTTCGTCGTGGAACGCTTGGAACAAGAACAAATGGTCCCCAGGAGGATCTTCATGCGCAATATTTCAACCATCGGCCTGATATCCGCTGCAGCTGCACTCAGTTTTCTGTGTGCGATGGCTACGCAGAGCGACGATTTCGACGGCACGCCGCCGGTCGAGACCGTTGCCTCCGTCCACTGAAACCGACAGGTCGCCATGAGCTACGCCCACCAGAAACTGAAGAATGCCGTCGAAGCGCTGCGCGAACAGTACGCAAGCAAGCGGCAATGGCTGGCGGGCAATGACGTGTATCACGTGCTTCACCTGGCGCCCGAGGAGCTGCCGCACGACGTGCGTGCAGACTTCGAACATCTGCACGCCGATGCCCACGTCATCGGCATGCGCGAAAACGTCAACCGCCAGTACGACATCGCGCATCAGCTGCCTGATGCGGATGTCGAACGGCTGTCCGGCACCATTGTCGAGCTGTACTATCACGTCGATGCCGCGGTATCGCGCCGCGCGCCGCATCCCCGTGGCAGCATGCTGACCGGCATGCGCTGATCTCGCGGCCGTCTCTGATTCTCCGTCCGCGAAATTGCGGACGCGATGTTCATCCATCGAAGTCTCTATTGAAGTCTCTTCCGCCGCGCAAAGCTTGAGCACAGGCAAGGCCGATGGCATCATAGAGCGCTTTGTGCACATCGCACGCTTTCAGATCCCTTCGCCATGTTCGATCTTTCCCTGATGGGCCGTCTCTCGTTCACGCATGCCGAACCGAACAAGGGGCCGCTGCCGCCCGGCCGCAATCGCCTCGGCATTGCCGAAGAACGCGATGCAGTGCTGTATGTGCCGCAAGGACTGGACCCGAATGCCGAAATCCCGCTGCTGGTGATGTTCCACGGCGCCGGCGGCTTTCCGGAAAAGGTATTGCCCTTCCTCGAAGAACATGCGGAGCACAACAAGTTTCTGCTGCTCGCGCCGCATTCGATGTATCCGACCTGGGATATCGTGATCGGCGGCAATGGCCCGGATCTGGAACGTCTGCACCGCGCACTGACCGAAGTCACTTCGCATTACCGCATCGATCGTCAACATCTGGGCTTTGCCGGCTTTTCGGACGGTGCCAGTTATGCTTTGTCGATCGGCATCACGAACGGCGATATCGCCAGCCATGTGATTGCGTTTTCCGGCGGCTTCATGTCCATCTTCATGCAGGAAGGTGCGCCCAAGGTTTTCATCGCGCACGGACTGATCGACGAGCAGTTGCCGATTGAAACTGCCGGCCGCGCCAATGCCAACAAGCTGAAGGCTGCCGGTTACGATGTGCAATATGTGGAGTTCAACGGCTTGCACATCATCCATCCGCCGGTGGTCGGCATGGCGGTCGATTTCTTCCTCGGCAAATAGCCATTCGACGCGCCTTTCCTGTCTGCAGTTTTTCTCCGCCTTTTCCGCACGCGCACGCAACGCAATGCCGGAACTAATGTCAATGCGGCGAATCCCTTTCGTATTCCCGAAAGGAGATTGCCATGAACCCGACATTAAGCGGCATGCAGATTGCCATCCTCGTCACCGACGGCTTCGAGCAAGCCGAATTCACTGAACCCAAAGCAGCATTCGAACGCGAAGGCGCCGTCACCCGAGTCGCTTCGCAAAAAACCGGACAGGTACAAGGTTTCAAGCACGACACCAAGGCCGATCGTTTCGACGTCGACATGACGTTCAAGGAACTGGACGCGAAGGTCTTCGACGCCGTGCTGCTGCCCGGCGGTGTGATGAATGCCGATACGATCCGCATGATTCCGGAAGCGCAAGCCTTCGTGAAGGATATGCAAAAGCAGGGCAAGCCGATCGCGGTGATCTGCCACGGCGGCTGGCTGCTCGTTTCGGCCGGCCTCGTTGCGGGTCGCACCATGACCAGTTGGCCGACGCTGCAGGACGATATCCGCAACGCCGGCGGCAAATGGCTGGATCAGGAAGTCGTGGTCGACGGTAACTGGGTCAGCAGCCGCAAGCCCGACGATATTCCGGCCTTCAATGCGAAAGCGATCGAACTGATGGCAAGCTATCGCAAGAGCGGCACCGAAGGCACGCCTGATGAAGAAGCCGTAGGCCTGGCATCGAGTTGAACGCACCGTCGCTTACCCGGGGCGAAGCGAAAGTGCTGAGGCTCCGGCTATGAAGATCTGACCGGATGCACGCGGCCGCATGCATGTGGCTGCGTGAATGCACACGAGTCGCCGGCGCGACGAAGTCGTTTTTCAACGGTATCGAACAATCGCGCCGCCACCGGGCGTCCGGGGCGGCCGATCATGTCAAACTCGCCATTTCCGGCCTTCTTCTGCGGCCGCGCTTCCTTCCCTTGGGTGCGCTCTTGCTTTATGATGAACACATCTTTATTGCGGAGTAAGCGTCCAGCAGCGCGATCAAACGCACTCGTCAGCAGCATGCCGTCGGAACCGGCAGGTTTCATTGTTTGATTTCTCTTTTCCTGACGGTATCAGCGGCTTCCGAAATGGAGGCCGTTTTCTTTTGACGATGTAATGCCATGCTGGCTCGATGATGCGAACGACGCGCAGCCAGCCAGCGCGCCGCTATCCGCTGTGGCAACCGACAGGAGTTGTGATGGACTTTGAAATACCGGAATCGCTGATCCACGTCTTGCTGGAGATGATCGAATCCGAATCGCCGCTGGCCAAGCGGTTGGCCGAGCACGGCGTGTGCCACGGCAACATGATCGTATCGAGCAAGCTGTTCGACGCGAAGGCGCTCAACACCCTGTATTCGCTCAGCAAATCGCAGAACGAGCGCGCGCTGATGTTTCAGATGCTGGCGCTCGACAATATCTACAACGCGCCGCAAGCGCGCTCTATTCCCAGCCTCGATCACTTGGTGCCGGGTCTGTACGCCTATCTGTCGCGCGATGTGATCGACGGCTGGCTGTACCGCCGCAACAAGGACGGCGTGCTGCTGCCGTGGCTGGTGCATCGCCTGCGGCACGTCGTGCCGGACCAGGGCATGCCGTATGTCGTGATCGACTTGCTTGCCAATACGATGCAATCGGCGAACAACGAAGCCACCGACCATCACATGCGTCGCTCCGGCATGACGAATGCGATCGTGATCAACCGGCACGACATCGTCAACCGCACGATTCCCGAATTGCTGGCAGAGTTCGGCTACTTCAAGGAATGCGCGGAGTTCAAGCAGGAATACGAATCGCACGCGAAGCGTTTCCTGAAAATGCAGCCGCAGTTCGGCAAGCAATTCATCTGCAGCAAATCGGCGTTCATCATCGACGGCAAGGGTAATCCGGAGATGGTGAAGATGACCGAGGGCGTCACTGCGCGCTGCATCAATGACGAGGAAGATCTGCAGCGCCGTTTCGAGATGACGGCCGATCCCGAATTCTGGCGCGATGCCGGCATGCCCGACAGCTTCGAGCGCATCCCGCTGCACTGCTACGTGCACATGTTCCATCTGGAATGGCACCAGAACATCTGGGTGCACGTGCAGAACATGACCGAATATCAGTACCGCCCTGAGCTACGAGAGAAACTGATCCTGCCCGACCATCATCGCGACCTGATCGACATTCTTACCTCGGACATGAACATCCTGATGCAGGATTTCGTGCCCGGCAAATCCGGCGGCACCACCATCCTGTGCAAAGGCGCGCCGGGTCTCGGCAAGACGCTGACGGCCGAGGTGTATTCGGAAGTCGTCGGCAAGCCATTGTACCGCGTGCACTCCGGTCAACTCGGCACCACCGCCGCATCAGTTGAGAGCAATCTGTCCGGCATACTGCGCCGCGCCGCGCGCTGGGATGCGATCCTGTTGCTGGATGAAGCGGACGTCTACATCCGCTGTCGCGACAACGACCTCGAACACAATGCGATCGTGGCCGAGTTCCTGCGCACGCTGGAGTATTTCAACGGTTTGCTGTTCATGACGACGAACCGCATCGACGATGTGGACGACGCGATCCTGTCCCGCTGCATTGCGACGATCAAGTACGAAGTACCGCCGAAGGAAGATGCAGCGCGTCTGTGGCGTTCGCTGGCCGAGCAGTTCAATGCCGATCTGCCGGAGGAACTGGTGGAACGTCTGACGGAAATTTTCCCGCAGGCCAGCGGGCGCGACATCAAGGAGCTGCTGAAGCTGACGGCGAAGTATTGCCGCGGCAAGCAGATTCCGCTGTCCGAGCAGGCTTTCCGCCAATGCGCGGTCTTTCGCGGATACGACGCCTGAATCTCTGTACTTCCCTTAGCGCATGGCGTCTGCATGCGGCGCTTCCGCCGCTTGCGGAGACGCAGCTTTCTTGCCGGCGGCAATCGCGCCGTTCTTGATGGCGGTCAGCTCCGCGAGAATCGCCACGGCGATCTCTGGCGGCGTACGGCTGCCGATAGACAGGCCGACCGGGCCGTGCAGCCGCGCAATCTCTTCGTCCGACACATCGAAATATTCCTGCAGGCGCGCGCGCCGCTGTGCGGCGTTGCGCGGCGAACCGAGCACGCCAACATAGAAGGCTGCCGACTTCAGCGCTTCCAGCAGCGCCAGATCGTCCAGCTTCGGATCATGCGTCAGCGCTACGATCGCCGTATTCGGATCGGGCGTCAGCGCCAGCACTGCATCGTCCGGCATGTCGCCCAGCAACACGGTGCCCGGCACGTGCCACTCCCGACGATAGGTTTCGCGCGGCTCGCACACGATCACTTCGTAATCCAGTGCAAGCGCCATTTCGGCCACATAGCGCGACACCTGGCCGGCACCGATCAGAATCAGGCGCCAGCGCGGGCCGTACACCGTGGTGAGCCGGCCGTCCAGCCATTGCACCGCATCGCCGCGCTGCCCGTCCTGATACTGAACGATGCCGCTGTTGACGTCCACCGTGCGCAGTATCAGCTGTCCGGCCTTCATGCGCCGGCTGACGGCGAGCAGTTGCACCACGTCGGGCCGCGGCTCCACCACCAATTCCAGCGTGCCGCCACAAGGTAGGCCGAATCGCCCGGCGTCTTCCGTGCTGACGCCGTAACGCAGCACGAAAGGTTGCGCGCCGCTCATCTCGCCATTGCGCATACGCTCGACCAGATCGTCCTCGACGCAACCGCCCGAGACCGATCCCTGCAGTACGCCATCGTCACGCAGCGCCAGCCAGGCGCCAGGCGGGCGTGGTGCGGAGCCCCAGGTGCGCGCGACCGTGACGAGCGCGAGTCGCCGCCCTTCTTCGCTCCACTGCTGCACCGCAGTCAATACTTGCAGGGTCAGACTGTCCATGGTCGGCTTTCTTTCGATTCAAAAAATACGCGATGCGAGATGCATTTGGACGGCGCGCTCACGCACAAGTTGCGCGGCCGCCGATTCCGGATTTTCAGAACTGGCTTTCGGGAATGGTGTTGAATTCCCGGCTGTCCGCCGGTACCGCGCGCAGCGCAATCGATACTACGCCGGGTGGCTCGGTGCTTGCGCCCGTCACGTCACCGAGAGGCATCGGATTCGACTGTGCCGCCATGCCGGTCTGCAGGTCGCGATACTTCACGCGGTATGTGCCCGGCGTCAGGTTCTCCAGCGAAAACAGACGATGCCGAGGAATATAGAGTTCGCTTTCACCGGGCCGCGCATCGATGCCGATCTTTACGAATACCGGATGCGGATTGTGCGAGTTGTCGATGATCAGTGTGGATAAGCCGGTGCGCGACAAACCGTTGTCGCGATACAGACGCGGGCCGGTTGGCCAGGGCTTGCCGTCCGGGCCGAGACCGAAGCGTATCTTTGCCGGCGCAGACGTCACCACCTTGAAAGGCGCCAGCATGTTGCCGCCGGCATACTTCGCTCCCGCGTCCCCGCCTTCGCCCGGCGTGGCGGGAATCCCGCCGTGCGATGTGCTACGGCCCGGCATGAGCATCAGTGAGGACAAGGGCGAATGGCGGCTGCCCTGCAGCAGCGACAGCATCAGCACGGTCATTGCGAGCACGCCGCACAGCAGCAGCGCAAGCTGATGAGGCGTATCGAAACGCCAGTTACGCCAGAACGGACCATCATCGAGTACCTCGACATGGCTATATGCGGTGGCATACAGCGGCGTGTCGTCCGGTACGGGTGCAGCACCACGGCTTTCGCGCTCGCGGGTGAAGTACAAGCGCATCGGATCGGGCAGCGTTCCCTCCTGTTCCGCGATCCATTCATCATGGCGGCGCCGCTGCACTTCATCGGAGAGAACGGCATAGGACGTATTG
>Ga0310811_10008543_pt1 | contig 13176 bp, 11 predicted proteins | sample YCmetagenome_FD_207642 | JGI IMG/M metagenome (GOLD analysis project Ga0310811, IMG submission 207642) | Soil microbial communities from experimental microcosm in Duke University, North Carolina, United States - YC | ecosystem: Engineered > Artificial ecosystem > Soil microcosm > Unclassified ...
CGAAGGTGTTTGTGACCAATCTTTTGGAAGCTTTTCTACCGGGAATTTTAAAATTAATTTATCAGGAATATCGATAGAATAACGGTAATAATCGAATCCAGACACCGATAAACCATGATGACACAACCATTCCAGCGTGCATAAAGCAATGGATTCTGAACAGTAAATAACTTTATTGCCCATGTGATTCCAGCGTCCGGCTGCAAGTAATCCGCCATCCCCTGAAAATACTTCCGCCATTTTATTTGAACGGTGCGCCCGATACCAAACTGACATTAACCATATATTCCATGTTTGATTTGCAATAGAGCCTGAGTTACCAATCGGTGACCTGTTTCAGTATCGAGTAAATTTAACGGCTGCTCATTATCCAGAGATGGAATTTTGCGATATATCCACTCACGAGCTTCCTCTTCCCCCAAAATGTCCGCCGCCAATTTTATCACTGAAATTAAGCGAATAAATTTTTCTGTTGCGTGAGAATCCAGCAAGTCATTTTGCTTTTTTTTAGTAAAATAAGTTGATGCTGGAATATCTAACCGCGCCAACACATCTTTAACGGCAAGGTGTTCTTCTTCAAGAAATGAATCAACTATCGATGTTTTCAAGCCGCCGCGGATAATTTCCATTTCTTTTTTTGGAGCACGTAATTCTTTTAATAAATAATCAATTTCTTTAGACATAAAACACCCCCGAACTATAATTTTATTATAGTACATTTTTGTATTTTTACAAGTACTGACCTGTACTATGTTGCCATCGCCGGCTGCGCACTGTATTTCGCCATATCAATAATATGCTCATGATATTCATCCAGTGTCGGGCGATGACCAACGCTGATGATAGAACAATGCGGCAATTCTGATTTTAATAAATGATACACACGTTTTTCATTTGCGACATCTAACATTGACGTACTCTCATCGAGAAATACCCAGTCAGGTTTATGCAGCAATACGCGAGCAAATGCAACTCGCTGTTGTTCGCCGGGTGATAATTGTTCCGACCATGCAGCTGATTCGGTGAGGCGAGGAATCAAATGCTCAAGATTACACTTCACCAAAATATCGGGAACTTGCTTTTCAAGTTCGGGGTGTTTCTTGTCTGGAAACATGATCGCTTCCATCAGTGTTCCGATTGGCATATAGGGACGCTGCGGCACATACATTACCAATTTATTTTTAGGAAATGTTGCTGTGCCTGATGCGTAAGGCCATATGCCTGACAACGTGCGCACAAATGTACTTTTACCGATTCCTGAAATGCCTTTAATGAGATAGCTTGCACCGTGTTTGAATTCTTCATTGATATTTTGCAACAGTGTTTCATTACGCGGCGTTGAGACACTCACATTTTTCGACACAATTGAATTAGTTTCATGCTTATTAATATGGAATTTGTTTTGCATATCGGCTTTATGTTCCGCTTCATTCATATGATTAACAAATGTTGTTAAACGTTGACCGATCGCTTGCCATTGTGCGATCTGGGTATATGAGTTAACAAGATAAGATAACGAATCCTGAACCTTACCGAATGCCTGCAAACTTTGTATGAGGCCGCCAAGTAAAAATACTTTGTCAAAATAATTTGGCAGTGCGACTAACAATGGCAGCATGACGGATAACTGGTTATATCCTGCTGTAAACCACAACAGAATTTTCTGACGTAAAATGATGAAATACCAGTTTTCAAGAACACCATCGAACAGGCGCTGCAAAATATTTCGCTGATGATGTTCACCCCGATACAGCGCGACATTTTCAGCATGCGTACGCAAATCAACAGCGGCATAACGGAAAGTTGCCTCCCGTCGCTGCTGCTCGAAATTCAATGCGACAAGCGGTCGGCCAAGTTTTACCGTTAGTATACTTCCGATAAACGCATACAGAATGCCAACCCAAACCAGATATCCTGGAATATGATAAGTACCAAGCGGTCCGAGTGGAAGAACAAACACGCCCGACAATTTCCAAAGCACATAGATGAAAGCCAGAAATGTTGTGACAGCGCTGACCAAACCCATTGATAAATCAATTGAGTTACTAACAAGAGCAGCAATATCTTCCTGAATACGCTGATCAGGGTTATCAGTTTTTTCGTCGAAATTTTCTAAAAGATAATAAGTGCGCTTTTGCAGCCATCGGCTTATGAATTGCTCCGTCAGCCAGCGACGCCAGCGTAGACCAAATAATTGTGAAATGTAATATCGATAAACCGCGATAACAATATAAAAGGCGGCGATTACAAAAAATATCACCAGCAATTTTATTGTCTCGTTCCGATTATATGCCTGCAATGCGTCATAAAAATAGTTGTACCAATAATTAAAAACGACATCGAGGCCAACTAATGTCATGGTCATGGCCATGATAACAGCGATGAAGAGATAGGCTGGGACACGGCTGCTGGATTTCCAGTATGTTTTGATTAACTGCCAAATAGTATAATTCGCAGCAGTGAGACACGTTTCTGATCTCGATTCCATCCCTGAACTCCCGAGGACCCGCATTATATTAAAATCAGTATATCAGGTTGGTCTTTATCACGTTATACTTGGATGAATCAAGGCTCTGTGAAAGAATAACTTCCTCTTTTAACAGAGCAGTTTGCCATCAGATTCATGTGATCTGATTGAGAAAAAACGCAGGAATACTTGTGGTATTAAGTTAGGGATAGACATATGCAACTCAGAACTAATCTGTGCCGTTCACTGATATGCGCGTTATGCTGCCTCATTACATCAGCTTGCTCATTCAATCCATTCATATCTAATAACCATACTACCGGCAGCCCGGGTGCTACCGCTGCAGGTGCCGGCCTTGGCGCAGGTATTGTGTGGCTGGCTGGCGGAAGTAAAACATGGATGTTATTTGGAGGTATCGCAGGAGGTGCTGCCGGATACTATTTATCATCATTGCGTTACGATGCCAGCGGTATTATTGATGCAGGCGGCAATGTGTATGTGCTTGGTGATTACATGGGTATTTATATTCCGAGTGACAAACTCTTTGAAGTTAACACAGCGGAATTATTACCTCGTGCCAATAAAATTCTGGACAGCGTTGTGGCAGTTTTACAACGTAAACCTAATAACAACATCATTATTTCAGGCAACACCAGCGGTTTTGACCGCCCCCGTCGCGAACAAAAATTATCTCAAAAACGCGCCAAAGTCGTGGCAGCTTATCTCTGGTCTACCGGAATCGAACAATTCAAAGATAGAAGCAGCGATACCCGTCAATTAAATTACGTCGGCTATGGTGACTTATTCCCGATTGCAAGCGATCTCACCAATAAAGGCATTCGCGAAAACAGCCGCATCCAGATTACCTCATATCCCAGCCATGGCCAGTTGTATGACTGCGGCCGTAAAATTGATATGGATAATGTTGCCGGGATGGACCAGCGGGAACCTGCTCCGAGTGACGCGTGCGGGAGAGAAGGCAGATGTTAAATATCATCATACCCGCATAAGCGGGAACTTCCTTCGGTTTCCTGAGAGAGAAAATGGCGCGACGCTGGAGATTCCCGTTTACGCGGGAATGACAATATTCATTACCTCACCCCACACTTTCTCAGGCGGCAGTGTTGCATAACATGCAGGTGTGACAGCAGATGGTTCGCGGTACGTACAAATACGGCTTAAACACGGCGAACATGGAAAATCTGTCCGCAGCAAAATAGATGAATCGCCAAGCGCACCTGTATAATCTGGATTGGTTGATCCATAAATTGAAACGATAGGCACATTCATCGCACCTGCCAAATGCGCAAAACCAGTATCAACTGCAACAGCAGCGCTCGCACCGGATAATAACTCTGCCATTTGCCGGATTTTAAGCCGCGGCATTAAATCTACTGCCGGATTACCGGCAGCAATGCGCTCAGCCCGTACAACTTCTTCATCACTGCCGCCGCTGATTTTAATGCGATAACCTTGTTGTGCCGCAATTCGTGCTAACTCTTTCCAATAAATTTCAGGCCACTGCTTACTCGGCCAGGTTGTGCCATGCAGGAACACAACATAATTTTCAGAAGCCGCTGCAGTAAACTGCTCGCGCTTAATTCCAAAATCAGGCAGCGATGCAGGCATTTCATAATTCAATGCAAGACTGAATAAACGGCGCATACGCACGACTGCGTGCTGATAAAAATTAACGTTATAACGATGACGATAAAACAATGCTGCCAGCGGCTCGCGAGCAGAACGAAAGTCAAGTCCAGCATGCTGCCCTTTTGCAAACATAGATAGAAATGCACTCTTTACCAGACCCTGCGCATCGAGTATTAAATCATATGATTGCTCATTCAATGTTTGCCGCAAATCACGCAGCGCAGATCGCGTCTCTTTTGAAAACCAGGCCTTGCGCCAGCGGCGTAATGCAACAGGAATGACGCGGTCAACGAGCGGATGCCACTGTGGAATTTCTGAAAAACTATCTTCCGACATCCAGTCAAAACGAATTCCTGGAATTGCTTTTCCTGCATCAGTTAACGCAGGCAGTGTGTGAATCAAATCACCCATGGATGATGTTTTAATGAGAAGTACGCGCATGGTTATTGGCTCCACGTATTCATCGCATCAGCCACATGCTCCGGTGTGATATCGCGCATGCAACGATGATGTTTGAGCGGACAATCGCGTTCAAAACACGGCTGACAATCAAGATTCAATTGCAAGATTACAGCTTGTTCCGACAAAGGCGGCGTGAAGCGCGGACTCGTTGATCCATAAACAGCAATCAATGGTTTTTTGAGTGCCGCAGCCATATGCATCAAACCAGAATCATTCGTGACTGCGCCAGAAACCAAAGAGAGCAGCGCAATCGTTTCGGACAATTGCAAACGTCCCGCCAGGTTTTCGCAGCGCTGATTCGTGAGCTCCATAATTTTATCTGTTATCGGACGGTCTTTTGGCGAACCAAACAACCATACATCATAACCTTCTTCCAGCTTGCGATTGGCCAGTTCCGCAAAATATTCCAGCGGCCAGCGTTTGGAAGGACCAAATTCAGCACCCGCACCAAGCGCAAGTATTTTGTCGCCACTCTGGCGCGGTTGATATTTTGCGAGTGCAGCATCTTGTGCTTCTTTTGAAACGTAAAATGCAGGATAGGGATATGGCTTCGGCAGTGCTGCATCTTTAGGTAATCCCAAAGCGAGATACTGCTCAATCATCAATGGATAACGTGTTTTATCCAGTTTGCGGTAATCATTTAATAATAAGTATCGAGCTTCGCCGAGCCAGCCGGTACGCAATGGAATGTCGGCAAAAAACGGTATCAGTGCTGATTTAAATGAGTTTGGCAGGACGATTGCCTGATCGTATTGCGTGCTGCGTAGTTTGCGCCCAATACGGAATCGCTCAAGCAGCTTTAACTCGCCATGACCGATAGGCATTTCAATCGCAGTCGAAATTTCCGGCATTGCACCTAATACTGAAAACGTCCACGCCGGCGCAAGCACATCCAGAATGACGTCAGGATGATTCGCCTTTATCAATTTAAAAAGGCCCTGAGCCATCACCATGTCCCCCACCCAGGAAGGACCAACGATTAAGATTTTCTTTTGTTGTGAACTCATTATTTCTCGTGTGCAAAGTCTTTCAGTACATATTCAGTTTCACAATACGGGCAAACTGCGTGACCCGTTTCTTCAATTGGCAGATATACACGGGGATGCGCATCCCACACCCGGTCATCACGCGGCGGACAAGATAAAGGTAAATCACGGGAAGTAATTTCTAACCGGCGCTTGGTACAAGCCTGATCTGCCATATTTGTCATTATTATTCTCCGGAGTTAAGAATTTCGGAATGATATATTATTCGTCATTCCCGCGAAAGCGGGAATCTCCTTTTATATCTGCACGGATGCATCAGGAGGTCCCCGCTTTCGCGGGGATGACGAGGTTTTTAATCCCTTCTTTCAAGCTGATTTCTGCCTTAAAACCAAGCCCTTCAGCTGCCAGATGTGTGTCTGCATATGATTCTATGATATCGCCCGGGCGCGCCGCTTCAATTCCGCGCCAAGCCTCTCTACCGCCGGCGGCTGCGATATAGTCAATCAATTGATTAATTGTTTCAGGTTTGCCTGTTGCAATATTCATCACGCCAGTTTCACTGCTGCAAAGTGCCAGCCAGTTAGCGCGCACAATATCCGATACATGAATAAAATCACGAGACTGCATACCATCACCGTAAACAATCAACTCTTCTTTCTTTTTGTATAACTCTAGAAACCGGCTGATGACACCAGAGTATGGTGAATGCGGATCTTGCCTGTTACCGTAAACGTTGAAATATCGCAGACCCAGACTTTTGACACCATGAAGCATGTCATACATCTCAGCATATTGTTCGCAATTCAATTTCTGCAAAGCATATGGCGAGAGCGGATGACAGGATTGATTTTCACGACAGGGAAGTTCCTTTGAATTACCATATACGGCTGCACTGGAAGCATAAACAATACGTATCTGCCTGCCAGTTTCTTTCACTGCCTGCAGCATGTGAAGAAATCCCTGCGAATTGACGGAGAATGAATAAACAGGATTGTTAATGGATTCTTGAACAGATGCTATCGCCGCAAGATGTAAAACCGCATCACAATTTTGCAGTAAATCGACAAGTAATGGATATTCAAGAACATCGCCTTCGATAAATTCCAGATGAGGGTTACTCACATCAAGATTGCTTTCCTTACCGGAAAACAAATTATCAAGCACTGTTACTTTTACGCCTTGTGCAAGCAAGTAATCAACACTATGAGATCCAATAAAACCTGCTCCGCCTGTCACCAGTACTCGGCGCGGAGTCATTCTTCCACCAGAGCCAGCTGTGGATTCAGCGGCACACACGTGCGATATAAACTGACAGCAATATATATGCCGACATAAACGATGGATACACCGACAAGAAAATAGCTGGTACGCGGATATAACCACAATAATCCGGCAGTCGCAGCTCCCCAAATGATAGTACTGAATAACATCCCATAACGCATGTAGCGGTTATGCGTCAGATAATCTAAACGTGAAGGATAAACATACTTAATCGGTACAAAGCTTAGCAGCACTAACACCAGCAGAATGATCATGTTGGCAAATGGTGACATTTGCCAGAAGAAAAGATACATCACTGCGATATTCCAGTAACTGGGAAATCCCTTGAAAAAATGATCTGCAGTTTTTGCATCATATTGCGTAAATTGATAAGCCGATGCAAAAATAATCGCAATGACCGTCACAATCCTGCCATATATAGGCAGCATGTTAGTCGCGACCAAAAGAAAGAAACTTGGAACGATAGTGTAATTGACAAAATCGACGATGTTATCGAGAAGCGCACCGTCTATTTCCGGAACAACATCTTTAATTTTCACTGCGCGGGCAAACATACCGTCAACCGAGTCAATCAGAATAGCTGCACACATTAGCCAGAGCGCTGTTAAATTTCTGCCTTCATAAATCGCAAGCAATGATAATACGCCAATACAAGCGCCGCTTGCCGTAAACATATGTACCAGCCAGCCCAATGAACGACGCTGCAATCTGGTTTGATCAAATGATTTATAAAGTCCCAAAATGCGTTTCCTAACAAATATTAATTAAGGGTTAATTGACCCGAGATTTTTGTCTTTTATTTAAGGCTGCCGCCAAAACGATTGCACCTGCTGCACCTGATAAAAATGATCCGATTATGACCCCGAGCCTGACCTCATTGATGTAATTGGTTTGACCTTGGAAAGAAAGCGTACCAAGAAATAAACTCATAGTAAAACCTATCCCGCACAGCAAAGCAACACCATATAACTCACCCCAGCTAACCGCTGCCGGCATTTTTGCCCATCGGGTCGTCTTCATACTGAGCCAGGTAATTCCCGCCACCCCCAATTGCTTGCCAATAAACAGCCCCAGCACGATACCAATTGTGACCGTGTTCAGCAGCGTCTGCATGCTGATGTCTGCGAGCGAAAGCCCGGTATTTGCGAATGCGAACAACGGCATGATGAGATAAGCCACCCAGGGATGCAGTCTTGATTCTAGATAATGAACCGGCGTTACTCCTTCATAAGGAATTTCCGGGATCAGGAAAGCCGTCACCACACCAGCGATAGTTGGGTGAATGCCTCCTTTCAGGAAAGTGAGCCATAATAGAAAACCGCCGATCAGATACAGGCACAAGTAACGGATTTTAAACGCATTTAAAAAAAGAAGTGCCAGAATAATCAATCCTGAACAGAAGAGATATATCAGCGACAAATCTTTTGAATAAAAAAACGCGATGATCAGAATAGCGCCGATATCATCATAAATTGCGATCGATAGCAGAAATAACCGTAATTCTTTGGGCACTTTGTTGCCCACCAGAGACAAGATCCCGATCGCAAATGCGATGTCAGTAGCAACTGGTGTTGCCCAGCCGATAATCGTATCTGGGTTGTTATAATTACAAATTGAGTAAATGGCCGCAGGAAGGATCATGCCTCCAGCAGCCGCAGCAAGCGGCAACAAGACATCAGATGCCCTGGAAAATTTATCCTCAATGAAGCCGCGCTTCAGCTCGAGACCTACCAGCAGAAAAAATACCGCCATCAATCCTTCATTGATGAGGAATAACCATGAACTTTTAAAACTTTCATACAGATATACGAGGGGAGTGTTTGCCAAAAGCAACCCGCAAAGAGCCGCTGCCAGCAAAACGATACCGCTTGCCGATTCTAATTGTAAGAAATCTCGGATAAATTTGCGCATATATCTCCTCTCTAAAGACACCAACCGCTAAAGATTCTACAACCCTATTGTTTTTCTTTAAGTTATGCAATAAATTCAGCATCATCATTTGTTTATTAAAGGAGCATTCTGAATGCGTATTCCAAAGATGTCTGATCTTGATCTGAAAGGCAAACGAGTACTGATCCGGGAAGATTTCAATGTGCCGTTAAAGAACGGTGAAATCACCAGTGATCTGCGTATTCGTGCAGCTCTGCCGACTATCAAGCAAGCACTCAAGGCTGGCGCAAAAGTCATGTTGATGTCGCACCTTGGCAGACCATCTGAAGGCGGCAGCAATGAAAACTTCAGCCTTGCTCCTGTGGCACGTGCACTTTCAGAAATGCTTAAAATGGAAGTTCCGCTCATCTCCAACTGGTTAGACGGCATCAACATGAGTGATTCCTCAGTCGTCCTGCTGGAAAATGTCCGCTACAATCACGGTGAAACAGCTAACAACGTTGATCTCTCCAAAAAAATGGCCTCGCTTTGCGATGTGTATGTCATGGATGCATTTGCTACTTCACACAGAATGGAATCTTCAACGTACGGCATCATTAAATATGCCAAAGAAGCTTGCGCAGGACCATTATTATTGGAAGAGCTGGATGCAATCAGCAAAATTATGGAAAAACCCGCTCATCCAGTTGTTGCCATTATCGGCGGCTCTAAAGTATCAACCAAACTCGAATTGTTGGAATCACTGGTGAAGAAAGTCGATGCCTTGATTATCGGCGGCGGCATTGCCAATACTTTTCTTGCTGCTGAAGGTTACACCGTCGGCAGATCATTGCATGAACCAGATTTGATTGATGAAGCAGAACGTCTGACACAGGAAGCGAAAAAACGTAATGCTGAAATCCCTCTTCCAATTGATGTTGTCGTTGCTGAACGATTAAATGAAAATGCAGAAGCGAACGTACGTCTGGTATCACAGATTGATGATAATGAAAAAATCTTTGATATCGGTCCCGACACCATCAAGATGTTTACTGCAATTATCAAAAAAGCTAAAACCATTTTATGGAATGGCCCGGTCGGCGCATTTGAAATTGATGAGTTCGGAAAGGGTACGCATGCTTTGGCCAAGGCAATTTCTGAGAGTAAGGCATTCAAAGTTGCAGGAGGCGGTGATACACTGGCTGCAATAGAAAAGTATCACATCGCCAACAAGATTGATTATATCTCAACCGGTGGCGGAGCATTTCTGACCGTATTAGAAGGCAAACCATTACCCGTCATCACTGCTCTTGAAGAGCGGACGGCAAAAAATGAAAAGGTTGCATGAATCACTTACGCCGCACAAAAATCGTTGTCACACTGGGGCCGTCACTAGACGACCCCGCAATGCTTGAACGCGTTATACTCGCAGGCGCAGTCGTTTTCCGCGCAAATTTCTCTCACGGTGATCTCAGTCTGCATGAAGAACGCATCACAAAAGTGCGTACGATTGCCGCAAAACATGCGATTACTGTAGCTATTCTAGTCGATTTGCAAGGTCCTAAAATACGTATCGGGCGTTTTAAAAATAAAAAGATTACGCTGAAAGAAGGGCAGCATTTTACACTGGATGCAGCGCTAGATGATAATGAAGGTACTGAAGAAAGTGTTTCACTAGGTTATAAAAATCTTCCGAATGATGTTCATCCCGGAGATACATTGCTGCTGGATGACGGCCGCCTGGTTTTTCACGTTGAAAGCTGCGACAAAACCAAAATTCACTGCAAAGTAATCGTTGGCGGCGAATTATCAAACAACAAAGGAATTAATCGTCTGGGCGGCGGCTTGTCTGCAGCAGCTCTGACAGATAAAGATAAGCAGCATATTCTGGAAGCTGTGCGTTTGGGCGCTGATTATCTTGCAGTATCATTTCCACGCCAGGCAGATGATATTCATGAAGCACGTAAATTACTAAAAGCTGCTGGCGGCAATCAAGGTATCATCGCCAAAATCGAACGCGCCGAAGCAATTCAAAATCTTGACGGAATCATTCAGGCATCTGATGCTGTGATGGTTGCACGCGGTGATTTAGGCGTTGAAGTTGGTGATGCAGAATTACCCGCAATACAGAAAAAAATTATCAAGATGTCACGCATCTGGAATAAACCCGTGATCACGGCCACGCAGATGCTGGAATCAATGATTCAGAATACTATTCCAACTCGTGCTGAAGTTTCTGATGTGGCAAATGCAGTACTTGATGGTACTGACGCAGTCATGCTTTCAGGTGAAACAGCTGTAGGACAATATCCTGACAAAGCTGTTTCCGCAATGGACCGAATTTGTTTAAGCGCTGAAAAACATAGCGCAACAATATTAAAGCGCACGAATAAAGATCGTCCTATGAAATATGTTGACGAAGCGATTGCAATGGCAACAATGTACACCGCGAATCATCTGGATATCAAAGCCATCATCGCCCTGACTGAATCTGGCACCACACCCCTTTTAATGTCTCGTGTTAATTCTAGTATTCCGATTTATGGATTAAGCCGGTACGATGCAACTCTACGGCGTATGACATTATACCGCGGCGTGTATCCCATCCCATTTGATGCGACACACATTGACCGAAGAATTTTGAATCAATCTGCTGTTTTTGAACTGCAAAAAAGAGAAATTTTAAAAAACGGAAATCTTGTCATTATCACAAAAGGTGACTTGATAGGGGTGCACGGCCGTACTAATTCACTTAAAATTGTAAGTGTTGGTGACTTGCCGTCATATCCAAACATGACACTATAAAATTATTGCTTAATACTTTGCATTAATTACTCAAAACGGAATGGATCGAATGGATACCAGAACCAAAACCACCACACCTTCACCCGCAACGCCGGCATCAATCAATTCTGAATTGGACATTTTAGCTGAAAAAGCTCGCGACGCAGTGGAAACTGTCGGCCCGCATGTTTATAAATTAAATGGCATCAATACTGAACCCGTCAGATTTTTTGTGATTGGCTGCCATGGCAATGGCGGCAAAACGCAAAAAGAAACCGCAGCACTGATGCACAAAATCGCGCAAGATCTGAAAAATAACGGGGAACCCGGACCTTCTTTCATTTTATTTCTTGGCGATAACATTTATGACTATGGTGTTGGCAGTCCTTTTGCTGAAGCCTTCAATGAATGTTTTCATGCGGTATACAATGACCCGAAATTCACTGGAATTAATAATCTCCCCTGTTTTATTTTATTGGGCAATCATGATTTCAATTATCATTCAAAAGCGTGGCTAGGCCAATTCGGCAAAGGATATGACACTGCAGTAAATCAGGCTGCTCATACATTTATATCTAATACCGCAAACAAGATTACTACGTTTAATAAATCTGCATTAACTCCTCCCATGCTATCGCATTGGAATATGCCTTATTATTTTTATTCCATCATTGCCGGCGAAACCCAGATATTTTTGCTGGATTCTAATAATTATCTGGTTGAGATGCTTGAGTTATTATCCAAGGTAGAACTACGCTCATTATTATCCAAAACAAGTCATACTAAAAAAGATCTGCTTGAATTATTCGTTAAGAAAAATCTGCTTGAATTACTCTCCATCCAAGAGCTGATTGAGATATTACCCAAAACAGATACATTTGAATTTTTACTTAAATCAAGCAAAAAGCAGCTGCTTGAATTAGTGTCCAGATTGAGTCCGATAGAATTGCTCGCGAGAATGGATCAATGTGAAAAATTTTCCAGTGAGTATCTACTCGAGATATTATCGAATTACGCTGATAATGGCTTGAATAAAAACGGCCGTATCAATCAGGCTTACTGGTTCAAAAAAGAATACGATGCAGCCATCAAAGCTGGCAGGCAAGTTTTCATCGCTCAGCATCATCCGTTGTTTGTGTCGGGTAAACGTGCATTTCCAAAAGGATTTGATGCCAAGCACTACATCAGTCAGGAGCAGATCAATGCATTGAATGCCGCATTCAAATCGCTTATACCAAATTTTGTTGAGACGGAATCTTACAATGATTTAATCGCATCAGGATTTCTGTTACAAAAAGTTTTCCCTGACCTTGTGTTTGTTGCTCATGAGCATTCCTTAAGTTATATGAACAACTGCTTAAATCCCGGCGGCCAGCCAATTTTACGTCAGGTAACGTCAGGCGGAGGCGGAGGTGATTTGCAAAAACGCTGCAGTTACAAAGGCCATCCTTATTTTAGTATGTTTCAAAAACATAACGGCTTTTTCATGACTACCTGCGATCCAAAATATCCAAAAAAATTCGTTCTGGATGCATACACCATTGAAGGATTGCATTTGCGATTCGATCAAGAATCTCATGAGCCAATTATGCTGCCAAACAAAGATGTACGTGTTGAAATGCTGCGAAAAAGTGTCATTGACGCCTGCGACCGTTACTTTGGCTTATTGAAAAAAGC
>Ga0310811_10008544_pt1 | contig 13175 bp, 11 predicted proteins | sample YCmetagenome_FD_207642 | JGI IMG/M metagenome (GOLD analysis project Ga0310811, IMG submission 207642) | Soil microbial communities from experimental microcosm in Duke University, North Carolina, United States - YC | ecosystem: Engineered > Artificial ecosystem > Soil microcosm > Unclassified ...
TGGATGCGCTTGCTCCAGCAAGTGGAAGGCAGCGTGTTGTGGCTGCTGGAAGGCAATGCCAGCATCCGCGGCAATCTGTGCAAGGAAGCTGCGGCACGCGGCGTGGCGCAAGACCGCCTGATCTTTGCCGGCCGCACCACGCCCGAGAAACACCTGGCCCGCCAGCAACTGGCCGACCTGTTCCTGGACACCCTGCCCTACAATGCCCACACCACGGCCAGCGATGCCTTGTGGGCCGGTTTGCCGGTGATCACCCTGCCCGGCCGTTCCTTTCCCGCACGCGTCGCCGCCAGCATCCTCAAGGCTGCCAACCTGCCGGAGCTTATCGTGCAGGATCTGGCGGCCTATGAAGCTTTGGCGCTCAAGCTGGCGCGCGATCCTGCAGAACTGGCTGCGTTGCGCAGTAAATTGAGAACCTCCCGGGAGGCGATGCCGCTGTTCGACACCGCCCGTTTCACGTGTAATCTCGAAGCGGCTTACGCCAACATGCTGGTGTCCCGGTTCCGAAATTCGCATCATGCCTGATATCGTACTGGGGGCGAATTTCGGAACCGACGGACACCAGCACTCTATTGATTCTAGTGTCGTTTGGTTTCGAAGTTCGCTTGGAGACTGATATCAATGTCGTTGCGAACTTCGAAATCAACCGACACGGGCCAAGGCATGAGCGCGCTGTCTTTGCCGATACGCCTGTCGGTGGCCGCGCCGGCTTACAATGAAGCCGCCGGCATCGAAGCGGTCATCGCAAACTGGCACGATTTTCTTTCGACGCAGACGACGATCCTGGCCGAGTTCGAGATTGTGGTCTGCAATGACGGCAGCACCGATCGCACCGGCGATATCCTGGACCGCCTGACCCTGCCCTTTCCTCAATTGCGCCCTTTGCATTTCGCCAAGAACCAGGGCGCCGCCGCGGCGCTGAATGCGGCCATCGCCGCGACCAAAGGCGACTGGGTGCTGTTGATCGACAGCGACGGGCAATTCGCGATTCAGAACCTGCCTGCCATGCTCGAGGCGCTGCAGCGCTCCGGCGGCCTGGCTGCCATCGGCATCCGCCAGAAAAAGGACGCGGCCTTTGCCCAATTCGGAAGCTGGGCCAGCGGGTTGGCATGCAATCTGGTGCATGGCAGCCGGATGCGGGATTTCAATTCTGCGTTTAAGCTGGTGCGGGGGCCGCTCCTGCGCGGCCTGGGACTGGAAGCCAAGGGCATGAACTATTCCACCGAGGTGACATCGCGGCTGCTCGAGCGCGGCATCGTGCCGGTCGAGGTCGAGATCGAGCACCGTCCCCGCGCCACAGGCACCAGCCATATGAGGCTCCTGCGTGGAGCGCTGCACCGCTTCCTGTTCGTCTGCTATATCGCGCTGCGCCAGCTTTTGCTGAAGCTGGGCATTCTTTCGCGACCCAAACCATGAGCGCACCGGTCCGCATCACTTTGTTCTGCGGCGGCCGCGGCAGCGCCACCATCATCCGCGCGCTTTTGCGCCACAGTGACGTGGACCTGACCTTGCTGGTCAACGCCTATGACGACGGCCTCTCGACCGGAAGCCTGCGCAATTTCATTCCCGGCATGCTGGGGCCGTCGGATTTCCGCAAGAACCTGTCCTACCTGTTCGGCAATTATTCCCAGTCCCAATATGCGCTGAAGAGCCTGATGGAGCATCGCCTGCCGGGCGATACCGGAACGCTGCAACGCTTTACCGAAACCGGGAATCCCGCGCTGCTGCAAGAGCCGGTGAAAGGCTGGTTCGCGCAACTGACTGCTGAGACCTCGGCCCGCATGCGCGCGCTGCTCGCCCGCTTCTTCACCCATGCGGCGGGGCGCGACTTCGACTATCGCGACTGTTCGCTTGGCAATCTGGTCTTTGCCGGCGCCTATCTGGAGAAGAACAGCGATTTCAACGCCGCGGCCGCGGTGGTGGCCGAACTGGCCGGTACCCGCGCCCGGCTTCTGAATGTCGGCGAACAGCAGAACCGCGTCCTGGCCGGACTGAAACAGGATGGCGCCCTGCTCGCCAGTGAAGCGGCCATTGTGGGCGCGCAATCCTCAAGCCCTATCACCGGACTTTATTTGCTGGCTGAACCGCTGACCGCAACAGACCTGGCCGCGCTGACAGCTCTGGATCAGGCGGGCAAAGAGGCTTTCCTGACCGCGCGTGATCGCGTGCCTGCATTGTCCAAAGCCGCGGCAGAAGCATTGGCCGGCGCCGACATTATTCTCTATGGCCCCGGCACCCAGCACTCCTCCTTGTTTCCAAGCTATCGCATCGCCCGGGCCGCACTGGCGGCAAGCCCCGCCCCGGTGAAAGCGCTGGTGATGAACCTGGAAAGCGACAGCGACATCCAGGGCCTTTGCGCCAGCGATATCGCCGAGCGGGCAATGCAATACGGCGCGCCCCTGACCCATATCCTGCTGCAGCAAGATGGCGTGCTGCCCCCGGGCGCCTTGAGTGGTGAAAGCTGGCGCGGTGCACAGGTGAAGCGCGGGCCATTCAGCACCGCCATCCGCCCGCGCGTCCACAATGGCAGCGCGGTGGCAGACAGCGTGCTGGGTCTCTTGAAGCAACGCCGCGCCGCCAGTGTGGAGATCTTCGCCGACATTCTCGGCCGTTCCGTCGCCAGCGAGGAGCTGGTGGAGGAATTCCTGGAAACGGACTGGGGCGGCGTCACGGCCCATCTCACGCTCAATCGCGTGGCCGGGCAGGAAGCCCCGGTGGCCACATCCAATTTGCCGGGACTGTTTCCGGACACCGCCTATTTCCGCGACTGGCTCAAGAATGGTTCGTCCGATTACCTGGTGCTGATGACCGGCGACGGCGCCTACCGTTTCGCCGACATACAGGCCATCCTGCGCCTGCTGGAGCAGCAGCAATCGCTGGGCGGGGTGTTCGGCTCGCGCACCCAGAGCCGGCGGCAATTCATCACCTCCATCCGCGCCGCTTATGGCGAGAACCGGCTGCTGTATGGCCTGGGCAAGATGGCGGCGTTCTTTCTCAGCATGCTTTTCTATCTGCGCACTGGCGTGATCTTTTCCGATCCCCTCACCGGCTTGCGCGTCTTCCGCCGCGACGCGATGACGGAGCTGGGCGAGATTGCCGGCGACGCGCCGCTCTCGATCGTGCGCCAATTGACTCGCAAGGGCATCGAAGTGGCCGAGCTGCCGGTCCTGTATCGCACCTTCTCGGGCTTTACCGATCCGAACTGGCGCATCAGGCGGGGGCTGCGCAACCTGGCGGCGTTGTTCTGATGCCAGCGCGACTGAAAGTCTGTGCCGTCATACCGGCCGCCGGCAAAGGCAGCAGGCTTGGGAGCGCCGGGCCGAAAATCCTCACGCCTTTGAATGACAAGGAAACCATCTGGTCGGTGCTGCATGCCAGGCTGGCGCCGCTGGTGGAGCATATCCATCTGGTGCTTTCGCCGGAGGGGGCACAGGATTTTCCGCCGCTGCCGCCGCGTGTCTCCTGCAGCATTCAACCGGAGCCCATCGGCATGGGCGATGCGATCTTCGGCGCCCAGGCATCCTGGGAAATGTATGACGCCATCCTCATCGTCTGGGGCGATCAGGTGTTTGTATCGACCGATACCCTCAGCCGCACATTGTCCGCGCTGATTTTGCCGGACCGGCAGGCTGTGCTGCCGCTGACCCGCATGTCCGATCCCTATGTGGAATATGTCTTCAATGGCGGGAAGTTGACCGCAGTCCTGCAAAGCCGCGAAGGTGACAAGACTGCACCTGGCGGTTTCTCGGACGTCGGCACATTTCTTCTGGGAACGCGCGGGCTGACGGCAGCCTGGAATGATTATCTGTCAAAAGCGGCGCATGGCGGCCGGACGGGCGAGATCAACTTCCTCCCTTTCCTGCCCTTTCTTTCGGCTCAGGGCTGGGCGGTGACTCCGCTGGAGGTCGCCGACCCGACCGAAGCCCGCGGCATTAATACTCCCGAGGATCTTTCCTTTTTCCGGGACCTGTACCGGTATAAGGACGGCCCATGACAAAAGTGCTGGTTACGGGCGGCGCCGGCTTCATCGGCAGCCATCTTTGCGAGGGCTTGCTGGCGCGCGGCTATCAGGTGCGGGCGCTCGACAGCCTGGTCTATGGCAGCCGCGAGAATATCCCGGCGGCGGTGGAGTTCATCCAGGGCGATATTCGCGATCTGAGCACCTGCCAGCGTGCCGCCAATGGCATGGATGGCGTATTCCATTGCGCTGCCATGTCGAGGTCGGGCCCGTCCCAGGAACAGATCGACATCTGCACCCAGTCCAACATCACCGGTACCCAGAACATGCTGCTGGCGGCGCGCGACGCCGGCGTGAAGCGCTTTATCTACAGCGGCTCCTCGACCTATTACGGCAACCGGCCTGTGCCGCACCGCGAAAGCGATCCGTCCGACCTGTTGAATATTTATGGCCTGACCAAACAGGTAGGCGAGGAATATTGCCTGCTGTTCGATCGCACGTCCGACCTCGCCTGCGTGGTGCTGCGCTATTTCAATGTCTATGGGCAGCGCCAGCCGGAAACCGGCGCCTACGCCCTGGTGCTGGGCATCTTCCTCAACCGCCGTGCCGAAAACAAAGCGCTGGAGATCCATGGCGGCGGCGCCCAGCGGCGCGACTTTATCCATGTCCGCGACGTGGTGGCTGCCAACATCGCTGCCTTTGACCGTGCCGGGGATAAAGGCGTGCGCGGCGAGATCTTCAATGTCGGCAGCGGCGAAAGCCTTTCGGTCAAAGCGCTGGCGGACATGATCTCGCCCAATCAGGTCCAGACGGAAGCCCGCAAGGGCGACGCGACCGCCACCCTGGCCGACATTTCCAAGATCAAGGACAGGCTGGGCTGGTCACCGAAAGTTTCCTTCGCCGAGGGCCTGAAGGAATTGATAACGCTCACCAAGTGAGCCTTTTTGCATGGTTTTTTGGGCCGCTGTAGCCAACGCGCGGGCTTGCCGTTATCCTGCCGCAATAAAAGAAAAATCTAGAAAGGCCACCCATACAGGCGGCCCGACAATTGGATAAGGGATAATCATGCGCCGCTCGCTCCTGTTGCTTTCCGCCACCGCCTTAATCGCCGCCGTGCCGCATCTGGCGGGCGCGCAATCCGCCAAGCCTGCGCTTTACACCGCCGATCAGGCCACGGCAGGTGCCGCGGTCTATTCCCAGTCCTGTGCCGCCTGCCATGGCCAGCAACTCGAAGGCGTGGCGGCGCCGGCCCTCAAGGGTTCGGTGTTTGGCGAGATGGCCACGGCGCAGAGCCTCACGGTGGACTCGCTGCTGGATGTGATCGTCAACACCATGCCGCAATCCGATCCGGGCTCGCTGAAGCCGGAAGACTATAGCGCGGTGACAGCCTATATCCTGCAGCAGAACGGCTATCCCGCCGGTACCGCGGCACTGGCCAAGGGCGCGGCGGGTCTGAAAGACGCCAAGATCACGCCTTAAGATTCTGGCGGGAGCTTACCCATGAAGAATTCCGCGATCGCGTTGCTGGCGGCGGCATGCCTTGGCCTGTGCGGCAGCGCCTTGGGCCAAGCCGCAAATGCGCCTTCGCCAAAAACGCCGGCGCCAAAAACACAAGAGGCAGTGGGCAGCGCCGGCGAAGCCGCCGCCCCGATCGGCGGCCGGGCGACGGAAGGCATCAATCCCGTCAGCTATGGCGCGGTGACCGCCAATCCCGGCTCGTTCCAGATGCAGCCGGTCCATCAGAAGGTCGATGTCACCGATGCGATGATGCTGGCCTCGGACGGCTCGGACGACTGGATCCTGCATGGCCGTACCTACGACAACCAGCGCTTCTCGCCTTTCACCGACGTCAACAAGTCCAATGTCCGCCAGCTTCGGCCTACCGCCATCATCCAGACCGGCATCACCAAGACCACCGAGATGACGCCGATCGAGGTGGACGGCGTGCTGTACCTGGAAACCGGCGACAACAATGTCCAGGCTTATGACGCCATCACCGGCAAGCAGCTCTGGGCCTATTCGCCTAAGCTCGGCTATTCCAACCTGTGCTGCGGCCAGCAGGCGCGCGGCGTCGCGGTAGCCTATGGCAAAGTATTCGTGGCCCAGCTCGATGGCCATGTCGTGGCGCTGGACGCGCGTACGGGCAAGCCGCTCTGGAAGACCGAGCATGCCGATGCCCTGCCGCAGCCGGCCTATTTCTACTCCTTCACCATGGCGCCGATTGCTTTCAACGGATTGGTTCTGGTGGGCAATGCCGGCGCGGAATGGCCGACGCGCGGTTTCCTGGAAGCGCTGGACGCCAATACCGGCAAGCTGGTGTGGCGGTTCAATACCACCGCCGCGCCCGACCAGCCCGGCGGCAAGACCTGGAGCGGCGATAGCTGGAAGTATGGCGGCGGCTCGGTGTGGAACACACCTGCCATAGACCCTGCGAACAATCTGATCCTGTTCGCCACCGGCAATCCCAATCCCGACCTGGATGGCACCAGCCGCAAGGGCGACAACGCCTATACCGACTCCATCGTCGCCATCGACTCGCGCACCGGAAAATTGAAATGGTGGTATCAGCAGGTCGCCCATGACATCTGGGACTATGACGCCTGCGCCCCCGTCGTCCTGTTCGACACCATCGACGAGAATGGCAAGGTGGTACCCGCCGCAGCGGAGGCCGGCAAGGTCGGCAATCTCTTCATCGTCAATCGCCTGACCGGCAAGTTGATCCGCAAGTCACCGCCGTTCGTGACGGTGAACGAGAATTTCATGAAGCCGCTGTCCAGCACTCCACTGTCGATCCTGCCCGGCAGCAAAGGCGGCGCGATGTGGTCGCCGCCGGCCTGGTCGCCCCAGACCAGGTATTTCTACACCATGGGCATCAACGAAGTGCACGACTTCGTGCTCAACCGGCCGCTGCCCGAAGTCTACAAGCCAGGCACGCCGATCGCCGGCCAGTATAGCGGCGGCAACATGGCGGTGAATCTCGAAAAGCTGGCGCCCAACGGCACCTTCACCGCCATCAATACCGATACCGGAGCGCTCGCCTGGCAGTACAAGTCCGACCGCCCCATGTATGGCGGCGTGCTGGCCACCGCAGGTGGACTGGTGTTCGCCGGAGAAATGAACGGCGACTTCAATGCATTCGACGCCAAGACCGGCGAAAAGCTGTGGCACTATTCGCTGGGCATGGGTGTCTGCACCCCGCCCATCACCTACAAGATCAAGGGCGTGCAGTATGTGGCGGTGGGCGCCAGCGGTTGCCATGGCGGCGAAGTCCTGATGTACAATGACGGGCGCCCGGTGTTTGGCGACGTGTTTGCGATTTTTGCTTTGCCTGAAAAGGGCTGATTTTTAGGGGCTGATCATGGATGCTCGCACCAGGGAAATTCTCAGCGGAATTTCCACCGCCACCATCACCACGGTGCTTTTGAAAAAAGGCCTGCGCAATGTCTGGCTGCGCGGCGCCTTTCCCAAACAGCCCGGCCAGAAGCGGGTGGTGGGCACGGCCTTTACCTTGCGCTTTGTTCCGGCGCGGGAAGACCTGGCAACCCCGGCCTCCTGGGCCTCGCCGATTTCGACCCGCGCCGCCATCGAAGCCATGGAAGAAGGCGTGATCGCGGTGGCCGATGCCATGGGCGTCACCGATGCCGGCATCTTCGGCGACATCCTGTGCGCCCGCATGGCGTACCGCAAAGTGGGCGCACTGATCACCGACGGGGTGATGCGCGACATGGAAGGCGTGCTGGCGACCGGCTTGCCGGTGTGGTGCGCAGGCGCGGCGGCGCCGGCCTCGGTCGCGAGCCTCACTTTCGTGAACTGGCAGGAGCCCATTGCCTGCGGCGGCGTGGCGATCTTCCCCGGCGACACGATTGTCGCCGATGGCGATGGCGCGGTTGTCATCCCGCAGGCCATGCTGGCCGAAACCGTCGAACAGGCCGCCGAACAGGAAATCCAGGAAGGCTGGATCATCGGCGAAGTGCACAAAGGCGTGCCGCTGCCCGGCCTTTATCCGCCCAATGAAGAAACCAAGGCGCGCTATGCGGCCTGGCGAAAAGAGAACAAGAAGACCTAGCCGTACGCAAAGCGCCTTCAAAAACGAGCGCCTCGATCTATTTGGGCCGCCAGGCATAGACCGCAAGCGAATATGCCAAGTCGTGACTGGTGCGGGCCACAAGCGGCAGGTCCGTACGAGGAATTCCAAAATCGGAATACCGCTCCATGGGCGAGCCGATCAGGTACACGCAGCGGCCTGCGGCCAAGAGGGCATCCGTCTCTTTTGAAGACAAGGGCCGGACGAAGGTCTGGAAGCGATGCGCAAACACGTCATAAAAAACGGTGTCCGGATATAATTTGTCCAGGTCCGAAGCGAAACGCTTGGGTGTGTATTGGTCGCCGAAACTCAGATTGTAGGTGATCGCATTCGCTTCATAATAAAAGATCAGCCGGCAGCCTGAGGCCGACATCTTCGCCAGCAATTTCTGGCTATCGGTTTGTGTCTGCTCGGCGTCCCGGGCCCAGGCTGAGGTGGCCAAGGCATTGCGCCAGATACCGAGCGCGAGCAATGCGGCGAAAAACAGGCTGCCAATTCGGGCTGTTCCGCGCTTCAGCAGCAGTTGCGACATGATCGCCGCATTGGCGAGGGCGATGGCTCCTATGACCGGCATGAGGTATCGCGCCCCCGGCGTCTTGAGAACCATCAGGATGCCCAGGGCCAGGATGGCGGCGCATATGGCGATCACGCGCCGGGTTGGACCCCGCCATAGGGGGAACAACAAAACATAAAAACCAAAGGCGACGAAAATTTCCGGTGTCTGACCAAGCAAAGACCTGATGCCATGCCAGAGGCTCGAAGCGGCGGGTACCCCGACCTGGCCGCCGCCATACGCCTCGGTATGAATGAACAATCTGACGAACCATTTCGCCAAATGAGGGTAGTGAATGACGATCGGCAGTGTCAGCAACAATCCGGTCAGCACACCGGCTGCCGCGGCCGCCAGGCGCAAACGGCGGTCCTCCAGAAAAAAGACCGCGATGAGCAGAGGCAGCGCGGTGATCTTTGTCACCAGGGCAAATCCCAAAAGCGCGCCAAGCCGCCATGCATAGGCGCGTGTTTGCCGGAAGTGCTCAGGCTGCAATACGGCCGGCGCGAGATAGCCGGCCAGCGCCAGACTTGAAGCAAGAAGAAGCGGCTCCGGCGTGACGCGGTTCAACCCGATCATCACCGAAAAAGAGAGCAGGACGGAAAATTGGGCTGCGAGTGCGGCGGTTAAATTCGTTGCACCCCGGATCCGCCACCCCATGTAGAAGGCCGCAGCCGCGTCCGCGACAATCAAAACGATATTTATGACCCGCAAAAAGAATTCCGGGTGCGAGAGAACCGCGCTGACAAGGCCCGACATGCCGTACAAAGGCAGGGAGAGCAGCCAGGCCGGCAGCGTGACGAGGGCGGCAATGATCTGAACCGTCGTGCCGGGATGGTCGTAGTGACCTGGGGAGTGGAGGGTCAGAAGACCAAGCCCATTCAGCAGATAGGCATAGTCCGGATCCGATTCAAAAGGTCCGGCAGCCGCGCGCAACACGATACCCAGCAGAATCAAAAGGCAAGGCACCACCGACAGGGCGATTATCTGCCACGTGGCTCTATGCTGGGCGTCCATGAAACTAGTCCCGTTCGTTTCGAAGACCGGCGATCCACACAGCCCCGCCGGCCAGGCCCAACAGGAACGATCCCAGGCCGAACAGAATTGAGATGAGAAGGCCTTGTGAGCTCCCGACACCCGCATAGCTCAGGGCGGCCACCATAGCGCTCTCACGCACACCCCAGCCGGCGACCGAGATCGGCACCATGGTGATAAGCATGACCGGCGGCACCAGGAAAACCGCGTCCATGGCGCCAAGCGGCACGGTCAAGGCTGCAGCAATGCACCATACCGACAAAACGCTGAGCAGATGAATGGCCAGGGAAGAAACACCGATCCGCAGCACACTTGGCGGATTGCGGAACAGTTTCCAGCTGATGGAGGTGATGACGCGCGCATGCCGCGTCGCAGGCCAACGGTCCCAGAACGGGAAGACACCAATCGCAATCACCGATGCGAATGCCGCAAGGCAGGCGCCCCCTACGACCAGAAGGGACATCTGCCCGGCAGGATCATGGATCCTCGAGAAAGCGCCCGGCAGGATAGCGACCACCAGGATCCCGAGCGCCAGCCCGCCGATGCTGCGGTCTATGACCACGGAATAGGCCGCTGACTTCCAATTGCCGGACGTCCTGCCAAGATACCAGATACGCGCTCCGTCAGCTCCAATCGTGGCCGGAAGCGTTTGGCTGAAAAATTGGCCAATAAAAACGTAGCGAAGGGCCGAAGCGGCCGGAAGCGCCAATCCACAACCTGCCATGATCCAGCGCCAACGCTGAGCAGCGACTGCCAACTGCAAACCCAGCAGGGCAACTGCAGCGGCAAACCAGCCGCCTCGCATCCGTACCAGACCCGCTTGAATCATGGACCAGTTGGCATGGCGGAAGGCCAGCCACAACAAAAGCGCCGTTATGGCCACACGCAAAACCACGCCCGGCAGCTTTCCTGCGGCGGGAGCCCCGCCGGGGGAACCGCCGGCCGCCAGCGCGCGCAAAGCGTTTCTCACAAGGCCCTGCTGCGGATCACGCAAGCACCTTCAGCTTGAAATAGGCGAACACCACCATCCGCAGCAGCAGCCAGCCGTGCGAAAAACGGGAGATCTGTGTCTCGCCATAGGTGCGGGCGGCATAGGGAATGGGCAATTCCTGAATCTTCAGGTTCAGCTTGGCCGCGCCGAAAATGAGATCGAAATCGCCGAAAGGATCGAAGTCGCCGAAATAGCTGCGATTTTCCTTGATGCGCTGATAGTGCCGCTTGCGCAAGACCTTGGTGCCGCAGAGCGTATCGGTGAACCGCTGGTTGAGAAGCCAGGAAAACAGGATGGAGAAGGTATGGTTGGCTATCCGGTTCAGGAACCGCATGGCCTCATTTTCCATCGGATAGACGAGGCGGGAGCCGTTGATGAATTCGCCCTTGCCGCTGCGCAACGCGTTGTAGAATTTCGGCAGGTCTTCCGGCGGCACACTGATGTCGGCGTCCAAAATCATCAGCACATCGCCGCGCGCGGCATCGAACGCCTTGAACACCGCATCGCCCTTGCCCTTTCCGTCCTGGCGCAACAGCTTGATGTCGCGATGTGCGTAAAGGGGGATCAGCCGCTCGACTTCCTCATAGGTTCCGTCCTTGCTGTGCCCCTCGATGAACAGTATCTCCAGGTCATCGCCGAAATCGGGGAGGCGCTTGATGATCGGTTCTATATTGCCGCGTTCGTTGCGGCACGGCACGATCACCGTCACCGTCAGCCGGCTCTCTGCCGGCAGGCCGATGGGGCGGGCGACGATATAATTGCGAACACAGAGCCTGCGGATACCAGGCAGGGTGCCCACGAAGCGGTTGATGAAACGGCCGATGCCCAACAACCGCGCCGGGACGAGCTGCCGCCAATCGGTCCGAACCACTTCAAAGTCGGCCAGAGACAGAAGGTTTACGGTATCGGCAGGCTTCAGCCAGTTGGCCGACGGCACGGGCATTCGCAAGCCCAGTTTGTCGGCCACCCACAGCACCGGCTCCCATAAATAATTATAGTAGGCAACGATGAGGCGCGTATCTGCATGGCACAGCGCGCGCAGATTGGTCAGGGTGGATTGGCAATCTTCCAGGCTGCCGATGGTGTCGTGAAGAATGATGACATCGAACTTTCCCTCGATTTCCTTGAGGGTTTCGACGCGTTCGACATCACCCAACACATATTCGAACTGCGGATGCGCGGCCCGTGCCGCTTCAATCATGCCGGCGCTGATGTCTATGCCGACCCCGCGCCGGGGGTTCAGCGAAGCCAGGAGATGCCCAGTGCCGCTGCCGACATCAAGAACATCGAGCCCGGGCGGGATCAGGAACCGCAAATAGGCTTCGTCCTCCTGAAGAAATCCGCTTTTCGCGATAAAAGCTTCGCGGCGCGGAGCCCATTGGTCCGCCAGTTTGCGGATCGCTTGCTTGCGTGCCGAGAGTACGGGCAAGTCTAAGACGCCTTTGTTCTGCATGTTTTTCGCCGACGTCCTAAATGATATTCTCGGCGCGTTCCGCCACGACCATCAAGCGGAAGCCTGCCAGCCAGCCGAGAGGTCGATTCAATTTCGATTCCAGCCGGAGCAAAGGCTCAGCAAGAAAGGCAGGCAATAATGTCCAGGGCTGGAAACCGCCGGAAAGAGGATAGGCCCACAGGCTGAAGCGCTCGGTGGTCTTCAGACGCAGTTCAGGCACGGCGGTTTTCAGGCGTCGTGCTTCACGAACGAACATCAGATAGGGGATCGCCTGGTTGCTTTCATAGGGCGCCGGGCCGGACCGGGGCGCTGGATCGAAGGGGTCCGCGCTCAATATGACGGGCTCCTCATGCAGAAGCTTGAAGAAGACCCAGCTCACGGCACTGACGTTGGGCTCGATCATGATAAGGCGGCCGCCCGGCCGCAGCACGCGCACGACTTCCCGCAGAAACCGCGTCGGATAGGACAGATGGTGAAAAACATCCAGCATCACGATATTGGCGAAGCTTGCCGGGGCGAATGGAAGATCATGGGCATCGGCGACAACGTCCAGCCAGGGCGCCCATTGGACATCCAGGGAGACGACATCGGGCAGGACATCACGCAGATTGCCGGAGCCCCCTCCTATCTCCAGCACGGGCCCTGAAACCAGGGCATTTTTGATTCGGTCCTGGTAGTCCTGATAGACCGCGCGCAACGACGGCTTGCTGTGCCATCGGGCCCGATGCCTCTCGATCTGGCGCGGTACATCGCTGGGAATAGTCATCTCGCTCACGGGGGCAGCTGCCTTTGCTTGCCCCTTCGCAAGTTGGAGGCATGACCATTGTATCGGCAACGAAATTTGCTTGCAAATTTGAAGACCGAGCGGGCATCTATGCCGTTGGGACCTTGTCCGCTCCGGGGCTGCCTACTCTTTTATAAAGTCCCTCAACCGCCCATAGCTGCGCTCGATATGGCTGCGCATGGCAGCTTCAGCGTTCGCACCATCGCGCGAACGAATGGCGGCGATGATGGCATTGTGCTCATGCACCGCCTCTTCCGTGATTTCGCTGCGAAAGCAGGAGCGGAAGATGTGGACATGGATATGCAGCCGCGCCAGCGAAT
>Ga0310811_10008545_pt1 | contig 13175 bp, 10 predicted proteins | sample YCmetagenome_FD_207642 | JGI IMG/M metagenome (GOLD analysis project Ga0310811, IMG submission 207642) | Soil microbial communities from experimental microcosm in Duke University, North Carolina, United States - YC | ecosystem: Engineered > Artificial ecosystem > Soil microcosm > Unclassified ...
CCGTTTTTAATCAAGACTATGACGCGATGAAAGCGATAGATCCCACAATCAAAATCGGCGGGGGAGCAGTAGCCTGGTATGATCATAACTGGCTAAAACACTTTCTACAGAACTCTGGTAGCCGGGTGGACTTCGTTGATTTTCATGGTTACGCACAGCAAGGCACGACACCAGGGGACTATAACAAACTATTTCAACTAGCAGATGGCTACGGAAAAAGCATCGTGGATTTGAGAGCGCTCATTCAAGCCACAGTACCATCCCGGGCCACTCAGATTGGGATCGAAGTGGGAGAGTGGGAGCTGGACTGGGGAGGGTCCGCACAGAACAACAGCACATTTCACGCAGTATGGGCAGCCACCGTGCTCGGCAATATCCTGAAAACAGGCGGGCGCTCTCTCTTTTACGCGGACAAGGGCAACCTTTTATACGGTAGCCATCATACCTTCAAAGATGCGAAAGGCCATACCATCACCGTCTCACCCGACGACACAAATCCAGCCTACCATGGCATCGGCATGTTTAGCGGCGAGGGGCTCTTTCAACACTTCGGCAGCACAATGGTGAACGCGACCACCACCTTGCCGAATATTGAAGTCTTCGCCTCCGATCATGCCAGAAACATTGTCGTGATTAATAAAGATCCATCGACACCTCGTAAAGCAGCATTCGACCTCAAAGGTGTTACATCAACAATAGCCGAGGTCTGGCAAAAAGACCAATCCACACCATTTCCGAACCCTCCTGAAAAGCAAGATGCAATCAATGTACAAAACGGAACATTTACCTACTTGCTACCGCCATTTTCGATCACCACGTTCGTGCTGAAGAATGCGTGATCGCATTTTGTCCTCCTCAATTATAGTAATCGGCAGATACTCTCTTTGCCACAGGGTTATATTGTTGGAGTGAAACAAAGATGCTATAGTAGCATTAGAGAGAAAAAGAGAGTATTTTTGTGCTATGTAGTCAGCTAATAACAAGGATGAACGATGGCAACAACAAAAGCCGCAATACAATTTCATGTGAGTGCTGAAGATCAACATCGGTTGCAGGATCTCCCCTGGAACACACCTCTTGAGGAGTGGGCAAAAGAGGGAGTACCACTGCTCCTTGTGCGACGAGGGGAATCGCGCCATCCGGTGATATTTGTAGAGCGGCAGGGACAGCGTTACGCCATCAAAGAGACGACGCCACGTATGGCCGAGCGCGAGATTCGCAACTTGCAAGAGATCGAACGGCGAGGAATCCCCACACTGAGCGCAGTCGGTAGCGTGGTAGTGAGCGCACCCCCGATCGCCCTCGATGTGCCGATCATCGGTGGTGGCCGACAATATATCAGCGGTGATCGCGGCTATACCGTCACGCGACTGGCCCCACGTGTTGTTCCGCATGCGCTGCTCTATCGCATTCGTTTTACCGGGCGCACCAAAGAGCGGCTCCTCTCGGCAGTTGCCGTATTGATGATTGAGTTGCATGAGCATGGCGTCTACTGGGGAGACCCCTCGCTGGCGAACGTATTGATACGCATCGATGGCAGAAGTATCCTGGGCATTATGGCCGATGCAGAGACAACCGAACTCTTTCCGGGACCGGTGAGCGCGGGTCTGCGTGAACAGGATCTGGCCTCTTTTGGTGAGTCGCTGGCCTGGCAGGCAGAAGACTTGCGACAGGCACGAGGTCTGCCGGAAGATGAGCAGATCCTGGATGACGATGATTACCGCTACTTCTTGAAGCGGTATCGTTTTTTGCGCCGCGAGCATCGCCGTGTAGAAGAGGCCGGAAAAGCAAACTTCAGCACAATGTATCAGGCGCAACACTTTCTGCGCAAAATCAACCGCTGGGGCTACTCCCTGTGGGGCACAACGGGCAAAGCAATCAAGCACGTAACGACCGTACTTCCGGGCTGGTATCAGCGTCGGATCTACGAATTGTTGCACATCAGCGTACCACGCAACTACGCCAATCGCTTCTACGATATGATCCTGGGACGCCAAAACATGATGACCCTGCAAGAGGGACACGATGTCAGCCTGGAAGAAGCAGCGCATGACTGGTATACGCGCTACCATCTGCCAGCAGTGCTCTTACTACGCAGGATCTTGACCAGTGACCAGGATATCATGCAAGCCTACTTCCAGGTAATGGACCATAAATGGAAGATGAGCAAGCAAGCAGGACATGAAGTACCACTGGAAGAGGCAGTACTCGACTGGTCGATGCAACAGGCCCAGACAGGAGAACTGGGAGAGATCGATCCTGCTCTACGCGTCAAATGGTGGCATGAGCTTGAGCCAGCTGCTCAGGTCCTGGAACCATCGCTGGTAGAGAGTGAGGATCTCGAGCCATTGCTTTCTACGGCAGAGAAACCACTTGTGCGCCTGGATCATCCTGCGTTAGAAGAGAGATTACCCAGGATTTTAGAACGCTACAAGACGACAAACGAAGAATAAATGCGCGCCAGCCAGAAAGGATACAACGGAGGAGCGATTTCGCGACAGCTATCCTTTCTGGTTGGCAGCGTTTTTTTACTCTTCCAGACCTTCTGCCTCAGTATCTTCTACCTCTTCCTCCTCCACCACGCTCTCGGTCTCAGCGGCTTTAAAGGCCACCATATTATCGCGGATCTGCCGTTCAATCGCACTGGCAACATCGCTATTCTGACGCAGGAATTCCTTGGCATTCTCACGTCCCTGGCCGAGACGGATATCGCCAACCGTAAACCAGGCACCGCTCTTCTTCACGAGGCCCATCTCCAGGCCCATATCGATCAGGCCGCCTTCACGGGAAATACCCTCGCTATACATAATATCGAATTCAGCCGTCTTAAAGGGAGGAGCGACCTTATTCTTCACGACGCGTACGCGGGTGCGGCTTCCCATCGCATCCTGCCCCTGCTTAATAGTATCAGTACGGCGAATATCGAGACGTACCGAGGCATAGAACTTGAGCGCCTTACCGCCAGCAGTCACCTCGGGATTACCGAACATCACGCCAACTTTTTCACGTAACTGATTCGTAAAGATGATAGCACAGTTAGACGTACTGATTGCCCCGGTCAGTTTGCGCATGGCCTGGCTCATCAGGCGAGCCTGCAAGCCAACGTGGGAATCGCCCATCTCGCCCTCAATTTCGGCGCGTGGGACCAGAGCAGCGACCGAGTCAATCACAATGACATCAATCGCATTACTGCGCACCAGCGAATCGACGATTTCCAGAGCCTGCTCGCCAGTATCAGGCTGAGAGATTAACATATTATTGATATCAACGCCACATCGTGCAGCATAAATGGGATCAAACGCGTGCTCGGCATCGACAAAAGCAGCATTGCCCCCGGCCCGTTGAGCGTTTGCAATGATATGCTGGCAGAGCGTAGTTTTGCCAGAAGATTCTGGACCATAGATTTCAGTAATGCGCCCACGGGGAATGCCCCCGACGCCAAGAGCGAGGTCCAGGGCGACAGAGCCGGTCGGAATCACTTCCACCTGCACCTTCGCGGCCTCACCCAGTTTCATAATCGCCCCTTTACCGAAGCGGCGCTCGATCTGAGAGAGCACCTGATCAATGGCCTTTTCGCGCTCAGTCATACCGGCAGTAGCGGCGGTTCCATTGCGATCTACCGAAGCTTTTTCCCTCTTACTCATATGCCCTGTGTCAGCAGGATGTACACATCTGCCCATATCCAGGCAAGGATGCGTTCACGCCTGCATTCCTCCTTCTTTTCGTTCCCTATGATGGGTGGTAAGTTCTTCTTGATGACACAACTGTGGGCAGGCACATGGTATTCCCTGATGCATACTCTCTTTTGAGATGGTCTGTACCGTGCGTCTCCCATTGCATGCTTCTACACATATATATTCTGAGGCAAACACTAGAAACCGGAAACAGGAACGTTTGGATGGGATTTTTCGCTCCTCCACTTCCAGAAGTAGAACAATAGTACCATAGGTTTCTTTTCCCTGTCAAGCCAATAGCAGCAACGGCAGCAACGTGGCAAGAGAAAAAGAAACGGCGAGAAAACCTGACCTCCAGATCGGCAAATTGATGTGGGTGACGAAACGCATTAAGAAGAACATCTATGAGGGATGTCAGACAGGAGAAGAGGGGGTGCCAGCAAGGAGTTACCAGACTGGCCTGGTTCCCCGCTCCTCAAAAAAACCTGGATCAGATACGAAGGGACATCTACAGATCTCGACGCCCTTCAATGGCACGACCAAGAGTACCTTCATCCGCATACTCGAGGTCACTGCCCAGAGGCAAACCACGAGCAAGCGAGGTCACACGCACATCGGGCAACTTCAGCACATCTTTAATCTCGCCACGAATAAAACCGGCGGTATAATCACCTTCAAAACCTGGATTCGTCGCAAGAATCACTTCGCGGATATTCTCGCCTTCCAGGCGTTTGAGCAATTCATCAATGCGCAGATCTTTCCGGCCAATGCCATTCATAGGAGAAAGCGCCCCATGCAGCACATGATAGAGGCCTTTATAGACGCCCGTCTTTTCCAGAGCCAGCACATCGAGTGGCTCCTCAACGACACAGACCAGCGTGCGATCGCGACCTGGATTGCTACAGATCAAGCAAGGATCTACCTCGGTAATATTAAAGCAACGCGAACAGTAAATGATACTTTCTTTCACGCGCATAATCGCCTCTGACAGGCGGCGAGCCTGATCTGAGGGACTGCGCAAGACAAAGAAAGCCAGACGCTGCGCCGTTTTCACCCCAACCCCTGGAAGCCTGGAGAATTCCTCAATCAGCGCAGCCACAGGTGGTGCAATATCACTCATCGCTTAAAACATTCCGGGGATCTTGATACCGCCGGTAGCATTATTCACCAACTTCTGCTGGGCAGTCGTCACCTTATCAAAAGCATCCTTTGCAGCCGCCTTCACCATCACTTCCAGTTCAACAATATCTTCTGGCGAAAAAGCCTCAGGATCAATCTTGACCTCGCTGATCTCATACTTGCCGCTCATCGTAATCGCAACAGCGCCACCGCCAGCAGTGCCCGTAAACTGAGTCGCCTCCAGTTCCTCCTGCATCTTCACAAGTTTCTGTTGCATTTTCTGAATCTCACGCATGTTCATGGATAGCTTTGCTCCTTACTTCGGACGAATTTCCTTAATATTCGCTTTAAATAAGCGCACAATTTCTTGAGCCACCGGATCACCCCTCCCCTGTTGTTCCACACGAGCCTGGCGATTCATACTGCTCTCTTCAGTACGCTTCTTCTCTCCAGTAGTATTCTCTCTCACTATATGCATTCTGGCAAGTGGGGGAGAGGGAGGATGGAGTTCTGGCGAGGTAGCGGGTGGCCTTGAAACAGGTGCCTGCGCCTCCTGGACAGATACCAGTCTGGGTGGTGATTGCGTCAGCGTTTCAACCTGAGCAAGCGGCTGGGACGGCATGACCGAAGAGGGCCGCTTCTCCGTCGCAGGTCGCTCTTGAAAGGCCGAATTACGAGACCGAGCCATCATCGACGAATACAAAGTATTTCCATTACTGCCATCAGAAGGTGTGGATGGAGGCGGAATAATCATAGATGAGCCAGATTGACCCGGGGCAATCAGCTTAACCCGGCACGTCTGCTGAAGCTCCACTTTCATAGCCCATTCAATCACCTGACGACGCTCTTCATTATCTTGCAGGCGCTTATAATGAAAATCCGCTCCGGCCCGCAACACCACCACTGGCGACTCACGCGTGCCTTCGATAGCCAGCACCGTATAATTATTGAGCAAAGCCTGAATTAATGGGCCATCTTTTGTCGACTTCGAGCGTACGCGGCGCTTAATGTATTCCCACTTTTCTTTGACATCCTGCACAGTTAACGCAGGGAAATCTGCCTCCGCCTGTTCAGCGAGATAAGGAGTGACAGGCACAGCAGGTATGAGTGATTCAGAAGGCGGAGTGACCGGCACAGTTTCCGCTGGCGGCGTTGCAGCGTGCACAGGAGCAGAGGGAAGCGGCGCGTCAGCTGGTTCCTCATCTTCTTCAACATAGGAGAGAGTATCCCACTCTGGAAGTTCTGCATCAGCGGAGATCTCCGGCTCATCATGCTCATCATCGTCGCTGCCCGGCGACATCTCGATAGTAGAAGGAGGCGTCGTCGGTATCTCAGGGGGAACAGGCGAGGCAGCGACTGGCGCGGGACGTGTTGGGGCTGGCTCCTGGCGAACGGGGGAAGATGGCGGGTAAGATTCCACGCGAGCAGGGGCAGGAGGTTGCTGGCGCGTTGGGGCAGGAGGCTGCACAGGTTGCTGGCGAGCTGGCGGTTCAGACGTGCGTGCAGGATGGGAAGCGGCTGCTGTTGGCGCAAACGAATGGGTCGAGACATCCACATTCCCCTTGCGGCGATGTAATTCTATACAGGCCAGTAAAGCCAGTTCCAGACCAAGCTGAGGAGTGCCAAGATTTTTCTGCATCAACTCATTTTGCGCAAAAACGCGCGCACACTCAGTCAATTCTTCCAATGCAAAAAGCCGGGCAATCTCTTGAATTTCTTTGATCTCATCTGCCGTATTATCAAGGATCTCAGTGACATCGGCACCGGCGCGGGCAAGCATCATAGCGCGAAAAAACTCGGCGACCTGCGTATTGACCTGGCGCAGATCCGCACCTGCCTCAGACAGAGTATGAATCAAGTGCAGGCCCTCGGGACTCTCAAGCTGCGCGATATGCAAAATCAGTTTTTGAATTGCGCGAGGATCGGCAACGCCCAGCATCGTCTGGATCTGAGCAAGAGAGATGCTCTGGCCCGAATACGCTATCGCCTGATCCAACAGACTTAAAGCATCGCGCATACCACCGGAGGCAGCACGCGCCAACAGTTCGGCAGCGCCCTGCTCAAGCGCCACCTGCTCCTCAGCCGCGACATAATTCAGGCGGTCAATCAGCTGCTTCAGCGTGAAGCGTTTGAAATCAAAGCGTTGGCAGCGAGAAAGCACCGTGGGCAGCAGTTTATGCACATCAGTGGTAGCCAGCACAAAAATGGCGTGAGGGGGAGGCTCCTCAAGAGTTTTTAGCAGCGCATTAAAGGCTTCAGTCGTCAGCATATGCGCCTCGTCCAGAATGTAGACCTTATACTTTCCGGTTGCAGGCGGCATCATCACCTTATCGCGCAACTCACGAATGCTATCAATGCCACGATTAGAAGCCGCATCGATCTCGATCACATTAAAAGACGAGCCAGCAGTAATTTCGCGGCACTGATCACAAACATTGCAGGGTTCGCCATCATGAGAATTGAGGCAATTAATGGTTTTGGCGAGCAGGCGAGCCATGCTAGTTTTGCCGGTACCGCGCGGACCAGTAAAGAGATAAGCATGAGAAAGGTTGCCAGTATTCACCGCATTTTTCAGCGTGCGAATGCTCGCCTCCTGACCGACGAGGTCGGAGAACGTTTGCGAACGCCACTTTCGGTAGAGAGATTGTGAGGCCATAATTTCTTCGTAACTCCCGCCTATGTATGCGTATGACGGGCCAGGCCGCCCCTCCTGACACACAGAAGATTATTCACGCTCAGAAGATAAACATCATTCTTGTATTTATTTGATACAACAAGCCAGCCGACCGGGGAGAAGACGGTTCGCTGCAAAAGCTGAGGACCAGACGCAGAAAACCGACTTTCGCCCGAGCCTGCCGGTTAGCGCAATCAGGCGACCCTGCGGCACCCAGAGCGGTCCATTTACCGTTGCTTCCTCACGGACCTGGCGGGGTTCATGAACATCTGCCGCGCAGGACCCAATTACGCCAACCGACAGGCTCGGAAGAAAATCGGTTCTTCACGCGTAATTTGTATCCACGAGACAGATGCATTGTACTCCTCTACTGGTGATTTGTCAACTACTTTCTATGACAGATATTTGCCAATCAACAGGTTATACCGCTCTTTAGCCTCAGCAGGAATGAGCTCGGGAGCCGTCATAATCGCGCTTGCCAGAGAACTTGCACAGCCACAGGTCAGGGAAGCACGCGTCTGCGGAATGTGCTGCGCCACCTGTTGCAGAATGCGTTGTGCATTGGTAATATTTGCATTGAGATTGGCAATCACCAGCTCGACCGTCACCGACTCCTCAGACTCGTGCCAGCAATCGTAATCAGTCACGCAAGCAATCGTCGCATAGCAGAGTTCCGCCTCGCGAGCCAGTTTCGCCTCAGGTAACGCTGTCATACCGATAACGTCCATGCCCCACGAGCGATATGCATTCGACTCGGCCTTCGTCGAGAAAAGCGGTCCCTCCATGCAGACATACGTGCCACCGGTATGTACACGTACATCGGGCAAAGCATGGGCCGCATTTTGCAAAAGCTGACTGAGATGAGGGCAGAAGGGTTCGGCGAAGGTGCAATGCACGACCACACCACCCTCAAAAAAGCTATTCACCCGGCTTTTTGTGCGATCAAAAATCTGGTCCGGAATCACCAGATCGCGGGGAGCAATATGCTCGCGCAAGCTACCAACGGCGCTCACCGAGATCACATGCTCCACGCCCAGACTTTTCAAAGCCCAGATATTGGCGCGCACCGGAATCTCCGTAGGGCTCAGACGATGACCACGGCCATGACGCGGCAGAAAGGCCATAGAAACGCCATTGACCTGTCCAACCGTAATACAATCGCTGGGATCGCCGAAAGGTGTCTGCACCTTCACCTCTTGCGTTTCCGTCATTCCGGCCATACGATATAAGCCGCTGCCACCAATCACGCCGATAGTTGCCTGTGGCATAGAATAAGCCCTCCCTGCCAAATGAAAGTACAACGACATGTATAAAAAACGCCTCATACATGGTGTGCCAGAACATCTTCTCTCGACGCGATGAAGCTAGCCTTTAAGACGAATATAGCGCAGTTTGCCTACTTTTATAATAGCACCAGCCACGATAGGCACCACAAATTCAGGGTCCTGAACAGGCTGCGCGTGGGCAGGATCACCCTCGGGCATAAAAGTGACCGCATTCTGTTTGATGAGTTGGCGTGCTTTATTGCGGCTCTCCGCCAGATTGGCATTGAGCATCACATCCACGATCGTAGTCGGAGTTGTGAGCGCGTAATCAGGGATATCGCTCGGTAGCTGGCGATTTGTAAACTGACGTATGAAGTGCGCCTCCGCCTCCTGAGCGGCATCTGGCGAATGGAACTCAGCAACGATTTCACGAGCCATACGGCGTTTGACATCGCGTGGATTGAGCGTGCCTGCCGCCATTTTCTGCTCAAACTCAGTCAGCTCAGCTCCGTCAATAGAAGTGAGCGCCTCAAAGTAAGTACGCATCGCATGATCGGGCAGCGACATCAACTTGCCATACATATCATCGGGCGGGGTCGTAATCGCGATATAGTTATCGAGCGATTTCCCCATCTTCTTCACACCATCCAGGCCAACGATCAGATTGACCGTCAGGATCTGCTGTGATGCTTGCCCGAAGATCGGTTGCAGTTCACGACCGACGAGAAGATTGAACGTCTGATCGGTGCCCCCGATCTCAACATCGGCACGTAAAGCGACAGAATCATATCCCTGTAAAAGCGGGTACATAAACTCGGCAAGGTAGATCTCAATGCCGCTTTTGTAGCGCTTCGAAAAATCGTCACGTTCGAGCATCTGAGCGACCGTCTTATACCCAAGCAGCTTAATAGCATCACCCAGATTAAATTGGTCAAACCACTCACTTTGCCAGCGAACCTCGGTCTGCTCCCGATCAACAATCTTAAAAAATTGATCCAGATAGGTAGCAGCATTCGATTTCACCTGTTCAGCCGTCAGGGGTTTACGCGCCTCGACGCGTCCACTTGGATCGCCCAGCCGAGCGGTCCAGTCGCCGATAACGACCACAGTTTTGTGGCCCATGCGCTGGAACTGGCGAAGTTTGCGGAAAACGACGGCGTGGCCAATCGTCAGCTCGTAATGGGTCGGGTCTACCCCGAGCTTTACACGCAGCGGCTCACCCTTATTGCCCTCAACGAGCAGGCGGCGGAGATCCGCTTCTTTCTCGACCTGAGCGACGCCACGCGTCAGCAGATGGTCGATCTCTTTAGCAGTAGGTTGCAGTCTTACAGTCACCTCGGCCTCCCGGTGGAATAGTTGCGATATTGCACCAGCATTGTAGCAGAACAAACGCACCACGTCGAGTGGATAAAACTTTGATAGTGTCCATATCAAAGTTTCTTTAGTATCCATATCAGAATTTCTATGTAGTAGCCATCAAAGATTCTAACACAATTCTTACACTTCGCTTATACGAATCTAACACAGCGTGAGTTATAGTATGTGCAGAGAAAGAAATGAGATATCGGAAAGAACTGAACGAGGTCCAATAAGGGCTTCGTTCCACCGAAAACAAAAAAGAGAGAACAAAAGGAGATACAATCATGGCAAACATCACCCGTTACAATCCGTTTAGCGAGGCTGTTTCGCTGCGTGAGGCTATGGATCGTCTTTTTGAAGATAGCTTCATCTCGCCACGTGTCAGCAGCGTATTCAGCGGTCGTGGAGTTGCCGCGAATCTGTATGAGACTGCCAATGGGTTTATCCTGCAAATACCGATGCCAGGCGTCAAAGCAGAAGAGGTCGAGATTACCGCTCAGCAAGACACCCTCAATCTGAAATGGCAGAGCCGCGTACAGGTACCAGAAGGGGCCACTGCACACTGGACCGGCTTCCAGGGTGGTCAGTATCAGCAGAGCTTCACCTTGCCGACGACGATTAACGCCGAAGGGGCCGAGGCACATTATACTGACGGTATTCTCACGCTCACGCTGCCAAAGGCCGAGCATGCCAAAGCACGTACAGTGAAAGTGAACGCCGTCAAATAAGCGACTCATTCAACAGATCCTTATCCCGCGCTCCATCCAGCGCATTGAGTCCTTGTTGGTGGGTTCTTGTAGAGCAAAACGTTCTACAAGAACCCACTTTTTTGTGTATGCAGATTATCAATGTCCGTCCCAATTTTTTTGAAAATGCTACACAGCCTACACAATGGTGGATGTGATCGGGATCTTGACCCTACATCATCGCAATACGAGGGCTACATGGCCCTACATCTTATGTATTTGTGACGCGCTACAAAGATTTTTTCAAAAAAGCTACACATCCTACATGAATGTGGATTTGATCGGGATCTTACCCCTACACTGCCCCCTACACCAGTCCTGCACATTCCCCATGTCGATGTTGCACGGTCTCTCTCTCAGGCGACATCGTTGTGAGAACAGGGTGGGAGGTTTTTTTTGCCTCTTCTCTTATAGATATTCGACAGGTGATGAGATTTCTGAAGGGTGTGTATGAGATTCGAATCCATTGAAGCGTATGACCGGGCCAAGGGTGCAGACGAGTTCCCGGATACAGTGTTAGGCACAGACAAGCCGCGCCCCTGCGGGTCTGTTAAACCTCATTGTGTCTTTTTGGTGACAGGCGAGGCGGTGGGAAGTGGTGGCGTGCCATGTCGTGGGGCGAGATGGCCGGGGGGGCCGGACGCCATTCGACATGGCGTCCCTACTGAGCTCGATGAGGGTTGATCGGCCCCTACGGAGGATGGATGTTCATGCGAATTGTTGGGAGCGAGGACCTAGACTTCGTCACGCCACGAATGTTGTGGCTCGTAGCCGAGCATTCTACGCGCTTTAGCGATCGAAATGAGTGACTCAAATTCGCCGATCTCTTTGCGTAAGGGGACCTCGGGATAAATGGTCTCGATTAATGTGCGGCTGGGGATGTTTATGCTGACATCGGCGGCGGTGATTAAGAAGTTTTCTGCACCCTCAATATCAGCTTCCAGAGCCAGACGGCAACTACGAGCAGCATCGCGCAGATCTACATAGGCCCAGAAATCGGACTTCAAGCCATGAATATCACTGCTCTTGAAAAATCTGGCGTAGAGTTCAGGTCTGACGACAAAGGCAAAACGCAGACCGATAAAAGGAATAGAGCACCAGCGCTGAAATTGCTTCGCCATCTCCTCACCTAGAATCTTCGAGAGAGAATAACTGGAGCCCGCAAGCATGGGATACTCTTCATCAACAGGGAAATAGGCCGGGGCGCTCGGGTGGCGATACGGTATGCCGATGGCCTGGACGCTGGAAGCCCAGACGGCGCGCTGTAAGCCAAGCAATTTAGCCGCTTGAAAGACATTATAAGTAGCACTTATATTGGTGCGAAACGTCACTTCTTCCGAACGCAAACCCGAAGAGGGAATGGCCCCGAGATGAATTACAGCATCCGCTCCATGCAAAGCTTCCACTACCTCGCCGAACTCAGTCAGATCTACCTGCAAAAAGGGCGAAAGGTATTCCGCGGGACGCACAACGTCGATATTGAGCACCTGATAACTGTGAGCCAGGAGTTCGCGAATGGTTGCCTGTCCAGCCGTACCACTCCCGCCCGTGACAACGATTTTTTTCACGAATAAGCCTCTCTTTAATGCAACAGGGGACACACATGAGCAGTTTTTGTCAGTGAACCAGATAAAGTGTACTAAAAAATATTTTATAACATAAGAAGATGAAATGATGGTCGTACACATTGATCTCTGCACAACTTTCATGCAAAAAAGCATAACTGATTTTACGTTGGAGGATAAGAGAAACATCTGAGTATAGGAGAGAAACAGTATTCCCCTGGAGCGCAAAAAAGGATACAATAGGGAACAAGAAGAATTGAGTATTCTGAGGGGAGAGGTTTTGTGTATGGAGCAGGCACTACTTGAGCAATTACGTGAGCGACCAATACTCTGTGATGGAGCGATGGGGACGTTATTATATGCACGAGGCATTACCTACGATCAGTGTTTTGACGAACTCAATCTCACACAACCAGATAGTATTCAGGGCATTCACTGCGAATATATTCATGCAGGTGCGCAGATCATCGAAACCAATACATTTGGCGCGAATCGTGTAAAGTTAGAAGGCCATCACCTGGGAGAGCGGGTGCGCGAAATTAATTTTAAAGCGGCCAAGCTTGCAGCGTATGCACGAGAAATCACAGGACAACAGGTCTTTATTGCGGGAGCAGTAGGGCCAACCGGCAGACCACTCCAGGCACCCGACGAGCAGCGTCTGAGCGAGCTGCGCGAAATTTATCGTGAGCAGATTGGAGGGCTGGTTGATGGGGGAGTAGATCTGCTCATTCTCGAAACCTTTTCGAATCTGGCCGAACTGCGTCAGGCCGTAC
>Ga0310811_10008546_pt1 | contig 13173 bp, 13 predicted proteins | sample YCmetagenome_FD_207642 | JGI IMG/M metagenome (GOLD analysis project Ga0310811, IMG submission 207642) | Soil microbial communities from experimental microcosm in Duke University, North Carolina, United States - YC | ecosystem: Engineered > Artificial ecosystem > Soil microcosm > Unclassified ...
AGTGTTCCTCCCGCATTTCCGCTCGCCGCGCGAACGCCGATCGAAACCGTCCGCCGGCGACGAGCCGCCTCGACCCCGTCGAGGCGGCGGACGTAGTCGAGCAGCGCCGTGTCGACCGAGTCGACGTTGATCGTCATCGCGGGCGGGTTGCTCGCGGCGTACTGCTCGATCGTGGCGCGCCGGATGAGCGACCATGCATCGAGGACAGTGCCTGCGCCCACGAGCCCGACGACGATCGCGGCAAGAGCGAGCAGCGTGCGTGTTTTGTGAAGCCACACGTCGCGCGCGATCTTCTTCCACCTCGGGCTAAGCAAACACGCCTCGCGGATCGAGTGCCGAGTCGGCCGGTGTCGTCACAGTGCGGCCGTCCGACAGCTCGATCGTGCGCGATGCCAGCGCGCGAGCATTTAGATCGTGCGTCACCATGACGACTGCGCGGCCGTCGGCAGTGAGCCCAGCGAGGAGATCGATCGTCTCACGCGCCGTGCGTGAGTCGAGATTCCCCGTCGGCTCATCGGCAAATAGAACCTTCGGATCGTTGGCCAGCGCGCGAGCAACCGCTGCGCGCTGTTGCTGTCCGCCCGAGAGCGTTGCCGGACGCTTGTCGGCCTGGTCGGCGATGCCCAATCGCTCGAGGAGGCGCGTCGCCCGCGCGCGCCGCTCGCGCCTCGGCCACTTCGCGCAGAGATCCATCGGCAGCATCACGTTCTCCACGACCGTGAGCGTGGGCAACAGCTGGAAGAACTGAAAGACGATGCCGACGTTCGTGCCCCGCCACACGCTCGCCTCACGCTCCGTGAGCTGACCGATGTCCGCGCCATCGACGATGACTTCTCCGCTCGTCGGACGGTCCAGGCCAGCGAGCAGGTTGAGCAGTGTGGATTTTCCGCTGCCGCTCTGTCCAACGATTGCCACGAATTCCGATCGCTCGATGTGCAGCGAGATGTCGGTCAGCGCCGCGAAGGCGCCGCCAGGTGTCGGATACGTCTTTCCAACGCGCCGAAGTTCTATCATGCGTCGAGGATATCACGGCGGCCCTCCGGCGAGCCATCCCGATCGACGCCATTCGACCCACTCGACGTGCCGTTCAGCGAAACGACCCTGGCAGGCCAGCTGATTCCTCGAGATTCATTGGTGACACCGCGCCAAAGTCACCCTTGGAGGTTCGATGCGCCGCTCCGTCATCGCGATCGCATTCGTCGTCGCGCTTCCCTCTGCTTCAATCGCTCAGCACGGCGGAGGAATCGCGGTGCCGTCCACGATGCCACCGCGCGAGGCGACGCAGTTCGATTTCCTGGCTGGCGAGTGGTCGCTCTCGGCGGTGCAACGCTACGCGGGACTTGCCGGCATGATTCACGGCGGTCCCAAGATGACGGGAACCTGGAAAGCGCGTCGTGCGTTCGACGGCTTTGGGATCGAGGATGAACTGCGGCTCTACGATACCTCGGGGAATCCAGTCGTCTATTCCACCGCCATGCGCGCATTCGACGCGGCGGACCGCCGGTGGAGTGTCGCGACGCTCGACGTCTACCGTATGCGCATCGGGGCGAGCACCGCCGAGTGGCGTGATGGAAAGATGATCGTGACGACGCCGTCGACCGATCCGGCAGGGAAGGGGGTGACGCGTCTTCGTTTCTTCGATATCAAGCCGACGAGCTTCACCGTGTGGCAGGATCGATCGGACGACGGCGGAAAGACGTGGGACGAAGGTCGCTTGCGCATCGAAGCCAAGCGCACCAAAGTCGCGCAGCCCTGAGCCCAAGAAGCGTTGCGGACGCTTTTGCACGCTCGCAGTTTCATCGTATGACACGCAGCCGGTTCTGGTCGCAGCTCGTCATCGCCTGGCTGCCGCTCTGGGCGTTCTTCACGCTGTCGATCATCGTGCTGCACCCCGGCACGCGGCTCGACACCGGCGCGTCGGCGGCTTTGCGCCTGATCACCACGGCCGTTGGCCTGGGCGCGCTGGTCTTTCACATCATCGGCAGGTATCCGTGGCCGTCGCCGCTGCGCGCTTCATCGCTGGCGCTTCACGCCGCGATCGCGCTGGTGTTTTCCGCGGCGTGGGTAGCGATCAACGCCGGGATCGACATGCTGACCCACGCGCGGCGACCCGTCGGATTCGGACCGGGCCTCGGTTCCTACATCGTGGTCGGCTGCTGGGTGTACTCGATGATCGCCGGTGCGAGCTATGCGACACACGCGCGTGCGCGAGCGGCGCGGGCCGAGGCGAATGCCGCGCGGGCACAACTGACTGCGCTTCGCACCCAGCTCAATCCTCACTTTCTGTTCAACGCGCTGCACACTGTCGTCCAACTGATACCCATCGAACCATCGCGCGCGTCGCAAGCCGCCGAGCAGATCTCCGATCTGCTCCGCACGGCGATCGACGAGGACCGCGACCTCATTCCGCTCGACGAGGAGCTTCGCTTCACCCGCCGGTATCTCGACATGGAGCGGTTGCGCTTTGGCGACCGACTCAGTGCGCGGATCGACATCGCCCCTGGAACGGCGGGGATGCTCGTTCCGTCTTTTGGTGTGCATTGCCTGGTCGAGAACGCAGTACGACACGGCGTCGAAAACACCATCGGCCAGACGACGATCGTCGTGTCGGCGACGAGCGATGCGAGAGTGCTCACGATCGCCGTCCGCGATAGCGGCCAGCCGTCGCCGACCGTGAGTCGTAGCGCGGGCACGGGTCTCGCTCGGCTTCGTGAACGAATCGGAGTCTTGTTTGGCGAGCCCGCCACACTCACCGCTGGTCAGCTCGCGGCCGGCGGGTTCGAAGCGCAGCTCGTGCTGCCCGTGCGCACGGACGAGCTGTGAAGGTCACGACGCTCATCGCCGACGACGAGCCGATTGCACGCGCGGGCCTGCGACGTCTCCTCTCGTCTGTCGACTGGATCGACGTCGTCGGTGAAGCCGAGAATGGGCCGGCAACGCGCGCTGCAATCGACGCGCTGCGCCCCGAGCTAGTGTTCCTGGACATCAAGATGCCTGGATTGCTCGGCACCGATGCGCTGCGCCTGGCGACGCATCGGCCACATGTGGTGTTCACGACGGCGTACCTCGAGCATGCGGTCACGGCGTTCGAGCTCGGCGCGCTCGACTATCTCCTCAAGCCATTCGGGCCGGAGCGTCTCGGCGCGGCGTTGGATCGAGTGCGGTCGGCCCTCGGCGAGCCTGCATCGTCCTCCGCGTTCGATCGAATGCACGATGTCTTCGGGAATGCGCCGATGACCCGCCTGTTCGTTCGCACCGGTCGGGCGATCACGCCGATCGCCGTGGCTGACGTCAGTCACTTCGACGCCGACGGAGACTACGTCATGGCGCATACGGACCGCAGTCGGCATCTGCTGCACGTCGCGATCAGCCGTCTCGAGCGTCGGCTCGACGCAGCGACGTTCGTGCGCGTACATCGTGCTCACATCGTCAACCTGAATCGGGTGCTCGCGTTCAAGTCGGCCTCCAGTGGCCAGCTATTCGCGCACTTCGCCGACGGGACGCGCGTGCCCGTGAGCCGCGGCCGCGCTCAGGAGCTCCGGGCCCTCGGCCTCTGACGCGGCCTCTTGCTAATTCATAACTTGCGAGTTATGAATTAGACCATGCGCCCGAACGCTACACAACTCTTCGCGACCCTCGGCGACCCAACCCGGCGAGCGCTCTTCGAGCGACTGTGCCGGGACGGCGAACAGACCGTGCGCGTGCTGACCGATCACGCCGGCGTGTCACAGCCCGCGGTCTCCAAACACCTCGGCGTGCTCAAACGATCCGGCCTCGTCCGCGACCGGCGACTCGGACGCGAGGTCCACTACAGCGCTCGACCGAATGGCTTGGCGCCACTCATCGACTGGATGGAGCTGTACAGCGCCTTCTGGCACGATCGATTCGATCGTCTCGAAACCCTCTTGGACAGGATGGAACCATGACCTCGACCGCCACGGCGACGCGCTCCGTCGTCATCGAACGCGACATGCCGCATCCCGCGGAAAAGATCTGGCGCGCCCTCACCGAGCGAGCGCTGATCGATCAGTGGCTCATGTCGACCGACTTCGAGCCGGTCGTCGGCCGCAAGTTCAACTTCCGCGCGCCGGCAAACCCGCATTGGAACGGGGTGACAGACTGCGAAGTGTTGATCGTGGAGCCCTACACACGCCTCGCGTATTCCTGGAGCCCGTCGGGTGAAGATGCGGCGGGCGGAATGAGGACCACGGTCACATGGACGCTCACGCCGACGAGCGGCGGTACGCACGTGCGCATGGAGCAGTCAGGTTTCCGTCCACACGAGGAGCGAAACCTGCAGGGTGCGAACTACGGCTGGCAGCGTTTTGTCGGCGCGCTGGAAGGCGTCCTCTCCAACCTGAAGTAATCAGGGCACGGTGGCGGCGCGACGGAAACGTCAGCGCCGCCGCCCGCCGCCCAGGTCGGACGCGAGCGTGACTTTGTGAGAGATTTCGCACGCTCTGCTCATAGCCCGTCGCCGCGTACACGAGATCGCACGTCGCCTTCGGCAGCGCCAACTGCGACGTCGCGATCTTCTTGGAGACAGCGAGTAGTTGCCGGCGCGGTCGCAGTGCCAGAGATACACCGCGTAGTTCGACAGCGGCGCGCACGTCGTCTCGGACACGATCGTCAGCGCGATCGTGAGCGGAATGCCGTCGGCGGTGCCGGAGAGTCCCGCGAAGCTCGTGCGAATGTCGTTGCGCACGACACCGGTCTGATTGAGCACGTTTGGACCGTTCGAGCTGTCGGCGGGGTATGGCCCCGCGGTCTCCTCGGGGACCTTGCTGCAGCTTCCATTGCTCGTCGTGTTCGATGGATCGGTGCTCGTCGTGCCGGCGATTCCCTCGCTCGAGCAGCCAAGCAGTGTCAGTGCGCCAAGTCCGGCGCCCAGGCCAACCATCCGCAGCAGTTGCCGTCGATGCATCGCCGTGCCGGTGCTGAGTAGATCGCGCTGCAATCCGCCGAAATCGTCGTGGTCATCGTCGTGTCGGTGTCTACGCGTCATCCTTTAGTGCCTCACGCCAATCGGTGAGTGGGTGCTCGTAGCTAGGACACGCCACATGATGTTTTCCCCGCACCGACACACGACGCGTCCGTTTGATGTAGTTTTTGTCGCGTGAAAATCACGGTTCCCATTCGAATCAGCGTTGCGGTCCTTCTGACGCTGTCGCACCGAACGGTGGCGCAGAGCGCTGGCCGTCCTCCGCTGCGATGGGGCGGCGACGCCGAGGGCGGCGCTCCGTTCGTCGAGGCCGATCCCGCCGACCCGTCCAAGGTTCGCGGCTTCGACGTCGAGATTGCGCGCATGATCGCCCACGGGCTCGGGCGCGAGCCGCAGTTCGTGCAGGTCCAGTGGTCCTCGATCGAACAATCGCTCGAGCGCGGCGACTTCGATGTCGGAATGTCGGGCCTCGAGGATAGACCAGAGCTGCGCGCCCGTCATTCCGTCTCGATACCGTATTTCGAGTTTCGCGAGGTGCTCGCCGTACGCACCGCGGACAGCGCGCGCTACCGCACGCTGTCCGATCTGCGCGGCAAGCGCGTTGGCACACTCGGCGCCACGACGGCATATCAGATCCTCCTCGGCGCGCGCGACAGTCTCGGGTTGATTCCGATCTCGTACGACGACGACGTGCATCCGTACGCCGACCTCGTCGCCGGCCGAGTCGATGCCGTGCTGCTCGACAACATCATCGCCGATCGTTCACACCGGCGTCTCCCGGGATTCGTCGTTCAGCCCGCGCCTGTGGCGACTGGGCACTACGTCGCGGTCTTTCCTCTCGCGAATGGCGCCGAGCGTGATTCGGCCGACGCGATTCTCCGCGCGCGGATGCGCGACGGATCGCTCGAGAAAGTGTTTCGCGCGTGGAACGTCTGGGACGACGAGCAGGCGAAATACCTTCAGCGCGCCACGGCTGCGGCGCCGGAGCAAGGCGCGACGACGAATCCCGGCTCGACGGCGGGCAGCTCGGCGGCGACGTATCTGCCTGCCTTGCTTCGCGCCGCGGGGATCACGCTGTTGCTGTCGTGTCTATCGATGTTGCTCGCAGTGAGCGTGGGCGTGTGCATCGCGGCCGGACGCGTGTACGGTGCGCCATTCGTGCGCGCGCTGCTCACGGTTTACGTCGAAGCGGTGCGTGGGACGCCGGTTCTGCTTCAGCTCTTCGTCATCTACTATGGTCTGTCTGGAGTCGTACGGCTCCCCGCGTTCGCTGCGGCGGTACTTGGCCTGGGGCTCAACTATGCGGCGTACGAGTCGGAGATCTATCGCTCGGCGCTCGAGGCGATCGCGCGACCGCAGCTCGAGGCAGCGCGTACACTCGGACTCTCCGAATTTCAGATTCTCCGTCTGGTGCGCGGGCCGCAGGCTCTGCGTCTCGCACTCGCGCCGATGACGAACGACTTCGTTGCCCTGCTCAAGGATTCGTCGCTCGTGTCCGTGATCACCGTCGTCGAGCTGACGAAGCAGACCGCGATCTATGCCACGAACATCGGGAGTTGGGTCGTGCCCGGTCTGTTGTGCGCGCTCGCCTACCTCGCGCTCTCATTGCCGCTCTCACACTTTGCGCGTCGCCTGGAGCGACGATGGAGCGCGGCATGACGCTCTCCGTGCGCGGGCTCCGCGTGTTGCGCGGCGAGCGGGAGGTGCTGCGCGGCGTCGACGTGGACGTGGCCCCCGGCGAGATCTGTGCGCTCATGGGCGCGTCGGGTGCGGGCAAAACGACGGTGCTTCGCGCAGTCGCGGCGCTGCAGCCGTTCGACGGAGGCTCGATCACGGTCGACGAGGTCGTGCTCCGACCGGGGCCGCTTCCTGTGCAATCGCAGTTGGGCGCACTACGTCGACACGTGGGCATGGTGTTCCAGGCGCACGCGCTGTTCGAACATCTCTCGGCGCTCGACAACGTCACGCTCGCGCCGATCCACGTGCTGCGATGGGACCGTGGCCGGGCGGAGTCGGTCGCGCACGAGCTGCTCGAGTCGCTGGGTGTCGGTGCGCGCGCGAGCGCGTTCCCGCGGCAGCTGTCCGGGGGCGAGGCGCAGCGTGTCGCGATCGCCCGCGCGCTTGCGCCGAATCCGTCGCTCCTCCTCATGGACGAGCCGACGGCGGCTCTCGATCCTGCACGACGCGGGGCGCTCGGCGAGAAGCTCCGCGAGTTGGCGCGGGAGGGCAGGGCTCTGCTGGTGTCGACGCACGACGTCGACTTTGCCCGCGCGTGTGCCGATCGCGTCATCACCCTGGCTGATGGCGCGATTGTGCCGGCGTAGCGATCGTATCGCGCGCAGTGACGGTGCGCGAGCTCGAAGAGTTCTTCGAATGACATCGTTCTCATCGGAGAAATCTCTCGTGCGGTTGATTCGCCTCCTCGCGGGTGTTGGCCTTGGCGTCGCTTTCGTTCGCCCGACCGAGCTCGTCGGTCAGTCTGCGCCTCCGGTCGGCGCCGAACGTCTGTCTGTCAGCAAGGGAAGGCTGGAGCTTGCGCCTGGGCGCGAGGCGTGGCTTGTCGTCTCGACCTACATCCAGACGAGCGCGACGTCGATGTGGCCTGCGAAGCCGATGGTCACGTTGGAGACCTCTAATCCATCCGTTGCCACCGTCGATGCCGACAGCGTGATATTCGCCCACGTCGTCGCCCGATCGCGCGGCGACGCGGTCATCACCGTCCGCTCCACGCGCGATCCGAAGAATGTCGTCACGATCCCCGTCACGGTGCGGTCGGTTCCGCCGACGGACGATGCGGGGGTGAAGTACGCGGCGACCGCCCAGCTCATACCCACAAGTGGTGCAGCCACGGGTGCGCCACTTGGGCCGTCGGAGCTCGCGGTCAACGTGACGCTATCCAACCCAACGTCGAGCAAAAAGGAAGTGTCACTCGCTGGGTGCCAGGCTTGGATCCGCGTCTACGACAATCCGAGCTATGCCGGTAAACCACTCATCGACATTCCCCGTGGGGTCGAGTGCTCCGTCGACCCCAAACCTCTGATTCTCGCACCGGGCCAATCGCAGACATTTCCGGCCGAGGGTTTTCGCCTTACGCTGTCTGGTCAAGCGCTGGCGCCGGGGCGCTACTATGTCGCGGCAGCGGTCGATCGACTGAACGACCTGCTCAACGTGCCCGCGGGACCGGTTGTCATCCCGAGTCCCAATGAGGGCATGACGTTCTCCGCATCGACTACGGTGAGCGACGGGTTGCTGCGTCCCATGGTGTCGTTCACGAATACGAACAGCCAGCCCGTGCGAGCCGAGTTCGGGTCGTGTGCAGTGTCGCTCATGGCGTTTCTGACTGAGGACAGACTGGGCGCGCCAGTGTGGAATTCGGAGCAGCGGCGGGCAGCGAACGGGTTCGGCTACGCCTGTCTTACCTATCTCGTTACCGCGGAGATAGAGCCGACGGCAACCATTTCGCCCAAGGAATTCAATCCGACCTTTTCGATCGCCGAGATGCTTGGCGACTCGCTTCCGGCCGGGCACTACTACTTCAAGGTGCGAGCGAAACTCAACTGGCGGTCGGTGGAGCTCCCGGCGGGCGAAGCCGACGTGAAGAAGTGATCACCGTGTCGCGCTAGTGCGCGGCGACCTGGCCCCCTCCGCCCGGCTCATTCCTTTTCAGCGCGAACGATAGCAGGAACATCACGACCGACGCGCCGCCGAGCAGCCAGAACGTGTCGATGTACGCCAACGTCTCTGCCTGAGCGAGCACGGACTGATAGATCCGCGCCAGCGCTTGCCGCTGCGCCTCATAGCCGGTCATCCCCGCGTTGGCCAGGGCCTGGGTGAGTCCGGCGATCTGTTCTTGGAACGTCGAATTGTCTTTGGCCACGTGTGGAACGAGCTGCACCTGATGCAGCTGCGCGCGACGCGCGATGAGCGTCGTGACGAGCGACGTGCCGATGCTGCTGCCCATGTTGCGCATGAAGTTGAGCAATCCCGCGGCGCTCGTGTTCTTTTCCGGCGCCAGCCCGACGTACGCGGCGAGCGTGATCGGCACGAACAGCAGCGGAAGTCCGGCCGCCTGAAGAATGCGCAACCAGCGCGCGGTCTCGAAGCTGATTGTGAGGTCGAGCCACTTCGCCGAGATGAACATCGAGCCGGCGATCAGCGCCCACCCGGTCGCGATGAGATACCGCGCCTGAAAGTGCTCCGTCAGGCGCCCGACCACTGGCAGCATGGCGAGTAGGAGGATGCCGCTCGCCGAGAGCACGAGGCCGGCCTTCTCACCCGTGTAGCCGACGAGCGTCTGCAGAAAGCGCGGCATCATCACGAGGCTGCTGAAATACACTACTCCGAGCATCAACAGCATGAGGCTGCTGCTCGTGAAGTTCAGGTTCTTGAACATGCGCACGTCGACGATCGGGTGTTCGTGGAACCACTCCCACAGCACCATCGCGACCAGGCTGACTACGGCAACGATCGCCAGCACGACGATGAAACGCGACCCGAACCAATCCTCCTGCTGTCCCTTGTCGAGCAGGACCTGAAGCGCGCCCACGCCGAGCGCGAGGAGAGCGAAGCCGATGTAGTCGAGCTTCACGCCGCCGCGCGCCACTCGGGCGAGGTACGGCGGATCCTCGAGCACGTGAAACACGAGAACCAGCGCCAGCGCGCCGACGGGCACGTTGATGAGAAAGATCCAACGCCACGAATAGTTGTCGGTGAGCCAGCCGCCGAGCGTCGGCCCGACGAGTGGCGCCATGACCGCTGTCACGCCATAGAGCGAAAACGCCACGCCGCGCGTTTCCGGCGGAAAGGTGTCGGCGAGTATCGCCTGCGCCATCGGTTGGAGCCCGCCTCCTGCCGCCCCCTGCAGCACCCGGAAAAACAATAGCAGGCTCAGACTCGGCGCGATGCCGCACAGAAACGAGCTGACGCTGAACAGGAAGATGCATGTCATGAAGAATCGCTTTCTTCCGAAGATGCTCACGAGCCAGCCGGCGAGCGGCAGCACGATGGCGTTGGCGACGAGATAGGACGTCAGCACCCACGTGCTCTCGTCGTAGCTCGCGCTCGTCGCGCCGGCGATGTGTGGCAGTGCGACGTTGGCGATGCTCGTGTCGAGCACCTCCATGAACGCCGCCATCGACACGACGACGGTGATGAGCCACGGGTTGTGTGTTGGACGCCAGTATGGGTGAGCGGCTGGTGCGGTCATCGCACCTTGACCGTTGGAATGGCCGACATGCCGGGGCCAAGTACGACGTGCGCGGGGTCCGGCTTGTCGTCGATGACGATCTTTACGGGCACTCGCTGCACGACCTTCACGAAGTTGCCTGTTGCGTTCTCGGGGGGCAGCAGACTGAACGCGGCGCCACTGCCCGCCTGAATGCTCTCGACGTGACCGTGAAAGACTCTATTCGGGTACGCGTCGAAGGTCACCGTCGCCGACTGCCCACGTCGGATGACCTTGAGTTGCGTCTCCTTGAAATTGGCGACGACCCACACTTGGTCGGGCACCAGCGACAGGATGCGCTGACCGACCTCGAGATATTCGCCGGGCTCGACGTTCTTGCGCGTGACCCGGCCGTTCGTTGACGCGTAGATTTTGGTGTACGACAGCTGCAACTCCGCGAGTCGCACCGCGGCCTCGAGCTGTCCGATCTGCGCCTCGACTTGCTTTGCCTGGGCTCTGCTCGCCGCGATCTGGTCCGGTGCCGCCCGGGCCTGCGCGAGCTTGGCCTCCGCCTCCGAGACTTGCGCCTCGGCCTGGCGGAGTGCCGCTTCGGCGGCCTGCTGGTTTTTGATCGCCGCATTGACATTGGCATTGGCTGCCCGGTGCGCCGTTACGGCGTTCTCGGTCTGCTGACGTGACACGGCGCTCGTCCTCAGCAACTGCTGATAACGCTGCACGTCAGATCCGGTGCGCGTCGCTTCGGCTTCCGCGGCGATGCGCTCTGCCTGTGCAGCGCCGATCTGGCTGCGCGCGGCGTCAGCGGCGCTGCGCGCCGTCGCGACGCCGGCCTCGGCCTGGCTAACGCCGGCGTTCGATGTCTTGGCAACCACATGAACGTTGATCGCCGCCGCCGAGTGCTGGGCTTGGGCCGCGGCGAGGTTGGCGCGCGCCTCGTTGAGCTTCGCTTGTAGGTCGCGCGGATCGAGCTCGACGAGAAGCTGTCCCTCGTTGACGTGCGCGTTGTCATCGACCAGTACTCGGAGCGCATAGCTCGCCACTCGCGGGCTCACGGACACGACATGTGCGTCGACGAACGCGTCGTCGGTACTCTGGTAGGTCCGCGAGCGGATCACGCGCCGGACGACGAAGAACGCGCCGAGGCCAAGCACCACGGCAGCGAAAATGAGAACCGTCGGCCGGCGCGTCAGCGGTCGCTTCGGTCGTTTGGGAGGAGTTTCCTTCGCGGTCTCACCAGCGCCCGGCATCCCGACCTGGCCGGGCAACAAGAAGGCCAGGGGGTTACATTGTTGAAGCCGTGCGCGCCCATAGCTCAATCGGATAGAGCGTCTGACTTCGGATCAGAAGGTTGGGAGTTCGAGTCTCTCTGGGCGCATTGTCTAGATCGCAAGTATTGGTGTTCTCGAATCGAGGCCGACTGTTCGTAGTCGGCCTTTTTCGTTTCAAACTCTCGTTTGTTGCGCGGCTTGGACGAAAGCCGCATGACGCCGGGACGATCGCGGTCCTAGCTTCCGCCGCCGTCCGAGGGCGGAGCCCACTCCATGTCGAACACGCATCGTCTCGATCGCCGCCGCTTTTGTGGTGTAGCGGCGGCTACTGTTGTTGGTGGCACCTCCGGTCTCCTCGGTATCTCCAGGAGGTTGGAAGCCATGACCGACGTAATGCCTGAAGTTGCCGAGGGGACCGCCGGAGCGCCGAACGAGATCCGACCGTTTCGTAAGACTTTTTCGGATGTGGAGCTCGCCGAGCTACGCAGGCGCGTGAAAGCCACGCGGTGGCCCGAACGGGAAACCGTGAAGGACGCGACGCAAGGTGTTCAGCTCTCGACAACGCAGAAGCTCGCGCAGTATTGGGCAACCAGTCACGACTGGCGAAAGGCCGAGGCGCGACTGAACGCGTTTCCGCAGTTCGTCACGACCATCGACGGACTGGACATCCATTTCATCCACGTTCGGTCGAAGCACGACAACGCGTTACCGATGATCGTCACGCACGGATGGCCCGGATCGGTCCTCGAGCAGTTGAAGATCATCGAGCCGCTGACCAATCCGACAGCTCATGGCGGGAGCGCGTCGGACGCGTTCCATCTCGTGATTCCGTCGCTGCCGGGCTACGGCTTCTCCGGCAAGCCCACGGCGCCGGGTTGGGATCCGCCGCACATCGCACGCGCGTGGGACGTGCTGATGAAACGAGTCGGCTACACGAAGTACGTCGCGCAAGGTGGTGATTGGGGCGCGATCATCACGCAGCTGATGGGCGCGCAGGCGCCTCAGGGACTGCTCGCAATTCACACCAACATGCCTGGTGCGGTCCCACCCGAGATCGACAAGGCGGCCCAAGCCGGCGGCCAGCCGCCATCCAATCTCTCCGCCGACGAAAAGCGTGCGTGGGATCAGCTCGTCTTTTTCTACAGCACGGGACTCGGATACGCGACGGAGATGCAGCACCGCCCGCAGACGCTGTACTCGCTCGCCGATTCACCGGTCGGCCTGGCGGCCTGGATGATCGATCACGACGCGGCCAGCTACGCCATGATCGCGCGTGTCTTCGATGGGCAGCCCGAAGGCCTGACGCGAGATGATGTCCTCGACAACGTCACGTTCTACTGGTTGACGAACACCGGCGTCTCGTCAGCCCGTTTGTATTGGGAATTCAAGGGGGCGTTCTTCGCGCCGAAAGGCGTCAAGATCCCGGTAGCGGTCAGCATTTTCCCTGATGAGATCTATGCTGCTCCGCGAAGCTGGGTGGAACGGGCGTTCCCCAAACTCATTCACTTCAATCAATTGCCCAAAGGCGGCCACTTCGCGGCGTGGGAACAGCCCGAGCTCTTCGTCGGGGAGATGCGAGCATCGTTCAAGACCCTGCGATAGTCGCCATGGCCGTCTGGCCTTTCGCGTGGCGGAGCAACAAGATTGGGAGCTTGAGTCTCCCCGGGCGCACTCGAGCGTAGGCCCGCAGTTTGCACCCTGTCTCGCCCTCGCTGTGGAGGTGGCATGGGCAGGAGCTCCGTCACGCTTTCCGCGCGCGGGATCGCGCGCGACACGAACGA
>Ga0310811_10008547_pt1 | contig 13171 bp, 10 predicted proteins | sample YCmetagenome_FD_207642 | JGI IMG/M metagenome (GOLD analysis project Ga0310811, IMG submission 207642) | Soil microbial communities from experimental microcosm in Duke University, North Carolina, United States - YC | ecosystem: Engineered > Artificial ecosystem > Soil microcosm > Unclassified ...
GCTTCGGCACGACCCGTCGCCGAAAGGTTTGTGTCGGCCCGCCCCTGGAATCGCCGCCGGGGGCCGTTCCAATCGGTGTGCGCATGTCTAACCAGATAGAGCACCTACTTGGAGCCGTCGCTGTGGACAAGAAACAGCGTGTCCGCACGCAAACCCTGACGGAGCGTTTCAAGCGACACGACATCACCCGGTTGGATATTGGCGAAATTGCAGTTCACGCCGAACTGCTCAATGAACCATACCTGCTGGTCGCGGCGCGGCGCTTCCCAGATCAGCCGGCTGAGATCGATTCCCTGACTGCAGATTTCCTCGATCAGATCCACCCGCGGCTTGCCATCATCATGATAGAGACCGGCCGTGCCGGTTTCGCGACCCTCGCACAACACATAGCTGGCTCCCCGAACCAGGGCTGCCTTGATTCGGGCAACCCAATCGGCATGACGGAGTGCGTGCTCGCGCGACTTGGACCCTACCTCGACCAGAACCGTGAACCCCGCTTCGCGGAACGTGCGGATGTGCCCGTCGACTTCCTCGCTGTCCATTTCGACCGTGCCGGAGGAAATCTCCACCACGCTGCAGCCGCGCGCGCGCAGCCATGTGATCATTTCCGGTATCCGGTTCTGCTGCCGGGCGACCTCGAAAAGGGTGCCGCCGAACCAATACGGTACTCCGGACTCGCGCAGCAGTTCGATCTTGCGATCCAGGCATTCCACCACAAGCCCGGTGCCCCAACCGAACTTCACGTAATCGATAAGGCTACCCGACGCCGCCAGGGCATCCTGGAGGGAGGCCGGTCCAAGTCCGTTGTCGATGACGCAGGTCAGGCCGACCGACCTGGGCTTCTTCGGACGCCTCGGCACCCGGAGGAAGCCCCCTTCCGGAATATGCAGTTCGGGCTCCGCTTCCTCCGCGCGGCCTGCAAACTGCAATTGCCTGGCTACCGCTTCCGAGAGGTCGCCCAGTGTTTCGACCTGCGCCATGACCTCCAGCGGTATGTCAATACTATACTCGCCCTGGACGGCAAGAATGAGTTCGATTGAATTCAGCGAATCCCATCCGGGCACATCCGCCATTCCGAACTCCGGCCGCAATTCAAAATCGTCGGCGAGATCGAACTGGCGCCGCGCAACCCGGTAGACCGTTGCGAGAATTTCTTCGTTCATGCGGTTGCTATCGCTTCGCGGCATGTTGGGACAGCCAGGCGCGCAGCACCCGATACTCCGACCGGCTCAAGCCGTCGAAGTCCATGCAAACGGCGCCGTCCGGCACATCGGCGAGCACGGTGGCGCCGATCCCGATCTGCGACCGCGCGCCGATTCGCACCTTCTGGATGATTGAGCAATTCGGCCCCAGCCAGCAGCGGTCGCCGATCGTGACGCTGCCGCTAACCTGCGCCTGCCCCGCTATAGTGCACAACGCGCCGACGCGGACGTTGTGGGCGATGTTGACGCCCTGGCTGATCCGCGTGCCGCTGCCAATCACGGTATCGGAGAGGGTTCCGCGCGCGATGGTCGAGCCGGCGCCGATGCGCACGTCGTCCGCGATTCGCACGGTGCCGAGGTGGGGAAAATCGACCATCTCGTCGCCATCGAGCTCATTGCCGAATCCTACGCAGCCCACGACCGCGTGTTCGCCGACGATGCACCGCTCGCCGAGCACCACGCCCTCGGCCAAGACGGCATGGTCGCAAAGTCGCGAGCCCGCGCCGACGACCGCATTGTCGCGGACGACGACGTATTCCCCGATCGAGACATCCGCGCCGATCCGCACGGTCGGCGCGATGCGAGCGGTCGCGGCGATGCCCGCTGGCGCGCGTGGCACGAAGAATTCGGCCACCGCCCGCGCGAAGCCGGCGCGCGGGTGCGCCATGACGATGACGCTGCACTCCGCCGGGATTGCGTTCCGGGCGGCCAGCGGCGCCATCAGCACGAGGCCACCCGCCGGCATACGGTCCGGCGGCAGACCGCCCTGCCAATAGGTCATGTCGCCCGGGCCCGCGGCGTCGAATGGCATCGGCCGCGCGACCGCGATGTTTTCGCCCGCCAACTCGACACCGAGAAATGAAGCGATATCCGAAGCCCGGATTTCTGCCTGTGCCATCAACCGTCCTCACACGTCGTCCGCATATCGTCGGCACGCCTGGATCGCGCGGCGATCCCGCTATCCATTCTTGGAGATGATGTGGCGGTCGAGCGCGAGATGCTTGAGGCCCGACAGGCTCAGCACGCGCAGGGCGTCCTTCGGCGTATAGACAATGGGCTCGCCGTGCAGATTGAACGATGTATTGAGGATGGCGCCCTTGCCGGTGCGCTCGCGATAGCCGGAAATCGTCGCGTGGTAGTCGGCATTCGCATCGGCCATCACGACCTGCGGGCGAATCGTGCGGTCGCGGGGATGCGACGCCGCCGCGAGGTCGGCATAGCGCCCATTTGTCGTCGGGAAGGCGAAGGTCATGAACGGTGGCGCGATCGCCTTCGGATCATCGAAATAGTCGGCGGCCGCGCTGTCGAGAACGCTGGGCGCGAACGGCATCCAGAAGTCGCGCAACTTAACCATCGTGTTGATCTCGTCGACGCGCCGCGGATCGCCGGCGGCTGCGAGAATGCTGCGGTTGCCGAGCGCGCGCGCGCCCCACTCCATCCGGCCGCGGCAGGTGGCGACGATCTCGCCGCCGGCCAGCAGTTCGGCGACGGCGCCGTTCATGTCGTTGGGTTGACGGATCGTGAAACCGCCGTGCCGCGCCGCCTCCTCGACGGCAGCCTCCTCGTCGCCTGCCGGGGCAGCGCCGCCGAGATAGAGATTGCGGAAAACGCCGTTGCCGTTCGCGGCGGCCCGGGCCTTCTGGTTGTAGTGGTGCAGCGCAGCGCCGATCGCGAGCGATTCATCCGAGGCGCTCGGCATCACGTAGATCGAGCGCACCTCCGGCAATGCCGCGATCAGCATGTTGGCCTTGACGTTCATGAAGACGCCGCCGCCGCAGACGATATCGCTGAGGCCCGTGTGCGCGACGCAGCGCTGCACCCAGGCGATCAGCATCTCCTCGGTGAAGCGCTGGGTGGCGCCGGCGATCGTATCGAAGCGGACACGTTCGAAATTCTCGCGGAGATATTCGTAGCAGTAGTTCGTGGACAGCTCGCTGGCGAGCTCGAATTGGAGGCCGTCGTCCGACAAGCGCAGCAGGCGCCGGAGCGGCTCGGCGGCGCGATTGCTGCGCTCCGGATCGGCGTAGGGCGCGAGGCCCATCACCTTGTATTCGTGCTCCCAGGGCGTCATGCCCATCAAATAGGTGACGCGCGAGTATATCTTGCCGAGCGAGGCATGGCGGTCGGTCGCCGCGATGCGTTCGATCGTGTTCCCACGGCAAATCGAGACGGTGGCGCAGAGGTTGTCGCCCGCGCCGTCGCAGGTGAGGCCAAGTATCGCCTGCCCGGGCCGGGCGTTGGGCGCGGTGTAGTACGCGGCCGTGAGGTGCGCGAGATGATGCTCCACGAATGCCACGCGCTCGGCGGGCACGCCGAGATGGGAGACGGCCTCGGCGATGCGCTCGCCGCGCCGCATCTCGAACATCTGCTTGCCGTAGACGGCGGGCCGCTTCGCGTCGGCCTTCTGCTCGCGCTCGCCGACTGCATACAACGTCGTGATGTCTTCGAGACGTGCGCGCGCGTGCATGAAGTTCGACGCATAGACGACGGCGGCAATTTCGCGCGCATCGGCGCCGGCGATGCGCATCACATCCTCGATCGCGCGCCGCGGATAGCCGACGTCGTTCTTGCGCCGCGAGAGTCGCTCTTCGTTGACGGCGGCCACGACGGCGCCGTCGCGCACCAGCGCCGCCCCGCAATTGTGGCCGTCGTGGATTCCGAGGATGTATTCAGCCTTGCTCATCGCCTGCATGTCCGTTGAGGGCGGGCGGCGCCGTACCGCGCGCCGCGCGATAGGGGTCGCAGTTAGCCGCGAGGGCCCGCGCCAAGACGCGGTCGCGCTCGGCGCGGAACTTGTCGAGCGTGGCCACCGGATCGCCGGCGACGCTGCGCGCCCACCAGATGGGGTGCGTTAGCAGCTGCAGGCCCCGGCCTTCGGCGACCGCCGGGTGATCGAGCGGCGCGCCGTGATGCCAGCCCCCGCGGCTGTCGGAGCAGTAGCCCATTTCCTTGAAGAAGCGCGGCTCGTAGGTGTGCCGGCGCCCCGCGACCGTGCGCGCATGGCCGAGCAGAGCCGCAGCGGGCCGGTGGAAGCTCACAAAGCGGACCGGCGCACCGGCCGCATCTTCGAGCGCGCGGCACTCCCACGCCGCCGCGGCCTCGAGCGCGGGCGCATCGTTCCCGTAGAGCGACGCGTCGAGATGCAGCCCGATCTCGTGCCCTTGCGCGCGCAGCTGCTCGAATGTAGCGCGCGCCGCGGGCGAGAACGGATTGTACATCTCTGTGCGCAGCAGAACGAAGTAATGCGCCTTGAGGCCAAGCTCGGCCTCCACCGTCGCGATCGGCTCCGCCGCCGTCAGCGACATGTCGAGATCGTGGCGCAGGATAAGATGTGGCGCAGCCGGTTCGGCCGCCTCGTAGCCCACGGTCTCATAGCCACGCTCGAAAAAGGCGCGCAACAGCGTTCTATAGCCGTGCTCGCTGAATGCGCCGCTCATGCGCGCATTCCGGCGCGGCCGCCGTCCAAAAGCACGCCCTTCGCTTCGAGGTAGGCGGCGGCATGGAACGACGTGGCGCCGTTGTGCCCGCGCCCGTCGAACGCCACGCGGTGCCACGGCCACGCCGCGTAGGCGCAGGTGTTCGACATCCAATACTGGAACGCACGCCGTTCGAAGCGATGCCAGCGCGCGCGGCCGAGCGGCGCGAAAGCCAGCTTCGCCGCCGCGCGCAGCGGCCGGATCCAGTGCGGCCGCACGCGCTGCGGATTGACCGGCACGTCGCGCCAGACGCCGCCCCAATTGTCGCGCACGAGCACGCTGCGATAGAGGCTCTCGCGCTCCTTCGCCGCGAGCGGCGCCTGCGCCCAGAAATCCATGTAGGCGCGGTCCCACAGCGGCACCCGCCACTCGAGCCCGAAATATTCGTAGGTGCGCTGGCCGTTCAGCACGTATTTGCTCTGGCGGTCCTGGAACTCGCAATACTCGTAGATCCCGTGATCGCCGGCGGGGCTTTCGGGCATGCCGCCGATCGCGTCGATCTCCTTCGCGAGCAGCGACGCGATCGTGGCGAGGCGTGCCGGCGTCGCCAGTGCCGACCAATGCTTGAAATGCTTGGTCATCAGCGCAGCGATTACGCGCTGGCGTCGGGCCTCCACATTGCCGCCACTGTCGAACAGGCTCGCCGGAATATGGTTGCCGGCGATGAAGTCGCCGGACTGGCCGTTCACGGCGATCGTGTCGGGCGCCAGCGCGTGGTGGGCGATTATGTCGGCCAGCATCCGGTATTCCTGCGGGAAGTGGATGCCTGTGAGGCTGTCGGAATAGGCCTTGTAAGCGGCGTAGTCGGCGCTCCGGAGTGTGCGGCGCATGCGGCCCTGAGTGTAGGGAACGAACGTCCACGGATAGCCGAGGCGGCGCGCGATCTCGCGGCTCATCTCCGCTTCGCGATTGCCGGCGAGGCCGTAGGCCACGCAGCGCACCTTCGCGTAGCCCGCCTCCTTCAAGCCCGACACCATGAAGCGCGAGTCGAGCCCGGCCGAGAGCGGCACCAGGATCGGACGCCCGCCGGCGCTGGTCACGAGATCGTCGATCAGCTTGCGGTTCAGCGCCGAGAGCTGCTCCGCGAGCTCTTCCGGGTTGGCCTCGATCGGCCGCCACGGCTGCCAGCGGTGATAGCGCCGCTGCGCGACGCCGCCGCCATCGATCCAGAGATACTGCCCCGGGCCGATCTGACGCACGCGGCCATAGAGCGTGGCGTCGCCGATCGTGAAGCTGCCGTGCGCCACGGCGGTGGCGATCGCGGGATCGATGTCGCCCGCGCCGAGGCCGAGGCGCGCCTCGATCGCCGGACCGCTGTGGGTGACGACGACGCGCGCGCCGTCGCGCGCCCAGATCAACGGATAGGAGCGCACGGGATCGACCGCGGCCCAGGCGCGCTCGGCCGCGAGCACGACGAGGGAATAGTGGCCGTCGAGCCGGTCGAGCCACGCTGCGACCGCGGCTTCGCCGAGCGCCGCGGCCTCGGCGGCGACCTGCGCCGCACTGCGCCCATGCGCATGGCCGCGGAACCAGATCGTAGCGCCGCCCGACGTGAGGCGTTGCCAGCCATGGCGCGGCTCGATCAGCGCCTCGACCGGCGGCATGGGCTTGGCCTCCGCCGGGCTTTCCATCGCGATGCGCGATTCGGCCAAGATCATCCGGCCTTCTTCGCCGCTGAACGAACTTGAAACACCGACCGCATCGGCTTGCCGCGCAGCCGCGCAGCGGGATCGTTGCTCGCCAGCGCCTCGGCGACGCGCGCTGCGGCCTGCTTCCACGCCACCAACGTCTCCTCGACGACCGCCGCGTCGTCGTGTGCAAGGCAGAGGTTGAACGTGGAACCCATCAGCACGCCGGCCTCGATCAGCTCCTGCTTCAGGAGGCTGCCGACGGTGACCGCGTCGCTGCGCCCGTCGCCGGCCGGCACCACCGCGGGCCACCAATCGCTGCCTTTGACGCGGAACTCGCGGCCGAGACCGTTTGCTTCCAGAACGCCCGCCACCGATACTTTGAAGTGCTTGCCGAGCGCCGCGAAGCGCTCGGGGCCTTTCTGCGCCTTCAGCTTGTCGACCGTCGCAATCGATGCCGCCAGCGACAGCGCCTCGCCGCCGAAGGTGCCGGAGAAGAAGATGTCCTCCATCACGCGCATGATCGCGCGCCGGCCGACGATGGCCGAGATCGGCATGCCGTTGCCCATCGCCTTGCCGAAGGCGGCGAGATCGGGAACGACGCCATAGGCAGCCTGCGCGCCGCCGAGATGGATGCGGAAGCCTGTGACGATCTCGTCGAACACGAGCACGACGCCGTGGCGCGTGCAAAGATCGCGCACGGCTTGGAGAAAACCCGGCGCCGGCTCTTCGAGCGCCACCGGCTCGAGGATCACGGCGGCGAATTTGTCCGGCTCGGCCTTGAGCAGCGCATCGAGCGCGCCCGCGTCGTTGTATGGGAAGGTCGTCGAGAGCGCGCGTACGGCCTGCGGCACGCCGAGATGCCGCGCCGTGGTCCCGATGTACCAATCGTGCCAGCCGTGATAGCCGCAGAGCGCCACCTTGTCGCGGCCGGTGTAGGCGCGCGCGAGGCGGATCGCGGCGCTGGTGGCATCCGAACCGTTCTTGCCGAAGCGCACCATCTCGGCGCACGGGATCAGCGCGCATAGCCGCTCGGCGAGCTCGAATTCGAGTTCGGTCGCCAGCGAGAACGAAATGCCCTTGTCGAGCTGCGCGCGGATCGCGGCATCGACGTCGGGGTCGCGATAGCCGAGCACGACCGGCAGCAGGCCGAGCACGTAATCAATGTAGGCATTGCCGTCGATGTCCCAGACGCGCGCGCCATCGCCCCGGTCGAGGAACAGAGGGGCGGCACCTTCCACCGTGCTCATCGCCGCCTTGGAGAAGGTCTGCGAGGCGAGCGGGATCGTTTCCAGCGCGCGGCGATAGGCGGCAGCGGTCTTCTCGAAGGTGCGGGTCATGGCTTGGTCGCGCTGAGCGATTCGCGGTGCAAAACGATGTGATCGCGCTCGACGACCATGCGGCCGTAGCCCGCGCGCGTGAACAGGCGCCGCGAGGCGGCGTTGTCCGGCTTGATGCGGGCGACGAGGCCGAGGCCGGGCCAGCGCCTTGCGGCTTCGGCCCGCACGAGATCGAGCATCCGTGCCGCCATTCCGCCGCCGCGCGCGGCGGCATCGACATAGATCGAGACTTCGAGCGCGGCCCCGCGCCGCTGCAGGCGCACCTGCCCCACCGGCGCGCCCGCACGCTCGGCGATCCAGATGCCGGTATCGGCATCGGCGAGCCGCGCCGCGAACCAGGCTTCGTGCGTGTCGCGCGGCACCGGCGCCGCGGTCTTGAGGCTCGCGGCGAGGCTGTCCGGCCGGTTCACCCATTCGAACAGCAGGCCGCTATCGGCGGCGCGCGCCGCGCGCAGCGCCACCGGCGGGGCGGCGCCCGACCGGTCGTTGAGCAGTTCCGGGCGGCGTGTCACCAGCGCCAGTGCATCCATCCAGCCGTAATTCTCCGGCAGGCCCATGACGATCGCGCGCACGCGCTCGAGATCGGTCGGAGTATCGACCGTCCAGCGCAGATGGCTGAAATCCGCCGGCGCCTCGAAGCTGCCGATCTTGAACCGGCCGGTCGGGATGTCGATGTAGAGGCCGGTGCGGAGGTAGGGTGTCACGTGCTCGCGATGGAACGGCAGGCGCGCTTCGCGATCCGCCTCGTCGAGCGCCGCGCGCGTGAACACTTCGATGTCGAGCCCGTCGGGATAGGTGCGTTCGCCGGCGTTCGAGAGATAGTCGAACTCGCCCGCAGCGCGTCGCTCCACGGCTTCGTCGATCAGGGCCGGGTCCATCATCGGACAGTCCGCGGTCAGCCGCACGACCAGTTCGGCACGGGCCGCCGCCGCCGCGCCCGCGAAGCGGCCGAGCACGTCGGCCTCGTCGCCGCGGAACACCGGCACGCCCTGCTCCTCGCAAAACGCGACGACCGGATCGTCGGTGGCGTTGGCCGTAGTCGCCACCCAGGTGCCATCGAGCGACTCGGTGCGCCGGACGCGCGCCAGCATATGGCCGAGCAGCGGCTGGCCAGCGAGGTCGGCTAGCACCTTGCCGGGCAGTCGCGTCGAGGTCATGCGCGCCTGGATGATGGCAACCGTCGTCACGTGTTCAGCCGAGCAGGTCCCAGCTCATCGGCGTGCCGCGCGTCACGTCGCGGTTGACGCGCTTGCCGAGCAGCATGTCGTAGAATTTCGGCGCGAGGCCGTAACCCGGGCGGATCGAGCGGAGATTCTTCGCCGTCAGCGCCTCGCCGGCCTTCATGTCGGCGACGACATAGAGCGAGCGGCGGAACTGCACGTTGCCACGCTCGCTCGCGGTCTTGTCGTAGCGTACGCCGCCCAGCGCCTGCCACGCGACGCGCGTATTCGCGCAGAGCGCGGCGAGCTCGGCGGGCTCGAGCGAGAACGCCGAATCCGGCCCGCCATCGGCGCGCGACAGCGTGAAATGCTTCTCGATAACGGAAGCACCCAGCGCCACCGCCGCGAGCGCCGCGCCGATGCCGGGCGTGTGATCGGAGAGACCGACCGGCACGCCGAACGCGCTGGCGAGGTGCGGGATCGTGCGCAGATCGCTGTCCTCCGGCGGCGTGGGATAGCCGCTCGTGCAATGGAGCAGCACGATCTCGCGCGCGCCGGCCGCGCGCGCCGCCTCCACCGCCTCGCCGATTTCCTTCAAATCCGCCATGCCGGTGGACATCACGAGCGGCTTGCCCGTGGCCGCGCATTTGTGGATCAGCGGCAGGTCGATCAGCTCGAACGACGCGATCTTGTAGGCTGGCGCCTTCAGCGTTTCGAGGAAATCGACCGCGCTCGCATCGAACGGGCTCGAGAAGACGACGAGGCCGAGCTCGCGCCCCTTGGCGAACAGTGCCGGATGCCAATCCCACGGCGTGTGCGCTTCCTCGTAAAGCGCGTACAGCGTTTTTCCGGACCAGAGGCCACCCTCGATATTGAAGCCGGGACCGTCGTGGTCGATCGTGATCGTGTCGGCGGTGTAGGTCTGGATCTTCACCGCGTCGGCGCCGGCCTGCTTCGCCGCGTCCATGATACTGAGCGCGCGATCAAGGCTGCCGTTGTGATTGGCCGAAAGCTCGGCGATCACGAAGGGCGGCTCGCCCGCGCCGATGCGGCGGCCCGCGATGGCAATCGTGGCTTCGGTCATGATGCGCGCCGCCGTGTGCCGGGTTCGGTCAAACGCTGCAAGATAGCGTCGGCGACCCGTTCGGCGCCGGCGCCATCGCAGAGCGCGGCCGCCGCGCACGACATGGTGTCGAGCCTGTCCGTATCCGCCGCCAAGGCCGCGACGGCGCCCGCAACAGATTCCGCAGTGACCGGCTCGATCGCGATGGCGGCACCCGCACTCGTGAGGTTCGCGACGTTGCCGCGCTGGTTGGCGGCCATCTCAACCAGTAGTGTCGGTAAGCCGAGGCACGCGCGCTCCCACGCCGTGGTGCCGCCGGCGCCGATGCTGAGATCGGCCTGGGCCATGAGTGCCGCGAGATCATCGACGGATTCGTGCAGGCGCGCGCCAAGCGCGGCGCACCTTACCGCCACCGCCGCGAAGCCGGGCGCCTTCGCCGGCAGCACGACCTCGATCTCGAGGCCCGCCTTTGCCTGCGCGATTCCTTCGAGCACGGTCAGCGTAAGGCCTTTCGGATCGGTTCCGCCGAGCGTCACCAGCACGCGGCGCGCGGCGCGCCGCTCGCGCGGCAGGCGGCGCTCTCGCGCCGCGCGGAACGACGGGCGCAGCAACGCGAAATCCGGGCCGAGCAGGAACACGCAATGCGCCGGCACCAGCCCGGCATAGTCGCGCGCGCTGCGGCCGATCGCGGTATCGAGCAGCAGATCGCAATCGTGCGCGCGGTTCGCGAGGTCGTCGATCGCAAGCACGCTCCGCGCCCAGGCGTGCGCATCGCGCTCGTAGGCCGTGCCGAGACCGTAGTGATCGACAACGAGCAGGTCGGTGCCAGGCCGCTTTGCGGCGGCGGGCAGAATGGCGATGCCGGCGAGCCGCGCCGGCGGCACCGCGGCGAGCCCCGCCTCCGCCGTCGCCAGCGCGCATGCGAGGCCGCGCGCGCGCAGCGTCTCGGCCAGCGCGAGGCAGCGCATCACGTGGCCGATCCCGATCTCAGGCCCCGCGTCGGCGCGAAAGACGGCGCTGAGGCTCATCGCGCGCTCACCGCATCCGCTGGCGGCGTCGGCGGCGCGGGCAAAGCCTTGCCGCGACGCGCCGCCCATTCGCCAGCGTCGAGCGAGAAGTGCATTTCCCCGACATACTGCCCCTCATTCCACAGCAGATCGGGCACGACGCCATCCATGCGGAAGCCGAGGCTCGTAAAGATGTGGTTGGAGACGGCATGGTTCTCGAACGTCGTCGCCGTCACTTTGCGCAGGCGCCGCTCGAAGAACGCGAAGTCGAGCGCGGCCGTGATCGCGGTCTTGGCGGCCGAGCGGCCCCAATGCGTCTTGTCGCCCAGCATGAAGCCGATTACGCCGTAGTGGTGATGCGGATTGCAGCGCAGCGTGAGCGTGCCGACATGCGTGCCCGAGGCCGCCGCGTGTATGCCGAACAGGAAATTGTCGCGATGGTCGAAGCTGGCCGCGAAGGCGCGCAGCGCCTCCACGTCCCAGCGGCGGAAGCGCGCCTGAAGGAAGCTCGTGACCTCGGGATCGGCCATCCACGCGACATAGCGCTCGCCGACCAGCTCGGGCGATAGCCGGCGCAGCATGTAATCGTCGTCCCCGTAGCGCTCGGGATACTCTTTGGTCATTCCGCCGCCCGCGCCTCGGCGCCGCGAACCGGCGCCGCCGCCCCAGCCATGTCGGCAAGGATTCCCTGCGCCGCGCGGCGGCCCGGCGCACCCGCCGGCCCCAGCACCATGTGTTCGCTCACCGCGCGCCGCCGCTCTGCCATTGCATTCCAGCGGCGGCGAAGCTCCTGGTCGGGCAGCGCCAGCAACGCCGCCAGTTCGCTCTGCCAACCGCTCGATGCGGTATCGACATAAAAGACCGCCTCGCGCAGCGCGGCCGCTGCCCCGCCGTTGAGATGCATCTCGGTATCAAGCACGACGATCGGCGCGCCGGTGCCCCAGCACCAGGCGAGCGCGCTGCCCGGCTCGTCGATGATGATGATGTCGAACGCGGCGCGGATGTTGCGGAAATCGACGAGATAGGCGGTGCGGCAATTGGCCGGCAGCGTCATCAGGCCGGCGAACGGGTCCGGGTCGGCATGGCGCATCGTCGGATAGAGCTTCAGCAGCACGTCGTCGCCGATGCGGCCGAGCACGTCGCTGACCACGCGGCGGCGCAGCTCGTGATAACTGCCGTCGCGATAGTAGTGCGGCAGGAACGGCATGTTGTTGGGGTAGAGCCCGGTCAGCCAGCCGACCACGCGTTTGCCGCCCGCCCCCCGGCGCGCGAGGCGCCGTTGCAGGGCACGCGCGCCGATGCGGCGGGCCATGGTGGGCGCGCCGGCGACGATGCCGCGGCCGCGCGCTCCCCCGCGCGCCTGCTCCGCCGCCTCGCGCTGATGGGCGTTGTAATAGACAGCGCCATCGACGATCGGCGCCAAGCCGGCGCGGTAGAGCGCATCGTGATTGTCATCGAGGCCCGGCCCGGTGCCGTGTTCGAAGACGTAGAAGCGGAGGCTGCGCGCCTTCATGCGTTGCGCCAAGATCTGCAGCGCCGGCGCCGACATCGTGTTTGCCAGCATCGCGAACGGGCGGCGGCCGGCAACACTGGAAAGGCGGGCGCAATAAGCTTCGGCCTCGGCGACGATGGCTGCCACGCGGCCGAGCGCTTCCGAGCTGCGTGCGCCGACAAGCTCCGCCGACCGATCGACGGCGCCGCCGACGAGCCCCGCTTCGGCGAAGGCCTCTTGCACGGCGCGTGCGACCCGGTCCGCGATCTCGCCAGCATTCGCGAGCGGCGCGTGCGCGGGCCGCGAGGCCGGGAATTTCGGCAACGCCATGAGGCGCGCGCCCGCCTTGGCCAGCGCGAGCGCAGTTTCTTCGACCAGTTCATTGGTCGTGAAGATGCCGGCGACGAGATCGGCGCCACCCGGTCGGAAGCGGTGCGGCGCGGTGCGGGCCACGCGCCGCAGTAGACGGTTGAACAGCGTGGCGCCGGGCGCGTTGAGGAACGTGACCGCGCGGGTCCACCATGCCGTTTGCGCGAAATCGCCGTTGGCCTGGGCGCCGCGCGGCGTGGGTGTCGCGAATTCGACGAACTCGGCGCCCGCCGTCGCTGCGAACGCCGCGAACAAGGTATCGAACCTTCCCGGCTGCACGCCGAAACCCTCGACCGGCGTAAGCGCCGCATTGCCGACGATGCGCAGCGGCGCCGAGGTCACGCCCCGCGCTCCGAGGCGCTCTAGCAGCATTGCCTTGTAGCCAAGCGCCGTGATCGCGCGCTGCAAATCGAAGAGCAGCGCCGTGCCGGGTT
>Ga0310811_10008548_pt1 | contig 13171 bp, 5 predicted proteins | sample YCmetagenome_FD_207642 | JGI IMG/M metagenome (GOLD analysis project Ga0310811, IMG submission 207642) | Soil microbial communities from experimental microcosm in Duke University, North Carolina, United States - YC | ecosystem: Engineered > Artificial ecosystem > Soil microcosm > Unclassified ...
CAGATTTGACTACCGTGGTTTGCAACACGGGGACCAACATGAGGAAGTTCACGTTGACATCCGCTGAAGCGGGGACATCCACCGGTCTTGCCAACTGGAATGTGTTGGTCGATCCGTTGAGCGTGATTGTCGCCAGGTTTCCGGAGCCATCCCGGAGCGGGACGAATGCATAGGTCTCCCAGCCGCCGGTGTTCGGTATCGCGAACGCGCCCAAGATATTCGTCGTTTGGGTCGTCGTACCCCATCCGTCCGTCACCAATGCCAGCGTGGCGTCAGTGCCCGTCGCGGATGCCGTCGCCATGCGTCCGTAAACATTGTAGGTGCCGGCGGGATAAGTCCGCGTGTAGTTGGCCCATGCGCCATCGCTGTAGTAGCCCATGGTGTAATCGTTCTGCGGATTGTTCACGTCCAGGTATTGAGCCCGCTTAACGTCGCCGTTGATTTCCGTGAACATGCCGGACGATCGATACAAATACGTGCCGCCAGCGTTAAAATTAACCTGGACGGTATCCACGCCCGCGTTCGCGCCATAGCCCGCATAAGCGTTTGTTTGCGGATTATCGAAGAAGAGCGCGCCGTCGTGGTCGAAGTCTTCCGCTTCCCACGTGTAGTTATTCGGGTTCATCGTGTCGAAGCTCACCGTGGCGTTAGCCGTGTTTCCGTTTCCATCGGTGATCGCGACTGTAATGGTGTAGGCTGAATTCGGTCCCAAGTGGGGATAAGCGACGTTCCAATTGTTTGCCGTGCCGCTGAACACAAGGTTGGAAACGGTGACGCCATTGACCGTCATCACCACGCTGTTGCTTGAAACGCCCGCTGAAGATTGTATCTTGAAGCTGAACGTGTTCGTGGCCTGGTTCATCGCGGAGCCGTTCGGGAACAGCTGCGTCAGCGACGGCAGGTTCGTGTTGGCCGGGAACAATGCGTAGAAGAACACGTTCTGGCTGCCGCCGCTGGTCGCCTTGATCGTGTTCGTGGTTCCGCCCACAAACTTCACCAGGTTGCCGTTCGCATCTCGCAAAGGCGCCCAGGTGTACGTCTGCCAACCGCCGGTGACCGGGATGCGGAACGTGCCCAGGTTTGTCGTTCCCTGAGTTGTCGTGGCCCAGCCATTCGTCACCACGGACAGACCAACATTTCCCAATGCGCCGCTGGTACTGCCGTCCGCCGCGCGCACGAAGATGTTATACTCGCCCACCGGGAAGTTGCGGGTGTAATTCAACCAATTGCCGCCATTGTAGTAACCCATGTCGTATGGAATCGCGCCGCTGTTGGTTATGTACTGCAATCGCTGGGGCACATCACCATTGGGCTCCACGCCCACGAACTGGCTATCGCGATAATTATTCGCCGGCGGCGCGCTGGCATTGGGGAAATTGTAGTCGATGCCATTAAAGCCTCCGAGGCCAGCATAGCCATCCACTGGAATTGGGTCCGGCACGAACTGGCCGCCATTGTAATCATAGTCGGAGCCTTCCCACGTGTAGGCGGGAACCAACGTGTCAAAGGAAACCGCCGTCGTCGCCGGACTGCCATTCGCATCCGTGACACTGATCACTGCGCTATAAAGAGAGTTGGTGGCCAAAGGAGCGCTGACGATGCGGTTCGTCGCATTCCCCGCAAAGGTCAATCCGTTCGTCGCCGTGAGATTCGTGACAAATCCCACTCCAATCAGGTTCGTAACCGTCAACCGCACCGTGATGCTGTTGGTATTGATCGCGATTCCGGCCGGTGAATTCGCGACGAAACTGAAGGTCGGCGACGGCTGGAACAGATTCGTACCGTTGGGATAGATATTGTTGATCGTCGGCAAATTCGTATTTGCCGGCGTCAACATCACGAAATTCACATTTCCACCGCCACCGTTGCCGGCGGTGAGGCGAAGCGTGTTCGTACCGCTCAATTGCACTCGTATGAGATTGCCGCTGCTATCGCGCAGCGGAACCCACGCGAACGAATCCCAGCCTCCGGTATTTGCGATGCCAAAAGTGCCGATGTTCGTGGTTGTTTGGGACGAGGTTCCCCAACCGCCGTTCACCAGGTCAAGGACTGCATTCAAGGCGCCGCCGCCATCCGCCGCGCGCAAATAAACATTGTAGTTACCCGTTGGAAATGTGCGCGTGTAATTCATCCAGTTGGGCAAACCGCTGCCCGCGCCACCATCGAAATATCCCACGTTTACATCGCGGGCGGCATTGGTGACCGCGAAAGCGTCCAAAACCTTCTGACGCATCAATTCGCCGATGCTCTGGCCGCCGTTGATGCCGGTGCCAATGGAATATTCCGTTTCCACGTTTTCACCGGGATCGCGATAAACACGGTTGGGACCGGCAGTGTTTCCGTTGTCATTGGCGTCCGTCAAATTCACATAGGGATTCTGCTCCTGATAATAAGTGTTTACGTCCGGCCCGAGAAAACTCATCACCGGGTTATCAATGAACAGACCGCCGCCAAAATCGTAATCCTCAGCTTCCCACGTGAAATTGTTCGGAGCAAAGGCATCATAAACGTAGGCGTTCGTCGCGGTGATTCCGGAATTGTCCGTGACCTGAATCGCCACGGCGACATTGTTCAAATTGGCCTGCGAGATCAGCGTCGGATTTACCGGCAGGTTGGTGTAGGTGACGATTTGGCCCCCGGCGGTCGGGGTGAATGAGAGCGTTGACGTCACGTCCACGCCGTTGACCGCGACTTTGATGCCCGTCGAGTTGATCCCGTTCGTCGAAGTCGCTGTGAACGAAAGCGTGTTGGTGCCGGCTTGCAACACCGATCCGTCCGGAGTCAGGTTCGCAACCACCACCGCAGTGGCGGATTGGCGAATGCCTTCGACGAAATTCACATTGGCGGCGCCGGTGTAAAAGCGCGCGTCATCGATGTATCCGGGGAACGAACGGCCTTTGCTCGGGCGATCACCCAGCGAGAAACTCGGCGTGCCGGAGAAATCAAACGTCAGCCCAGCGCCAATGTTTCTTACCACATACATTTTGGCGGGGCTGGCTTCCGTTCCATAATAGAGAGCCGCGTTGCCGCTGACGCTGTCGTAGGTCATCGCCAGGAACAGCCATTCGTTGGTTGGAAAATTGTAATAGATCGCCGGAGTGATGAACGTGGTCCCAATCACACCGCGCATCACCACCTTGGGAAAAAATCCCGAGCCGAGTTGAGGCTGAAATCCCAGGCTGTTCGCGCCACCAATGTCGGAAATTCCCGTTCCCATCAGGTTAAAAATACGCGATCCCTGGTTGGCCGTGTTCGTTTCGAGGAGCGACATCTTGATCCAGACGCTCGCCGTAAAATCACTCACCACCCCGAGCGCTCCCAGCGTGGCGCTGTTCGTCACGAGCGCAAAAGATCCGACGGCGTTTCCCGCGATGGGATTCGTGACGATATTCAGGGCGGTGCCGCGGCCTTGAATGCCGGAATTCACGGCCCCATGCAAATCCGTGATGGTGCCGCTTCCATAAATCATCGTCATGGGCAAAGGGTAAATCGCGCTGGACGGGTCATCGGTCGTCGTCGTGCCCGGCCCGTCTTCAAACGTGTATTTAAACTGGAGGGTTTGGGCGTGGGCAATGCATCTGCCGAACAGGAGACACAGACAGGCCAGGGCGGCCGTTGCGATCGCGGTAGATTTGGATTTCACGATTGTCTTGGGATGAGGGTTGGTTACTTTCATTCGGGGCAGTTGAACGACAATACCTTTTTTGAAAATCCCCCACACCCCTCTTTCGGGTGGTTTTCAAATAATTATCTTCCTGCTATGATTTTTTCAGAATTTGGATGACTCTGGCGAGAACGAGTCACTTTATGTTTGTGCCCGGAAAATGTTTCGTCGCGGCGCTCCTTGCGATTTGCCTTGGTTTGATTACCGGCCCCTCCATCGCAGCCCAACCATCGAACGAAGTTCTCACGAATGCTTCGGATATCCTGGCGCTCACTCCTGAGCGCGCGGACTCCAAACTTCCCGTTTCCATCACCGGCGTCGTGACAGTGGCCGAACCCAACTGGAAAGGACGGTTCTTCGTGCAGGACGCCAGCGCCGGAGTTTTTATCAATTCCACCAATGGCAATCGCCCCTCGCCCGGAGACCTCGTTTCAGTAACGGGTGAAACCATGTCCGGCGGCTACGCGCCCTGCATCGACAATCCGCTTTGGAAAAAAATTGGAACGGCGGCGTTGCCCGAGGCAAAAACTCCCACGATCGAGCGCTTCATGGCCGGCAATGAAGACAGTCAATTCATCGAAATGACCGGCATTGTCAGGGCGGCGTTCACGAACTGGGATCGGCTCGGCGTCCAATTGGAAACCGCCGGCTATCGCTATCGCGCCTTCTCGCCGATTCCTCCCGGCCTCGATCCAAATTCTCTGATCGGAGCGAGGGTGCGGATCAAAGGCACCGCCGCCGTTTCTTTCAATCCGGAATTGCGTCATTTTCTAACCATCGTCGTCTACGCGCCGATGGTTTCCGATTTTGTGGTGGAAGAACCCGCCGCTGGCGATCCCTTTGATGATCCCCTGACGCCGCTCAATGGCATCGCGCAATATCAAAACAAGCCCTCTGTCAGCGGACGGATTCATGTGAAGGGAATAGTCACTTATCAACGGCCCGGAGAAGATATTTTCCTGCAGCACACCAACATCGGGCTCCAGGTTAAAAGCATACAGCCCATCACCCTCGCGCCAGGCGATGTTGTGGAAGCAGTTGGTTTTCCCGGAATTCAGAATTTTCTGCCCGTGCTGGAGGATGCCGTGGTGAAAAAAATCGACGGCCTGCACAGCAACGCTCCTCCCACATTGGTCACGAATGTCGCCCGCCTGCAAAACGGTTTGAATAATGCGAGTTTTATTACCATGGAAGCTAAACTGCTCGATCGCCTGACCCGCAGCGTCAAATCGTGGGGACCGGGCGCGAACGATCCCAGGATCGTGTTGGTTCTCCAAACTTCCAACCTCGTTTTCACGGCGGAAAAAGAAGGCGCCGCTGAGGATTCGTTTTTAACCTCCATCCCCATCGGCAGCATTCTCAAAATCAATGGCGTTTGCCAGCTTCAAACCGACGAATTCGGCAAAACGAAATCCATGCAATTGCTCCTGCGGTCCTCCAGGGACGTTCGCGTTCTGAAGCAGCCAAGCTGGATGACTGCCCAACGATTGTTGGCCATTCTGACGGTATCGCTCGTTGTTATTCTGATCGCTTCCACCTGGATTGTCATGATCTCTCGAAGAAATTCCATTTTGAAGCAATTGATTCATGAACGGGAACTGGACCGGAAAGAATTGCAAAAAGCCCACGACACGCTCGAGTGGCGTGTCAAAGAACGAACCCGGCAGTTGAAAGTCCAAATCACCGCGAGAAAAGAAGCCGATTTGCAATCCAAAGCCGTACTGAGCGAGCGAACACGTCTCGCCAAGGAACTACACGACACCATTGAGCAAACCATGACGGGCGTCACATTGCAGCTCAATGCGGTCGCGAAGTTGCTCTCGCAAAATCCTGACACGGCCGGCCATCACCTCGGCCTCGCCCGCAATATGGTGCGCACCACCCGGGTGGATTTGCGTCGATCCATTTGGGATCTAAGGACGAGAGAACTCGAACAATTCGACCTGCCTGCGGCGCTATTGGTCAGCGGCAACCAAATCGCGGATGGCGCCTCGATGCGCATCGAGATCGAAAACGAAGGTGAAATCCGCCCCTTACCGGAAATCATCGAGGAAAACATTTTGCGCATCGGCCAGGAGGCGATCACCAACGCCGTGAAACATTCGGGCGCCTCTCAATTGCAGCTTCGTTTGGCGTTCCGCGGCGAATACGTGAGTTTGACGGTACAGGATAACGGAAACGGTTTCACGCCGGAAACCTGCGCGGGCCCGAACGAGGGCCATTTCGGTCTGCTGGGCATGTCCGAAAGAGTGAAACGATTGTCGGGCAAAATTTCCATTCTCAGCGCTCCCGGCAAGGGGACCACCATCCGCGTGGAAATTCCTGTCAAAGAAACCCCTCCCACGAAATCCGCCACCGTGCTGGTAGCAGACAACTCCGATTATGAAGAAGACATCCACCCGGATATTGATAGCTGACGATCACTACGTCGTCCGCATGGGGTTGACCACCATGATCAACACCGAGCCGGACATGGAAATTGTGGCGGAAGCTTCCGACGGCGCCCAGGCGATTGGACTGTTCACCAAGTTCAACCCCGACGTCACCCTGCTCGATTTGCGCATGCCCGTCTTGAACGGCATCGAAGTGGTCTCCGCCATCCGCGTGCAAAACAAGAATGCGAGAATTCTGATCCTCTCGGCCATGAGCGGCGACGAGGACATCCACAAGGCATTGGAAGCCGGAGTGGCAGGTTACGTCTTGAAAGATTCCACCGATGAAAAATTAATTCCCGCCATTCGCGCCGTCGCCGCCGGCCATCGTTGGATTCCGGAGGATGTCGCCAAGCGCCTGTCCTCGCGGCGTTTGTTCGAAGACCTGACGTCACGCGAATTGCAGGTGCTCAACAAGCTCATCAAAGGCATGGCGAATAAACAGATTGCCGACGCCCTCAACATCAGCGAAAACACGGTGAAAGGGTTTTTAAAGAACATCCTGGCAAAACTGCACGTTGCGGATCGCACCGAAGCGGTCGCAGTTGCCATCCAACGAGGAATCATCCATTTTTGATTCACACCAGGCTCGTCGAGATTCGCCAGTCGGCCGAGGCTGGTCGAATTTATTTGCCCGATGCGTATGACGAGCATCCTCGGAATCTCAGCATTTTATCACGACAGCGCCGCGGCTCTGGTTGTGGATGGAAAAATCGTCGCGGCGGCACAGGAGGAACGTTTCAGCCGCCGCAAACAGGATTCCGATTTTCCCCGACAAGCAGTTGATTATTGCCTGAGAGAAGCCGGGATTTCGCCCGCAGACTTAAACTACGTCGCGTTCTACGAAAAGCCGCTGCTGAAATTTGACCGGCTGCTCGAAACCTATTTTGCTTTCGCCCCTGCGGGTTTTTCCAGTTTCCGGCAAGCGATGCCACTCTGGCTGCGCGAAAAACTTTTCATGCGGCGCATGTTGCGGAGCGAACTGCGGGGAGCGAAGAATGCGCGCTTCGTTTTTACCGAGCACCATGAGAGCCACGCGGCGAGCGCTTTTTTCCCGAGCCCGTTCGAAGATGCGGCCATACTCACCCTCGATGGCGTTGGCGAGTGGAGCACTGCCACCATGGGCGCCGGCGACGGAAACCGCATTGAATTATTGCGTGAGTTGAAATTCCCTCACTCACTTGGCTTGTTATATTCGGCGTTCACTTACTATTGCGGCTTTAAGGTGAACAGCGGCGAATACAAATTGATGGGCCTCGCTCCTTACGGCGCCCCGAAATTTGCGGACGCGATTCGCGAACATCTGTTGGATCTGCGGGCCGACGGAAGTTTTCGAATGAACATGGCCTGCTTCAATTACTGCCAGGGCCTCACCATGACCAACGCCCGGTTCGACGAGCTTTTTGGCGGGCCTCCGCGTGCGCCCGAATCGCAACTCGAACAGCGCCACATGGACCTCGCCGCGAGTGTCCAGCTCGTGACCGAAGAGATTGTCCTATCCATGGCGCGCCAACTCCATCATTTGACGCAAAAGAAAAATCTCGTGCTCGCCGGGGGCGTGGCGCTGAATTGTGTCGCGAACGGTCGACTGCTTCGCGAAGGTCCGTTTTCAAAACTCTGGATACAACCCGCCGCCGGTGACGCTGGCGGAGCGCTCGGCGCGGCATTATTTACGTGGCATCAACTTCTCGAAAAGCCGAGACAACCAGCTGCCAACGATTCCCAGTCTGGAAGTTTTCTTGGTCCTCGATTTTCCAACGGCGAAATTGAGAGGGCGCTTGACGCAAAAGGCATTTCCGGCAACCGCGTCGACGACGAAGAATTGCTGCTCAAACAAATCGTTGAAGCCCTCACCGAGGGCAAGGTAGTCGGCTGGTTTCAAGGCCGGATGGAATACGGCCCGCGCGCTCTCGGCGCGCGAAGTATTTTGGGCGACGCTAGAAATCCCGAAATGCAAGCGGTGATGAATCTCAAGATAAAATATCGCGAGAGCTTCCGGCCATTCGCGCCCTGTGTCCTGCGCAAGCGGGCGTCAGATTATTTTGATCTTCAACCCGGAATCGACAGCCCCTACATGCTGCTGGTCGCTACAGTCCTCAAAAAACATCGTCGAGATCTTTCCGGTGCCGAACAAGTCACCATGAGCCAAAATCCCGATCTCCGCCATCGAGTCAATATTCGCCGCTCGACGGTACCCGCGATTACCCACGTCGACTACAGCGCGCGCATCCAGACTGTGGACGAACAGCGGCATGGGCGGCTCTATCGCTTATTGAAAATGTTTGATCAACACACCGGCTGCCCCATGCTGGTGAACACCAGTTTCAACGTTCGCGGAGAACCGATCGTCTGCACCCCGGAGGACGCGATTCGGTGTTTTCTCGCGACGGAAATGGATTTGCTGGTGCTCGAAAACGTCATTGTGCAAAAACAGAAAATAAATAATCTGCCAACGGCTGCCGAGAAAGCAGAGCATCTCGCCGCCTTTGCACCCGATTGATTCGATGAATCGCCTGCTGCCCATCAAATCCACGCCGCGGGCGCTGCGCCAATTCGCCGGCGCGTGGTTGGTGTTCTTTTTGGTTTGGAGTGCAACCGTGTTTTGGAAACGACACAACGTCCCGGCCGGCGGCGTTTTTGCGGTTGTGGCACTATTCGGAATTGTAGGATTGATCAAACCTAACGCAATTCGCCTGCCGTTCATTGTCGCCTCCGTCGCCGCCTATCCAATTGGATGGCTGATGAGTCAAATTCTCCTCGCCATTATGTTTTACGGAGTGATCACACCCATCGGACTTTTCTGGAAAATCCGCGGACGCGATCCGCTGCAACTTCGCAATCAGCCGCAGGCATCCACGTACTGGATAAAACCGGGCCCGCAGTCGCCGCCAGACCGTTACCTGAAACCATTCTGAAGCCATTCACCCATGAAAAAGGACCAAGGACAAAGCTCATTCGAAAAAGCGGCCGACAATCAGGCCAGGAGCAGCTTCCTTGGCGACTTTTGGTATTTTCTCAAGACCAATAAGAAATGGTGGCTGATGCCGATCATCGTTCTATTTCTGCTGGCCGGCCTGCTCATGCTGCTTTCGAGCACGGGATTGGCGCCGTTTATCTATACTTTATTTTAATTCGCTTTGGCCTCCTGCCATCCACCGCCGACCGCCTTTATCAACTGAACATTCGCGGTCATTTGCTCCATGCGAAGATTCATCGCGGTTCGTTGATTGTTCAATAATGTGGTCTGCGCATTGATCACATTTAGGTAACTATCGATGCCGAGATTGTAGCGATCGTTCGCGAGCGCCAGGTAACGTTTCGAGGCCGCGACGGCTTCGTCCTGCTCCTTGAGTTCCTGCGAAAGAATTCGCAACGTCGAAAGATTGTCTTCCACATCCTGAAAAGCCGTCAGCACCGTCTGTCGATAGTTCGCAACGACGCCCTGATAATTCGCCCACGCCTGCTCGGTGATCGCCCTTCGCTTGCCAGCATCAAAAATCGTTTGCGCGAGCGATGCGCCGACCGACCAGGCCAAACCTTGCGCGCTGATAAGATTTCCGATCGACGTGCTTTGATACCCGCCAGACGCGCTGAGCGTCACGGTCGGAAAATACGCCGCTCGCGCGACCCCGATCTGCGCGTTCGCTTCAGCCACGCGCCGCTCCGAGGCGGAAATATCCGGGCGGCGCTCCAGCAATTCCGAAGGCACACCAAACTCTATCCCGATTGGTTTCGCCTTCAACGGCTTGGGCGCGATCGAAAATGTGGACGGCGCTTTGCCCATCAGCACGGCGATGGCGTGTTCGAATTGCGCGCGTTGTATGCCGAGATCAGTTGTTTGCGCGCGCGTAGTGGCTAACTGGGTTTCCGCCTGCGCAACATCCTGATCGGACGCGATCCCGGTTTCGTGGCGAACTCGCGTGATACGCAGCGATTCTTCGTACGCCTTGACCGTGGAATCAAAAAGGTCTTTTTGTGCGTCGAGCAAGCGAAGTTGAAGATAATCAACCGCCAGCTCGGTTTGGATGGTCAGGCGAACGTTCTGAGCATCAGCGAGCGCAGCTTGCGCCTCCAGTTTGTTGGCCCTCACGGTATTGCGAACCCGGCCCCAGAAATCCAATTCCCACGAGGCATCAAATGGCAGCGAATATTCGGTAAAAGTAGAGGATCTCGAATTGGTGGATCCGGCGCGCAGCGGCACCTGGCGCGATCGTGTCACGGACGGAGTGGTTGTAACTGTGGGAAAATACTGAGAGCGATTCTGCTTCACCACGGCGCGGGCCGAGAGAAATGTGGCGAGCGATGAAGCGAGGGTTTGATTCGATCTGCCGGCTTCCTCTTCCAATCCATTCAGATTGGTGTCATTAAACATTTCCCACCACTTGCCGCGAGCAACCGCGTCCATGGGCTCGGCGGCTTTCCAAACGTTGTTGGTGTCCGCTTGCTCTGGCGTGAGCTCTTTGAAAGCGCCGGGCGTTTCAATGGACGGTTTCGTATAGTTCGGCGCGAAACTGCAGCCGCCTAAAAAGATTCCCAATGCGGCAATCAGGAGCAGCGCGGTGACCGGTCTCAAGCCCAATCGCAATTGCTGTTTTCCCCGGACTCGTTCCCACCAAAGATGCAAGCGTTCCCAGTAGAGATAAACCACGGGCGTGGTGTAGAGTGTGAGCGCCTGGCTCATGATGAGCCCGCCAACGATCGTGATTCCCAACGGACGCCGAAGTTCCGAGCCCGTGCCGCCGCTGAACACCAATGGTAATGCACCGAATAACGCGGCCATTGTCGTCATCAAAATCGGACGAAAGCGCAGCATGCAAGCCTCAAAAATCGCGACCTCAGCGCTCTTTTTTTGCTCACGCTCCGCAACCAGAGCGAAATCGACCATCATGATGGCGTTCTTTTTAACAATTCCAATCAGCAGCAGGATTCCAATCAGCGCAATGATGCTGAGATCCGTTTTGAATAAAATCAGGGCGAGCACCGCTCCCACACCGGCGGAAGGCAGCGTCGACAAAATGGTGATCGGATGGATCAAACTTTCGTAAAGCACGCCGAGCACGATGTAGACCGCGAACAGCGCGGCGCAGATCAGAAACGGCTGGCTGGCGAGTGATTGTTGAAAGGCCTCAAGCGTTCCGGAAAAACTGCCGTGGATCCTTCCCGGCATTCCAATCCGTTGCTCCATTTGATTGATATCTTTTACCGCATCGCTCAACGCCACGCCGGGCGCGAGATTAAAGGAGAGCGTGACGGATGGAAATTGTCCCTGGTGATTCACCGCAATGGGCGCAGTGGTGGGCTCGTAATGGGCGATGGCATCGAGCGGCACCACGCCGCCATTTGTGGCCCTCAGATAAATCGCGCTCAAGCCTTGCGGCCCCTGCCAGAATTGCGGCTCGGCTTCCATCACAACGTGATATTGATTCAGCGACGTGAACATGGTGGAGACCTGGCGCTGGCCAAACGCATCGTAGAGCGTGTTGTCGATCAATTGCGGCGAGATACCCATACGCTCGGCCGTTGGGCGGTCGTAAACGAGCGATGCCTGCAGGCCGTTGTTCTGTTGATCGCTGTTCACATCGGTAAAGCCGTGGAGCTTTTTCATTTCTTTCACAAGTTTGGGGCCCCACTCCACCAAATCCTCAAGATTGTCGCTCTGGATGGAGTATTGATACTGCGATCGGCTTTGACGACCGCCGATGCGCACATCCTGACCGGCCTGGAGAAAAACTGACGCTTCACGGACCGCCGCGAGTTTCGGACGAAGCCGAGCGATCACTTGCCCGGCATCGATTTTGCGTTCGCTCAATGGCTTGAGCGCCATATACACAAAACCACCGTTGGCCGCGCCATTGCCACCTGTGAATGCCGTGACATTCGCTACCGCAGGGTCTTCCTTGATGATCTTGACGAGCCGGGCGGCGGCAGTCTGCATGGCGGGAAAAGAGGCATCTTCAGCACCCTGAACACCGCCCATGATGGTACCGTTGTCTTGTTGGGGAAAAAATCCCTTGGGTACAATGATGAAGAGAAAAACGTTCACGGCGATGGTCACAAACAAAACCCCGAGCGTGATTGCCTTGTGCCGGAGCACGACTTTCAAACTACGCTCGTACGCGCTTAATAATTTCGCGAAGATATTTTCGCTAAAACGATAAAACCGCCCGTGCTCCTCGGCTGCGTGATGTCGCAACAACCGCGCGCACATCATGGGCGTGGTCGTAAGCGAAACGAGCAACGACACCAGAATCGTGGTCGAAAGGACCACGGCGAATTCGCGGAACAAACGCCCGACGATGCCGCCCATCAAAAGTATCGGCAAAAAAACCGCGACGAGCGACACACTGATGGAGAGGACGGTAAAGCCCACTTCTTTCGCGCCCAGCAATGCGGCATCCATGGGCGACATTCCCTCCTCGAGATGGCGCGAAATGTTTTCGATGACGACGATGGCGTCATCCACCACGAAGCCGGTGGAAATCGTCAGCGCCATCAGCGAAAGATTATCGATGCTGTAGCCGAAGAGATACATGACACCGAATGTTCCCACCAATGACACCGGCACCACGACCGCGGGAATCAAAGTCGCGCGCGGATTGCGCAAAAAGAGAAATACCACCAGGATGACCAGGCCGATGGCGATAGCGAGCGTGCGCTGAATTTCCCGAACCGACGCACGTATCGTCGTGGTGCGATCCAACACCGTCACGAAATTAATTCCCGACGGTAGCGAGGCCTTGAGCGAAGGCAACGCCGCTTTGATGCGATCGACGGTTTCAATGATATTCGCGCCCGGCTGGCGAAGAATGACAAGCGGGATACTGGGCTGGCCATTCAGGAAGCCCGCAGCGCGAATATTCTCCACGGAATCCTGAACATTCGCGATGTCTGACAATTTCACCGCCGCGCCGTTCGTGTAACTGACGACGAGCGGTTTGTAGTCTTCCGCTTTGAGCAATTGATCATTCGCCACAATGTCCGCGGTGTTTTGGCCGTTCGCGAGTTGGCCTTTAGGAAGATTGGCGTTTTGTTTGCTCAACATGCTGCGCACGTCTTCCAAGCTGAGTCCAAAACT
>Ga0310811_10008550_pt1 | contig 13170 bp, 6 predicted proteins | sample YCmetagenome_FD_207642 | JGI IMG/M metagenome (GOLD analysis project Ga0310811, IMG submission 207642) | Soil microbial communities from experimental microcosm in Duke University, North Carolina, United States - YC | ecosystem: Engineered > Artificial ecosystem > Soil microcosm > Unclassified ...
CGCTGCGGGCAGCAGCACCCGTTCTCCCACGGCTTGCGATATGTCGAAGTGTTCCGCCTCGAATCCAAACGAACCAGCCATCCCGCAGCAGCCCGTATCGGGCGCATCGACCTTCGCGCCCAGCGATCCCAACAGCTCGACATCGTCGCGCGTGCCGAAGATCGCTTTCTGATGACAGTGGCCGTGGTAGAGGAGTGAAGCGTCGATGCGACCGAGATTGAAGCGGTCCTGGTGCTGCCGCACGAAGGGCGCGAGCAGCGTCACCTGAGAGGCGAGTCGCTTGGCATCTTCGTCGTGCGGGAGCATGTTCGGCAGCTCGTCGCGGAACACAGCCGCGCAACTCGGTTCGAGCACGACAACGGGGATGCCTTCGCGGATTTCGGGACGGATGGCTTCCAGGACGTCGAGCAGGAACTTCCGCGCGAGGTCGAGGAACCCGTAGTCGTACAGCGGCCGTCCGCAGCAGACGTGGCTCTTCGGCAGCAGCACCTCGAATCCGGCGTTTTCCAGCAGGTCGGCCGCGGCGATCGCGGTATCGGGATGGAAGTGGTTGTTGAAGGTATCCGGCCACAGCATGACTTTGTCGCGCGGCTGCGCCGCGAGGTCCGCGCGCGGACGCGGCCGGCGCGCGAAGATCTCCTTGAACGTCTTCTTTGCAAACCGGGGCACGTCGCGTTGCATCGCCATGCCGGCGGCGAACTTTGCGACTTGCGACAATCCCGGCGTGTGCGTCAGCCGGTTGACGAGGCCGGGCGCGCGAGACGCGATGCGGGCCCACCAGGTGATCAGCCCGAACGCAAAGGCGTGGCGCGGGCGGAGATGTCCTTCGTAGTAGTGCGAGAGGAACTCCGCCTTGTAGGTCGCCATGTCGACGTGGACGGGACAGTCGCCTTTACACCCCTTGCAGGCGAGGCAGAGATCGAGCGCGTCCTTCACGTCCTCGTTCTGCCACATGCCGGTGACCGGATCGCCTTCGAGCATCTCCCACAGCAGATGCGCGCGCCCGCGCGTCGAGTGCTTCTCCTCCCGGGTGACCTGAAAGCTCGGGCACATCGTCCCGTGATCGGTTCGCCGGCACTCGCCGACGCCGACGCATCGCTGCATCGCATGCGCGAAGTTGCCGCTTGCCGCCGGAAACCCGAAGTGCGTCGGGGGCGCGGGATGGTTGTAATCGCTTCCGTAGCGGAGGTTTTCATCGACGCGATACGGGTCCACGATCTTGCCGGGGTTCATCCGGTTCTGCGGGTCCCAGATGTGCTTGAACTCGTGGAACGCGTCCATGATGTCGGGCCCGAACATCTTCGGCAGGAACTCCGCCCGGGATTGGCCGTCGCCGTGCTCGCCCGACAGCGACCCGCCGAACGAAACGACCAGTTCGGCGGCTTCGCCGATGAAACGGCGGAACTTCGTGATGCCCGGCGCGGTGAAGAGATCGAAATTGATGCGAGTGTGCAGGCATCCCTGCCCGAAGTGGCCGTAGAAATCGCCGATGTAGTCGTACTTGTCGAGGAGCGTGCGGAACGCGCGCAGATAATCACCCAGGCGGTCTGGCGGAACGGACGAATCCTCCCAGCCTTCCCACGTCGGGTGCTCACTCGTTACGTGCGCGGTCGCGCCAAGGCCGGCTTCGCGCGTGCGCCAGATCTGCTGCTCGTCCGTCCGGTTGTCGAACATTGTCGATGAAGGGGGATTTCCCTTCCGTCCGAGATCGTCGAGCATGTGCTTCGCGCGGTCGTCCGCGTCCTCGCGGGAATCGCCGCCGAATTCGACGAGGAGCCAGCCGCGGCCTTCGGGGAGCTTCCGCAGAGAATCCTGCCGGATGCCGATGTGTTTGATGTCGTTGACCAGGCGGTCGTCCATTCCCTCCAGCCCGATGGGGCCGTAGCTGAGAATTCGCGGGATGTCGTCCCCCGCGCTGTAGATGTCCGGATACCCGAGCACGACGAGCGTCCGGTACTGAGGGCTGTCGACGAGACGCACGGTGGCTTCGAGCACTGTCACGCACGTGCCTTCGCTCCCGACGAGTGCGCGTGCGACGTTGAAGCCGTTCTCCGGCAGCAGCCACGGGAGGTTGTAACCGGACACGCGCCGGGGAATGTGCGGGAACTCGCGGCGGATCGCGTCCGCGTACTTGTCGCGGAGCGCTTGAAGCCGGCCGTAGATCTCCCCCCGGCGTCCGCCCGCGGCAACGATCGCGGCGAGCTCGTCGTCGCTTGTGGCGCCGACCCGCATGCGCGTGCCGTCATAGAGGAGGATGTCGAGTGCATTGACGTTGTCGTCCGTCTTTCCCGCCATCACCGAGTGCACGCCGCAGGAGTTGTTGCCGATCATGCCGCCGAGCGTGCAGTGGTCATGCGTCGACGGATCGGGGCCGAACGTCAGCTTGTCGTGTTCGGCCGCGTGCCTGAGGTGGTCGAGGATCAGTCCCGGCTGGACCCGCGCCTGCTTACGGGAGGCATCAATCTCGAGAATGCTGTTCAGATACTTGGAGAAGTCGATGGCCACCGCGACATTGCAGCACTGGCCGGCGAGGCTCGTGCCTCCGCCGCGGCTCATCATGGGCGCGCCGTGCTCGCGGCACGCCGCAACGGTTTCCACGACGTCGTTGACGGTACGCGGGATGACGACGCCGAGCGGCACCTGGCGGTAGTTCGACCCGGCGGTTGCGTAGAGCGCCCGCGACGCGCCGTCGAATCGCACTTCGCCACTGATGCGCGATCGGAGGTCTGCGGCCAGGGCGTCGCGGGCTTCGTCGGGCCACGCGTGCGAGCCGAAGCGCATGCGGCGGCTGCCGGACGTCGGCACCACGAGGGGAAGTGGATGATGCATGGCGGGGTCCTCAGGCGACGCGAAACGGTTCGGCGTCGCTCGTTTTGAAATCGAGCCCGAGTCCGGAACGACTGCGATCGGGCCGCAGCGCACCGTGGTCGGCGCGCGCGGCGCCGTCGAAGAACATCTGCTCGATTCGGGTGTGGTCGTAGAAGTATTCGATGTGTGCGACGTTTGCGATCGCGGCGCACACGTGTACGTGGATGGACGGAGCCGTATGTGCGGAGAGCGGCGTGTTCCACGCCTCCGCCAAAGCGGCCGCTTTCAGGAAGCCGGTAATCCCGCCGCAGCGCGTCGCGTCGGCCTGCAGCACGTCGACGGCGCGGTGCTCCAGCAGCCGCCGGAAATCGTAGACGACGTAGCCGTACTCGCCGGCCGCGACGGCCATTCCGGCGGGAGCCCGGTCGACCATCAGCGCCAGTCCATCGAGGTCGTCCGAGGAGACCGGTTCTTCGAACCACGTCACGTTGTGTTCCGCAAACCGTGCCGCTTGTCCGAGCGCGAGGTGGCGCGGGTACGCGCCGTTGGCGTCGACGAAGAGTTGCGCGTCGGGACCGATGGCTTTGCGCGCAGCGGCCACGCGGTGGACGTCGTCGCGTGGGTTGCGGCCGATCTTCATCTTCACGCGCGTGATGCCGTCGGCAATCCAGCCAAAAAGCTGGTGCTGAAGACGCTCAATCGTGTAGGACGTGAATCCGCCGCTTCCGTACACCGGCACCTCGTCGCGCGCCGAGCCAAGCAGTGACACGACCGGGACATCGAGCAGCCGGCCTTTGAGATCCCACAGCGCGTTGTCGACAGCCGAGACAGCCGCCGAGGTCACCCCGCTGCGGCCATTGTTCCGGCAGGCGACGCGCATGGCGACGTACGCGCGATTGATATCCAATGCGTCGAGGCCGCGGACGGCGTCCGCGAGCGCGTCTTCGATGAACGCCGCCGCCGCGCGCCCCGCGTACGAGTAACCGAGCCCGGTCCGTCCCCCTGCACTGACGCGGCACACGACTATCGTGGTGGAATCCCATTCGAAGGTGCCGTCGGATTCCGGGGCGTCCGTCGGGACGCGGTAGGCCTCTGCGGAGACCTGTTCGATAGGTGCAGCCGGCGTCATTTCCGGTTCGGCAGATACTTGTCGGCCACCTCCTTGACCGTCTGCTTCAGGAACCCAAGCCGCTCCGCGTCCCCCTTGAGCACCGACGAGGTGAACGCCTTCGCCTGTTCAAGGGTGATGTGCGGCGGCAGCGGCGGAACGTTCGGGTCGGTGACCGCCTCGAACACGAACGGTTTCGTGGACGCGAACGCGCGTTCCCACGCGCCCGCGATGTCGTCTGCCCGATCGACGCGGAGGCCGTCGAGCCCGAGCGACTTTGCGTACTCGGCGTACGGGAAGTCGGGCACCGACTGGGACGCGGGGAAGCGGGGGTCGCCTGCGAGCACACGCTCCTCCCAGGTCACCATGTTCAAATCGCGGTTGTTCAGCACCAGGATGATCAACCGCGGGTCCGACCACTCCTGCCAATACTTGCTGATGGTGATGATCTCGTTCAGCCCGTTCATCTGCATCGCGCCGTCGCCCGCGATGGCGATGACGACCCGATCCGGATGACAGAATTTGGCGGCGACGGCATACGGGACCGCGGGTCCCATCGTCGCAAGCGTGCCCGACAGCGACGCCATCATGCCGCGGCGCATTTTGAGCGCGCGCGCGTACCAGCTTGCCGACGATCCTGAATCGCACGAGAGGATGCATTCGTCCGGCAGCCTCGGGGACAATTCCCAGAAGACGCGCTGCGGGTTGATTGGATCGGCGCTGTTCATGGCGCGCGCCTCGACGAGCTGCCACCAGTCCGCGACCCCCTCCTCAATGTCCTCGCGCCACGCCCGATGCGTTTTGCGGCGCAGCAACGGCAACAGCGCCCGCAACGTTTCGCGGCTGTCGCCGACGAGGTTCACCTCCATGGGGTAGCGGATGCTGAGCATCCGCCCGTCGATGTCGATCTGAATGCCGCGCGCCTGGCCCGGCTCCGGGAGGAATTCGCTGTACGGAAAACTGCTGCCGACCATCAGCAGCGTGTCGCAGCCCATCATCATGTCCCAGCTCGGCTTCGTGCCGAGCAGGCCGATCGCGCCGGTGACGAACGGGTAATCGTCGGGAACTGCCGCCTTGCCGAGGAGCGCCTTCGCGACACCGGCGCCGAGCGTGTCGGCGACTTCGATGACCTCATCGGTCGCGTGCAACGCGCCGGCACCGACGAGCATCGCGATTTTATCGCCCGCGTTCAGAATGTCGGCCGCGCGTTTGAGATCATCGTCGTACGGCACCACATACGGCGCGGTGTAGCCGATCCCGGAATGCACGGTGCTGTGCTTGCGCGGCGGCTCTTCCACTGCATCAAGTTCCTGCACATCGTTCGGAAAAATGATGCACGTGACCGTGCGCTCGGCCTTGGCGATCCGTATCGCGCGATCGACGAGGTGCCGCACCTGCACGGGAGACGACGCCATGTGGACGTATTCGTTCGCCACGTCCTTGAACAGCGAGATGAGATCCACTTCCTGCTGGAAATGCCCTCCGATCGCGGCGCGCGCCGACTGGCCGACGATCGCGACGACGGGCTGGTGGTCCATCTTCGCGTCGTAGAGCCCGTTGAGCAGGTGAATCGCACCGGGCCCGGACGTCGCCACGCACACGCCAACCTCGCCGGTGAACTTGGCGTGAGCGCACGCCATGAATGCCGCCATCTCTTCATGGCGGACCTGGATGAAGCGGACCTTGTCCTGGGCCCGCTCGAATGCGCCGAGAATGCCGTTGATGCCGTCGCCCGGGTAGCCGTACACGCGGCTGACGCCCCAGCTCGACAGCCGCTGAATGAGGAAATCTCCAACCGTCATAGGGATGGAGGAAGCAAGGCGTGAGCCGCAGGCGCGAGGCGGGAGGCGGCAGGCGGGAGGCGGGAGGCGGGAGGTGCGAGGCGGGAGGCGAGAGGTGGGAGACGGCGGTCGATCTGTGCAATACCAGTCCGCCCGGTGCGACGACCTTCGCCCTTCAGAACACCAGATGTACGCCGGCGCGCGCGCTGCGCGGATCGGTCCACAGCAATGGCAGCCCGAGATTGGGACCCGACTGCGGGCTGACGCGGAGCGCCTCACCCTGGTTGGTCACGTTGAAGACGTCGACGAAGAGCCCGAGTGACGCGGCTCCCCCCGTATGCACCGTCTTCTCGGCGCGCACGTCGATTGCGTTCAGCGCCGCGGTCCTGCGCGAGCCGCGGGGCTCGACGAAGATCGCATTGGCGCCCGTCTGGGTGCCGAAGTTTGCCGCGCGTTGCCACGGCGCGCCGCTCTGATATCGGTAGACGGCGCCGACGGTAAGCGGACCCCACACCTGCAGCCGCATCGACCCGAGCACTTTGATCTCGTGCGTGAAGTCCTGGTTCGTGAGCCCGTCGCCATTGATCCGCTTGTTCGGGTTGACGAAGGTACCGTTCAGTCCGAGGTCGCCGTTCGCGGCGTTGCTGTCCGCGGCGTTGTAGTAATTCCCGGTTGTTCGAGACCACGTATACGAGGCCTGCAGATCGGAGTGGCCGCCGCGGCGCCGCAGGATGAACTGCGCGGCGCGATACCGTCGGTGGGCGTCAGGGTTCGTCAGGACCGGCGCGGACTTTGTCGGATCCGCGTCGAGATAAACGGTGATCGGGCCGCCGTCGTCTGCAGTGCCGGCACGGCCATCCGGTCCCGGATCCCTCCGGATGACCGGCTGCCACACGATGCCGGGGTCGGTGAAGCCGATCGCGTCCCTGTAATCCCGGCGGACGAACTGCGCGGTCGCGGAGAGCGCCCACGGCAGTTGGCGCTCGACGCCCGCGGCGATCTCCTGCATGTACGGAAAGCGGATATCAGGATCGATCGATCCTGCGGTTGCGACTGGAGTCCGGAAGGTCTCCACGTAACCGTCGCCTGTGACGTCCGCCAGAATCGTGGGCGACTGGCTGAGCGGATCGAGGAAGTCGTAGAAGCTCGTGACGATCGGGTCCTGGTACCGTCCATAGTGGACGCGCACCGCCGTGCGGTGGTCGCCGGTCACGTCCCAGGCGGCCCCGAGCCGCGGCGCGAGCGCGTGAGCCGCGAAAGCCTGCGGGTGGGTCGGGACGCTGCCGTTATAGAAGCCTGCGCGCAGGCCGGCGTTGACGGTCAGCCGGTCCGCGACCGTCCACGAGTCCTGCGCGTAGACCGTCTGCCGAGACTGGCGGGGTCGATAGATGGCCCCAGCCCACATCTGCACGCTGGTGGCGCGGCCATCCGTGTCGAAGATGAGCAGACCGCCGGTCGTGTGATCCTCTGTGCGGAGCGTGTCGTGTTCGTATTCGAACCCGGCCCTGATCTCGTGTTGCCCCGCCACGCGGCGCGCCGGGAACGTTGTCACCTCGGCACTTGCCGTCACAGGGCTGCTGCTCCATGTCGAGGAATCGAGGTAGTTCACGGACATCACGCTTGTCAGCAGATCGACGTGGGCGGGCGGGCCGTCGCGCTTTCCTTCGGGTGGGCCAAAGAACGAGTCATAGCGCTGACCCGTCTGCCGGAACTCGACGACGGTCCGGTCGCTCACCGTCCAGAGCGCGCGCGCGTTCCACATCGCGTCCCTGATGTCGCTGATTGCCAGCGCGTCATTCGATATCAGAGGGGACGCGTTGGCACCGTCCACTCCTTGCACGCTCCGTTCGACGTAGCCTTCGACACGAAGGCGCGCCGATGGCGCCGCGGTGAGCTTCCCGATGCCTTTCCACTCCGTGGAATCGTAATCGGCGTTTCCCGGACCGTTCTGACCGGTGTAGAAGCTCGCCGGACGATACTTGTCGCGATATCGCTCGCCGCCGGCGAAGAACCACACGCGGTCCTTCGCGACCGGCCCTCCAGCCTGAAACGTCGTGTCATATCTCTGCTTGATGTCGACGGGCCTGAATCGTTGTTGCACTGCCGGGCTGAGCGAACCTCGATTGTTTCCGCTCCATGACGGACGCGTCGTCCAGAATTCACCTCGGCCCGAGAATCGATTCGACCCGCTGCGCGTAATCGCGTTCGCCATCGCGCCCGTGTACTCGCCGTAGCGCGCGTCGGCGCCGATCGAAATCACCTGCACTTCGTCAATCCAGTTCAGGTTCGGCGACAGGATGGCCTGGCCGGACCCGGGTTCGTTCGCACTCGTGCCGTCGAGAAACAGCGGATTGGCGTAAAGCGTGCCGCCGAGGCCGACGTCGTGTGTCACGCCAGGCGCGAGATTGACGATGCCCAGCGCACCGCGCGCAAGCGGGAGCGTTTCGAGCTGGTCACGATCGATCACTGTGGGTGACGCGCTCGTGTGCACGTCGATGATGGGTGCTGACGCGCGGATCTCTACGGACTGTTCGAGCCGTTCGAGCGCAAGCACGAAATCGAGCGTGAGCGTGGCCCCAGGCGTCAGCGTCAGCCGCTCGCCGGTTGTCGCGAAGCCCGCACGCTGCACGCGAACGTCATACGCCCCGGGCGGCAGGAATGCGAAGCGATACGTGCCCGCCGCATCGGTCATCGCGCGCTGCGGACCTCCGACGAGCGCTCCGCTCGTGACTTGTACCGTCGCGCCGGCGACGGTCGCGCCGGACGAATCGTGGACCACGCCGACAAGCGCGGCGTCCTGCCCGTTCTGTGCGGCGGCGGGGAGCGGAACGAGCAGCAGCGCGGTCAATGCGAGTGACGGCAATTTTGGAAGCAATCGGGTTCTCCTGTGCAGGGCGACGTCAGTGACGTCGGTCCTTAATCGCGTGGCAGCGGGATGATTCGGAGCTCGGTTCGCAGCACACTCTCGGGGTACGCCACGCGCCTTCCGTCGGGACTGAGCGACATGACAGTCGGCCTGAACTCTTGAAGCAGGTCTGTCGGTCGTGACGGGCCGCCCTCGGGCGAAACTTCGAACACTGGATTTCCGCCGCTGCTGCGGCCCATGGCATACAGCACGTACCGCCCATCGGTCGTCCATCCAGCAAGGTCCAACCCGTCAGGCGCGGTAGCGTGGGCGATCACCCTCGTTGCGCCATTGCGGAACACTGCGAGGAAGCTGTCCCATCCGCCCTCCACGAGCTTGCGCGCGGCCTGCAGTGCGATCGCGCTTCCGTCCGGAGAAATTGCGAAACGCCCGACCCCTCCAAGCGTGCCGATCGGCAGCACCAGTTGCCTCTCTCCCGTTGCCAGATCCAGAGAGACGATGCCGGTCACGTTGTCGTTGAACAGAAAATGGCGTCCATCGGGAGAGAACTGCGATCGGGCTGGCGCCTCGATGCCCCCCACGAGGAACGGCCGCGCTTCTCCTGTCAGCACGTCGACGATGTAATAACCCGTTCGCATCTCGTCCGTGTTGTCACGGCCCCAGACGACGACCGCGCGCCCGTCTCGAGTCCACTGCGGCGTATAGCCACCGAGGAACGCAAGCCGCGGATGGAGCTGCCGGATACGGCCGGTATCGACATCTTTGATCGTCAGCGTCTTCAACGGATTTCCGCCGCTGTACTCGGCCGGAGTCGTCGAGAAGAACGCGATAGAACCGCCATCAGGGGACCACGCCGGCGCGACGTGATTGCCGATACGCTGCGGATCGATGCGCGCCGGGTTTGCGACGCGGCCGGTTTCCGCATCGAAATCCGCTACATAGACCTCTTGCAACCGGGTGTCGCTGAACTCCTGCAGGTCGCCGGCCGCGCTGACGGTGTAGGCCGAACGATACATTTCCGATCCTGCGTTCGCCTGGAACAGCTGCATCTGTTCCACGCGCAGGTCGGTGTCGAGGCGCGCAATCCAGGCGTCGTGCGAGTTCTTGACGCTCGCCGATGGCCGCAGGAAGAGGATCGCGTGGCCATCGGGCAACCAGGACGGGAAGGCGTCGTCGCCGCTGTCGCCGAGCAGCAGTCGAGGGCCAGAGCCGTCGATCGGCACCAGCACGAGATGACCGTGTCTCGCGTACTCGTGCCAGACCGGGTCTTCGTACTGTGACGGCTCGACCGTCACGATGAATCGACCGTCCGGGGAAAGGACGGCGTGTGGCGGCGCGCCGGGCGGCACCGAGTACAAAGGACGCATCTCGCCGGTTTCGACCGAGAGAAGCACAAGCTCGAGCTTTCCCGCTTTCGGGCGCAGCCAGCAGAGCAGCTCTGATCCGTCTGCAGACCAGTCCGCGGCTATCGGCTCGTATGCGGTCTCGGGCAGGATTAATTGCCGGCTTTCGCCGCGAACCGCATCCGTCGCTCTGAGCGCGAACGAGCCATCCGGAAGCGCCGCCGTGTAGGCGACGAGTGCTCCGTCGGGGGACATGATAGGAAAGCGGAACGCCGTGTTCGGTTTTATCGGTGCGACGACATGGGCGGTGTCTGTATTGACCTGCCAATATCCGATGTGTCCGTCCTCACCGATGTACGGATAACGGCGCCCATCGCGCGAGGGAAGTCCCCAGTCCGTGCGCGGCATCGTGATGCGCCGCGGCCCGTTCGACGGCATGCCGACATGCGCGTCCGCCGCGGCCAGCGCGACGAAAGCGCCGACCGTAAACGTCAGGACGGAGGCTGCCGCGGCGAATCGGGAGCGCCGCTTCGCCGGCGCCTGCACCAGCGCTTGGAGTGCCGCTCCGAGGGCCTCCGCGGTCGGGAAGCGATCCTCAGACCGTCTGGCGAGCGCCCGATTGATGATCGCCGACAGCGCCGGTGTCGTACGCAGCGCGGCTGCCGGCTCGAGCCATGCGCGACTTTCGTGCACCCGCTTGATTTCGTCGATTGTCGCTCCCGCCGCCGGGTAGCGGCACGAGAGCATGAAGAACAGCAGCACGCCGACGGCATACACTTCCGACGCGCGCGACGCGGCGCCGCCGAACAGCAGTTCCGGCGCGAGATATACGGGCGTGCCTTCGATGCCGCGCGGCCGGGTGCGCGCGTCCTCGCCGGCGCCAAAGTCCATCAGAACGGTGCGTCGGTCGGCGGTCCGGATGATGTTCTGCGCTTTGACATCGCGGTGGATCAGGCGGGCGCCGTGCACGGCCGTCAGCGCGGAACATACATCGATCGCGCACGCGATGGCTTCCGACGGCGGCAAGCCGCCGCGCGCTTCCACCTCCTCGCGGAGGGTGCGGCCCGCCAGGAATTCCATCCAGACGCCCGCCTGTCCATCGATGCGGTCAGCCCCGTAGACGGAGACCACGTTGGGATGATGTACGCGGGCGAGCAGACGCCCTTCGGCAACGGCGGTGACCTCGCGCTCGCCGGCCGACGTGGTTCGCAGCAGCTTGAGCGCGACCTCGCGTTCCAGCCGCGGGTCCCACGCGCGGTACACGTCGCCGTGCGCGCCGCGCGCGATCCACTGCAGGACGTGCAGCGGTCCCCACGTGAACGGCGCCGTGCGTTCTGCTCGCGCGGTGTGCTCGGAATACTCGCGGCCGATGCGTGCCACATCGCGCAGCGATCGGAGCAGCAGCCGGTCGTCCTCGCTCGGCATCTGCGCCTCGAGCAGGTTCCAGTCCGGATCGTTGCGGTCCGAAATCGCAGCCAGCGCGCGGTCGAACGCGTCGTTCATACAGTCTGGAGGCGTTTCATCTCGGCCGCGAGGCGGCCGAGCGCGCGCTGCAGCGCCATGCGGGCGGCATTGGCCGAAGGCTTGTTGAATGCGGCAGCAAGTTCCTGGTGCGTGAACGAGAACTCTACGTGCGCGATGATCAACTGGCGGTCCTCCTCAGCGAGCGCTGCCAGCGCTCGGTCATATCGCTCGAGCGCTTCGGTCCCGATCGCCGCCTCCAGCGGGGAAGTCTCCGGGGACGGAATCGCCGATTCGAGTTCTCCGGCCACCGGCCTTCGCGACACGCGACGGATCTCCATCCGAATCGCATTCAGCAGCACCTGGCGAAGATACGCCTGCAGCGCCCCTTCGCCGCGGATTTCGATGGTGCCGATCTTCTTGAACGCGTTTGCGAGCGTTTCCTGAACGATGTCCTGGGTCTCGGCCATTCCGCGGGCGGACGGCGGCAGCCGGCCCGCGGCCCACCGGACCAGGCGCGGCCGGTATCGCTCGATCAGGGCATTCAACGCCGTCGCGTCACCCGCGCGCGCACGGTGAATCAGGTCGATCGACGTTTCGGCGTCGTACCCCACGCGGCGCAGTGTAACCCGGTGGCGGCGCGCGGCGTGCGGCGCGCGGCGTGCGGCACCCGTTTGGCGGCGCGCGTCGGCAGCGCGACCATGTAGCGCGTAACTTAATTGCGCGTCACGTGGATGTTGAACGAGAAGAAATAGTCTCCGAGCGCCTCACGGACGCTCTCCGACGTCCCAATCAGCGAGAGCAGCTGGTTCAGGCTGCGCGGGAGCCCGTCGGTTCCGGTGTAGGTCGCACCGGTCGCCGATGCACCAGGCGAAATCGTCCACGCAGTGCACGCTCCGGCGACTCCGGCCGTACACGTGACGCGCATGCGCGTCACCTCGGCGTAGTTCTCGGGCTGAAACGCGAGCCGATATCCGGCATCGTTGTCGTTTACGGGTTCGAGCCGAAACGCACCCGCGCAGTCCTGAGAGCCCCCGGGCGACATCGCCACCAGCGCCGCGTCGCACTGGGAAAACATGTGGATCTGAGCGGCAATCGGGCCGCCGAGGTCGACCGGCGGATTCTGAGTGCCCGAAGGTTCAGTGAACTGAAACCAGGCGAGCCGAGAAGATCGCATGATCGTCAGCTTCCCTTTGGCGCTGCCCAACGCGTAAGTGTTCAACATCCATTCGCCCCCGCTCACGGTTGAAGAGACGAGACCGCTTTCTCCACTGACGTAGGGTCGGCCGTCGCTTGAAATCAGGAACGGGTGTCCTCCGGAGTCGAAATCGTCGATGACGGTGGTCACCTGGAACGTACTCGGCGGTTTCGCTGCGAGGAGTGTGGTCCCTCCCGAGCCGAGCGTCGCGAAACCCGCACCAGCCAGAACAGCAGCAGTCAGTACAGTCCTCTTCATCGTCAATCCTTTTACGGGCACAGCCGCGACCGGAGTGGCCGCGCTTTTGTCCTAAATGCCAGCCGGGAGGTGATCGCACACGCGGGAGGCGCGAGGCGGGAGGGCCGCCGGCTTCGCCGGCGGGGTGCTTCGGGGCGTGCCCCGAATAGGTGCCGAGTGTAGGCGGGAGGCGATCGCTTCAGATGTCGCTGCTGTCGTCCCCTTCAGTCTTACGAAGATTCTCCGCCGCCTGTGCAACCGGAATTCGATCGCGCTTGGGTTCCGTGGGATACCCGGCCTGCTGCCAGGCGTCGAAACCGCCTTTCAGCGGTCGGACATCCTTCCACCCGCGTGCCATGAGTTCCTGC
>Ga0310811_10008552_pt1 | contig 13168 bp, 12 predicted proteins | sample YCmetagenome_FD_207642 | JGI IMG/M metagenome (GOLD analysis project Ga0310811, IMG submission 207642) | Soil microbial communities from experimental microcosm in Duke University, North Carolina, United States - YC | ecosystem: Engineered > Artificial ecosystem > Soil microcosm > Unclassified ...
TCTATCCCTTGGGCTGAGCGCGAGCGGAGGTCGGCGGGTGGAAGCTCAGGTGGAAGTGCTGCAGCTGTTGCAGCTGGTCTGTGTGACGCGTGAGTTACCAATCTATCGAAGTGGCATAGCATTCACCGGGAGACAGTGCACTGGGTACAGATACAGGTGGCTCTGTTCGCCTTCCCGCGTCATACTGTGGTATTACGGGCTTGAAACCTTCGTATGGCCTCATTAGCAGGTCTGTTACTTTACAACTCATGTTTTCGGAAACTCATGGATGGCAGATGGGGTGTGGTGTCTTTTGCTGATAGTCTTGACTGCGTCGGTGTGCTTGGAAAGTCTGTCGACACAGTGAAGACCGTATTTGGTGAACATGACAGCTATGTGCGAGAGCACCTGAGTTGACAGTTCAAGCAGACTCGATTTCATCATATGATCCAAAGGATCCTACCGCAGCGACACCTCATACAAGAGAGAGGGCAAAAGCTTCAGTAGAATCACTGTTATCAACTCTGAATGCGGACTTGTCTGACCCTGACCTGTCGTCACTTCGGATTGGGATACCACAAGTCCGTCCTGGTTTTCAGTTCATTTGACATGCTCACAGTTTGAGATAGGAATATTTCCCTTCTGAACTTAACACTACTATTGTGACCGCGGTTCGCAAGGTTCTAGAACGACTGTCGGCTCTTGGTGCTGAATTGATTCCTGTCTCTCTTCCATCGACCCCATATGCATTGAGCGCATATTACGTCATAGCAAGTGCAGAAGCGTCAAGCAATTTAGCGCGATATGACGGGGTTCAATATGGTTGGTGATGACGTCCAAAAGTCTATTCATCATCAACTGATCCTGTGCAGGTACTCGTTTCCCTCTACTCCCTGGTGCAGATAAATCCAAACCAGGCAATGTGTATGCACATACGCGCTCGGCAGGTTTTGGAGCGGAAGTGCAGAAACGCATCCTCCTTGGCACTTACGCACTCACAGCTGAGTACGTGTATCCCGTTCTTGTTGTGAAGTTTTGACTCAAGCCACTGGTCAGTGCATTTGACAATTACTTTCTTCAAGCCCAACGCGTCCGGCAGCGGATCAAGACCGACTTTGACTCTGCTTTTCGCGTCCCCAATGCCCAACTATCTAGTCCTTTGCCAAATTCCGATGGCGTGGATATTCTTTTGCATCCTTCTGCGATTCGTACCGCACCTCGACTAGACTCAGATGCAGCTTCTGGTCTGGGTCCATATCTGCAGGACGTTATGACTGTTCCTGCTTCTCTAGCTGGCTTGCCAGCAGTTAGTGTCCCTGCCGGGTTAGCCGCCGACGGTTGGCCTGTTGGTGTCAGCGTTGTTGGACAGTGGGGTTCTGACGAACTAGTAATGTGCATTGGCAAGGTGATCGAACGGACATTAAACGAAGATGGCGAATATGACGATCTTGCAATTGGGCTAATAGCTGATGCAATTTATGGGCTTGATGCTACGTAGATGATTTGGCTTATCAATCCAGGCGCATACCCATTAGAACAAACACAATTACTGCTCCTTATACGCGGGACTGACATTCTAACACTTGATAGAGTGGTGAGTAATATGTAGTACTATAAAAATGCATGTGAAACACATGGCTACTCCGTCCTTCAATTCTTTCAGAGCTGGAGCTGGAGCAGGGTATGTCGGAGAATTATCTGATTGAAGGTTGTAGGATTGTTACGTATAAGGTGTGAGTATCTAGAGATAACGAATGTCGAATTTGACCATACAAGAAATAGAGTCTGATGGGTATGAAATAAGAAGATAACAGTATCAGAATAGATGCGGATGCTCCCGGGAGATGTCCAAGTGCCCGTGATTGTACATACAGTAAGCTTAAGAATAGATGGAATACCAAAACAAGAGGGAAGAGAGTGCATGCAACGCCGTTGCTATAGTTGAAATCGTGAGTGGTGACCAGCAAAGGCGTAGCATCTATGATTGCATCTTCACCACATAGTCGACCATAGCTCCCGCCCAAACCCAGAAGCCAAACCAAGTGTTATTGATGAGAACAGCATCGCAACTCTCCTTATTTTCGAAGTCAAGCCTGGCGATGAGTTGGACAAGGTAATATGTACCGAGGGCTACGCCAATGAAAAATGGGATTCCTTGTCCGTTCAGGACCCCGGCGTACGATACCAGAGAACTAAGAACGCAGGAGAACATAATGAGAATAGGTCGGATTTGGTCCCCGAAAACGACTGCTGTCGAGTGGACGCCATTCTTGATATCTTCATCTCTATCCTGTTGGTTGGTTCAGCCGGCGAGAACAGGACGCAAAAAGATTGGTTTACTTGACGGGCGTAACAAGTATCATACACGATGGTCCAGCATATGCCCCCCATATATAGGGGAATATATATATGCCAATCGACTGTTCCAGCGACAGAGGCTGTTCCTAAAAGTGATCCCCAGCTGAAGCACATGCCTATTCAATAAACATTAGTGTCTGTGGTGTAGATTGGTAGCAACTTACCAAGCACAGCCTGTGGCCAGTTGATTACTCGCTTCATTGTAGGATACAACGCAATTAAAACCAGGGAGGAGAGTCCGAGAACCAAGCTAATGAGGGGTGTCAGTAATTATACAAATAGTGAAATAATTCAAGACCCGAGACAACACACCTGTAGTCATTTAACTGCATAAATAGCCAGACACCGAATGTCAAATGCAAACTAAGGAACACAGATGCCTGGAACATCGAGAGTTCGCCCGCAGCCAAGGGTCGATTGCTTGTTCGCGCTTCAAGTGAAGATGTCGCAAGGAGCGCAGATTAAATAAACAAAGGAAAACTCACAAGTAGCAACGTCGATGTCTTTATCCCACATGTCATCGATTATACACCCAGCCGCACAGAACACTTGGGAGGCTACAAGGAAAAATCCAAGATAGGTCCACGCTGTTGTCATCGGCGCACTGTATGCGTAGCAGGTCATGGTGACCGACCATGCTGGGTGATTTAGATCACCAACGGAAAATGCCTTCATTACAAAAACACACTCACAGCATGGATAGAACAACAGAAGTATTCCAGAGGGTCTGTGGACTCGTGCGAGATAAAAGTAAGGACGTATTTTAGAAGGAAGGTAGTCCACCCATGTAGCGGCCGGAGCCGGGCAATCCTGAAGGTCCCCTCCGATTATGTGTAGTCCGTCCCCCATAGAAAGAGTGGGAAGATTTGAACGTAGACGGACCAGTGAAGACTGGACAGCTGATTTATTGAACAATATCAATCATTAATTTCACTCGGAGACAAATGGCCTGATCTGACCAATGAAGAGGTTCGGACTAGGAAAGGGGAAGGAACTCAGTCTTGAATCAACGGACCCAATCAACTATGGTCCATACCTAGGAGCGGGAAAGTGACTAGGTAGAGTGATAGTCAGGAAAATGCCCGGAAAATTGTGAATAAGAGAGCTCACCTCGGTCTTGGATCAAAAGATTGAGGGAGACTATTCGACGAGGAGATGAATTGATATGTTGATTGAGACGGAGAATCAAAGGTTAACGTGGACGAGTAGTCATTATGAGAGAAAATGATGAATACGTAGTACGAGAGTGACGTTGAGAGTTATCTTGATATATTGGTACCTGAATAAAATGAGAACACTCTTTAGGCTAACAAAAGTTTGCAAAAGCTTATGAAACGACAACCAAGATGGTTGAAGTGACATAGCTGCTACATCATCTGGACCTTTCAGAGCTGGAAAGCGGTATCTCGGAGGTCCACTATCTGTCAAAAAGATGTGGGCTGTCAACTTGTCAGAACCTCTCAGCCGGCTATCTTTGAATGCTGTAACTGATCTGATCACGAGGCAAGTGCATAAGAGTTCAAACTCACTTGGTGACATACATCCATCTTCTCGCATTCCTTACTGCACCGCATTCAAATCCCAGGTCCCCGTCCTCACCTTTCCAGCGCTCGAAGGACAGCTTTTGGCCTGTTTTGGCTCGCAGTTATGCCAGTGTGTTGGTCAGACGTGAGCACGTATGACGGTCTGCCACGACTTCCCTCGTCAACTTTTTTCCAAAAGTGAGTTTCGGTTATCGCGTTGCCTAGGAGCTTCCGACGGCCCTCGGCTCTACTATCAAATCTTGTTCGTCATCAGATTAGGCATTCTAGCGGTATCACGTCTTTGTCTCCGTTGGAAACGTATATTTATGTCAGCGGTTTCCGTACATGACGATGACAATCACTGGCGTCGACAGTCATTGTACTAAAACTCTGATGACGATTTACGAGACTTACAAAAGTAGCTAGCACTTAAGAGCGCCCCTCTTTGGTATCGGTCCAATAAAAATGAGATTCCTGGACTCGTCTATCAATATGAAAATAGCTGAGACAATGTTAATTCGTTCGGCTTGGTGTCTGGTACCCGTACCTCGTTATCATGGATCTTTCTTGGTTCCCTCAAACGACTTCTCTGAGTCTGAGCACACAAAGTTCGGACACCTCACGTCATTCACTCTATGATCAACGTCTTCGCTTGCATATAAGTTATAGAGGAACGTTCGACGCCGAGCCTCTCAATCCCTCGCCAGCGCACCAATTTGGATTCCGATTTAGGAGTAAATTTCGAAGGTAGAGTGAGAGCAGAAGCAAATTCTGCGATTCCGCCTCTCTTTCTCGTAAGGAATGTTTTCAATTTACCCTTCACGATGGGGAAACATGAACATACAGAGCTAATGAAAAGAAGGACTAACCTGAGGCTGAAGCATATGTTCTTCATAGACTACGAGATCACTTAGCAATGAAAATCAGGCTGAATGAGGGCACAATGTTAGCATACCTTGCATTGGCGCGAACATATATGTGATACTCCTGGTTCCAATCAGATCATCCTACTGGACACTGTGGGACTCTAATCTCGAATCCATGTCTCTAGTACTAGTAAATCCGGTTTGAGGATTACTCTCTCCATCTTCACGCTCGGTGTATTTGTTTCGACATCCATCCGTGCCCAAGTGTGAAGGCTTGATAACCTGGATCCTGTACACCCCATTGTCAGAGGAAAGGAGCGCGAGAGAAGCTAATTTGGTTGCATGGAAGAGCGGTTGTCTGCGGTTGCCTATTCGTGGGGTATACCAACGGCATGACAAAATTCACAACTGAGAGTGGTTAGATTACCTCAATAGATCTTATGACCTACAACGAATTTTTTTGTGCATGGTTGTTGAGTTGAGAGCTCACTCTGTGACAACTCAACTTGCGGAAGATGCCGAGCCACTCAGAAGTTCAGTACTGGCACCAGCCTCTTGACTTGAAACTTGCAATGAACAGTCCCGACGGCATCCTTAGGTGAAATGACGGCCGTGTATTTATTCGGGTCATATCGAGGGAGGCTTCCAAGTGCAGGTGCAGGTCTTCGTGTTCTCATACATTCCCGACACGCATCTACCATGTCCCAATACCCATTCCCGCATCACCCACGACCAACTCCGCACCAAATATTCCACCTCTCCCACAGCGCATCTCAAGCTGACATCAAGTCAAGATGTTTGTATACTTGCTCATACCCACACTAACTTCTGATCGACATCCCCAGACTATGAACTGGTCCGAGAACATCATCCCGATTCCGCCCATGCGCAACATATTCCTGCTTCAGAACGACACTCCCGATTTCAATCCATAACTGCTGCGTATGAGGCTCTTACTGGGAAATCTCGCTTGCAGCTTGGTTCGGGGCTCCGCCATAGTCCGAGCGATTCTGACATGTATGAAGAGTTGAGACGGCGGAGACGTGCGCACCATAGGAGTGCAGGGATGGACTTTGACCGCGATCATCCGTTTGGCTTTGCGAGCGGAACGCCCGGGAGGGAATGGACTGCGAGGCCCGATGAGAGATGGAAGGACTGGTCAATAATATTCGTTGGCACTGCGGTATGTCTTGTCTTCCAGTCAGTTGTTTATGGCTCCTCTATTTATTAATCATTCCATGAAGTGCTTCATCATTGGCATCGCTCCTATATTTTTCAGTCATAGTTCCGATAAGCGCCACATGAGTGCAGTCCAAAATCTTGCTCAAGCTCGCAATGAAGCTCAGGAGTACGGGATGGAGCGGCGAAGGGAAATTAGACGGCGCGTACGGGAATACCAGTTGGAGCAAGAGGAGCGCGATGCGCGTTGTAGCTGTGACCACAAGGCTGAGAGAAAGTAATCAAGTCACTGCCATTGCTGCCACGAGCATTGATTATTGACGAAGTCTGACTATATTTCTACTTTCTATTATTCGTTATCATCCACATCAATAAATGGCAGGCACCAACCGGGCGACGTCTCAGTGTGTTCAATTAATTATTACTGCTGATAATTGAGAGAGCGTTCCAGCTTCGTGGAATTCCTATCTACATAGGAGTCATTTCCGACGCCATGTGCACGCTCCACTTCAGCCTCTTTCAAGCTCCGCTTTGGCTCTGAGATCTGCACTTCGGGTTCTGTGCCTATTCCACTCCAAACCCCTTCGTAGTAGTAAGCAGTGTTGCAGCGCCGTCGATTTCTTCTGATCAGTGATCATAACTATTACACGACAGCTATGGTCTCAAAGATCCACCTCAATGGACCCAACGATAGCATCGTAGATATCTTGCAAGGAAAGGAGCGCATCGTATCTTACCCTGGCACGAGTCAGTTCAATGGTCGCGGTATATCTGCATGTGGCCTTGCAGCCATGAATTTTGCGAGGATACTTTCTGACCTCATCTACATACATGGTCAGAATAGGATGCTAGATCTGCTTCGAGTCATCACCAGCAAAGAGGTCATTCAAGTTAGTGTTTTGTCTGATTTAGCGCCCGTCAGATCTAGTGGCCGTAGCCCCTCACCGCTTCTCACGAAACATCATACCATAGGACATTATCTCCATCTGCTCGGGATGGTCAGGCGACTTGCACTTGGACGTGGAAGACATCCAGCAGATTCCCTTATTCGAGAAGTCATTGAAGCATGTATCAACACGGTTCGGTCCCCCAAAGGCGAGGCATTTCAGGCATACCCTCGAGTAAGCCAATCATTCGTTCATCAGTGTCGTCACCTCTATAATCTTCTCAGATATATGCAAACCTTGAACTCTTCTGCCACCGTCATCATCACCCGCCCTCCTGAGATCATCGCATGCACACTGATTAAAGGATCGGAGACGGACGTCTTCGTGATTTTCGATTCTCACCCACGGACAAGCTATCCAGCTGGTGCTGGCATCATTCTCAATACATCGATTGACCAAGCGGTCTCACGCCTGGTCAGCATATTGCCTGCTGCAGATAGCAATCTTCTTTCTCTGAGTGGCCTGCAATGGCAGGCCCAGTTACTTAATCACGTCTCAGGCCATATCTTCGTATCAAATGGACCCCCTGCTGACATGCGAGGCATGCAGCATACTGTCGTTGAATCCAGCCTAGCTGTTCTGAGATTGCGAGCTGAAGTGGCTGGTTTGACGCAGAAAAATGAGAGGCTGGCTAAAGAAAACGAGACACTAGAAGGAGAAGTTCAACGCTTGGACGATGCTTTGAGTGTTGAGAGGAAGAAAGTTGTATCGCTTCGGGCACCTTCCAAGATCGTGCAGGGCAGCAGTGCACAGCACTTCACTTCATTGCCGCTTCCTTCACGGCTCTCAAACGGAATAGCTGGACCATCACGGCTGGCTCCGCTCGACTCGTCCTCGTCATCCGATAAAATGACGAACAACGGTCGAGGTCGCGATGCAGGCGCATGGTCATCACCTTATGATACAGTCAAAGAAGACATAGGACATGAGTGGGGGCTTGACAGCCCGAGTTCAGCTGTGGCCCTCAAGTTGCAGCAATCCTTCGACGTTGAAGATTTGCAACTTCGAGATCAGATGCGAACTCTGGCTGCTTTACTCCCACACAGCTTTTCGTGCGTAATATGCATGGAAGAACAACCTGTGGACAACAGTGTGGATCTTAAATGTAATCACTCGATATGCAGAACCTGTATCCGAGGACATATTTGCTCCAAGATCGAAGAACATCGTTTTCCAGTCCTGTGTCCCGTTTGCATGACGGAAAAGGACAACCGTCAACCTGCAGGTTTGTACATCTCTATAGTACCCGTTTCTAGCTCACCGTATTTAGTGATCTCGGGACTCCTCGTGCAGCAAATCGGTGTTGATGAGCGACAATATGCGATTTGGGAAGAAATGGAACTAAGCCAGCTTTCAGTTCTTCTTCACTGCCACAAGTGATTGTCTCACCTGTGTTACCTTCCAGCACGTAACTGTGTCATTTTAGATGTCAGCGTTCTGTCCCGGTAGACAGACAGGAGCATGACGAATCTCGCATGCTGGTTTGTCCTCTACCCGATTGTAACCATATTTGGTGCAAAGCATGCCAGCAAACTTTTATAATCGGCGGTCCTCCCCATTCTTGTGACGGAACGTCAGAGCTGGACCATTTAATGAAGCAGCGTGGGTGGAAGTATTGCCCAAGTATGTGCTCTTCCTATTTATTTCCTGTTACTTATGGTCATTGGCAGACTGCAAAACACCGGTTCAGAGAGACGGGGGATGCAGTCATATGACCGTACGTGATCTACTTCTTGACAAGCACACCGTTCCAATGTATATGCCGTCATAGTGCATCTCCCCGGGCTGCAATACTCACTTTTGCTACGTTTGCGGGAAAAATATTGTTCGCAGCGCCCTGAGAAGTGACATTCAAAACGCGGTCACTGCTCACTATCGTGCTTGCAAATTGTTTGATTATCTCGAGGTATGAAGCGCTGGGCAGTACCGGACAAAAGTGTTGTAGGTTCAAGTGATCACAAGTCGGGCTGTAACATCGTTTTCATGGAATTCCAGAAATGCAATTTGAGCCTGAGGGTCAGTTTTGGATTGGAATATTACGCTTATGAGCTAAGCCGGGCACCATGTTGAGATGATGAGCTATCTCACCGTGAAGGAAAAGTTGAACAGTCACAACGAGGAAAGGTTGGGACCTAACTGAAGCAAGCTGATAACTGTGTTTGGCTGAGGTATTACAATCACGACATTCGTCGAGTGAGCCCATACGCGGTTATATGGAGATGTGTCCGGGGTCGAATGAAGGTCCTATTATCTCGAAGCGCCACACAGTTATTGGAAGTCGAGAAATGTATTGTACAATAGCTGACCCATCTATTCCCACTGAGATGATTGGTTCCTGAAGTGCTGAGATATCGGTTGATATAAGTTCCAGTTGATTGACGCGCAAGGTAAAATTGATAGAGACGAAATTTGATTTATATAAGAATGAAGAAGGCGTCGTAGCGCTGAAGAGTGCAGTTAACCATAGCGAACGTCCTCGTGATCGCTCGAGTCATAAGTCATAGTAGAGGATTTCATGATTCCAATAGTATCTGCAGTCGGGTGAGACAGACACCACAAACTGGGTATGTCAACTGCAACGTCTCTCCATCGTTGACATACTCCAGTCAACAACACAAGAACTTCTAGATCTGATGGTGACTCAGAATTATCGAATTTCGTGAGACAGTGGTGAAATATTTGGGACAGAACTTCAGTTGGCAAGCGCCAAAGCGCCAATCCGTGTCTCTTGTGCAAATTCAAGGGCTGTGCGACCTTGTCCTTCTTTCAATGAGCTGTTGGTGAAGATTATTGATACTCTCCATAACGGGTTCCAGGTCTAATAGCTGCATCTAAATGTTGTTGGCGTTCAGTGATGAGGGCGCCGATGGACTGGTCTTTGAGCTCGATGGCAGAGTAGTTCATATCGAGGAAACGGGCTTGTGAGTACGTGGATTCGAGTTCTGGTATCCAGTGATGATGAATATAATGACATTCGATAGGTAACGGTAGACACACCGTTACTTGTGAACGTGCGAGCTGAGCGAATAGACATTATAGTACATATATGCAGAACGCGAGCACTTATAAACAACATCATGCAGTGCACTGGTGATGTCCGAGACCAGAGAAAACTTTGCTTTCGAGTTGGCTGCCATCTTGTCAATTGCCTGCATGTTGTTTGCTAACGTCCGCGAAGAAGAAGTGACAGAAAAATGTACAAAGTCGAACTAAGTCCGACCTAGGCCTGTCACTTGATGTTTGTACATAGTTGTAATCCAGCAGCTTCGGACCACCGTGACGCCGGCAAGCTAACGGTCATGTTATCTTATCTTGTTCACGGAAACGAGAGGCTGGACCTTTCTCGTTTTCTGTTTTCTTCTCGGTGTGCCGATAATGCCTGTTAACCCTAAGATACTCGGTAAGTTAGAACATTCTCAGAGGGTACTCGAAACACCACTATCGGAACATCCAACTCCTGCTAAACTCCCATCTCCCAATCCAACTCGCTCCTTCTGGATCGATTCCTCCCCGGACGCAAATCCACTCGCTGGCCAAGGCAGCAAAGATCCTCTTCCTAGCGAGGCAGATATCTGCATCATCGGGGCTGGTATCACTGGCGTTGGCGTCGCGTACCACCTTATCGAACTCTTGAACAACGCCTCGCATTCCGTCAAACGCCCGCTCAGGATCGTGATACTCGAGGCGAGAGATTTCTGTCAGTCTGTCTCATGCTTATTGTAAATTTTTCTTACAGTACTGACGCGTTTCAGGCTCAGGAGCGACTGGTGCGTGGAGCACTAAGTATTTCTTTAGTTCCTCGTGCAGAAAATATTGTTTGCAGGAAGGAATGGTGGACATCTTACGCCGGCCGTTTTCCTCGAATTTTTTCAACGTCAGGCATTATTCAATACGGTCGAGGCAATCAAGTCCTATGAACTCGAGCAACACACTGCTTCTCTGCTCGTCAAAATCATAGAGGAAAATGGCTGGGCGAGCGACATCGACCTCGTAGAAGGTGGTCATGTAAATCTCTTGTTCACGGAGAAGGAAGCAAAAAATGCGCACAAGGACTTCGATATGGCACGTCAAGCTCAGCTCAATCTAGATAGCGTGGAATGGCTCTCGAAGGAGGAAGTCGAGGAGGTGCTTGTTCTCGCTAGTCATCTCTCTAATCTGACTCAACGCACTCATTACCAGGAATATGGCGCCCCTTACCCAGGATTCCGCGAGCCAGGGCATAATGTCTGGCCCCTGAAACTCGTTACGAAGCTGTACCAGCATGCTCAAGCACACGCTGGGCAATATGCCTCCCTCGCCTTGCACACTCGGACGCCGGTGACTGCAGTCACGCATGAAACGACCGATAACTCTTCCACTTATACAATCGTGACAAACCGGGGTAGCATATCGTGCTCCCGCGTCGTTTATGCTACGAATGCGTACTCCTCTTATCTCCTTCCCTTCCTCGCAGGTCCAGCTGGAATTATACCCACTCGAGGACAAGTAATGTCCACTCGTGCTTCTGTCGGCACAGATCAAATTAAGATACCGAGCTGGAGCGGAAACGAAGTAAGCCACTTTATCCCAGCCCGTCTTGTCGTGACCAATCTCTCTTTTTAGGGGTTTGCATACTGGTTCCCCCGACCCGTAACACACGACACCGAAAAACCATTGGTTATCATCGGTGGCGGCCGGGAAGCTGTGGTACCCAGTTACGAGCTATATGTGGATGATGACTCCGAAACGCACCCGCTTGTTGGGCAAGCGCTTCGCGAGTTCTTGCCATCTGTATTCGAAGGTAAATATGACCCCGATTCAGAGCCTGAAATGGAATGGGTAGGTACATATTTTACGCGTGCGAGGATATCCCTAACGAGGGTTTAGACTGGTATCATGGGTTACACGAAGATGGGGGACCCGTTTGTACGTCCAAGTAACTCTTGCAACTACTGTCGTTGATGTGTCCCTCTCCAGGTTGGTCCCGTAGCAGACTTATTCGTAGCCAAACCAGACGGAGACTTGTACAAGAAACAGTACATCGCCGCAGGATATACTGGCCATGGAATGCCGCGCGCATTTGGATGGTAAGTCTTATAATGTGCGGCTTCGTCATCTCGTGCTCAATTCATACATGATGTGGCTGCCAGCGCCGAAGTCATCGCGCAAATGATTATTGCTGATATTTCTGATGAAGATTGGAAGGAGCCTGATTGGCTTCCACAGCGTTATCTGACACGGAACAGACGAGTCGAGTAAGATCTTAGGGAGCATGACGTTGGGAATGTGGAAAGACTTAGATATCATATGCTTCTGTTCAGTAGGCCATCTTGCGATACCCGCTAACCAAGTCATGTAACACACGAAGATGCAGAATATTTTCACAGAATCAGAGTCTCGAATTGATGAGATCTTTCAAGGTACTACGTAACGGACTCGTCAACCAGGGCACGCTGGTACCATACTTTGCATCCGAAACTAGCTTCGATGGCTAGTTGTATCAGATTTAGTGCCCATGATGCATTCGTTTTTCCCTCTATTTTGGGCTCAGCTGCCCAATTGTACTGTGTTACACAGTCAGAACTCCTCAACTTGTCAAGAGCTCACCGTCCCCTGTTCCAGTGTGTTAGGTTTTAGCCCATCAAATGCACGTGATAGTGTCACTCTTTCCTTCCACAGAGCACTTGATATGCCAATATAATGGGATATCAAGATTTCCACGACCCTCAGCTGGTCTCATTGGAACTCGTTGGATGTGCAATGATATCTCATTGGCAACAATCCATCAAACTCCGAGTGTTCTACATCGCGCATCTAAGACAAAATCAAACTATTGGTTTTGGTCTGATTCGTCAACGTTTCAACTATTATCATCCCATGTCAGATATCTAGTTTTAGGCATGACAGCGCTTCTTCAAGGAAGCAGTAGTACTTGACATCATCGCGAAACATCCGAGTCCCACCGGGACATACTAGCATCGGCAGTTTGTGTATATCTTATCAATCCCCTGCGATCAGAGCACTGACTCGAATGATGCATAGTTTTATCACGCATATTGTCATTTAGCCACTCTTCATCCCATACTCTAAATTGCTATTTTCTCTTGTTCTCCTTCATAGCAATGATTGAGAACGTACTCGATTCAATGAATTAGTCTCTCAAGTCTATCAGTAGGAGTCTTGCGTTTGGCCTCACGAAAAATTCTCCTAAGCCTTCATAAGACTCACCTACCTTCCCTTGCACCCACTGATGTGATCCTCGATGTCCGAACCGTCAATATAAGTGGATATACATATATTACCACCATTGCAACAAAGCCTGACGAAAAGTAGTAGG
>Ga0310811_10008553_pt1 | contig 13168 bp, 12 predicted proteins | sample YCmetagenome_FD_207642 | JGI IMG/M metagenome (GOLD analysis project Ga0310811, IMG submission 207642) | Soil microbial communities from experimental microcosm in Duke University, North Carolina, United States - YC | ecosystem: Engineered > Artificial ecosystem > Soil microcosm > Unclassified ...
ATGTTAACATGGCGCAAAGTTCATCTAGTCGTCTAGACGACTAGATGAGATGAGATGAGGTGAAGGTGGTGCGGTGAATAGACGGTGAATTGGTCCATGTCCGACAGGCGGACGCCAGGAAATGGCGGATGGCTTGAGCGATATGGAAGAGGCGCGGGCACGATGGTTCTCGGCCCGCACGGCGAAGTGCATTCGAGATTCATAAGGGACTGGGTACATGAAGGAGTCATCCTCCGACATCGCGCTCGAGCGGCGGCACTGGCTCGCACAGTTGGCGAGGGCGCCGCGTGCGACGCTCGAGTCGGCGCTCAAGGCGGTTTGCGAAGGTGCGCCGCTGCCGGCGTTCGACTGGCTGCGGGAGCCACAAACGGGTTTGGCGATGGTGCGCGGCCGCATCGGCGGCACGGGCGATCCGTTCAACGCCGGCGAAGCCACGGTGACACGTGCCGTGCTGCGCCTGAAGTCGGACGCGGGTGCCGGTGCCGTCGGCATTGCGTATCAACTGGGGCGTGATAAGCGGCGCGCGGAACTGGCGGCGCTCGCCGATGCGATGCTGCAGTCGCCCATGTGGCGTGAGGCGGTAGAAGCACAGCTAATGGTGCCGCTCGCGCAGTCGCTCGAGGCAGAGCGACGCGAGCGCGCGCAGAAGACGGCTTCCTCGCGCGTCGATTTCTACACGATGGTTCGGGGCGCATGATGACCGACAAATTTTCCTCGCTCGATTCGCTCGTGCGCGGCTTCGCTGATCCCGTGCATGACGCGCAATCCACTTTCCGGGTCATGCTCAATGCGCTGGCGCGCCCTGGAACGGTCTGCTCCATCGAGGCAGTGCTCGATGAAGACGTTGAACGCCAGTGGCCGGCGGCCGCGTTTGCGGCCATGCTGAGCATCGCGGATTTCTCGACCCCCGTCTGGCTGCAGCACAACGACGAGGCGCTCGCGCAAGCCATTCGCTTTCATACCGGCGCGCCGCTTGCAAGCGCAGCAGACGCAGCCGCATTCGCCTACATCGCCGATGCAGCGGCAATGCCTGCGCCCGATGCATTCGCGCAAGGTACGCCGGAAGAACCGCAGAACTCGGCGACGGTCTTCATTCGCGTGGAAGCGTTCGAAGGCGGCAAGCCCCTCACGCTCTCGGGGCCCGGCATTCGCACAAGCGTCAATATTGCGCCGGTTGGCATTGCCGATGCGTTCTGGCATGAGCGGGCATCGCTCGCGGCGCAAGCGCCTTGCGGCATCGATTGTTACTTGGTGTGCGGCCGCTCGGTGATGGGCATCCCGCGCACGACTCGAGTGGAGCACAACTGATGTACGTCGCAGTCAAAGGAGGCGAGCGCGCGATCGAAGCCTCGTGGCGCCTGCTCGAAGCGGCTCGTCGCGGCGATCGCGCCGAGCCTGAGCTGACGATCGCACAGATTCGTCAGCAGATGCGTCTCGCCGTGGCGCGTGTCATGACCGAAGGGTCCGTCTACGACGAAGAGCTCGCGGCGCTTGCGCTCAAGCAGGCGGCCGGTGATGTCGTCGAGGCTATTTTCCTGTTGCGTGCCTATCGCACGACGTTGCCGCGTTTTGGCTACACCTGTCCGATCGATACCGAGCGGATGGATGTTCAACGCCGCATCTCGGCGACGTTCAAGGATGTGCCTGGCGGTCAGCTGCTTGGCCCGACCTACGATTACACGCAGCGTCTGCTGGACTTTTCGCTGCTCGCCGATGAAGCCGCAGCCGCAAGCGCCGACGGTGTGTCGTCGGCCACTCAATCGGACGCGCCGTGCGCCGCTGCCGCGGCAGAGTCGGCACCGATGCCGCGCGTGGTCGCGTTGCTCAACGCCGAGGGCTTGATCGAGCAGGAGCAACCCACGCCGGATGCCGTGGAGCCGAGGGATCTTGCACTCGAGCCGCTCTTGATGCCGGCCGATCGTGCGGTTCGTTTGCAAAATCTCGCGCGTGCCGATGAGGGTTTCCTGCTTTCGATCGGTTATTCGACGCAGCGCGGTTACGGACGCAACCATCCGTTTGCGGGTGAGATCCGCTTTGGCACAGTGGCTGTGGAGATGGAGATTCCCGAACTCGGCTTTGCAGTCGAGCTCGGAGAGATCGACGTCACAGAATGCCAGATGATCAACCAATTCGCCGGCAGCCAAAAGGCGCCGCCGAGCTTTACCCAGGGATATGGGCTGGCCTTCGGACACTCGGAGCGCAAGGCCATGGCCATGTCGCTCGTCGACCGCGCGTTGCGCGCGCATGAGCTCGGCGAACCGGTCGAGGCGCCCGCGCAAGACGCTGAGTTTGTGCTGTACCACAGCGATAACGTCGAAGCGTCCGGTTTCGTGCAGCATCTGAAGCTGCCGCATTACGTGGACTTTCAGTCCGAGCTTGAGCTGGTGCGTCGGCTGCGTGCCAATCACCCGGCCACGCGCTCGGACGGGCAAGAGGAGGACGCGGCATGAACGCGCGCCAAATGCATGAATCGTATGAATCGGCCCAGGCCGATGCCACCGTCGAAGGTTACAACTTCGCTTATCTCGACGAGCAGACCAAGCGCATGATTCGGCGCTCGTTGTTGAAGGCTGTGGCGATACCGGGCCATCAGATCCCGTTCGGCTCGCGTGAAATGCCGCTGCCCTACGGTTGGGGCACAGGCGGCATCCAGGTCACTGCGGCCATCATCGGGCGCGACGACACGCTGAAGGTGATCGATCAGGGCTCGGACGAGACGACCAACGCGGTCAACATCCGCCGCTTCTTTGCGCGCACGGCAGGCGTGAAGACGACGACGCGCACGGTAGAGGCATCGATCGTGCAGACGCGGCACCGTATTCCGGAAACGCCGCTCACCGATAAACAGATTCTCGTCTACCAGGTGCCGATGCCGGAGCCGCTCTACCGTCTCGAGCCGCGTCTTGCCGAGTGCCGCAAGCTGCATGCGTTGTCCGACTATGGTTTGATGAACGTCAAGCTTTATGAGGACATCGTGGAGCACGGCAGCATTGCCACCACTTACGACTATCCGGTGGTCGTCAACGGCCGTTACTTGACCGCGCCGTCGCCTATCCCGAAGTTCGACAATCCGAAAATGCATATGAACCCCGCGCTGCAACTGTTCGGGGCAGGGCGGGAAAGGCGGATCTACGCCATACCGCCGTACACCAGCGTGCGCAGTCTCGATTTCGACGACCATCCGTTCGAGATTCAACGTTGGGAACACTCATGCGAGATCTGCGGATCGAGCAACAGCTTCCTCGACGAAATGATCGTCGACGACGCGGGCAAGCGGATGTTCGTCTGCTCCGATAGCGACTATTGCGGGGAGCAACTCGCGAAGCGCGAGGCCGCCGAAAACGGCGCGGCAACCGTGACTACGGGCGCAGAAATCCAGGAGGAACGAGCATGACTCCGTTGTTGAGTGCACGTGGGCTCACGACACGCTACGGCGAGCGGATCGGCTGCGAAAACGTAAGCTTCGATCTTTATCCTGGTGAAGTGCTGTGCGTTGTCGGCGAATCCGGTTCTGGCAAGTCGACGATGCTCAATACTGTCGCTTTGCGCGTGGGGGCGTCGTCGGGCAGCCTCGCTTACAGGGACGCGAATGGCGAATCGTTGGATTTGCTGAATCTCTCTGAGCCGCGGCGCCGGCTTTTGATGCGCACGGAATGGGGATTCGTCGAGCAGAATCCGCGCGACGGGCTGCGTATGGCCGTCTCGGCGGGCGGCAACATCGGCGAGCCGCTGATGGCAGTCGGTGCCCGCCATTTCGGCGCGATCCGCGAGACGGCGGCGAGCTGGATGCAGCGCGTCGAGCTCGATGCAAAGCGTATCGACGATCGGCCTTCGTCGTTTTCGGGCGGCATGCAGCAGCGTCTGCAAATCGCGCGCAATCTCGTCACCGGTCCCCGGCTTGTGCTGATGGACGAGCCGACGGCGGGCCTCGATGTGTCGGTGCAGGCGCGCTTGCTCGATCTGTTGCGCACGCTCACCGCTCAATTACATCTTGCGTGCGTAATCGTGACGCACGACATCGGCGTGGCACGTCTGCTCGCACACCGTCTGATGGTGATGCAAGGCGGCCGCGTGGTTGAATCAGGCCTCACCGATCAGGTGCTCGACGACCCACAGCATCCGTACACGCAGTTGCTCGTGTCGTCCGTGCTGCCGGTCTGATTGAAAAAAGAGAGGAGTCCTCAATGAATGGCGAATCGATCGACACGAGCTTCGTGCGCGACGACAAGCTGATGCTGCGTGCGCGGGGCATCGCGAAGACGTTCGTGTTGCATACGCAAGGCGGCCAATCCATTCCGGCTTTGCCTGGTGTTGACCTCGACGTGTCGCGCGGCGAGTGCGTCGCGCTCGTCGGGCCGTCTGGCGCCGGAAAAAGTACGCTGCTGCGCTGCCTCTATGGCAACTATCTGGCAAGCGCGGGATCGATCCAGCTGCGCGACGATACGTGCGAGCAACGGTATCTGTCCATCACGGGCGCGAGCGCGCATGACATCATGCGCGTGCGTCGCGACGTGATCGGTTATGTGAGCCAGTTTTTGCGCGTGATTCCACGCGTGTCGACGCTCGATATCGTTGCCGAGCCGCTCATCGCGCGTGGAGTTGAAGTGGATGCGGCACGCGCTCGCGCGGGCGAGTGGCTCGCTCGGCTCAACGTCCCCGAGCGGCTTTGGCAGCTGGCGCCGGCAACGTTCTCGGGCGGCGAACAGCAGCGCGTCAACATTGCGCGCGGACTGATCGCCGAGCATCCGGTGCTGTTGCTCGACGAGCCAACCGCATCGCTCGATGCGACGAACCGTCACATCGTTTCTGAAATTATTGTCGAGGCGCGTAAGCGTGGCGCCGCTATCGTCGGTATTTTTCACGATGAAGCGACGCGCGAGCAGGTCGCCACACGCCGCCTCGAGCTCGAACCCGTGGAAACGCCTGCGTTCGCGTAGGCACCCCGGCACACCGGACTGACGCAACAACCCTCCCTAGTGGAAACGGAGTAGCACGATGTTGATCAAGAATGCGCGCATCGTCACGCGCGAGGAAGAATTTGTCGGGGTAGTGCGCATCGACAACGGGCTTATCGCCGATGTCTCGCGCGGCACGACGGACGCGGCCGATGCCGAAGACTGGCAAGGTGATTATCTGGTGCCCGGTCTCGTCGAGTTGCATACGGACAATCTGGAAAAGCATCTGGCGCCGCGCCCCGGCGTCCTGTGGAACGTCGAGGCGGCCTTCGTGATTCACGATGCGCAGGTTGCGGCCGCGGGTATCACGACGGTCTTCGATTCCCTCGCAATCGGCACGCGCACCGACGCGGGCTTGCGCGGCGGCGAACTGCATCGCAATGCCGTGTCGGCGCTTGATCGCTTGTCGGAAAACAAGATGTTGCGGGCGGATCATTATCTGCACCTGCGTTGCGAGGTCGGCACCAAGGACGTCATCGATCTCTTCGACGAGCTGGGCAGCCATCCCCTGCTGCGGCTTGCCTCGGTGATGGATCACACGCCGGGTCAGCGTCAGTGGCACGACCCTGCGAAGTGGCGCCAGTATCAGGAGCGCAACGGCAAGTGGACCGATGAGAAGATGGCGGCAGCGTTGATCGATCTGACGGAGATGCAGGCGCGCTACGCCGAGGCGCATCGACGCAGCATTGTCGATCGCTGCAAGACGCTTGGCATCGCAGTCGCAAGCCATGACGACACGACAGTTGAGCACGTGCAGGAAGCCGTGGACGACGGCATCGCGATTTCCGAGTTTCCGACGACGATAGCCGCTGCACGTATGGCGCGCGAGAACGGACTCGCGACGATTATGGGGGCACCCAATGTCGTGCGTGGTGGCTCGCATTCCGGCAACGTGTCGGCGCTCGAGTTGGCGAAGGCAGGGCTGCTCGACATTCTTTCGTCGGATTACGTGCCATCGAGCCTCATGATGGCCGCATTCCAACTCGTGCGCGATGCAGGATGGTCGTTGCCGCAAGCGATTGCGACCGTCTCGTGGTCTCCGGCGAAATCGGTCGGCTTGACCGACCGTGGCGCAATCGAAGTCGGGTTGCGCGGCGATTTCGTGCGTGTTGGTGTGAGCGGCGCATTGCCCGTGCCGCGTGCGACGTACGTGCTCGGTGCACGTGTGGCGTAATCGGCATCGAGATCGTCTCGCGGCACGCTTCTGAGAGTTGAACCATAATCCAGGGGTGATCGAATGCGGCATTGCCGTTCTTCGATGCATCTTTCGAATCCCTGGAGAGTGGTCATGAAGCAAAGCGTAGGCAAAATGGTGTCCTTTCGTCGTCCTGACGGTCAGGAAGTAAGTGGTTATCTGGCTGAACCGGAAAAGCTCGAAGGGGCACCCGCGATCGTCGTCATTCAGGAATGGTGGGGATTGAACGACCAGATCCGCGGCGTGGCAGATCGCCTCGCGCGCGCTGGTTACCTGGCGCTCGTTCCGGATCTCTATCGCGGCAAGTCCACCGTCGAAGAAGAAGAGGCGCATCACTTGATGACCGGCCTCGATTTCGCGGACGCCGCGACGCAAGACATCGCGGGCGCAGTGAAGTACTTGAAGACCCGCTCGGCACGCGTGGGCGTGACGGGCTTTTGTATGGGCGGCGCGTTGACGCTGTTGGCGCTCAACGCGAATCCCGAATTCGATGCGGGCGTGGTTTGGTACGGTTTCCCTCCGCTCGAATACATCAATCCCGCGAACATCAAGGTGCCGGTGCAGGCGCACTGGGCGACGCAGGATGCGTTCTTCACGTTGGACAAGGTCGACGAGCTCGAGACGAAGCTCAAGGACGGCGGCGTCAACACGGAGTTTCACCGCTATCTCGCTCATCATGGCTTTGCCAATGAGACGGCTGTCGGAGCGGGCCGCATTGCTGCCACGCAATTCGATCCGGCGTGGGCTGAACTCGCCTGGGATCGCACGTTGACGTTCTTTGGACGCACGCTCTGGTCCAAGGCGTGACACGCCGCGTGAGTAGCGCTCGGTGTAGCTGTCGCACGCGCCGTATCGGGCGCTCGGGCGCCACAAAGCACCGCAATCTTTCGTAGTAACAACGAAAGAAGGCCCCTCAGGTCATGAGGGGCCAACCTCAATCAAAGTCTTGCACCAGCCGTCCGGCTGAAGCGGCGCTGGCCAACGTCAACCCAGATCGCCGGTCGTGTGCTCTCTCGAGCCCCCGATGCCTAAAGCGTTTCTCGCTTATCGTCACTCCCCGCAAGACCCGCATCCGAGGCGCCGCATTTGCAGTCGCATTTGTCGCGTGAGCATAAGTCGAGTTATTACAAATAACGAAAACGAAAGCGAATAAATTCAAAAATCGCTCAAGTTATTTGCGTGCCTTGCCGTAATAGCCGACGGTACACCGATCCACTTTGTCCCAGGATTCTATGTTCTCGGCTCTCTCGATTAATGGCCGCCTCGGCCTCACAATGTCACTGCTTAGCGCGTTGTTGATTGGTGTCGGTTTGGTGGGTCTCATCGGCATGCACAACAGCAACGAGGCCAATCGGCAGGTTTATGCTGTGCAGTTGGTGAAAACGCTCGATATCAGCGACATGGTAGTCAACGTCGGCCGGGAGCGTACATCGCTCGATCGAGCCGCGATCGCGCCGGGTTCCGCCGACGCAAAACTGATGTACTCGAGAACTGATGACGTCCGGATAACCGCGACCAAGGCTTGGAATCACTATCTGCAGTTGCCTCATGACGCCGAAGAAGGGCGTCTTGCCGATGCTACGAACGATTTGTTGAAGCAGACGCACGATGAAATTGCAAAGTTCCAGACGACGATCCAACAGGCGGACCACGACCAGATCGCGGCGCAAGCGATTGTAGTCGGAACGATATATACGCATATGCAAGGTGCCGCCGACGCCTTGAAAAGTTATCAGCTAGGTGTGGCGAAGCAAGGTTACGAAGAAGCCGGGCGAAATTACAACTTGTTCTTCGCGGGATCGATCATCGCAATCGGTGTGGGCGTGTTGGCTGCGCTCTGGAGTTGGGTGGCGCTGCGCCGTGCCATTCTGGGACCGGTCCGCCAGGCACTGCAGCACTTTTCCGAGATCTCGGGCGGCGACCTTCGTCATCGCATCGAGATTGCTTCAAGCGATGAAATGGGGCGCCTGCTTGAAGGTCTGTCAAGCATGCAGCAAAGTCTCACGCGCACCGTCTCGAGCGTGCGTACCGCAAGCGACGCAATTGCCGGCGCGAGTCGCGAGATCGCGGCGGGCAACGCCGATCTCTCGGCTCGTACTGAATCGCAGGCGGCATCGCTGCAAGAGACGGCCGCCAGCGCCGAGCAACTGACGGGCACCGTCAAGCAAAACGCCGACAGCGCCCGCGAGGCCAGCGCGCTTGCCACCAATGCATCCGACATTGCGCGTCAGGGTCATGAGGTCGTTTCTCGCGTCATTGGCACCATGAGCGAAATCAGCCAAAGGTCGACAAAGATCTCCGAAATCATCGCGCTCATCGATGGCATCGCATTCCAAACGAACATCCTCGCGCTCAACGCAGCTGTCGAAGCTGCGCGCGCGGGCGAGCAGGGGCGCGGATTCGCGGTCGTGGCTGGCGAAGTGCGTGCGCTCGCGCAGCGCTCGTCGTCGGCGGCGAAGGACATCAAGGCGCTCATTGTCGATTCGGTCGATCGGATCGGGACCGGTTCTGCGCAGGTGGAAGAAGCGGGTCGGACGATGGGGCAGATCATTGATGCCGTGACGCGTGTCAACAGCATCATGGGTGAAATCTCGGCTGCTTCGCAGGAGCAGACTCAAGGGATCACGCAAGTCGCGCAGGCCGTCAATCAAATGGATCAGGTCACGCAGCAAAACGCCGCACTGGTGGAAGAGGCGTCGGCGGCTGCGCAGTCGTTGTTCGAGCAGGCTCGGGCACTCGAGCAAACCGCGGCCCTCTTCAAGCTGCCCGCCTCGGACCGGTTTGTGCAGCCTGTTCCTATCGCGGCATCGACGATCGCGGTTTCGGCGAATGCCGAGCCATTCCTCGCTTAAGAAGCGCCTTTCATACGGCCCGGCCCGCAGCGCTTCGGGCTGATGTGCAAGGCGTGGCCATCGGCAACCCGGCGCTAACGTTTCGCTGGGTTGCCATGCAGTGGTGTTCTCATCGCAACGACTCCATGACTCAAGACAAAGAACCGCGCAGACGCTTCTTGCGCCAGATGCTCGCCGTCGTGCCTACTGCGACGCTCGCCTCCGGCGCCGCCGTCACCGAAAGCGCTTGTGATAAGTCGGCGGTGGCGCAAGCCAGCGGGGGTGCCCCCGAGTATCAGCCGACGTTTTTTAACCCTGCGCAGTGGACGTTTTTGCACGCTGCGCTCGATCGTCTCATCCCTTCCGACCAATACGGTCCCGGTGCGGTCGAAACGAACGTGCCCGAATACATCGATCGCCAGATGGAGACGCCCTACGGCCACGGCAAGCTGCGCTATTCGCAGGGGCCGTTTCATCCTGACGCAAAGCCGGAGTTCGGCTTGCAGATGAACCTCACGCCGCGTGACATCTACCAGCACGGCATTGCCGAGTGTGACGACTGGTGCAAGAAGATGCATGGCGACAAGACGTTCGCCTCGCTTGATCACCCGACCCAAGAGCAAGTGCTGAGCGATCTCGAGCACGGAAAGATCGAACTCGCCACGGTGCCCGCGAAGGTGTTTTTCGGCTATCTGCTCGCCAATACCAAGGAGGGTTTTTTCGCCGACCCGATCTATGGCGGCAACAAGAACATGGGTGGTTGGAAGATGATCGGTTTTCCCGGCGCCCGCGCCGACTTCGCGGACTGGATCGATCAGCCTAACACCAAGTATCCGTACGGCCCGGTATCGATCTCAGGCGAGCGGGGGTGAACATGACGATCAAGAAAAACAAAACCGATGTGGTGATCATCGGCTTCGGGTGGACGGGTGCGATTCTCGGGCAGGAACTCACGGAGGCCGGGCTGAATGTGGTCGCGCTCGAGCGCGGCGCGATGCGCGATACGCCGAACGATGCGCAATATCCGAAGATAGCCGACGAGTTGAAGTACTCGGTGCGCGGCGCACTGTTCCAGGATCTTTCGCGCGAGACGGTGACGGTTCGCCACGCGATGGACGACGTTGCAATGCCGTATCGTCAGCACGGCTCGTTTCTGCTCGGCGATGGCGTGGGGGGTTCGGGCTTTCACTGGAATGGCATGCATTACCGCAACCTGCCGGAGGAACTCGTCATCCGTTCCCACTACGAAGAGCGCTACGGCAAGAAGTTCATTCCCGAAAACATGACGATCCAGGACTTCGGCGTGACCTACGAAGAACTGGAGCCGTTCTACGGCATGGCGGAAAAGGTCTTCGGTACGTCGGGCAAGGCAGGGAATCTCGCTGGCCGGATCGTGCCGGGCGGCAACCCGTTGGAAGGCCGCCGCAGTAGCGAGTTCCCGACGCCGGCGCTCACGAACGGATACGGCGCGGAGCTCTTCGAGAGAGCGGTTCGTGAAGTGGGTTTTCACCCCTATCCCGCGCCGGCGGCCAATGCCTCGCAGCCTTACACGAACCCGTACGGGGTGCGTCTTGGCCCGTGCAACTTCTGCGGGTACTGTGAAAACTTCGGTTGCTACATGTATTCGAAGGCATCGCCACAGACGACCATCCTGCCGGTTCTGCTCAAGAAGCCGAACTTCGAGCTGCGCGTGCGCTCGCACGTCACGAAGGTCAATCTCGATGCGAGCGGCACACGCGCCACGGGCGTCACCTACATCGATCCGCAGGGTCGAGAGGTGGAACAGCCGGCCGATCTTGTCATCGTCAGCGCATTTCAGATGCACAACGTTCGCCTGCTGCTGCTCTCAGGCATCGGCAAGCCGTATGACCCCCATACGCGCGAAGGCGTGGTTGGGAAGAACTACGCGTATCAGATGACCGGCGCCGTTAATGTATTGCTACCCAAAGGCACGCAGCTCAATCCGTTCGTCGGGTCGGGGGCCGGCGGCGTGGCGATGGACGATTTGAACGGCGACCAGTTCGACCATGGCCCGCTTGGTTTCATTGGCGGCGCAAGCGTCCGCCACATCCGCACCGGCGGGCGACCGATCAAACAGGCACCGACCGTTCCCGGGACGCCGAGTTGGGGCACTGCATGGAAGGCGGGTGTGCAGGACGCCTATCAGCGTTACATGACGATCGCCATTTCAGGTTCGGTCATGTCATACCGCGACGCCTACCTCGATCTCGATCCCACGTATAAGGACTCATTCGGTCAGCCGCTTTTGCGCATGACCTTTGATTGGCACGACAACGAATTCGACATGCTCGGCTATGTCGGCAAACGCGTGGGCGACGTGGCCAAGGCGATGAATCCAGAAAAGTTTTGGATCGCGACGCGCAAGAAAGGCTCGCATTACGACACGCGCATTTACCAAACCACTCATACGACGGGTGGCGCCATCATGGGCGAGTCGCCCAAAGAGAGCGTGGTCAACCGCTACTTGCAGAGCTGGGACGTACCGAACGTCTTCGTGATGGGAGCTTCTGCGTTTCCGCAGAACATGGGCTATAACCCGACCGGTCTCGTGGCGGCGCTTGCGTACTGGTCGGCCAAGGCAATCCGCGAGCAGTATCTCAAGGACCCTGGTCCGCTTGTGCAGGCGTAAGGAGTCCTAAGCAATGATCCGACATGCAATGAAGCTGGCGTCGTCTGCCGTGGTTTGGGCGTTGCTGGCCGCATCGGCGCATGGCGCATCGGTGGCAGCCGATGACGCTCAGCTTGCGCGGCAAGGTGCGTACCTCGCGCGTGTGGGCGACTGTGTCGCCTGTCACACCGCGAAGGACGGCGAGCCGTTCGCAGGTGGTTTGCCAATCGAGACGCCGATTGGCAAGGTGTATTCGACCAACATTACGCCCGACAAGACAACGGGCATTGGCAGCTATAGTCTCGAAGATTTCGACCGGGCGCTGCGGCATGGCATATCGAAGGCCGGGTACTCGCTTTATCCGGCCATGCCATATCCGTCCTATGTGAGCGTCAAAGAGGACGACGTCAAGGCGCTTTACGCTTACTTCATGCGCGGCGTCCCGCCGGTGAACCGGTCGAACAGGCAGCCCGACATACCGTGGCCGCTTTCGGCGCGTTGGCCGCTGGCAGCGTGGCGGTGGCTCTTCGCGCCGTCTGTCGTTGAGGTGACCAACGCGCTCGACGGCGATACCGTGGCACGCGGCCGCTACCTCGTTCAAGGGTTGGCGCACTGCGGCGCCTGTCATACGGGGCGAGGCATGGGCTATCAGGAGGAAGCGCTCGGCGATGAAAGTACCGCATTCCTGTCGGGCAGCGTCATCAATCATTATTTCGCCAAGGACCTGAGGGCTGACCCCGTCGATGGGCTCGGCATGTGGAGCACGCAGGACATCGTGCAGTTCCTCAAGGCGGGGCGCACGCATCGCGCGGCCGCGTTTGGCGGCATGGCCGACGTCGTCGAGCACAGCACTCAGTACCTGGATGATGCCGATCTGGAGGCGATCGCGGCATACCTGAAGACGCTGAGGCCGCTGGATTCAAAGGAAACGGCGCTAGCCTATGACGACACGACCGCGAAGGCGTTGAGAACCGGTACGGACAAGAGCGGCGGTGCAATGCTTTTCCTTGATAACTGCGCGGCATGCCACCGCAGCACTGGCCAAGGCTACAGCGAAACTTTCCCACCGCTCGCGCAGAGCTCGGTGATCAACACGGAGGATCCCACCTCGTTGATTCATCTTGTGCTGAGCGGCGGCGCGATGCCGGCTACTCACGGGGCCCCAACGCGTTTCGCCATGCCCGGGTTCGCCGAACGGCTCAGCGATCAGGAGGTTGCAACGGTGCTCACCTACGTGCGCAGCAGCTGGGGCAATCGTGGGTCCGCAGTGAGCGCGTCCGAAGTGGCGAAGGTCAGACGTGCGATCGGCGCCGCCACAGTGGTCCAGCGTTGAAGCGTCGCCCGGGTAAGCGATATTGGAACCCGGGCGCGCGTGTTGCTTTCGCACTAGCGGCGATCGCGCGAGTGCATCTTCGATGTTGGTGCGCATGATATTCGTATCGTCGCGGCGCTTTCATCGACGCTGAGTGACGCACGACGTCGAGCGGCGGGATTTCATGAGCTGCATATCATTAAGGAATACGCATCAATTGCCGTGCGAGGCGTTTGACGCCCTGTG
>Ga0310811_10008554_pt1 | contig 13168 bp, 11 predicted proteins | sample YCmetagenome_FD_207642 | JGI IMG/M metagenome (GOLD analysis project Ga0310811, IMG submission 207642) | Soil microbial communities from experimental microcosm in Duke University, North Carolina, United States - YC | ecosystem: Engineered > Artificial ecosystem > Soil microcosm > Unclassified ...
ATTCGCGCTCCGGCAATGGAGGCGCCGGTTGCTTGCATTTTCATCGTGAAAAATTCATCGACAAAGGTGGCCCCGACGGAGGTGACGGCGGACGTGGTGGAAATGTAATCCTTCGCGGCAACTCGCAGCTCTGGACATTGCTGCATTTGAAATACCGCAAGCACATCATCGCCGAATCGGGCAAAAGCGGCGAAGGGCAAAACAGAACAGGAGCAGCCGGAAAAGACGAAATATTGGAAGTACCGCTTGGCACAGTCGCCAAAAGATTTGACACGGAGGAAATCGTCGGCGAGATCACCGAAGATGGGCAGGAACTAATTCTCTCACCCGGTGGCCGAGGAGGAAAAGGAAATGCCTTTTTTGCAACACCCACCAATCAAGCCCCGCAGCATGCTCAACCCGGCGAGCCCGGCGTGGAGGAATGGATGGTGCTCGAACTTCGACTTTTAGCCGACGTAGGCCTCGTGGGTTTTCCAAACGCAGGTAAATCAACTTTGCTGTCAGTAGTCTCTGCTGCAAAGCCTAAAATTGCAGACTACGCGTTCACCACACTGACACCTAACCTGGGCGTAGTACCCTATCGTGACGATAAAAGTTTTGTCATGGCCGACATCCCCGGAATTATCGAAGGAGCTGCAGAAGGGAAAGGACTCGGCATTCGCTTCTTAAAACACATTGAAAGAAATTCACTACTGCTGTTTCTGGTGCCGGCCGACGCCAAAGACATCAAAGCAGAATTCGAAATCTTGTTAAACGAACTGAAAAAATATAACCCAGAACTCCTCGACAAAAAGAGATTATTGGCCATCTCCAAAAGCGATATGCTGGACGAAGAACTCAAGGCAGAACTAAAAAAAGAAGTCCCAAAAAATATTCCTTTCGTTTTCATCTCCTCGCTTACTAACCAAGGACTTGTAGAACTTAAGGATCTAATCTGGCGTGAGCTTCATTGATTTTATATACGGGGCCTTTCAAACCCCTACAACCCGCCACCCTGGACATCATGTCACATTTCTCTTCTTGGCAAAATTCTTGTCTATTTGCGCTTTAATTAAGCATTCAATCAATGGAAAATAGTGTGCATTCAGAGCCAGAGTTGGAAAAACACGAAGAATCAATGCCAGAGGGTACCCCTCTTCAAAGCCCCGAAGCAACCGCCGATGGTAAAAAGCAACCTCAAGTTGATCCGTTGAAAAAATTGCAAGACGAATTGGCAGAAGCCAAAGACAAATACGTGCGTCTCTATGCCGAGTTTGATAACTTCCGCAGACGCAATGCCAAAGAAAGGCTTGAATTAATTTCTTCCGCTAACGAACAGCTATTGAAGTCATTGCTTCAAGTAGTCGATGACTTTGAACGTGCCGAAAAAGTGTTCAAGGAAAAAAATGATAAAGAGTCCGAAGGCCTTCTCCTTATCCACAATAAATTCAAAAAAGTATTGGACCAGTACAATGTGAAGGCGATGGAGATTGAAAGAGGTTCTGAATTCAACACTGATTCTCATGAAGCCATCACGCAAATCCCAGCACCCGAAGAAAAATTGAAAGGAAAAGTAATTGATGTAGTAGAGAAAGGGTATTTGCTGAACGATAAGGTGATCCGTTTCGCAAAAGTAGTCGTTGGAAACTAGTCAATGATCGATTATTAATTAGCCAATAAAAATGTCAACGAAGCGCGATTACTACGAAATACTTGGTGTAAGCAAAACAGCTTCCGCAGAGGAAATCAAAAAGGCATATCGCAAAACCGCGATCCAATTTCACCCTGACAAAAATCCCGGCAATAAGGAAGCGGAAGAAAAATTCAAGGAAGCAGCAGAAGCCTATGAAGTTTTGAGCGATCAGCAGAAACGCGCGCAATATGATCGTTTTGGTCATGCCCGTCCAGGCGGCGGCGGTGGATTCCAAGGGCACGAAATGAACATGGAAGACATCTTCAGCCAATTTGGAGACATTTTCGGCGGAAGTGGTTTTGACAGTTTCTTCGGCGGAGGCGGTCGCTCCCGTGGCCGCAAAGGCTCAAACCTTCGCATCAAATTGAAGTTGACGCTCGAGGAAATTTCCAATGGCGTTGAAAAAAAAATAAAAGTAAGCCGGCTCGTACAAGCCGAAGGAGTTACCTATAAGAATTGTAATACGTGCAACGGACAAGGGCAAGTGCGCAAGGTGGTGAACACCATGTTGGGGCAAATGGTCTCTACTACGACCTGTCCTACTTGTGGAGGAGCGGGACAAATCATAGACAAGCGTCCTCCAGGAGTTGATAACTCAGGCCTCGTTTCTAAAGAAGATACCCTCAGCGTAAAAATCCCCGCCGGTGTTGCGGATGGCATGCAGTTGTCAATGTCTGGCAAGGGAAATGATGCACCTGGCGGTGGAGTGCCCGGTGACTTGCTCATACTCATCGAGGAAATTGAAGACACCCAGCTGAAGCGCGACGGCAATAACGTCGTGTATGACCTTTACATTAGCTTTATTGATGCCGCTTTAGGAACCTCTGTAGAAGTACCATCCATAGGCGGAAAGGTCCGCCTGAAAATTGAACCAGGCACCCAGAGCGGTAAAATCCTTCGCCTCCGAGGGAAGGGTGTAAAAGACATCAACGGCTACGGCCATGGCGACCAACTGATTTATGTCAATGTTTGGACTCCGAAAAAGTTGACGCCAGAGGAGAAAACGAAACTCGAATCGCTCCGTGCATCAGCAAACTTCGCCCCTCAACCGGACTCCGACGAGAAGGGGTTCTTTGAACGGATGAAGGAGTATTTCGGATAGACCAATCGGCTCCTTTGTGGTCGATTTATAGGGTGCCGGTTCCCTTAACCGCCCCCGTACATTTAATTCCTCACGGAAACCTTTCAGAATCAAACTCGTATAAGCCCTATTACGGGTATATTTTTTTACGAAAACTTAACCTTCCTTACATCGAAACAACTTTAATCGGAGCCTAAGCGTAAGATTGCCGTATGTGGAGAGCAGTAATATTGATCTTTGTGGGAAAGCTTGTGGGGTTGGATAGCCTTGCGCAGGTAAAGAAGCAGTTCACCGTTGAAAAGAACGAAGAATGCAAGAAGGTGGAGCTTTGTTTGAAAGCCAAAACGGGCAATTGCTTTATCCGCCCGACGCAGAACAACGAATTGCTAAATATCTATAGCAATCAAAATCTCGAAGAATATTCGCATTCGTTCAGCAACGAAGTCAAAGACCAGACGTGTATTGTGAAGCTCGCACTCGATCAAGAAAGTGAGCGCGGTGTTGGTCGTAAAATCAAATACCATGTTTTTGGGGGGGACGAAAAACCCAATGAAAAGTTCTGGAAGGTGTATTTGACGGAGAACCTTCCCTATTCCCTTGACCTCGATTACGGCTTGGGCAACGCCAACGTAGATTTGGCCGGCCTTTCCGTGAGCAAACTCAAAATCAACACCGGCAGCGCCGACGTAAATATCTCTTATAGCACCGGCGAGAAAAACAAAGTAGACATGGACACTTTCTTCATCAAAGTGGACATGGGGTCGCTCACCGCAAGACAATTGAACCTTACCCGTTCCAAGTACATGCTTGCCGACGTTGGCTTTGGAAACATGCTCCTCGACTTCAGTGACAAACCCAGTATGGGGCACAAAATCAAAGGGAGTGTTGGTGCAGGTAACTTGATCATCTATCTTCCATCCAACGAAGTGCCCGTAGTGGTAAAAATCTCCGACTCGTGGTTATGCAGCATTCATTTGTCCAACAGCTTGAAAAAAATTGGCGAGAATACATTTGCAAACGCTGCCTACAGTAAAAAGACCGCAAAAGACGCATTGGCATTCGATCTTGACGTATCGATGGGCAAAATCGTTTTCAAAGAACATTAATACCTCCGTTGAACTCCAATCACTCTTACTGGTTACGTTTTGTGAACCTTTAAAACGGGTGGTCAAAACTATTCATCAAACATAAAGGGACTTCGGAGCGAATTCCTATTTTTGCCACACACAAACCCAACCACGTGGAAGCTTTAATTGCCAAGGACGTGACCAAGCGGTATGCTCAGCACACAGCGCTTGACAAGGTCACCATTACTATCCCTGAAAAAACCATTTTTGGCTTGCTGGGGCCAAACGGCGCCGGCAAAACAACACTTATCCGAATTATCAACCAGATCATCAATCATGATGAAGGTGAGATTATCATCTTTGGCGAAAAGCTTAAGCCTGGTCACGTAGAACAAATTGGATACCTCCCCGAAGAACGAGGGCTTTACAAGAAAATGAAAGTGGGCGACCAGTTGCTTTACCTCGCTCAGCTCAAAGGGCTCAGCCGAAAAGACGCTTTGGCCAAGATCAAAATCTGGCTTGAAAAGTTCGACATCAAAGATTGGTGGAATAAAAAAGTAGAAGATCTTAGCAAAGGCATGGCGCAGAAGGTACAATTCATCAGCACCGTTCTGCACGAGCCCAAGTTGATTATCCTCGACGAACCTTTCTCTGGCTTTGATCCCGTAAACGCGCAACTCATTACCGAGAAAATTCTGGAATTGAAAGAACAAGGCAGCACGATTATTTTTTCAACTCACCGAATGGAAACCGTGGAGTCGCTTTGCGATCATATTGCCTTGATCAACAAATCGAAAAAAATTCTGGAAGGCCCGAAGAAACAAGTGAAAGAACAATACCGCTCTAACACATTCATCGTAGAGCACCGTGGCAATCATTTTAATCTGGCAGCTGAAAAATATGAGTTGAAGGGGCAAGTGGTCATCGAAGACAATTTATTTTCATCGACGATTCAAGCGAAAGGCAGCATTAAAGGTAATCAACTGATACGCGATTTGATTGATATCACGGACGTGTACAGTTTTCAAGAAAAACTGCCGACTATGGCCGACATCTTTATTAGCTTAGTTAAAGGCGACGGAGACGAAGCACTGAAAAAGCATTTGCAAGAAGTGTAAAAATACACCGGTTCTTAGTACCTAATTTCACTGACATCATTTATCATTCACATCTATGAACAAAGTTTGGTTGATCATCCAGCGCGAGTTTTTAATACGAGTGAGAAAAAAATCGTTTCTGATTGCTACGATTCTTGTACCACTGTTAGTGCCCGGCATCTTAGGCGGACTAATCTATGTCGCGGTAAAAGAAGCCGAATCAGCGAAGCCAGATACAGTGATGATTCTTGACGAGAGTGGCCAATTCAATTTGGACAGCACAAAAAACACAAAGCGTTTTCATTTCGTGCCGATGCTTGTTGCTTTAGAGCACGCTAAGAAAGCGTACAATGAAACAAAAGATTTCGCGCTGCTATATGTCCCCAAGTTTGATATCAACAAACCAGAGGGCCTGGTCATTTACACTCAAGAAAATCCCAGCATCGAAAAAATCGGTGACCTCGAAACGATCTTACAAGACCGCGTGCGTGATTTAAAACTTCAGGAATACAAAATCGATAAAGAGGTTCTCAAAAATCTGAAGACCAAAATCAATCTCAAGCAAATCAATCTAAGCAAGTCAGGAGAAGAAAAGTCAAGCAACTCGGGTATCCTTTACGGAATGGGCTTTATACTTGGCATCATGATCTACATTTTCGTGCTGGTCTACGGCATTCAGATCATGCAAGGGGTGATTGACGAAAAAACTTCGAAAGTGGTGGAGGTCATCGTCTCTTCTGTAAAACCGTTCCAACTGATGCTGGGCAAAATTGTCGGAATTGCAGCCGTCGGGGTGCTTCAGTTTTTGATTTGGATTGTTCTGATTACGTTTTTGTCGTCTAGCGTGCTGGGTTACTTCGGCCTGAAGATGCCACAAAAACAAGCAATGGAAGAAGTCACCAAAAAGATTCAGGACGAAGATGTAAAACAAGCCATGCAGCAACAGCAATCCAATGTTCAGGTGAACGAACTCCTTGCAAACATTGGAGAGATCCCATTTGGGAAAATTGCGTTTGTGTTCGTGTTCTACTTCTTGGGAGGATATTTGCTTTACGGAGCACTCTTTGCAGCTGTTGGCTCGGCGGTGGAATCAATTCAAGAGTCGCAGCAATTTCAATTTCCCATCACACTCCCATTGCTCATAGGGTATTTCGGGTTGTTCATGTTTGTGCTTCGCGATCCGCACGGCCCGGTTAGTTTCTGGCTGTCGGTGATTCCGTTTACCTCGCCTGTGGCAATGGTCGGTCGTATTGCGTTTGATGTCCCTGCTTGGCAGTTGGCCCTTTCAATGGTGATGCTCATCGCCGGTTTCATTTTCACCACCTGGGTCGCCGGACGCATCTACCGCGTTGGCATTTTGATGACCGGTACCAAAGTGAACTGGAAAGTGATGGCCAAGTGGTTCATGATTAGCGAGTAATTAAATGACGAGGTTAGAATCGCGAATTACAAGCGGTCAAATCCATTGCACTCGTAATTCGTAGTTTGAAATTCGTAATTTACCTGAATGAAGGCCCCCCTTCCTTCGATGGAATTCTATCAGGATAATACCAATCTCAAATGGATTATCCTTGCCGTATCCGTTATTATCAGTGCCGGATCGATTTACTTCACCGATGTATTGGTGGGAAGACTCAAAGACCGTGAACGCGATCAGGTGAAACTATTTGCTCGCGCATTGGAATACTCCATCAACCAGGCCGACAACGATATTCTTTTCATTACCGAAGAGATCATTCAAAAAAACAATTCTATCCCAACCATCACTACCGATAGTGACAGTAAAATTTTGGTGTATCGCAAGGGGAGCTCGACGATATGAAGAAAACGTATCCTCCTATCGAAGTTTTGCTGCGGGATCCTACCACCCAGCAGGTATACGGAAAACAATATATTTATTACAAGAATTCTTTTTTACTCACGCAACTCACCGCTTATCCGTACATCCAGCTTTTTGTGTTGGCAATATTCGGGTTCATTTCTTACCTCGCCTTCAACTACTCTCGAACAGCGGAACAAAACCGCGTTTGGGTGGGCCTAGCAAAAGAGACTGCCCATCAGCTCGGCACGCCTTTGTCATCGTTGATGGCATGGGTCGAAGTACTTCGCGATGATCCCGAATTGAAAGGCAAAGGAATTGTAGATGAACTCGACAAGGACATTCGCAAACTGCAAGTGGTTACTGAGCGTTTTTCAAGTATTGGCTCAAGCCCAACACTTAAAAGCGAAAACATCTATCAGTTAGTGAATCGTGTGGTGAGCTACTTGCAGCCGAGGGTTTCCTCCAAAATCAACATCGAGGTGTACGCTTTGTCTGAATCCATACATGCCATGGTGCATCCTCCCCTATTTGAATGGGTGCTGGAGAATCTTTGTAAAAATGCAGTGGATGCCATCGGCAGCTCGGGAACCATCGCCATCAAGATCCTCAGAGGTAATGACAACAAAGTGTTGATCGATATTTCAGACACTGGAAAAGGAATGACAAAGCCCATGATAGCGAACGTTTTTAAGCCGGGCTACACAACAAAAAAAAGAGGTTGGGGTTTGGGCCTCACACTCGCCAAACGAATCATCGAACTTTACCACCAAGGGAGAATCTTCGTGAAAAATTCTGAAGAGAACGTAGGCACCACTTTCCGAATAGAAGTGATGAGCGCTCAAGCTTAATTAGCGCGAATCGCGATCACTGGGTCAAGTCTTGCCGCCATGGCCGCCGGCACTATCCCTGCCACCAATCCAATGGTTGACGATACACCCAGTCCCAGGATAATATTCTTGATCGACATGGTCACTTGCATGCTTCCAAAGGGAGCGAAAGTGAGAAGCCAAACCAAAAACAAACCTGCAAACCCGCCGATCAAGCTCAGGAAAATGGATTCAAATAAGAATTGGAACAGCACAAAATAATTCTTCGCCCCCAATGATTTCTGCAGCCCAATGATACTCGTGCGCTCTTTCACTGACACAAACATGATGTTGGCAATACCGAACCCTCCCACCAGCATAGAAAACCCTCCAATAATCCAGCCTGCAATTCCGAGCACATCAAAGACGCCGTCAAGGGATTTGGCTATTGCTTCCGGCCGATTCATCGTGAAATTATCTTTCTGTGCCGGCTTCAAGCCTCTTTTCACCCTCAACAGACCGCGCGCTTCGTTTTCCAATTCTACTAGACCGATATCGCCCGGATATCCTTTCATCCCAATCACTGAACCAATTTCGTTCCAACGCCCCGTTCCCGTCTGATACATCTTCCTAAACGCATCGTAAGGAATGAAGCATGAAAAATCCTTGCTCGTAAAACCCATGAAGCTCTCCCCTTCACGTTTTACCGTGCCCACGATCTTGAATTTCAGGTTCTTTATTTTCACATACTCACCCACGGGGTTTTCCAACTTCGGATATAGTGCCTTCGCCACTTCATATCCTATCACTACCACGTTTCTCCCCCCCTCAATCTCGCCGCTCGTCAAGTAGCGTCCGTGTTCAATGTTGAACTCGAATAGTTTTTCAAAGTCGAGTGAAACACCGTCTACTTCAATCTTGTTGATACCGTTGCTTCCCGCCTTGATCGTAGCATTGCCCCCCTCGTCCGCATAGATACTTATCACTTGCCCCGTCTGAAGATTGTTTTTCAAAAAGCGATACTCAGCAAACGAGGATTGAGGGCGCTTAATGTATTCTTTCCACCAATCTCGACCCCGATCGCCGGCGCCCCATGGCCACTTGTGGATGTAGATCACATCCGATCCCAAAAAATTTAAGCTATCAAGGATGTTCTTTTTAAGGGAGTCGACTAACGTAAGTACCGCAATGATTGAAAAAATCCCGATCGTCACGCCCAATAGCGACAAGATGGTGCGTAGCAAATTGGAACGAAGCGCCTTCCACGCGAAGGACAAACTTTCAGCAATTAATTTCAGTGCGAGCATTAAACAATTGGTTATTAATTAGCACGGATGGCGATCACGGGATCAAGTCTCGCAGCCACGGCTGCCGGTACTATCCCTGCAATCAACCCAATGGTTGACGAAACACCTAAACCAAGAACAATATTAGGAACGGAAAGGACCACTTCCAAGCTTCCGAACGGAGCGTAGGTGAGAAGCCACACCAGCGCCAAGCCCGACAGCCCACCGATCATGCTCAACAGCACCGACTCGAATAAGAACTGGAAAAGAATGAAATAGTTTTTTGCGCCCAACGATTTTTGAAGGCCAATGATACTTGTGCGCTCTTTGACCGAGACAAACATGATGTTCGCAATTCCAAATCCGCCCACCAGCATAGAGAATCCTCCGATGATCCAACCTGCCGTACTCAGTACATCAAAAACGCTGGAGATGGCATTTGCAAGAGCTTCAGGTCTGTTCAAAGTAAAATTGTCTTTTTGGGCCGGCTTAAGTCCACGCTTCACGCGCATGTAGCCCCTCACTTCGTTTTCGAGTTGAACCAGACCAAAATCGCTGTCAAACCCTTTTAAGCCGATGTGCGACCCCAGCTCGTCCCATCTCCCCGTACCTGTCTGGTAAAGTTTGCGGAACGAATCATACGGAATCATGCATTCAAAATCGGCACTTGTTACTCCTAAAAAACTCTCTCCCTGCCTCTTCATCACGCCCACGATCTTGTAGCGCAGGTTTTTGATCTTCACAAATTCACCGATTGGATTATCAATTCTCGGAAACAAAGCTTTGGCTACCTCAAACCCGATCACCACCACATTTCTCCCACCCTCAATTTCATCTGATGTGAGATAGCGACCTCTTTCCACGTTCACCTCTCGGATGTTCTCAAAATCAGGCGCCACTCCGCGCAATCCAATCTGGTTGATGCTGTTGCTGCCTGCCTTCACCGTCACACTATTCGTGACGCCATAAATGCAGACATGGCTTCCTGATTTCAAATTGGCCTTCAAAAACTTGTATTCATTGTAGGAGACGTTCGGTCTTTTGATAAAGTCTTTCCACCAGTCGCGACTGCTGCCTCCGGTGAAAGGCCACTTATCCAGGTAAATAACGTTAGAGCCAAGGAAGTTAAAGCTGTCGCGGATATTGCGCTCGAGCGAATCCACCAGCGTGAGCACGGCAATGATCGAAAAAATGCCGATCGTGACGCCCAAAAGCGATAAAACAGTGCGCAAAAGGTTCGACCTGAGTGCCTTCCAGGCAAAACCAAGGCTTTCAGCAATCAATTTCAGGGCGAGCATGGGCTTTTAAACGCTAACGGCGGTCATTTTGGTTGCTTATTCAAACTATTTTACCTCACCAGAGGATCAAATCTTAAAAACGCCATTATTTTTGGCGTTCATCGTCATTTAACTACTTTTGCGACCTTAAAAATTTAAACGCTCCTACTTTTTGGGGCAAAGCCCGTAAGCTTATGAAGTTATCCGAATTCAAGTTCGATTTGCCGAACAGCCTCATCGCCACGCACCCAGCCGAAAACAGAGACGATGCCCGAATGATGGTGTTACACCGCAACACGGGAAAAATTGAACATAAAGTGTTCAAGGACATCGTCAATTATTTTGATGAGGGCGATGTGATGGTGGCCAACGACACCATGGTTTTTCCTGCTCGTTTGTATGGGCGCAAGGAAAAGACAGGTGCCAAAATCGAAGTTTTCTTGCTTCGTGAGCTGAATGCCGAAATGCATTTGTGGGATGTGCTCGTCGATCCTGCACGCAAAATCCGCGTGGGCAACAAACTCTACTTCGGCGATGGTACCTTGGTGGCAGAAGTAATCGACAACACTACCTCTCGCGGACGTACCATCCGTTTTTTATTCGATGGCGATTCCGTTGCTTTTGATAAGGTCGTGGAATCATTGGGAGAAACCCCTCTTCCTAAGTATATCAAAAGAAAAGTAGAGCCTGCAGATAAGGAACGCTTTCAAACCATTTTCGCAAAAAATAAAGGGGCCGTTTCCGCGCCCACAGCCGGTATGCACTTTACTAAGCAATTGGTAAAACGCCTGCAGCTAAAAGGCGTAGATATGAGCTATATCACCCTCCATATCGGCCTCGGCACTTTCCGCGCCGTTGACGTTGAAGACCTCACCAAACACAAGATGGATTCGGAGAACTTCATCGTTGGATCGGAAGTGGTGAAAAAAGTGAATACCGCTTTGGATAACAAAAACAAAGTTTGCGCTGTCGGCACTACCGCGATGCGTTCGCTCGAGTCGGCCGTGTCTGCCAACAACCGTTTGAAAGAACGCGATGGATGGACAGACCGTTTTATCTTCCCTCCCTACGACTTCAAAATTTGCAGTGCCATGGTTACCAATTTTCAACAGCCGGAGTCAACACTGCTCATGATGGCGGCTGCGTTTGGTGGTTACGATCAGGTGATGAAAGCATATGAGATTGCCAAAAAGGAAAAATATAAGTTCCTTACATACGGCGACGCTTTGCTGATCGTTTAATTGATTTTTTAAGTAGATAGTTAGGGCAAGCAATCATGGCTTTGCTCGTTTAGTATAGAGGTGAGTCGGTCAATTGATGTTGCCATGAACCTTCCAATTCAATCGTACACAAGATATTCTTTACTTGCTTTTGCCTGCTCGATTGGGCTTTCATTGCACGCGCAATCTTATTCTTTCCGCGATCAAGGTAAAGGCAATGCAGAAATTGTCCCCAATAGTGATGGGCTATATTGTCTGTTTAAAACCAGCGACAAAAAACAACTCAATTCTGAGTTCAGGAAAGTTTTTTTAGGCGCCGACCTTCAACCATTCGATTCGGCCAACTATTCGATTGAAGGTAATGCCTCACTGCTTGGATCGTGTTCCAACGAAAAATTCATTACTCATGCGTTCTATTCTAAGACAACTTCGGGCGAGAAAATCGTTTTCGTGATCACCGATCATTTTGGAAAAGAACAATACACTTTTTACAAAACCCCGACAGATATCTCCAGGTACTTTGAAAGACGAGTGAAAAAACTGAAGAACCTCCGATTGTCTTTCGTACCCAACAACGGTAACCCCGAAATGCTGTTGATCAAACTGTCCTTACCTACGTCTTCCACACAGAACAACGCTAAACTGTTTGCTATTGGAACGGAAGATGGGAGAGAATTGTGGACATCGAATGCTCCATCGATGAATCGAATCCAGACGACCGAAAAATTGTTGATCGGTTTATCTACCCTATATTCTTCTAGTGGATTCACTACGAGTTATTCGTATGCTATCCATTTTGTTGACAAGAGCACAGGACAATTAATTAAATCGGTGGAACTGGGCAACCGGGGGAAAGGCTACAGGGCAGTCTCCGTTTTTGCATCGAACGGTGCCGAACTCATGTTGGCAGGAAGTGCCTTTGAGTCAAACAACGCGAAAGACGGGAAGTTCTTTATGACGATGTTCAATCTCTCGGGCGAAAAAATATTTGACAATGTGGATTCAGCCGCACGATTGTCAACAAGGCGCATGCACCTCATGGGCAACGTATTCGACCAAAACGGCGACGTGGTTTTAATTAGCGAAAGCTGGAAGCTCGATGCTACTCGTGCCATCGCGTCAACGGCCGGTAGCATCCTAATAGGAGCCATGCTCGGAGGGTATGGGTATAGTGCGGTTAATACAAATCTTGATCATAAAATCGACCACCTTAACTTCGCCACACTTTCTCCAATGGATGGATCGCTCAAGAAATTCAAAAGCTTTCCAGTAGGACCGTGGCTTAGTTATGGAAGGCTGATAACCGAAGGCAGTCACGTGTTATTGATAGTGACCAACCAAGTGCTTAGTTATGATGCCAATGATCCAAACGCAGCTCCCGCAATCTTGACAACGCTGAAGTTTGGAGAAAGCGTCATGACGACGCCCTCCGGTCCTCTGGTGATAAAAATGTCGAAAGGTGTCTATACCTTGAATCGGATTCATTGATATGACTCAGAAAGAGTATGCCCTCATTGTCGCCGGCGGTAAAGGCACCCGCATGAAAAAAAATCTGGCGAAGCAATTCATTCGGCTAAATGGAAAACCCATTTTGCTTTATACCCTGGAGGCATTTTTTAAATATTCGGATAAACTGACAGTTGTTTTGGTGCTTCCCGAGGACGACTTCAGCACATGGAGTTCGATCTGTGAAGAATTTGCCTTTACTGAGCCAGTCATTTTGCAAAAAGGCGGCGATACGCGGTTTCAATCCGTTAAGAATGGACTTGACAAAATAAGCGGCGATGGATTGGTTGCGATTCATGATGGTGTAAGGCCGCTTGTCAATAGCGACTTGATC
>Ga0310811_10008555_pt1 | contig 13167 bp, 13 predicted proteins | sample YCmetagenome_FD_207642 | JGI IMG/M metagenome (GOLD analysis project Ga0310811, IMG submission 207642) | Soil microbial communities from experimental microcosm in Duke University, North Carolina, United States - YC | ecosystem: Engineered > Artificial ecosystem > Soil microcosm > Unclassified ...
ATGGCCTCGCTGTGGCCGTGGGCGTGTTCGAAAAACTGAATGAGCGCGAGCTAGCGGAAAGCGTTGATCGCTGAGTCTGCGTGAGCGGCAAACCCGCTCATGCATTCGTCACGCAGTCCCTTCGTCAGTCCCGTTAAGCCGCTGCCTGCAGGGTCGACTGATCGAGCCGGTACCCCAGCGTATAAATCGACGACAGGCGCAAACCATTCTGCGGCCCCAGCTTCAGCTTCTGCCTGATCCGGTAGATGTGGGTATCGAGCGAGCGCGACTCGACGCCCAGCTCCCTGCCCCATGCCGAGATCGCCAGCGCATCGCGCGACAGCACCTTGCCGACGTTGTTGAACAGGCACGCCACCAGCTGGAATTCCTTGGTGGTCAGATCGATCCGCGCACCGCGCAGCGACACGCTGCGTTCGCGCGGATCGAGCACATACTCGCCGATGTAGACCGGATCGTCACGGCCGGTAATGCGCGTCGTGCGGCGCAGCAGCGCGTTGACCCGCGCGGCCAGTTCCTCCGCGCGGAACGGCTTGGCCATATAGTCGTCGGCGCCGGCTTCGAGCGCGTGCACCACGTCGACCTCGTGAATCCGGCTCGTCAGGAACAGCACGCCGTAGTGGGCATCCGGATGCGCGCGAATCCAGTTCAATACCTCGATGCCGCTCATGCCCGGCAAGTGCCAGTCGAGCACGACGGCATCCACCGATTCGGACCTCAACCAGCGCACTGCCAGCTGGCCGTCCCCGATCACTTTTATCGTGTGGCCCAAAGGCGTCAACGCATTCAATACCGCTGACGCCTGAACCGAATCGTCTTCCACAATCAGTATGCGCATCTACGACCCCGAGCAACGGACGACTTCTTATGATCCACCCGCAGACGTTTGAACCTTCTGGTTGGTCTCGCAAACGTTTGCGTATTGGGCTGTGCTAGACACCGACGAGAATCATAAGGATAGACGCTAGAAGTTTTTGTGAACTTTTGTGACTTCCAGTTGCGTACCGGCCACGGTCGATGCATTGCGGATCGATGCCCGAAAATCAGGCGGGAAAACTGCACCCGCCGCGGCCGCGCAACCCCTACAGCGACGTTCGATCAGCTTTCCGAAGCCTGCGCGACCGGCCGATCCTTCATGCGCTGCGCCAGCGAAGTCGGCGCGACCACCGCATCGCCGTCGACGACGACGCGTCCATCCACGTCGCATACGGTCTCGAGCACGACGCGCCGCTTGCCCGGTATAAGTTCCTTGATGGTAACGGTCGCGCACACTGTTTCCCCGAGCTTGACCGGCCTGACGAAGCGCAGGTTCTGCGACACGTAGATCGAACCGGGGCCGGGCAAGCGGCCCGCAATCGCGGCGGAAATCACCGCCGCCGATAGCATGCCGTGCGCAATGCGTCCGCCGAACGGCGTCTGCTTTGCATACTCTTCGTCCAGGTGAACAGGATTGCGATCGCCGCACGCGCCCGCAAACATGAAGATATCGCGCTCGGTCAGTGACTTCACGAAACGCGCGTTCATGCCGACCACCAGGTCTTCGAGGTCGTAACCGCCTAAAGCATTCATTGCTGACTTTCCTCTCGTTTTCGTTTGTTACACGATGTCCGGCTCGTGCCGGGCTACATCCGGCATGCCGCCGCCGCTCGATCGTTCGAGCACGCCGCCGCCCAGCATCTGAGCTGCTCAGCGTTTTTCGCCAGATCGAGATCCACCTGATGCTTGACCTCGCTCGAGTACGACCCGCTGCTGATGATTTCCTTGCGGTTCTGCTCGATGAAGTCGGCGGCCTGCTGATAGCCGCCGTAACGTTGTGCCTGGTCGTGCAGCGGAATGGCGACGCGCTCGACGATGTGCTGGCCGTCGTCGCCGATCTGTCCTTTGGTGCCGAACAGATCGCACGCCATTGCTGCGGGCGCGATCAGAGCCAGCAGCAATGCGGCGTAGGTACGTTTCATGGCAAGGTCTCCTTGCAGGTAAAAGAACGGGTAGCCCGGATGCGTCACGTGCCGCAACGGAACGTGATCTCGCGCGGGTCCGCAGCGTTGGCGTCGCTCGCGGCCGAATCGTTCTTCGCCAACTCGGTCCGGTTCAACACGTGCACCTGCTGGTCTTTGCAAATCCGCTCGGCGGCTCGCTGGCACGCGTTGTGGTTTTCGAACAGCCCGTGACATTCCGCGCGATAAGTCTTCACGCCATCGCCCGCATCGACTGAATACGCGCGGTAGGCCGGGCCCGTTCCATTCGTACAGCCCGCCATCGCTATCGCGATTAAAAACCAAGCCACGCTTCTGCAATCTTTCATGTGATTCCCCAGTGAATTTTTCCGAAAGCCTCGCGGCCGCTCGCCCGACGCGCGCCTCGTTACCATTGCATCGCCGCGCCGACGCCCGCCACCGTGCCGCCCGAACTGGTGCCCACGCCAGCCTTCAGCTTGATGTTCTCGGTAAGCCGCGCAGTTCCGCCGATCGCAACCGCCTGATAGCCGCGGTAGCCGGCCGTGCCGATACCCAGCGACAAGGTCTTGCCCTGATCGACTTCCGGAATCATCGTCAACGCGGTAGCGGCAGCGATGCCCGAATACGCGTTGCGCGCCGTATCGTTGATGCCCTGCTGCAGCTGGTTGAACCGCTGGTCCGTATAGCCGTTGGCCTGCGACAGCGCGTTGTTCAGCTGCTGCACGTTGACCGCGTCGTTGGGATCGGTGCCGGCCTGCACGTTGATGATCTGCCGCGTGTTGGTGGTCGAACCCACCGCCACCGTGTCGGGACGGCCACCGTCGTTACTGCCGGCACCGACCGCCGTCGAGTTGTTGCCGGTCGACGTAGCGCCGGTGCCGATCGCCGTCGAGCCATTGCCGGCTGCCTGCGAGTTGTTGCCGACGGCCGTGCTGCCCGAGCCTGATGCGGTCGAACCGGTACCGCCCGCGGACGAATTCGAACCTGCCGGGTTGCCTGGATTGGTGCCGCCGCTGCCGCTCGGATTGGTGTTGAAACCACCGCCGCCGCCGTTGCTGACGTTCTGGTTGTTGATCAGCGTCGTCAACTGGTTCTGCACCGATTCCAGTTGCGACACGTTGACGGCGTCGCTGCCGAGACGCCCCGCCGCGAGCCCCGTAATCTGCCGGTTGCCGACGTTCACTTCACCCGCCGACGACTGTGGGCTGCTCAGGCCGTACGCGATGTAGTTGGTCAACGCGCCGACGGTAGTCTGCGAGCCTGCGCCGATCGCAACGCTGTTGGCAAACGTCGCGCTCGAACCGGAACCGAGCGCGAGTGCATCGACCGCGCTGCTGGTCGCGCCCGAGCCGATCGCCACGCCGCCCGTCAGGCTGGCATTGGCATTGGCACCCTGCGCAATCGACTGCGCGCCGCTGGCATTGGCGCCGCTGCCCAATGCGATCGCGTCAGCCGCGGCCGAATTCGCGGTCTCGCCGATCGCGACGCCGCCCGGTGCGGTCTGCTGCACGACCGCGCCGTTACCGATACCCACACCGTTATCGCCGTTGACCACCGTCGTCGGTCCGACCGCGATCGATTCCGCGCCGACGGCCAGCGAATCGGCCGCGGTGGAGTTCGCGTGGAAGTACAGCGTCGGTGTGACCGCGAACGATTGCAGTGCGCCGGTCAACTGCCGGATCGTGGCCGCGTCGTGCGGTTGGGTGCCGTCCGCCACGTTGGTTAATTGCCGGAACGTGTTGGCGCTCGCGCTGCCGAACGAAACCGCGCCGAGCAGCGTCGCATCGGAGGTGTTGAACGGCACCGCCTGGCTGCCCGCCGGGATCGAACCGACGCCGGGCGCGATCGCGCGGTCGGACACCGAGCCCGAGCCGATCGCTACGCCGCCTGCCACCGACACGTTCGACTGTGCGCCCAGTGCGAGCGAGCTGTCACCCTGCGCCTGCGCGCCATTGCCGGCGGCCAGACTCGACGCACCGCTGGAGACGGCCAGCGGCCCGATCGCCACGCTGTCGGTACCGGTGGCCTGGCTATCCGCCGCGGTGGAATTCGCGTGAAAATACTTGATGCCGCCGCCATCCTGCAGATTTGTGATTGCGGTGCTGTTCGCGGTGACCTGCTGGTTGGTCGCAAACAGCTGCGAGCCGTTGACGGCATCGGTACTCGTCTGGCTCAGCTGACCCGCGGCGACGTTCTGGATCTGACGCTCCGCACCCGGTGCGCCGACGCTCACGACGCCGGCCGGCGCCACGCCGCTGAACGTATAGTTGACGCCGCCGATGGTTGCGCCCGCAACAGGCACCGCAGCGGCCGTTGCCGAGTTGGCGCCAAGCGCGACGCTGTTGGCAACGCTGGTGATTGCGCCCGAGCCGAGCGCAAGGCCGCTGGTTGCGCCGGCCTGCACGACGGCTGCGTCGCCGATCGCCACCGAGCCCGCTGTACTGGCTTGCGACGTATTGCCCAGCGCAACCGAACCCTGACCGACTGCGACGTTGCTGTTACCGATCGCCACCGCGCCATTGGCCGCATTGGCCGCGGTCGCGGTTGCCGTGCCGTCTGCATTGGCGATATTGTTCGCACCGCCGGTGAAAGCGCCTGTGCCGCTCGCGAAGCTCGGATCGCCGATCGCCACCGCGCCGTTGCCGAACGCGGTATTGCCTGCGCCGACCGCGACCGCGGCGCCACCCGATGCGGACGCCCCGCTGCCGACCGCAACGGCGTTGTCGGAGGTCGCGGCGGCTGAGCTACCGACGGCTACCGATGCGAGCCCGGTTGCTTGCGAATTGATACCCGCAGCAGTGGATGCCTGGCCGGACGCGATCGCCCCACCGCCCAGCGCAGAGGCTCCCGCGGCGGACGACGACGAATTGAGGCCAAGCGCGACCGCACTCGAACCCGACGCAGTGGCGCCGGGTCCGATGGCCACCGCCGATTGCGCGGAGGTCGCGGCATTGACGCCGAGCGCGAGCCCGAACTGAGCGGCCGCACTCGCGTTTGCATTGGTACCGATCGCGATGGCGCCTTGTGCGGCGGATACGGTGCCTTGACCTAGCGTGATCGCTTCCTGTGCGCTGGCCGTGCTGCCAAAGCCGATCGCAATCGCCTGAGCGGCCGAAGCCGAGGTGCCTGATCCAGGCGTGCCGGCGACGCCGCCGCCAGCGCCGATCGCAATCGAACTCGCGCCGGTCGAGCCGGTGTTAGTGCCGATCGCTACCGCCGACACGCCGCCCGACAACGCGCCGCTGCCAAGCGCAACGCCACCGTCCGCACCTGTATTGACCGTTGCCTGATTGCCTAACGAGACCGACCCGATGCCGGCCGCCGAAGAGTTGACGCCTATTGAGGTCGCGTCCAGCGCCCCCGCGCTCGAATGGCCGCCCAGCGCGACCGCTCCCGTCGTGACAGCGTTCGAGCGCCAGCCGAGGGCGACTGCATCGTCGCCGATTGCGTTCGCGTTATTGCCGATCCCCACGGCTTCGCCGTTGAGCGCAGTCGAGCCTATGCCGATAGCGATCGGCGAAGCGCCCGGCGCCGTCGCCTGCGCGCCGCCGCCGATCGCGATTGAACCATTGCCAGCGGTCCCGCCGTTCGCCTGCGCAGGGGTGCCGGTCGTCGGCGAAATCGCGACGGCGCTGGTGCCCGATGCGGTGCCGTTGCCTGCCGTGTATTGCGCATGAGCGCTCAACGGCAGTAATGCGACGCAAAACGTCCCGACCGCATAGCGTATTAAATGCTGTTTCAACAGGCGATCCCAATCGACATTGGAAACCGACGATGATCTGCTCGCACCCGCGATATATTTCTTTTGCATTTTCAATCCATAATTGGTTGTCTTTGCAGTCGGATAAAAAACCCTTAACTCGCTTGTCTAAAAGATGATGCAAAAATCCACCACCCGATCTTTAATGGACCGAGAACAAAAGAGAAACAGGCATCCGCTCGCGGAAATCTCGCTACGCGTGCGGCAGGCGGTTAGGAGTTCAGATTCAGTGAAACTGCGAAGCATTCTAGATTTCTAACGTTGGCTTCGGCATAGGGTTCACAAAAGTTCAGATTCGCCAGTTTTCATTTTCATAACGAACATGGCGAATAGCGGACTTTAATGATCAACAGGAAGAAATCAGGTGTTTTTGTCATGATTCGTGGGCAAATACGTCGGAATTGCCATTCGATCAGTACAAAAATCTGAACTGGGACAGTTTGTCACCCTAAGCTGTTTCAACTCAGATCGAGCCGATAGCCGAGCGAATAGACGGTAGACAGGCGCAGCCCGTTCTCGGGCCCGAGTTCCAGCTTGCGCCGTATGCGGTAGATGTGGGTATCGAGCGAACGCGACTTCGCGCTCAACGTATTGCCCCACGCGGTGATGGCGAGCAATTCCCGCGACAGCGGCTTGCCCAGATTGCTGAACAGCGACGCAACGATCTGAAACTCGATGTTGGTCAGATCGATCTTGCTGCCGCGCAGCGTCACCGTCCCTTCGCGCGAGTCGACGGTGTAGTAGCCGGCCTTGATTGGCCTTTCGTTGCGCGCGACCACCGGCGCGACACGCCGCACGATCGCATTGACGCGCGCCGCCAGTTCTTCCGCGCGAAACGGCTTGACCACATAGTCGTACGCGCCCGCTTCGAGCGCGCGCACGACGTCGATTTCGTCGGCACGATTGGTCACGAACAGTACGCCGCATGGCGTATCGCCGCGCGCGCGAATGTAATGCAGCAGCTCGATGCCGCTTATCTCGCGCACCTGCCAGTCGAGCACGATCGCGTCGACGTGCGTGGTGCGAAAGCAGCGCACCGCGCTGTCTCCATCGTCGACCACCGTGACCGTGTGACTGATCGAACTTAACGCAGCCGATATGGCCTCTGCCTGTAGAGGATCATTCTCGACCACAAGAATGTGCATGGCTGTCCCCAGGCAGCGGCGCTTCGTGCGGCGGCTGCGTTGGCTTTCTGACGTGGGTTGAATGCGCCGCAGTAACGGCGCAGGATCGGATTATCCGTGGGCGCGCGCCGCGCGTGTCTGAACTTTTGTGAACCCTCGGCGCTGCGCCGTCGCTCAGCAACTGAGCAGGCCCGATCCACAGGTACCGCGTCGCACACGCTCAGCGCGCGGCCGATCGCTTCGCGTAGGTCATCCGAAAGAAACGCCGCGCCCGCTCGCGCAGCGACGCGAACCGCAGCACCAGCAGCAACAACGCCCCCAACGCAGGGCACCAGCGAAAATCGGTCGGCACCAGCATGCGCCGGCCGAGTCGAGGATCGGCGAGCGCCGCGTACAGCGACGCCGCCCCGTCGAGCCGCTGGTAGCCGAAGCCGGTATGCGCGGCCACCGCGCGCAGATACGGCTCGCGCAATTCGGAAAGCTCCTCGTGTCCGCCGACGTTGGCGCCGGCTGTCGTCGGCACGCGCTGCACCACCTCGTCCGCGCGCCAGTAGCCGATGCGCGTGCCGGCGGCATCGGTATGCGGAATCGGCGCCGGCTGATCGCCGCCTACACCGACCAGCCATCCGGCAACCTGGCCTTGCGTAATGCCGCGCACCGTGGTGTCGGACGGCGCGACCGGCGGCGCTTCCTGGCCATCGGTGATAAACACCACGGCGGCCTGCGCGCCCGGCTGCGACGCCGCCTGCACCGCCGAGTAAATGCCGCCCTGCGCGATCACGCTGCTGTCGGCCCAGCGCATCTGTCCGCCGATGGCGTCCAGCGTCGACAGCAGCACGTCATAGTGCGCGCAGACCTCGACCGGCACGAACAGCAGCAGCGAGCGCGTGCCGGTAAACACACTCCAGCCGACCCGCGAGCCGCACGGCAGGCGCTGCAATACCTGCTGCACGACCGCTTTCGCATACGCGAGGCGGCTGACCGGCCGTCCGTTCAGCGCGACGTCTTCGGTATCCATGCTTTGCGTGATATCGAAGGTCACGATATAGCTCGACACGTCGCGCGCGCGTTCGATCGGCGGCATCCAAACGGCTGCGGCGAGCAACAACGCAGCCGCGCCGAGCAACGCATGGCTGCGCCAATGCATGATTGCGTCGCGGGCGCGCAGGCTCACGGCAACTCCTGTCCGACCGCGCCGCGCACCTGTACCGAGCGCCGCTGTTCGATGTCCTGGTCGGCCTCGGGCTCGTCGGTCGTTTCGGGCGCGAGACGCAACGCACGCTCGAGGTTGTAGCGCGTGCCGGGATCCGCCGCGTCGTCGCGCAGCAGATCGCGATAGCGCGTTTTCGCCAATTCGATCAACGGTCGCGAGCGCACCGGGCCGCTCGCATCGGCGCCGGCGGCTTCGCGCAGATTCAGATTGGCGAGATCGAATAGCGCCGCGCGCCGCACGTCGTCGGGAACCTGGCCCTGCGCCAGTTCGTTGAAGAGCCGCCCTGCTTCCGCAGCACGTCCGGCCGCCGATAGCGCGACCGCGCGCGCCAGACGCGCGGCCGGCGCTTCTTCGACAGGCGCCGCGGCAAGCTGCGCGACATTCGCCGTGCGGGTGGCGGCGATCGCCCGCTCGATATCGCTGGTCCGTTCGAGCCGCAAGCCGTACCAGCCTGCCATGCCTGCGCAGCACGCCGCGCTCAAACCGAACAGCAGGTGCACCCATTTGCGTTTCATGCCCAGCTCCGCTTCTGCACACTGCCGAGGCCGAGCAGCACCGCGCAACACACGAGGGCCACGGCAAAGCACGCCCGGCTGCGATCCTGCCGCGGCAAGCGCTCGACGATTATCGACTGCCGATTTTCGCGGCGCCCGATCTCGTTCATCGCTTGTGCCATCTGTGCGGCGTCCTTCGCCTGAAACAGGTGATACGGCGTAGGCAGCGACTGGAAGAAGCGGTGCAGATCCGCTTCGGCGGAACTGTCCAGACGCGCGGTGGCATCGCTCAGATCCGGACTGTAGACGCCGCTGCGCAAATAGACGAAATACATCGCTACGCCATCCTGAGCGAGTGCATCGCGGATCCGTTCGCGCACCGCCGAATCGAGGCGCGCGCCGCCGTCGGAGACCAGCACGATCGCGCGGCCGCCGATGCGCGCACGCCGGTCGAACAGCTGCACAGCGGCAACCAGCCCCGCATCTAGACGCGTGTCGGGCATGCCGCGGCCGATCTGGGTCGCCTGCATCGCCGCATCGACGATCGCGTGATCGCGCGTGAACGGTACCGCCAGCATTGGCTGCAGACCGAACAGCATGAACGCGAAGCTGTCGTTCGGACGCTGCGCGACGAAGGTCGCGAGCGCACGCGCGGCGACCTGCTTCTTCGACTCGCTGCCGGTGGCGTCCAGCGGTTTCGCGAGTCCGCGGCCGAGCTCGGCGTCCATGCTGGCGCTGCGGTCCATCAGGATCAGGATCTCGCCGCCGGTGCCGCTCACGCGTCGTTGCAGATTCGGGCTGCCGGGCCCGGCCAGGCCAACTACCACGGCGGCAATCGCGCCGATCGCAAGCACCTGCCACAGCATGCGGACGACGCGTCCGACGCGGTCGTACGGCAGCCATGCGACATACGAAAACGGCAGCGAATCGGCCGGCCGCCGCAACAGCGGCAATGCGGCCAGTGGCAGCAAGGCGAGCACCCAGGGGTTGGTGAAGTCCAGCATGGCAGTCAGCGCTGGTTGCGCCGTTCGGCCCGATACAGCGCGTGGGCGAACTCGCGCAACGAAAACGGTTCGAGCGTTTGTGCTCCCTGAAAGAAGCGCGCATTCGAACAGCGAAAGAACGCTTCGAGCTGCGGCGACAGTGGCTGCAGATGCGGTGCGTCGTGCAATAGCGCAGGCAACGAGCGTGCGCGCACCACGTGGCCAGCGGTCGCATTCAGCGCATCGTGCAGCAGGCTCCACGCCGCGGCGTCGCGCTCCACCGCGGCCGCATCGCGGCCGCGCAGCGCGCGCCAGGCGCGGGCGAACGGCAGTCCGGCGAACTCGCGCCGCTCGCGCCACCACCACCATAGGCCCCACGCGATCAGCACGGCGAGCGTGGCCGACAGCCAGCACGCGAGCGTGCGCCGGATCGGCGCGAGCGGCGGCGCATCGATCACACGATCGGGCTGCAGCGGCGTGAGCTGGCCATGGTCCGGCGGGGCCGCGAGCGTCAACGGCGCGACCGTGACCGGCCACTCGGGCACGTCGAGTACGGCGCCCGATGCAAGCTGCAGCCGCAGCGCCGGAATCGTCACGGACTGCAGCTGCACCGGCGCGTTGACGATCTGATAGCGCAGCACGAGCCAACTTCGGCCCTCGCTGTCCCGTGCATAGAACGCAGGACGGCGTTCGAGCCACAGCGAAATGCGTCCCGCCGACGGTTGCTCGACGAGTTCGTCATGCTGGCCGCGGTTGTCGAGCAGCACTCTTTGTTCGAGCACGTCGGCGAGCGTGTGGCCGAACGCCTGCGGCTGTTGTACGACGGCCTGCGGTTGCAGCACGTCTCCCAGCGGCTGTTGTACGACCGTCTGCGACTGTTGCACGGCCGCCTGCGGCTGTTGCACGATCGCATGCGGCTGCTGCACGCCTTCCTGAGGCGCCGCTGCGCTCGCCGCAACGCATGAGATGGCCACGCCGAACGCCACGACAAACACAACCCGCGTGTGGCTGCCACGCAGCGCAGCGCTCGCGAGCCGGCGGGTCCGTTGCGTCATGCCATCTGCTCCACGAAATAGCGGGTCAACGCATCGGCATCGAAGTGATCGACAACGAACAGCGGCCGCACGCCGCGTTGCGCAAAAGCGCCGACGAGGTGCTGCCTCGCTGCCGCGACGCGAGCGCGCCATCGGCGGCGCAGTGCATCGGTCATCCACAGCGAACCCGGTTTGCCGGTTTCGAGATCGTGCACGGTCAGCCAGCCGTCGGCCGCCGGCGGTTCCACTTCCGCCGCGCTCCATACGACGATCGGCACCAGCCAGACCCGCGGCATGCCGCGCAGCAGCTGCAGCAGCGTGTCGACCGGCCAGTGAAAGTCGGACACCACAAACACCATGCAGGCCCGCCCGGCGAGTCGCGCAAAGGCCTTTTCGAGCGCAGCCGGAAGCGGCGCGCCCGGCTGTGCGGCGGGCCTCGCGCGCCTGAGCGCCTCGCCCATCAGCGTGCCGGCGGCACGCCCATGGCGCGGCGGCACAAACAGGTCTGCACGCTCGAGCGCATCGAACGCCAGCATGCCGACCGGATCGCCATGACGAAACGCGCTATAGCCGAGCGCCTCGGCGAACTGCGCGGCCGCCTCGAGCTTGCTTACCGCGCCGCCGAAGCGCATCGACGCCGACACGTCGACCAGCGCATAGACCGGTACGGCGACGCGCTGCCGGTACAGCCTGACCAGCCATTCGCCATAGCCGCCGCGAATGCTGGCCGCGATATCGATACGGCGCGGATCCGGCGAGTCGAACAGCCGCGTGTGCGACACGAATTCCTGCCCCGCGCCGACACTCGTGCCCGGATGCGAGCCGGGCCGGATGCCGGCCACGCGCGCGGGCATCCGGTAGTGAAATTCCTTGAGCTGCGGCATCGCGTTACGGCGCGGCGATGCGCGCGACGATCTGTTCGATCAACGCCTGCGCGAGTTCCGTGCGCCGCAGTTCGTAGATCGGCGTGAAAAACACCCGGTGGCCGAGCGTCGGCGTCAATACGTGATGCAGATCCTCGGGCTCGACATGGGTGCGCTGCGCGAGCCATGCGACGACTCTGGCGGCGCGCAACAGCATGCTCATGCCGCGCGGGCTTGCGCCAGCAAGAATCAGGTGGTGCATATCGACGTCTTCCAGCGCGATGCCGTAGCGCTGCGGCGCGGCGGTCGCACGCCAGATGTCGAGTGCGTAGCGCTCGATCGTTGCGGATGCATGCACGCCCGTCTGGATGATCGCCGCAATCGTGTTCAGTTCCTGCCACGGCAATACCGCCGGCGCGACCCGTTCGATCAGCGCATCGGTATCGTGATACTGAGGATCGAACACCAGCGCGCGCCGCACGTCATCGTCGTCGGGCACCGTCATGTTCAGTTCGAACATGAAGCGATCGCGCGCGGCCGACGCCAGCTCGAAGGTCTCTTCCTTTTCGACCTTGTTGCGGTCCGCGAACAGCGTCATATGCGGAAAATCGTATTGACGGTCGAATGCGAACACCGAGCGCTCGGCCATCGCGCGCAGCAGCAGCGATTGCACCTGTGGGCGCGCACGGTTGATCTCGTTGAAGAAGAATGTCGACAAGGCTTCGCCGTGCCTGAGCAGCGGGCCCGGTTCGATGCGCGGCTTGCCGTCCGCATCGACGTAGGTGTGATAGATCAGGTCGCCGGGCATCAGGTCGATCGTGCCTTCGAGCCGCTCGAACGCGCCGCCGACCGCGCGCGCCATCGCGCGCAGCAGCGTGGTCTTGCCGACCCCGACGTCGCCCTCCAGCAGCACGTGGCCGCGTGCGAACAGCGCGATCGTCACGAGGCGAATCGTGTCGCGCTGTCCGATCACCGCGGTGGCGGTCTGCTGCTCGAGATTCAGCGCATGGCTGCGCCAGTCCTGCAGTTGTTCGTTGGCACCCATCGTGCGCCCTCGCGTTTCCGCTGTGCCGGCCTGTGATGCATGCCGATCGCTCGGAGGGCGTGACATGCGCTGGCCGAGCGCTGCAAGTGTCATGCCTGGCGGCGATGCGCTCAGCATGCTGCAAGCACGCCGGCCGAGAGTCGGCGCAATGTGTACCGAGGCGGCAGTCCGCGCAACGGCAACGGCCCAGGCGCGTCGATTCGTGCCAAAGTGTGCCCGCAGCAGGACAGTGTGTGACTGCGCCGCGAGAAGGCTGGCCCAAGCAGATCGGCTCGGTGTGGATCACGCGCGCTTACGATCTGCCGTCGCCGGCCGCGCCGGTAGTCGGCGATGGCGGCGTATTCGGCGCGACGCTGTCGTTCAAGGATCAGCGCCTCGCCAATGTGCGCGTGACGCTGCGCGAAAAAGCCTCTCGTCTACCCGACCCAAGCTTCGCCGGCGCCGTGAATGTCCGCCGTGCGGGTGCTGAAAGATCTGCGCTGATGCCGCATCCCCGCGCGCATCGCGGCGATGACGGCATGGCGAACGACGCTTGCAGTGGCAGCCTGCGCGTACCGTCGAACGCACCGTTGGCGACGCCGAAGAGTCCCGCCCAGCGTCAAACGCGGTCAGCCTGACGGCACCAGTAATCGAAGGTGCCTTTGACGATCGACGGCTTCAGCAGATAGTCGTGCGCTTCTGCCGCGAGTTCGTCCG
>Ga0310811_10008557_pt1 | contig 13165 bp, 4 predicted proteins | sample YCmetagenome_FD_207642 | JGI IMG/M metagenome (GOLD analysis project Ga0310811, IMG submission 207642) | Soil microbial communities from experimental microcosm in Duke University, North Carolina, United States - YC | ecosystem: Engineered > Artificial ecosystem > Soil microcosm > Unclassified ...
GATGAAGAACCGGTTGGTCCCGCAGAAGAAATCCCCGGGTTCGTCGGCCAGGGCCAGGGATGGGCCGAGTTCGGCAACTTGTTTGCCAATGGCGGCAAAATCAACGGTTTTTGCGTCGAGGAGTTTCCTGACGATGTCATGGTGTGTCGACATAAAATTCTGGTTTATGGTGATTGATAATTCAACCTCAGGTGTTGACGTGAGGCCGACAATTCGTCGAATTTACCAGTGTCAGGGGAAACACCCGGACTGAAACAAAATGGCTGCCTCAGATGGAGACAGCCATTGCTCCTATTTTGACCGTAAGATCAGCTACAGCCTGATCACCTTACGTATAGTCATTGTCTCTCCATTCCTTATTATCAAATAGTACACTCCCGCCGGCAGCGTCTTTACGGAAAGCTCCATCGTGGTGTTTGTCAGCCTGTCCGTTCTGACCAGGACACCGCTGGAATTATAAAGCTGCATCAATCCGCCAGGGTATTGCATTCCCAGCCGAATGGTGAGCGTTTCGCTCACGGGATTGGGATAGACAGTTACAGACGAGGCATCCTGGCCAGGTTGGGAATCAGTGCCTGTTGCGGTACTCGTCACGGCGCCCGCCGCTTTGCAGCCGCCCAAGTGGTCGCCGTGTTCCAAATGAGCCGGTACGGCGTCCTGTGCAATACAGATGGTATGGCCGTTGTGACAGACGGTGACCTTGCCGGAGCCATTCCCACACCGCACGTCGAGGGTCTTTATGGCGATGGTATCGGTGGCGGTGCAGCCTTTACTGTCTGTAACAGTTGCCGCGTAGGCCCCTGCCCCGCTTACGCTGATAGCCGCCGTGGTATCTTCTGTATTCCACAAATAGGCGTATGGCGATGTGCCTCCCTGCGGGATGGCGGTGATGGCCAGAGAGACCGGGCCATAGCCGATATAGATGGTATTCGTATCGTCTACTGCGGGATTCATGGCGAAGACGTCGGGAATGACCGTGGTCAGCGCCGGGTTTACCTGGATGGTTGTCGTATCCATGGTGACATTTCCGTGGACGTCGGTTACGGTCCATATGATCCTGGACGTTCCGGGATTGAAGGCGCCGCTGGCATCTGAAGCCGTGGCGATTCTGGATGTAGCCCCGGTGACAGTATAGCTGACGACCGCAATTCCACAGTTGTCTGTCGCGGTCAGTGCGGGAATGCTATAGGTGCCGCTGTTGCTGTAGCAGAATTGCTGATCCTGGGGAGCGGTTACGGTGGGCGGCGTGCTGTCTACAACTGTTATCGATGCTGTTGCGGAATCCGATTGCCCGTTGGAGTCGGTTCCCGTAAGCATTACCGTGACCGGGGACCCGATATCGGAGCAGCTGAAAGCAGTCCTGTTCAGGCTTAGGGTCAGGTTGCCTGCGTTGCTGACGGAGCCGCCGTCTGCCTGCTGCGGAGTGATCGAAGCCGTTCCATTACTGTCCAGCGCCAGCCGTATGTTCCTGGTCCTGATGGTTGGTGGTCTGGCGACTGTGAACGTCTGTGTGCCTGCTGCTGTTGTTAGACTTACGGTGTCGAATACGCCCTGGGTGATGGCCGACGTGTTGTGGCTGCATACCGCGAGACCGATGTATACGCTGGCGGCGAGCGAGCTATAGACCTGTGTATTGATGGTTGTCCAGCTGATTCCGTCTGTGGAACGATACGCGGTCAGCGTGTCCTTCGAGCGAACCAGCCGCACCCAGCAGGGAGCCGTGATGCCGGCAGCCGCGGTGGAGGCGCTCGAGCCGTTGGCGGACGTCCTCCGGATAAATTCCATACCGGCGGAGGCCGTTACATCCACCATGCCGTGGCGTGCGCCGGCCGTCAGCGCATCCCGGATCATGATACCCGCCTTGGCGCTTCCGCTGATGGCGGTCGTAGTTGCGTAGTTCCGGAGGGTGGCGACGTGGGCCACGATGGCGCCGTCGCCGGTGAGCGACTGGTAGGTGAAATGGAAGGCGTCGGCATTGCCCCAGATATCGGCGCCTGATCCGTAGGCGGTGATCCCGTTGGCGTAGCCTGCATTTCCGGTGAGTACCGTAGATCCGATATCGCCGTGGGACCAGATATTGACTACGGGCTGGCTGACCGGTGTTGTGGGTGCTGAGGTGCTGGCGGCACCCATCCCGGCCGCGTTGGCGGCATAGATGATGTATGTATAGGTCGTCCCGTTGGCAACGGTAGTATCGCTGTAAGTAGTTAGGCCGGCAACCGTTGCGATCGTCGTGGTATCGGCGCCTGACGTGCGTTTCACGATATAGTTCGTGGCATTGGAAGCGCCCGCCCAGCTGAGGTCGACGCGTTTGTTCCAGCTGGTTGCGATGGGCAGGGTTACCGCTGCCGGAGCCAGTACAACATTTACTTCATTGGAGGGAGCGCTTTCAAACAGTCCTGAACGGGCGGTTACGACGTAGTAGTAAGGACCGCCGTTGGTGAGGCTTGTGTCCGTGTACGATGAGTCGGTAATGCCGCTGGCAATGGTAGTATAAGAATTGCCGCTGGTCGTGGACCGCTTTATGCTGTAGCTGGCGGCTCCGGCCGATCCGGTCCATTTGATGCGGATGTTGCCGGCAGCGGCGGCGGCCACCGTCAGTCCTGCCGGCTGGGAAGGCGCGGCGGCGTTTACGAGACCCACGATCTCCGGAGCGCTCAGCTGGCGGTTATAGATGCGTATGTCGTCGAGGGTTCCTGCGAGGTAGGGGTCGGCGGAATATTGTGAACGGCCGAACCAGTTCTGGGTTGTTGTACCGAGGCTGGAGGGCTTCAGCGTGATGGCGGTGTTGCGGCCCACCTCGAGGCCGTTCATATACAGGATACCGGTGTTGCCGCTCCAGGTGATGGCAAAATGCACCCACACGCCCGTGTTGATCGGAGCGTTGGCATTAATGCCCTGCTCCTTTGATCCGCCGCCGGTGGTGATGGCGTATCTCAGATAGCCCGTGGCATTTCTTGCCAGGAACATATAGACGTTGGTCCCTGTTCCAAGATCAAACATCCTTGCCCAGTTGGCGCCGGCGTCCATCTTCACCCAGCCGGCGATGGTAAAATCTGAGAGCGAACCGACTACCCCGGATGGCAGGGTGGCATAGGCGTTGGTTGTTCCATCGAATTTTATGCCTTGTCTTATGGCGCCGGGTGTTCGCGTGACGCCGGAGCTGAACGTTGCCTTGCGGTTGTTCCAAAGGTCGTTGGCGTAGGTAGAGCTGCTGTCGTTGAAATCCCAATAGCTATAAGCGCCCGTGGTTGCGACCGGCGCTACGGCTGCGCTGCCGGCAAAATCGCCGGTCGAATCGTAGGCGGCGACAGAATAGAACCAGGCTGTGCTGGTGCTGTCCACATAGAAGTTGGTATTGGTAGCCGCGATCGTAGTGAACGGCCCGGCCGCCGAGGTCGCGCGCCTGACCCTGTACCCAAGGTTGCGGATCGTGTTCCATTCGATGGTATTCTTTCCCGTACCTGCTATGGCGATGACGCTGTCGACGACCGTATTTTGCACCAGCAGATGGAGGGTCATGGTACCGGTGCTGGTGTCGTTGGCGGCCTTCAGGATTACGGCAAACGCTCCTGTAGCCGTCGGGATACCGGAAATAATACCCGTGGCGGTATCGACGGACAGTCCTGCCGGCAGGCCGGTGGCATTGTATCGCGCCGGCGATTTGATCGCCGTGATATTGTAGGTATAGGACCTGTTCAGCAAGGCGGTGTCGGCGTTCTTGCTGCTGATGGTCACCGGCAGGGTGCGTTCGTCCATCAGGACGATATCATTTCCGTCGCCGCCTTTATAGGTGATGCGGAAATTGTAGCCGTTCACCTGTACCAGGGCTAGCTCAGGTAAATTTTTGAATGTCCCCGTCACGGGATTGGTGCCTGTATTATCGACGATCGTGAGTTTGGTCCCCGCAGCCAGCGCTCCTGAGTCGAGGGATCTTACGGACAGCACGGGATTGTTCAGCGTCACGCCGTTCGAGCTGGTCTTATCCGAGGTACCGCTCTGCAGGCTCAGCTCTACGTTATACGTGGCGTCCTGATACATCGTCAGGGCAGCGGTGCTTGTGAAAGTGCCGATCCCGTTGTTGCCGGGCTCGAGGGAAGCACCCGTAGCCGATCCCGTGCCTACTGTAACAGCGGCGGAGGTACGGCCGCTGCCGCCGAATGCGCCGCCTTTTACGGTAATGGGGCTGGTGAACGTGCCGGTAGCGGGATTATTCATGAGCAGGAATTTTCCGTTTGTGACGGTGGTCGTTCCTCCGTACGTATGGTTGCCCGTGAACGTGAGCGTACCCGTCCCCACTTTTATGACGTCAAAATAATTGTTGAGGGTGCCGCCGAAGCTGGTCGACGTGTTGAGCGCGCCGATGCTGATCGCGGGCGTGCCGCCGCCGTCGTTGCGGAAATAACCGCGGCCGGTGAGTGCGCCAAAATTGAGTGTACCGGTCTTGAAGAGAACGCCGATACAGTCGATGCCATTGGCGTCGAGGTTCCATGTGGCGTTGGCGCTGCCTGATTCGGGAACCATGAAGCGAACGCGGTTCCTTCCGCTGCGGAGGGCGGCTACAAAGGTACCTGTAAAGCCGCTGTTATCGCCATAGAGATTGACGCCGGGGTAGTTGTTGCCGTCCTCCCAGAAAGTGCCGCTACCGGTGATATGGCCGTAGAGGGTGATGGAGCTGTCGGATTGCGTAAGATAGCTGGTCTTGCCTGCTGTCACCTGGATATCGTTGTATATCGTCGCCGAGCTGTCGCCGGAGTAGAGCGTACCGCCGTTCATGATCAGCTTCCCTGTTCCCAGCGGGCCATAAAGCGGAGTACCGGATGTTCCCGTGCCGTTGCCGGCGATCGCGATGGAACCGTTGACCGTTGTGTTGCCCGAATACGTGTTGCTGCCGGACAGCTGGAGGACTCCGCTGCCGGTTTTTAGAATACCCCCGGAGCCGTTGAGCGTTGATGCGAATTTGACGCCGCCGGCTGCGAACACGTTCACCTGACTGTCGATACTGAAAGGCGAATAGATCATCTGCGTATTCGGGGAGTTGTTGACGAAGTCGGTTGTTAGTCGGATCGTGTCGCCGCTGACGCTATAGGCGTTTGCGGTCGTATCGAAGAGCATTCTCGATACACGCAGGCCGGATATGTCGTTGGTCAGAATGCTGTCCGCGGTTGTACGGAAATTCAGGATGGCGGGACTTGCGGGCGCCCGGCCTTCCGTCCAGTTGGATCCGGTGCTCCAGACGCCGGATGCGGGTACGGCGCCCCATGTCGATGAGTTGGACCCGGGCACGCCGAATGCTTCGGGCGAATTGGGGCTTTCGAGCGTGTGGCCCATGGACGACACGACATAATAGTAACCGGTTCCGTTGGCGACGTTCAGGTCCGCATAGCTGGTTCCCGACTGTTGCGTCAGGACGGTATAGGGGCCTCCGGATACTGTGGCGCGTTTTATTTTATAGGTAACGGCGCCTGCGGCTGTATCCCATTGCAGGTCGATCTCATTGTTCTTACTTATGGCCGACGGTTTTGAGGGAGTGGCGGGTGGAACGCTGGCGAAGACTTCGTTGGAGACCGGACTTTCGAGGCTGCCCGACAGGGCGGTCACGACGTAGTAGTTGTTCACCTCGAAAGCGGGCTGGGCGTCGACGAATGAGACGCCTGTTACGCCGGACTGGATTGTTGTATACGGACCACCGGGAGTAAGCGATCTTTTTATACTGTAGCCGCTGACGGTCGACGTGTCCGACCAGGAAAGCAGGATCTGGTCGCTGTTGACGACGCCGGCGGTCAGGCCTGCGGGGGCGGAGGGAACTGTATTCGCGTTGACGGAGATGACCAGGATGGCGCTGCCGGAGCCGTTGGCGTTGGTGGCGGTAATGGTAACGGCCGTCGTCCCCGGTGTCAGGGGCGTACCGGAAATGACGCCCGTGGACGGATTGAGGGTAAGGCCACCGGGCAAGCCGGTGGCGCTATATGAAGCGGGAGTATTGGATGCGGTGATCGAATAACCGACCATGGCTCCGACGGTAGCCGTTGTAGTCAGCGCGCTGCTTATTTGGGGCGCTCCGACCGGCGTCGTATTGGTGATGGAGACGTTGCTGAATATGGCCGTGTTGAGTGCTGAAGTATTATTGGACAACGTGAATAGTCCGACGTAGACGTCCGAAGCCAGCGTCGTGTAGATCAGGTTGTGGTTGGTCCAGTTAACGCCGTCGGCCGAATGATAGGAAAATATGCGGTTGCCGATGCGTTCCAATTTAAGCCACCAGGGCGTTTTGGGGGGATAGTGCGTGTAGCCGTTGACCGATCCGTTCCATTTCGTATTGACCGATCCATTGTAGAGGTTCACAGCAATGTTATTCCCGGCGGCTGTCAGGCCTTCTCTCACCATCAGACCGGCGGTAGCGGAAGGTATAGTATTGCTGTCTACTCTTGCAATGATACTGAAGTCGCCCTTCACCGGTTTGAATGTAAAATTGACCGAGGTGGCGGGCGACGTGCCGGCGCCGTTGACCGTCCATTTGCTATTGCTGTAAGTCGCGCTCCCCGCGATGCCCGGGTTGCCGATGTCGAGGTTGCTAAGCATAGGCGCGGCTTCCGTAGCCGGAAAGACGATGGGTGTCAGGGAAGTTGCCGTGGAGGTGTCCGAGGATTTTAGATATAAAAAGGACCAGGAGCCCTCCCCTACTGCGGCACGCATCTGGTCCGTCCATGGGGTGGAGATCCCTTTGCGTAGTTCGTAGGCGGCCTGGACGATGTTGTTGAATGGATGCTGGTGGCGGGCGCCCGGGGCGATACCCCAGTTGGTCCAGTAGTTGGCATAGCCGCCGAAGGGTGTGAACCGCATGGTGTCGCCGGCGAACGCGTACCTGTTGTACAATTCGCCGATGGAGTAAAGGCGGCTGTTGTAGTCTGAATACAGGTCCACGCCTTGTCGCCAGGCGACTTCTGCCGCCCACATCAGCGCAAAATCCTGTACAAACCAGTGGTCGTCGCGGCCTGCGTCGCCTACTTCGCCGTTGGGCAGGCTGCACCGGAGTGCTGCGCCTGCGTCCATCCGGTAGACCTCTATCGCCTGGTTCCATTTGTCCTGATCATCGAGGAAAGCGGCCACGCTGAGGGCGATATCCATTTGCAGGGCGCCTTTGTTGTTGTCCCTTAGCGGATAGGGCACCCAGGACTGCGGCCAGAGGACGTTGGCAAAGTAATTCTTTACGTGGGTCGTGTTCGAGTCGGTCCAGCCGGGAAACAGGCCGCGAAGAATGTCTGCGGCGGTAACGAGATAGGGAACGTTGTCGCCGATATCGAGCATGGCTTCATTCCCCGACCAGACGGTATTGGTCACTGCCCAGGCGTCGAGCATATTGGTCGCCTTGCGGGCGTATGCGCTGTCGCCGGTAAAGACCCACATGAAGGTGAGGTTGTGTATGGCCTCCATATCGCTTATCCACTGGGCGTTGTTGAGGTTGGGCGCGCGGCCTACTTCGGTAAAGGGGCCCTGCATGTTGTAGCTGAGTTTGGACCGGGCGTCGCCGGCCAGAGCATTATAGCCTGTCAGCCAGGGGTCCCGGGTGATGTTCGCCTTCAACTGGTCCAGGTCATACTTTGTAAAAGGTATGCTGGGGTGGACGAAGCGCTGGCCGATGGCGGCGGAGGTCAGGAAGATGGTGAGAAGAAGCAGTAATGGACGAGGTGTAAAGATTCTCATAAGCATTCAATCGTTGAGTCCCAAAAATATAGATGGGATTACGAAAGAATGGGGGCATATTCGTCTAAGAAGAGGGGATATTATTAAAGACCTGGGCGGCTGCGCCGAGAAAGCCGGCTTTGTTGCCGAGTTGGGCTGCTTCGATGGTAGTATTGATGGAGGTTTCTTTCATTGCTCTCTTCATGGCCCGGTCGCGGATGGCGTTGATATAGAAGTCGCCTGACTCGGAAATGCCGCCGCCGATGATGATCAGCTGGGGGCTGAAGATATTGATCAGACCAGCTATGCCGACGCCCAGATAGTCGAAATGACGGTTCATGGCCTGGACGGCGGGCTGCTGGTTGTTCAGGAATTGGGAGACGATGGTATTGCCGGTGATATCGGCGGTCTGGCCGGCAAGGGTGTTGTAGTCCGAGATGAGCGCCTTGACGGAGGCGTGCGCCTCGAGGCAGCCGCTTCCGCCGCAGCCGCAGGGGTTGCCGTGGGCCTCGACGATGATATGACCGAGTTCTGCTCCGCGGTTGCGGTAGCCCGTGTATAGTTCGCCGTTTGCGACGATGGCTCCGCCTATGCCCGTGCCGATGGTAAGGAATATGGCGTCGGTGGCGCCGCGGGCGGCTCCGAACTTCCATTCCGCCAGTCCCATCAGATTGGCGTCGTTGCCGACGGATACGGGTATGCCCGACTGTTGTTCGAGGAGGATGCCCAGCGCCATGCCTTCCAATTCGGGAAGGTTGGTGAAACAGCCGGTCAGTTTGCCGTTGTCGATGAGTGCCGGTACGCCGATGCCGATACCGGCCGGTGTGAGGCCGTTGGCGACGGCGAATGCTTTTAGCCCGTTGATAATGCCGGCGATATTGTCATAGACGGTCAGGTCAGGCATATAGGTAGGCCTGATCGATTCGTACAGAATGTTCCCCAAATGATCTGCGAGGCCGTATTTTATATTGGTGCCTCCCAGGTCTATTCCGATAGCATATGGCATATACAAAATTACTTAATTAGGGGTTATGCGGGCGCCGCCTGTCGGTCCACAAGACAGATCGTGTTGGGATGGAGCAATAAAAAAGAGGCGGGAAACCCGGGTGTGACGCCATTCTGAGATAGAAGTCTGGTGGTTATTTCCCTTTTCGAGGGGCCGCTGATGAGGAGGATGATCATTTTTGACTGGAGGATATCGCCGACGCCCATGGTCAGCCCGTAGGCAGGGGATTTTCCGGCGGCGGTTACCATGGTATGGTTGAGTGTTGTCGGTGCCAGTTGCGCGACGTGAAAGCGGGGCTGGAGCCAGTCGGCGGGTTCGTTGAGTGCGATATGGCCGTTGACTCCGATCCCGAGTATGCAGCAGTCGACCGGACCGGCGTCGGCAAGACGGGCCCGCATGCGGCGGCATTCTTCTTCGGGGTCGGCCGGATCACTTTCAAATGAAATATAGCGGGTGGGGTCGATCTTCAATGGCGTCAGGACGTGGCTCCGGAGGTAGTATTCGCAGGTTCCCGGGTTGTCCAGGGGAATGCCGCCCCATTCGTCGAGCTTCAGCACCCGCAGGTCCGCGAACCGCTGGGGGCGGCGGGCGTATTCCTCAGCCAGCCGCTCGTAGGTTCCGGTGGGGGTATTGCCGGTGGCCGCGCAAAGCAGCATGTCCTTTTTTGCCTCCAATTGACGAAAAAGGACCTCTGCCGCATGTCGGCTGAGGTCCTCGTATGTATCAAGGATAGTAATTTCCATGGCCTTAAAGATAGGCTATTTAGCGCCGGGATCGCTAATTCCCGTCAATTCAAAAAGCCTTCGGTAGCTCTCCTTTTTGAAGTTCGCCGCCGGCACGTAAGGTTGCCCTTTTGAGATCAGCGCGATCGTATCGCCCTGCCCGGTGATGCTCAGGGTATCCTGATATTCCTTCATATCGCAGATGACCTGCCCTTCGACGGATCGATAGGTACCTTTATGCATTTCCACGTTCTCCACGGCAAAAAGGATACTATCCTCATAATGGCAGATCGCGGTGTCGTGATAAACCTTCTCTTTCCCGTCATACAGGCTCGTGTCCCTGCACACTACTTTTTTGTCATTGATACAATCAAATGAAAAAACCGTGGAGTCCTGGGCGAAATACCAGGTTCGGAATTTCGAATGCCGATCAAGGCGCGGCCCCTGCCGGTCGTCCGAAGAATCCCAAACAATAGTCGCCGGCACTACAGGCCGCCCCACCAGTCGCGCGTCCAACGGCACTGGCGCCGCTGTTTTGCCGACACAGGAGCCGATCTTTAACATAAGGACTATTGCCGCAATCTTGTAGATCCTCATAGATATTTTTTTTATTTCGTGACATTCAAAGGTACAAGCCCTTTAAAGTCCTTTCCTGCTGTTAAAAAATAATTTTGAATTGATTCGGATTTGTCGCACAGACAGCCATGTGTATTGGTGACGCTGGCATGCTTTCCGTGGATGTACAATCCCCGGCTTTCCATGCTATTTCCCAGATCGGCCGCAGGTTCCAGCCGGATCCTGGAATTACCGTAGGCATTAGTTACCGCGTCGTTGTTAGGATATTGCTTGCCCTGGTACGTTAGCGTTCCGTTCTTCGGAAACACTTCCAGGCCGTTGAACATTGCGGGTTCGACGTCGTCATTTGGTGTATTAACCAGATTTACGTTCCTGGTTTCTCTCCTGTTACCCAAATTCATATAATAATTACCGGCTTCTATGCCCTGATGGACCTTGCCATTTTTTCCCATTACGCCGCCCGAGAATGCCACTTTGCCTGGCACCACCACCTTATCCTGTTGGTAGAGGGTTAAGGTGCCGATCTTCTCACCTGCGGCATCTGTGGTCACGGTGAATTTTGCCAGGTATTCGAATCCGTTCACGGAATGCTGCTTGCCGTCTGTTCCGATATACTTGTACGTTTTATGTTCTTTCTCGTAGTGCCATGATTTTTCCTTCTCCCCTTTTGCCTGGAACCAGAACCAGTCCTGCCCGTCCGGATCGATCATCGACACGGGATTGTCTCCGGCAAAAGTATAGGGACTCATGCTATTGTTCTTCTCCGCCTTCGGGTCCACACTCGCCCAGATGCTTGTCCTGGGATCGTAGTACCTCGCTCCATAATAGTACAGGCCTGTCTCGCCATCCAGCTCTTTGCCGTTGAACAGATAGGGTATCGCATCCGTATTGCTGTGCTCGTCCACAAAGGTCTCGCCGAAGGCAAAATATTCCAGATGCTGGTATACTTCACCGGTAGCGTCCGTCACGTAGCTGGTGCTGCCCAGATGGTCGGGGTGATAAAAATACAGAAAATTCCCGTCGCCCGAACTGCTGCCGCCGCTGCTGTTTTTGTAGTGGCCATAGGCGTAGTGGTTGCCGTTATTGCCGGGATTGGCGTTGGCCCATGGAGTGCCGCTGCCGGTGGCGGTGCCGCCGGAATTAGCGGTTCCCCGTGCCTGAGAACCCGTCACCTGGGCTGCCGAGCTGTCGCTGCCCTGCAGCGCCTGCTGGTCGCGGGTGATACCCGATATCAATAGCTTTTCCTTGTTCGGCCATGCGATGTTCTGTCCCGCATCAGGAGCGCTGACCTGCTGATCCCATCCGTGTTCCAGCCTGGTCGCGATCCGCTGTGACCCGACGAAGTAGTGATTGGAATACTCTCCGCTCCTTACCACCAGGTAGGCATTGACATACACCGTGAAGTTCCCTACCCCACCGGAGCTGCCGCTCATATCACCGTTCACGTACACGGTCTGCCCGGCGCCCAGGCCCTTCAGCACCCTCTCACCTGTCGCGTCGTAAACGTAGCTGTTGAGCTGCCCGTTGACAGACACGTTCCGAAGACGGTCTTCCTCGTCCCACACCAGTTGCTGGCGCTGGCCCGTCTTATCGTCCGTCCAGCCGGTTTCGTTGCCGTCGGCGTCATAGGTATAGGTCTGCCGGCCGATATGCGTGGCCGTATGCGGCTGCTTCGCGTCATAAGTATACGTCATATCATAGGTCATCTTCTTCTGCGGGATCCATTTGTTGCCGGAAGTGCTCTTGTCGTCGGTCTGTGTCTTTCGCGTGATGCTGCCGACAGTATTATACTCCATCGTCAGGCCGTACCGGTCCTGCTCGTGCGGCCCCTTAAAGGACCCGGCGGCAGCGGTCAACCGGTAGAGGTCGTCGTAGGTGTAGGTATACTGGGATGACCCGCCCATCAGGTTGCTGGAGGGCACGGATGCATTGTTCGTGAGGCTAAGGACGTCCATCGTCCTGTCATACGCATAGGTATTGTCCATGATCCGCCGGCCGTTGCCGACTGTCACCTGCAAGTTCTGCAGGCGGCGCCGATCGGGTTCATAGGCGTAGTTGGTTTGTGTACCATTGCCATAGGAAAGAAATACGCGCGATCCGAACTTGTCCCAGCCCAGCTGTTGTATGTAGGTAGTCGTCTGCCCTGCCCGGTTGCCGCTCATCGAAAGGAGTGTGCCTCCAATATTATAGGCATAGCTCACCACCTCGCTGTCGGGGTAGATCAGGGACGTCAACCTGTTCCAGGTGTCATAGTTCCATTGCGTCACATAGGTGCGCTGGCCAAATCCGGGGATCACGATCGTCCGAACGTTCTTCACCGTCTCGCCCAGGGGGCCGTAGAAGAACTCCTGCGCCCCTGACGCGTCTTCCTGGACGACGATCCTGCCGGCCCGGTTGAAGGACGCACCTGCCGCGCCATAGGTATTGTGTACGTTGTTCTCCGGATTCTTCGGATAGGTGATATCCGTTATCCTGTTGAAATCATAACTATATGTGATCGCTTTTTTATCCTTGCTGAGGTCGGCCGTCACCGTCTGTGTCAGATTGCTTGCCAGGTCATAGCTGTACTGGGTGGTCCCGTCGTCGGGATGCACCCTGGTCACGCGCCGTCCCAGCATGTCATACTGCGAGCTCGTGGTGGCGCCGATATCGTCTGTAGACGTGAGCATCTGGTTCATCGCGTCGTAGGTAAAACTGGTCCAGACGTCCCCGTTGGCCGTATGGCTTCTGTGCGACGTGGTCAGTCCCCTCACGTTGGCAAACATTTCGGTCAGTTTACCATTAGCATCCTGCGTCTTCGTACTGAACTGCGTCTGCTGCTGGCGGTCAGAGCCAAAGCCATAGGTATGCTGTGTCACCGAACCGTCGGGCAGTGTAGTGGTCAGCACGCGGTCAAGGACGTCATAGGCTGTCAGGGTCGGAGTGATGTTATCAAAATTGGGGTTGAAGACGCTGTCATTCCCTTTGTCTTCGGTGACGGGATAATAAGTCGCCGTCTGCCGGCCCAGCCCGTCGAATACGATACGGCCGGATACGCTCATTTGTTCTCTGTCCGTCTTTCCCGCACCCTGGAAAATAGCGGCGTCCTTCTTGGTCTGCAGCATCCTTTCCAGACCATCCATAAAGGTCACCGTCTCGAGATCATTTCCCGGATGGGAAGGATCGTAGTGGGCGGTAT
>Ga0310811_10008558_pt1 | contig 13165 bp, 7 predicted proteins | sample YCmetagenome_FD_207642 | JGI IMG/M metagenome (GOLD analysis project Ga0310811, IMG submission 207642) | Soil microbial communities from experimental microcosm in Duke University, North Carolina, United States - YC | ecosystem: Engineered > Artificial ecosystem > Soil microcosm > Unclassified ...
TCGATTTGCGCACCGCGATCAGCCGCTTGGTGGCTGACAGCAGCGAGGACAGGCTGCGCGATTGCGCCTCGACGTTGACGGCCTCGTAGCCGTAAACGGGATCCATGATCATCGGCGCGTAGAGCTTGGCCGGATCGGCGCGGGAGAAGCCGCCATTGCGGTCGGGCGTCCATTGCATTGGCGTACGCACGCCGTTGCGGTCGCCGAGATAGATGTTGTCGCCCATGCCGATCTCGTCGCCGTAATAGAGGATCGGCGTGCCTGGGAACGAGAGCAGCAGCGAGTTCATCAATTCGATCTTGCGCCGGTCGTTATCCATCAGCGGCGCCAGGCGCCGCCGGATGCCGACATTGATGCGGGCGCGCGGATCGTTGGCATAGGTCGACCACAGATAGTCGCGCTCGACGTCGGTGACCATTTCCAGCGTCAGCTCGTCATGGTTGCGCAGGAACAGCGCCCACTGGCACTCGGCAGGAATATCAGGCGTCTGGCGCAGGATGTCGGTGATCGGGAAACGGTCTTCCTGCGCGATCGCCATGTAGATGCGCGGCATCAGCGGGAAGTGATAGGCCATGTGGCATTCGTCGCTCTGGCCGAAATATTCCTGCACGTCCTCCGGCCACTGGTTGGCTTCGGCCAGCAGGACCTTGTTCCTGGAGTAGGCGTCGAGCTCCTGGCGCAGCTTCTTGATGATGGCGTGCGTCTCCGGCAGGTTCTCGTTGTTGGTGCCGTCGCGCTCGCAGAGATAGGGAATCGCATCCAGCCGGAAGCCGTCGACGCCGGTGTCGAGCCAGCGCTTCATCACCTGGATGATCGCACTTACCACGCGCGGATTGTCGAAATTCAGATCCGGCTGATGCGAAAAGAAGCGGTGCCAGTAGAACTGGCCGGCCTCGGGATCCCAGGTCCAGTTCGACTTCTCCGTGTCCGTGAAAATGATGCGCGTGCCCTGGTATTTCTGGTCGGTGTCGCTCCAGACGTACCAGTTGCGCGCGCTGGAGCCGGGATGGCTGCGGCGGGCGCGCTTGAACCAGTCGTGCTGATCGGAGGTGTGGTTGACGACGAGCTCGGTGATGACCTTGAGGCCCCGCTTCTTGGCTTCCGAAATGAAGCGCTTGAAGTCCTTCATGTTCCCGAAATCGGGATTGATCGAACCGTAGTCGGCGATGTCATAGCCGTCGTCGCGGCCGGGCGAGGGATAGAACGGCAGCAGCCAGAGTGCGGTGACGCCGAGCTCGTGCAAGTAGGGAAGCTTCTCGCAGAGCCCTGCGAAATCGCCGATGCCGTCATTGTTGCTGTCGGCGAATGCCTTGACGTGCAGCTGATAGACGATGGCGTCCTTGTACCAGAGCGCGTCACCGTCGAGATCGGTGACGGGCAGCTCGTGGGCATCGATCGAGGACATCAGGTTCATGGCGCGCCCCCTGTCGTCCGGCCGCGAATCTTGCAGGCGAATGTGGTCCCTCCGGCGCTGAACGCAACAGGGGAGATGGCGCCAAACCCGGCGCTCTCGACATTTCCGGTTTGTCTGGTCACGGTGATGCCATTGACATGGAACTGACGTCCCATTTCGGTAAGGGGAAAGGAGACGCGTACCTCGATAGAAAGCCGCTCACTTGTCTTTGGTTCCACGTGGAACCGCTGATGGGGTGAGGGCGTTGGAAACACCTATCCTGTTCTCCCATCTGGACAATTTCGCGACACTCAGCGTCTTAAGTCGCGTGCAAACTGCGTGCCGAATGGACCTCTTCAGCCAAGCCACCAATCTCGGAATCCTGACCGAATTCACCGACGGGCAAGGCCAGCGCCACGTCACCGACGAAGCCGCCTTGAAACTCATCATGGGGGCCTTTCCAGCGCGCGCGCCGCGGCGGCTGGTCGAGGGCCCCGTCGTGATGCGCTTCGGCAAGCCGGCGCGGACCGAATTGCTCGAGGGCGCACAACTGCCCGTGCGCTGGTCGATCGAGGCCGGGGGAGGGGTGCTCGCCAAAGGCGCGGCAGATGATCGCAGCCTGATCTGGCCGGAGAATCTGCCGCTTGGCGTCTACCGGCTGAAGCTGGCCGACGGCGCCGGGCGAAGCGAAGAGGCGCCGCTGATCGTGGCGCCGGAGCGGGCCTATGGCGGGGATTTCGACCGCGCGTGGGTGATCGCGGTGCAGCTCTATAGCGTCCGCTCGGCACGCAATTGGGGCATGGGCGACTTCACCGATCTCGAAAGCCTGATCCGGCTCGCCCATGAGCTCGGCGCCGACGGTATCGGCCTCAATCCGCTGCACGCGTTGTTCGACGATCGCCCGGGCGATTGCAGTCCCTATTCGCCGAACAGCCGCCTGTTTCTCAGCGCCCTCTATATCGATGCGGAGAAGATTCCGGGCTACCAGCCGATCCCCGATGGCGACGCCATCGCCCGCTTGCAGCAGAATTCGCTCGTCGACTATGTCGGCGTCGCCGCGCTGAAATGGCGGGCGCTGCGTTTGGCCTTCGCGAAATTTTCCGCCGATCCCGACCCGGCGGCGCGCGCGGATTTCGAAGCCTTCCGCGTCGAGCGCGGCACGCTGCTGCTCGGCTTTGCCTGCTTCGAGGCGCTGCGGCATCGTTTCAAGAAGCCGTGGTGGGAATGGCCGCCAGAATGGCGGCAGCCGGACATCAAGAAATGCGCCGAGCTGCTCGCCGGTCCCGACAAGGACGAGGTCGCCTTCGTCGAGTTCGTGCAATGGGTCGCCGAGCGGCAACTGGCCGCCTGCAAGAAGCTCGCCGACCGGCTCGGCATGAAGGTCGGGCTTTATCTCGATGTCGCGGTCGGCGTGCAGGCCGACGGGTTCGATGCCTGGAACGAGCAGGTCGCGATCTCGCGGCATCTTGCCGTCGGCGCACCGCCCGACCCGCTCAACACGCTCGGCCAGAACTGGGGCCTCGCCGGCTTCAATGCGGCGGGCCTCGAGATGCAGTCCTTCGAGCCCTTCCGCGAGACGCTGCGCGCCGCCATGCGCCATGCCGGCGCGATTCGGCTCGATCACGTGCTCGGTCTGAAGCGGCTTTATCTCGTTCCGCACGGCTTTCCGGCGCGGCAGGGCGCCTATGTGCAGATGCCGCTGGAGGCGCTGTTTGCGGCCACCGCGCTCGAAAGCGTCGCGCATCACTGCGTCGTCATCGGCGAGGATCTCGGCACCGTGCCGGAAGGCTTTCGCGAACAGATGGCCGATTGGGGCATCTGGTCCTATCTCGTCGTCATGTTCGAGCGCGACGACGATGGACGCTTCCGCGGCATCGACCGCTATCAGCCGAATGCGCTCGTCACTTTCAACACCCATGACCTGTCGACCTATGCCGGCTGGCGCTCCTTCAGCGATCTGAAGATGAAGCGTTCGCTCGGGCTTGATCCCGGCGAGACCGACGATGCGCGCTGGCATGCGCTCGGCATGCTCGACGAGGTGCTGCGCCAATCCGACATCCACCAGAACGATCTTTATTCGGTCGCCAGGTTCCTGGCGCGGACCAGATCGCGCCTGATGGTGATCTCGCTGGAGGATCTATTGGGCGTGATCGATCAGCCCAACATCCCCGGCACCGTCGACGAGCATCCGAACTGGCGCCAGCGTCTGCCCGTCGCCGTCGAGGACATCGCCGCCAAGATCGACGTCACCGCGCTCAAGCAAGCCACCCATGAGCGGATGCGGATCGCGGGCTGATGAGGGTTTACCCTGCCCCTCCAGGAGAGGGTGGAACGAGCGCACTGAATTGAGCAACTATGTAGGTGAAACGCATTGCCGCTAGCGATTGAAGATTATGGCCTGATCGGTGATTGCGAGACCGCGGCGCTGGTCGGTCGCGACGGATCGATCGACTGGTTGTGTTGGCCGGCCTTCGATTCCGATCCCTGCTTTGCGGCGATCCTGGGCACCGAGAGGCACGGCCGATGGCTGATCGCGCCTCAAGGCGAAATCAAAAACACCTCGCGCTGCTATCAAGGCCAGACGCTGATCCTGCAAACGCGCTTCGAGACCGCGGACGGCACTGTCGAGCTGATCGACTTCATGCCGCCGCGCGGGGAAGCAACCGACGTCGTGCGCCTGGTGCGCGGTGTGGAAGGCCGGGTGAAGATGCGGATGCAGCTCATCATCCGCTTCGGCTTTGGCGTCGACATTCCCTGGGTGAAAAGGACAGAAGACCGCTCGGCGCTGCTGGCGATCGCGGGGCCCGACATGACCGTGCTGCGCACGCCGGTCGAGACCCGCGGCGAGGGCATGACCACCGTTGCCGAATTCGAGGTCAGCGCCGGCGATACCGTTCGCTTCGTGCTCACCTACGGGCCGTCGCATCTCGATCCGCCCGAGGCGATCGATCCGGAGATCGCGCTGAAGGAAACCGAGGAATTCTGGGAGGAGTGGTGCGGCCGCTGCACCTATGAGGGCGAGCACCGCGCGCTCGTACTGCGCTCGCTGATGACGCTCAAAGCGCTGACCTTTGCGCCGACCGGCGGCATTGTCGCGGCGCCGACCACCTCGCTGCCGGAAAAGCTCGGCGGCGCGCGGAACTGGGACTACCGCTTCTGCTGGCTGCGCGATGCTACCTTCACGCTGCTGGCGCTGATGAACTCCGGCTATACCGAGGAAGCCTCGGCCTGGCACAATTGGCTGCTGCGCGCGGCCGCCGGCGCGCCTGATAACATGCAGATCATGTACGGCATCCGGGGCCAGCGGAGGCTGCTCGAATGGGAGGCCGCATGGCTGCCGGGCTATGAAGGCGCCCAGCCGGTTCGTGTCGGCAACGCCGCGCATGCGCAGCTGCAGCTCGACGTCTATGGCGAGTTGATCGACGCGTTTCACCAGGCGCGCGTGGCCAAGCTGAAATTCGAGGACGGCACCTGGGCTCTCGAATGTGCGGTGCTGGAACATCTCGCCGAGGTGTGGGACAAGCCGGATCACGGCATCTGGGAGCGGCGCGGCGAGCCCAGGCATTACGTCTTCTCGAAGGTCATGAGCTGGGTCGCGTTCGATCGCGCCATCAAGAGCGCGGAGAAATTCGGCTTCAAGGCGCCGCTGGAAAAATGGCGCGAGATACGCGACACCATTCATCGCGATGTCTGCGCGAGGGGATTTGATGAAGAACTCGACGCCTTCGTCGAATCCTATGGCTCAAAGATGTTCGATGCCAGCGTCCTGCTGCTGTCCGGGGTGGGCTTCCTGCCGCCGACGGATGCGAAAATCCGTGGCACGATCGCTGCGATCGAACGGCACATGATGCGCGACGGCTTCGTGCTGCGCCATGATCCGCGCGAGATATTGCCGACTGAAAAGCAGCCGATCGAAGGCGCATTCCTGGCCTGCAGCCTCTGGCTGGCGGACGCCCATGTGCTGGCCGGCGAGCTCGAGAAGGCAAAGACCCTGTTCGATCGCGTGATCGCCATCGCCAACGATCTCGGTCTTCTGGCGGAAGAATACGATATGGGCCCAAAGCGCCAGACCGGCAACTTCCCGCAGGCGTTGACCCATATCGCGCTGATCAATACCGCGCACAATCTCGACGAAGCGATCAAGGCCAGCCAGAAGCCTGCGATGCAGCGGTCGAAGTAGCTCTCCCCCGTCATTGCGAGGAGCGAAGCGACGAAGCAATCCAGACTGTCGCCGCGGAGATAGTCCGGATTGCTTCGCGGAGTCTGTCATCGGGCCGCGCTTTGCGCGGACCCGTTGGCTCGCAATGACGATGATAGACGACAGTAACAGTATTGGTTCTGGTGGCGGAGCTAGCTCGCCGCATTCTCCCGCAAGATCACATCCATCGCCTTCGCGAACCCGTCCTTTTCATTCGTCGCCGTCACGCGCTTGGCGTGCTTCTTCACGTCGTCGCTGGCGTTGCCCATCGCGAACGACATGCCGCTCACCTCGAACATCGCGACATCATTGTGCATGTCGCCGATAGTGGCGACCTCGTCGGTCGAAATCCCGAGCCGCTGCGCCATCGATCGCACGAAGGTGCCCTTGTTCTGGCCGGGTGGCGTGATGTCGAGATAGTAGTCCTGCGAGCGGATGGCTGTCGCCAGCGTGCCGAGCGCTTTCTGCATCTCGGTTTCGCAGCGGGCGAGCAGGGCGAAGTCGTGGGACGAGCCGACAACCTTGCAGGCGCGCGGGGCAAAGGGCGCGAAGTCGTCGATGATGGTCGGATCGGCCTTGATCGCGCGCTTCTCGTTGGGGACGTAGGGACCGTCGGGGTGTTTCGTGAGCCACTGATCGTTGGTGAACAGCCAGATGTCCACGCCATATTCGCCCAGCAGCTCGAGGCTCTTTTGCACGGCGGAGGCAGGGATCAGATGCTGCTCGACCGCATTCATGTTGGCATCCACGGTCGAGCTGCCGTTGAAGGGGCCGACCGGAAGCCGGATTCCGAGCGGCTCGATCAGGAAGCGCATGCCGATGGTGGGGCGGCTCGAGGTGATGGTGAAGCCGACGCCGGCCTGATGCAGCCGCCGCACCGCAGCCAGGCTTGCCTCGGTGAGGGTCTTGTCCCTGGTCAGGAGCGTGCCGTCGACATCGGACACCACGAGCGCGATGCGGGTCATGATTGGCTCAATTGGCTGACGATACGATCGACGATCACCTCGACCTCTGCATCGATGGAGACCGTTACCGGCCGCTCGTCCGGCGTCGGAGGCTCCAGCGTCGCAAACTGGCTGATGAGCAATCCCGGCGGCATGAAATGTCCCTTCCGGTGGCTGAGACGGTCCGCGATCAAGGTCTGACTGCCATCAAGATAGACCAGCCGGATATCGGTTCGGCCGTGCACCAGAACGTCGCGATAGCTGCGCTTCAGCGCCGAGCAACCGATCACGACATGCTCGCCGGCCGCACTTGCCCGGTCGATCTCGGCGGCGATCGCCTTCAGCCAGGGCCAGCGATCTTCGTCGGTGAGGGGGTGGCCGGCGCTCATCTTGGCGACATTGCTGGCGGGGTGAAATTTGTCGGCATCCTCGTAGGGCCAGCCGAGCCGCGCCGCCAAGGTCTCGCCGATTGTGGTTTTGCCCGCCCCGGACACGCCCATCACGATCAGCGCGCACAGCGTTTGGCTAGTCTCCACCCAATCCCTCCGGAAGCGCGGCCGTGTCCATCAGCCAGACCGTCTCGCCGGTCGACCGCGCGCGTGAAGCCGGCAGGTTCTCGCCGGAAAAGACGCGCGTCAAGATCGAGCGTTTGCTCGCCCCGACTGCCTCGAACAGCATTTCGTGGCAGGAGGCGAGCGCGGGCAGGGTAAGCGACACCCGCGGCACGAAGGGTTCGACATTGGCCTGCGGCACGCCGACCACCCAACGTACTTTCTCCTCGACGGCGGGATAGCCCGGAAACAGCGAGGCGGTGTGGCCATCGGGTCCGACGCCCATCAGCACGACATCGAACAAGGGCCGCACCGGATCGAGCGCGCCCGCGCCATAGAACGACTTCAGCTCGTGCTCATAGCGCGCCGCGGCCTCATCTGGATTGGCGGTATCGGTCGGGATCGGATGAATATGCGAGGCAGGCGCGAAGCGATCGAGGAAGATGCCGCGCGCCGTCGCCATGTTGTTTCTGATGTCGCTGACAGGCACAAAGCGCTCGTCGCCGATGAACCAATGCACGCGGTCCCACGGGATCTTGCCGCGATAGGCCTCGGTCGCCAGCAGCTCGTACAGCTGCTTCGGGCTCGATCCGCCGGTGAGACAGATGGCGATGCGGCCGCTGTTTTCGGCGATCCGCGCCAGCAGGAGCTCGGCAGCCGCCTTGGCTAGCACCGCCGTGTCGGCCACCGCAATGATCTTGCGGGAATCGCGACCTGCCATGATCAGGCCAGCTTGCGCCAGCTTCGACCGTCGCGGGCGAGCAACTCGTCCGCCTCTTCGGGCCCTTCGGTGCCGGCATCATAGATCTTCAATCCCTTGGCGCCGGCCTTCTTCCAGGCGTCGAGGAAGGGTTGCACGGCCTGCCAGCCGGCTTCGACGCTGTCGGCGCGCTGAAACAGGATGTTATCGCCGATCATGCAGTCATAGATCAGCGTCTCGTAGCCGGTCGAAGGCTCGACCTTGAAGTAGTCCTTGTAGCGGAATTTCATCTCGACGCCGTCGATGTCGATCGACGGGCCAGGCACCTTGGTGTTGAACTGCAGCTCGATGCCCTCCACCGGCTCGGTCGAGATCACGAGATAGTTCTGCGAGAGCTTGTCGACCGGCGTGTCGCGGAACATCGCAAACGGCGCCTGCTTGAACTTGATGGCGATCTCGGTGCGTTTGACGCCGAGCGCCTTGCCTGTGCGCAGATAGAACGGCACGCCCGCCCAGCGCCAATTATCGATGGTGAGTTTCAGCGCGGCATAGGTCTCGGTCGTGCTGCCGGGTTTGATGTGCTCGGTCTTGCGGTAATCCTCGATCTCGGTATCGCCGACCTTGCCGCCGCGATATTGCCCGCGCACGGAATTTTTGAGCGCCTCTTCCTCGCTCTGGGTCTGGATCGCCGACAGCACCGCGGCTTTTTCCGAACGCACGGAATGCGCGTCAAATCGTACCGGCGGCTCCATGGCCACCAGCGAGAGCAGCTGGAACAGATGGTTCGGCACCATGTCGCGCAGCGCGCCGGTGGCATCATAGAAGCTGCCGCGGTGACCGACGCCGAGCTTCTCGTCGACGGTGATCTGGATGTGCTCGATGTTGTTGCGATTCCAGATCGGCTCGAACATGCCGTTGGCGAAGCGCAGCACCAGGATGTTCTGTACGGTCTCTTTACCGAGATAGTGATCGATCCGGTAGATCTGCTGCTCGTCCATGAGTTGCAGCAGCTCGTGGTTCAGGTGCTTGGCCGATTCGAGGTCGGTGCCGAACGGCTTTTCGATGATGATCCGCCGCCATGCGCCGTTCTCGGCCATCATGCCGGTGCGGGCGAGCTCATTGGCGATCGGCAGGAACGCATTCGGCGGCGTCGCAAGATAGAACAGGCGGTTGCCGCCGGTCTTGCGCTCGGCTTCGAGCTTGTCGAGCTGCTTGCTCATCGCATCGAAGGAGGCCGGGTCCTTCGGATCGGCCTCGACGCAGGTGATGCAGGAGAGCAGCTTTTTCGCCAGCGCATCGTCGACCTTGCGCGCCGAGAACTGATGCAGGCCCTTCATCAGGCTCTCGACCAATTGCTCGCTGGTCATGCCCTTGCGGGCAATGCCGACCACGCAAAAATTGTCCGGCAGGAGATTGCCGGTCAAAAGATTGTAGAGCGCCGGAATCACCAGGCGATGGGCGAGATCGCCGGTAACACCGAAAATGACAAAGCAGCAGGGATCGGGCTTGTGACCGTTGGGCATGGGGCGGGCCTTTTAGGCGGGCTTCTTCGGCTCGCGGTGGCCGCCAAAGCCGGCACGCATCGCGGAGAGGATTTTTTCGGCAAAGGTATGCTCCTTGCGCGAGCGGAAGCGCGCAAACAGCGCTGCTGTCAGCACCTCCGCCGGCACGGCCTCGTCGACCGCGGCATTCACCGTCCAGCGGCCTTCGCCGGAATCCTCGACAAAGCCGGAGTAGTTGTCGAGCGTGCGGTTCTCCGCCAGCGCGGAGGCCGTGAGGTCGAGCAGCCAGGACGGGATGACGCTGCCGCGCCGCCAGACTTCGGCGATATCGGCGATGTTGAAATCGAATCTGTGATCCGCCGGCAGCGCGTCGATATTGGCATTCCTGAGAATATCGAAGCCCTCGGCATAGGCCTGCATCAGGCCATATTCGATGCCGTTATGAATCATCTTGACGAAATGTCCGGCGCCGACGGGGCCGGCGTGGATGTAACCTTGCTCCACGCGCGGATCGCGGCCCTCGCGATGCGGCGTCCTGGGAATGTCGCCGGCGCCTGGCGCCAGCGCCTTGAAGATCGGATCGAGCCGGTCGACGACGGCCTTGTCGCCGCCGATCATCATGCAATAGCCGCGCTCGATGCCCCAGATGCCGCCGGAGGTGCCGACATCGAGATAATGGATGCCGCTCTGCTTCAGTTTCTTGCCGCGACGGACGTCGTCCTGCCAGAAGGTGTTGCCGCCATCGATGATGACGTCGCCCGGCTCCATCAATTTCGCGAGCGCTTCGATCGTCTCCTCGGTGATCCGGCCCGCCGGCAGCATCACCCAGGCGGTGCGCGGGCTCGTTAGCTTCTTGACGAAATCCTCCAGCGCCTTGGCGCCGGCCGCGCCGTCGGCAGCGAGGCCAGCGACCGCTTTCGCGTCCTTGTCGTACACGACCGTCGTGTGGCCGTGCTTCATCAGCCGGCGGACGATGTTGCCTCCCATCCGCCCCAGACCGATCATTCCAAGCTGCATTGTCGATCGCCTTTTTTAGTTCAACGCTTCGGTAATGGCGGCATCCAGCGCTTTGAGGCCGGATGCGAGATCGCCCTTGAGATGTACGCGCAATGCGCGCCGGCGGCGCTCGGTGAGCACGTCGAAATCGCCGCGCGCCTGTGCGGCCTTGATTACGCCGAAGCTCGCCTTCTGGCCGGGGACGGGCAGGTCCTTGGCATCATCGGCCGTGATCTGGAGGAACACGCCGCTGTCGGGCCCGCCCTTGTAGGCCTGTCCGGTCGAATGCAGGAAGCGCGGTCCGAATTCCGCGCAGGTCGCGACATGACGCCGTTCGCCCACTTTCAGTCGCATGTCCTGCAGCAAGTCGATGTGGTCAGCATCCCGTTGTATATAGGCGAGGAGCGCCACATAATCGTCGGCATGAATGCGGGAGAGATGCGCCTTCAGCCATGAGCCGAGCGTACCGTCAGCGCCGAGCCCGCGCAGGGCTTCGACGTTCGCCTCATCGGTGTAGAGGTCGGCTTCGCTTGACGACATTGCCGGCTTCTCGGGCGGCAGCTTGCCGGTCTTCTCGAAGGCCGCGGTCAATTCGCGGGTCTTGATCTTGGCGGACTCGACGTCCGGTTGGTTGAACGGATTGATACCGAGCACCGAGCCGGCCACCGCGGTTGCCATCTCGAAGCGGAAAAATTCCTGGCCGAGATGGTCGATCGATCTCATCACGATGCGAGCCACGGGATGGCCGGCTTGCTCCAACGCGGTCAGCTTGGCGTCATGATCGGCCTCATCTTCACCCTCGGTGCGGATGTCGATGAAGAAGCGGTCATTGCCATAGAGCGATACATCGCCGAGCGGCTCGCCGTCGATCGGGATCAGGCCTTTGCCCTCCTTGCCCGTGGACTCCGCGATCAGCTGCTCGGCCCAGGCACCGAAATCGGCGATTTTCGGCGAGGACAGGATCGTGACCTTGTCGCGGCCTTCGAGGCCGGCGAGGCCCATCGCGAGGCCGAGCTGCACGCCGGGATTTTCATGCGGCGGCACGTCGGCGCCGCAGGAGCGCACCATCGACAGCGCATGATGGATCAGGCTGCGGACATTGATGCCGGCGGCTGCGGCCGGGACCAGCCCGAACGGCGACAGCACGGAGTAACGTCCGCCGATCGTGGGCTCGCCGTGGAAGGTGCGGGCAAAGCCCTGCTTTGCGGCAACCTTCTCCAGCGAGGAGCCGGGATCGGTGACCGCGATGAAGCGGTGACCGGCCTTGTCGGCGCCGATCGCCTTCGACACGCGCTCGAAGAAATAATCCTTCATCGCGTTCGGTTCGGTGGTGCCGCCGGATTTGGAGGAGACGATGAACAACGCCCGCTTGATGTCGATCTCTCTCTCCATCGCGCGCACCTGTGCGGGATCGGTGGAGTCGAGCACATGCAGCTTCGGGAAGCCGGCCTTCTTCGGGAAGGTTTGCGCCAGCACTTCCGGACCCAAGCTCGAGCCGCCCATGCCGAGCACGACCGCGTCGGAGAAATTCTGGCCCCTGACGCGGTTCGCAAAATCCTCGTAGTCGGCAATATCGGCGTCTTCCGGGCTGGTGAGCCAGCCTAGCCATTTGTTCTCGTCCTCGCCGGTCCAGACCGATTTGTCCTTGTGCCACAGCCTGCGGATCCTGGCCGAGGCGCGCCATTCCTCGGTGCTCTTGTCGATGGCCTTCGCAAGGGCGGGGCCAAGCGCGACCTCCTGCGGGTCGATGCCGTCGCCGAGCACGGTGGCGCGCTTGGAAGCGACCGCGCCATAGAGCTTGTCGGCGGCATCCGCGAACTGCTTGACGCCATCCTTCACCAGCTCGGTCGTGATCGCATCGAGCGAGATGCCCGACTTGTGCAGCTCGTCGAGCACATGCTGCGCATCCTCGATATTCTCTTCGAGACTGTTGCGCAGCTTGCCGTGGTCGCGGAACGCATCGAGCGTCGCCGGCGGCACGGTGTTGACCGTGTTGGGGCCGATCAGCTCCTCGACATAGAGGACGTCGCTGTAGTCCTTGTTCTTGGTGCCGGTAGAGGCCCAGAGCAGCCGCTGCGGCTTGGCGCCCTTGGCGGCGAGCTTCTCCCAGCGGTCGCCGGCGAACAGGCGCTTGTAATCCTGATAGGCCATCTTGGCATTGGCGATGGCGATCTTGCCCTTCAGCGCGGCCAGCCGCTCCTTCTCGCTCGGGTCATTGGCCTTGGCGATCTTCCCATCGAGCTGTTTGTCGACCATGGTGTCGATGCGGCTGACGAAGAAGCTCGCGACGCTCGCGACATGGGAGGGATCGCCGCCCTTGGCGACGTATTTCTCCAGGCCCTTGAGATAGGCCTCGACCACCTCGCGATAGACGGCTTGCGAGAACAACAGCGTGATGTTGACGCTGATGCCTTCGCCGGTCAGTTGCTCGATCGCGGGCAGGCCCTCCGGCGTCGCCGGCACCTTGATCATCAGGTTCTTGCGATGGACTTCCTTCCAGAGCCGCTTGGCTTCGGCGATCGTGCCCTTGGTGTCCATGGCGAGATAGGGCGACACCTCCAGGCTGACGAACCCGTCATTGCCGTGGTGCTGGTCATAGACCGGGCGCAGCACGTCGGCCGCGTGCTGGATGTCCTCGATCGCGAGCCGCTCGAACAGGTTGGCCACCGAGCGGTCGCCGCCCTTCAGCGCCTTGCCGATCGGCGCGTCATATTCGTCGGAGGCGCCGATCGCCTTCTCGAAGATCGAAGGATTGGAGGTGACACCCTTGACGCCATCGGACTCGATCAGCCCTTTCAGGTCCTTGGCGATGAAACCGCGGGCGAGGAAGTCCAGCCAGACCGCCTGGCCATGGTTTTCGAGTTCTTTGACGGGGTTCATG
>Ga0310811_10008559_pt1 | contig 13164 bp, 10 predicted proteins | sample YCmetagenome_FD_207642 | JGI IMG/M metagenome (GOLD analysis project Ga0310811, IMG submission 207642) | Soil microbial communities from experimental microcosm in Duke University, North Carolina, United States - YC | ecosystem: Engineered > Artificial ecosystem > Soil microcosm > Unclassified ...
ACCCCGGCTGTCGTCCGCCCGAACGAGTGAATTCCGGATACTCGGGGTCGCGGTCCGGTGCCGCCGCACGGGGAGCAAGATCGTATGGTCAAGGCCATGATCCCCGAGCGAGGACAACGGTCTCGGCGCGGTCGGCCGGGTGCGCACGCGGGGCGATGGTGCTCGACGGGCGCCGCACGGGTTCTTGATTGATTCCAGAATTTGCGGCAAACTCCGGCGCGTGCCGACAAAAGCGGATTTCGAGCGCATGCTGCGCGGGGTTGCTCTGCGCGTGACGCGGCCTCGGGTGGCTGTGCTGTCCGCGGTGCACGACCATCCCCACGCCGACACGGAGTCGATCATCGGTGCCGTGCGTGACCATCTCCCCGACGTGTCCCACCAGACCGTCTACGACTCGTTGCACACCCTGACGGGCGCGGGCCTGGTGCGGCGCATCCAGCCCTCGGGTTCCGTGGCCCGCTACGAGTCACGCGTCGGGGACAACCACCATCACGTCGTGTGCCGGTCATGCGGTGCCATCGCCGACGTCGACTGCGCCGTCGGCGAGGCGCCCTGCCTCACCGCGTCCGATGACAGCGGCTTCACCGTCGATGAGGCCGAGGTCATCTATTGGGGCCTGTGCCCCGGCTGTTCCACCGCTCAGAGTTCCTGAGCACCGCCGATCCGGGAAGGAAACATGTCAGAGAACCAGGAAACGGCCGTCACCGAGGCGGGCGCCGAAAGCGGCGGCTGCCCGGTCGTGCACGGCCGGGCCGCGCACCCGACGCAGGGCGGCGGCAACACCCAGTGGTGGCCGAACCGGCTCAACCTGAAGATCCTCGCGAAGAACCCGCCCGTGGCCAACCCGCTGGGCGAGGACTTCGACTACGGCGAGGCGTTCCTCTCCCTCGACCTGCCCGCGGTGAAGCGGGACATCGAGGAGGTGCTCACGACGTCGCAGGACTGGTGGCCGGCCGACTTCGGCCACTACGGCCCGCTGATGATCCGCATGGCGTGGCACAGCGCGGGCACCTACCGTATCCACGACGGACGCGGTGGCGCCGGGGCCGGGCAGCAGCGGTTCGCGCCGCTGAACAGCTGGCCGGACAACGTGAGCCTGGACAAGGCCCGCCGGCTGCTCTGGCCGGTCAAGAAGAAGTACGGCCAGAAGATCTCCTGGGCCGACCTGATGATCCTCGCCGGTAACGTCGCCCTGGAGTCGATGGGTTTCCCGACCTTCGGTTTCGCCGGTGGCCGCGAGGACGTCTGGGAGCCCGAAGAGGACGTCTACTGGGGTCCCGAGACCACCTGGATGGGCACCGACAAGCGCTACTCGGGCGACCGGAACCTCGAGCAGCCGCTGGGCGCGACCACCATGGGCCTGATCTATGTGAACCCGGAGGGCCCCGAGGGCGTGCCGGATCCCCTCGCGGCCGCGCGCGACATCCGCGAGACGTTCGGGCGGATGGCGATGAACGACGAGGAGACCGTCGCGCTGATCGCCGGCGGGCACACCTTCGGCAAGACCCACGGCGCGCACCCGGACGACAAGCTCGGCCCCGACCCGGAGGCCGCGCCGCTGGAGACGCAGGGCCTGGGCTGGAAGAACGGGTACGGCACCGGCGCGGGCGCCGACGCGGTCACCAGCGGTCTCGAGGTCACCTGGACCAGCACGCCGGTCGCGTGGGGCAACGGGTTCCTGGAGAACCTGTTCGGCTACGAATGGGAGCTCACCAAGAGCCCCGCCGGCGCGAACCAGTGGAAGCCCAAGGACGGCGCCGGTGCGGGGACCGTGCCGCACGCGCACGACTCGTCGCAGAAGATCACGCCGTCGATGCTCACGACCGACCTCGCGCTGCGCGTCGACCCGATCTACGAGCCCATCGCGCGGCGCTTCAAGGACAACCCGGCGGAGTTCGCGGACGCCTTCGCGCGCGCCTGGTACAAGCTGACCCACCGCGACCTGGGGCCGAAGTCGCTCTACCTCGGTTCGGAGGTGCCGGCGGAGACCCTGCTGTGGCAGGACCCGATCCCCGCGGTCGACCACGAACTCGTCGACGCCGCCGACATCACGGCGCTCAAGGCCAGGATCATCGAGTCCGGGCTGACCGTCCCGCAGCTGGTCTCCACGGCGTGGGCGTCGGCCTCGACCTACCGCGGCAGCGACAAGCGCGGCGGCGCCAACGGCGCGCGTATCCGCTTCGAGCCGCAGCAGGGCTGGGAGGTCAACAATCCCGACCAGCTGGCCACGGTGCTGCGCACCCTGGAGGGCATCCAGGAGTCGTTCAACGCCGCCCAGACCGGCGGTAAGAAGATCTCGCTCGCCGACCTGATCATCCTCGCCGGCAACGCGGCGATCGAGCAGGCGGCCAAGCAGGCCGGCCAGGACGTCGAGGTGTCCTTCACGCCGGGACGCACCGACGCCTCGCTCGAGCAGACCGACGTCGAATCCTTCGCCGCGCTGGAGCCGGCCGCCGACGGCTTCCGGAACTACGTGGGCAAGGCCAGCGGGCTGCCGGGCGAGTATCTCCTGCTCGACCGGGCGAACCTGCTGACGCTGAGCGCGCCCGAGATGACGGTGCTCGTCGGTGGTCTCCGTGTGCTCGGCACGAACTACGACAACTCGTCGTTGGGTGTGTTCACCGAGACGCCCGGTTCGCTGACGAACGACTTCTTCGTGAACCTGCTCGACATGGGCACGGAGTGGAAGCCGGTCGCGGAGGACGCCCAGACCTTCGAAGGGCGTGACGCCGCCACCGGCGAGGTCAAGTGGACCGGCAGCCGTGTCGACCTGGTCTTCGGGTCGAACTCCGAACTGCGCGCGCTCGCGGAGGTCTACGCCAGCGATGACGCGAAGGAGAAGTTCGTGCTGGACTTCGTCGAGGCCTGGCGCAAGGTGACCGAACTCGACCGGTTCGATCTCGCCTGATCCCTGGTGTCCGGTCCGGCCGTGCCGGCCGGACCGGATATCCCGGGACAGCCGTGTCGGTCCTCGTAGGAGAGCGATTTGAGAGCGCTTTCTCGAATCGCTTAACTCAGCGCGTCACCCCGGTGAATCGCCCGGCAAAACCGTTGGCGGCGACGCTGGTCGGCCGCGTGTGTGGTGCCGCGATCATGCTCCACCCGTTGCGGTATAACAACGAGCCATGACTTCGAGTGAGAACACGGCCCCGGCGGCACCGGAGGGTGTGGACACCGATCGGCCCGCCGCTTCCCGGATCTATGACTGGTATCTCGGCGGCAGGACCAACTACGCCATCGACCGCGAATTCGGTAAGCGTGCCGAAGTCACCTTCCCACTCATCAAACCCTTGGCACAGGGCAACCGGTGGTGGATGAACCGCGTGGTCCAGGCCGCCGCCGACGCGGGAATCCGCCAGATCATCGATCTCGGTTCCGGTGTGCCGTCGGTGGGCAACGCGCACACGATCCTCAGTGAGGGGCTTCCCGACGGCGAGCAGCCCGCCGTGGTGTACGTGGATTACGAAGACGTCGCCGCCGCGCACGCGCGTGTCGCGCTCGAGCAGGACGAGGCCACCGGCTGGGCGGGCGTCGTGCAGCAGGATCTGCGAAACGATCGAACGGTGCTGCACGACCCCCAGACTCGTCGGCTGATCGATTTCTCACAGCCGGTGTGCCTGTTGTTCGTCGCGGTGCTGCATTTCCTCGGTCCCCAGGACCGGCCGGAGGACGTGGTCCGGCGCTATGCGAAGCAACTGGCTCCGGGCAGCTGGGTGGCGATTTCCCACATCACCTGTGATGACGACGCGCCACCGGAGTCGGCGGAAATGGTCCGGCGGTTCGTCGCCTCTTACCAGGACACCACGAATCCGCTGTGGCTGCGCTCCCATGACGAGACGCGGCAACTGTTTCCCGCCGGCTGGCCGCTGCTGGAACCCGGACTCGTGCACCCGCCGAACTGGCGCCCCGACGACGGGATCCTGCTCGCGGAGGACGACAAGGCCGGTGCCTTCGGCTGGTGCGGCGTGGCCGAAAAACCCCGGTAGCCCGCAGTTCCGATTTCAGGTCGCGCCCCGCCGCGCTGGACAGCTTGGCGACGACCGGCCCCGGCGGCACGGCCTGGCGGTCGCCCCGGCGGTGCCGCGGCCATCGGGCCACGGCACCGCTTCGGATCAGCGGTCCCCGCGAGGCTGGAGGCCTAGAGGCGAGGGCGCCCGCCCGGCTCCTGGTGGGGCAGGGACTGGGTGGTGGGTACGGACGGGGCCGGCAGGGTGGCGACTTCCTGCTGTTGCTGCGCGAGCACCGGCGCCGGGTCGGGCAGCTGGGGGAAGGGCACGTCCCGGCGCGGGAAGCGCAGCGTGGAGGTCAGGTCGCCGACCGTGCGCCGCCGCCATGCGCTGATGTTCGGCTCGGCCACGCCGAACCGGGCTTCGAGGAAGCGCAGCAGTGAGGTGTGGTCGAACGTCTCGCCGGCGACCCAGCCGCCCTGGCTCCACGGGGAGATGACGAACGTGGGGACGCGGAAGCCGAGGCCGATCGGGCCGGCGATCCCGCCCGCCTGCGAGGGCAGCGTCGCGGTCAGGTATTCCCCGGGCGTGCCCGGCGGCGGGGTCGGCGGGGTGACGTGGTCGAAGAAGCCGCCGTTCTCGTCGTAGGTGATGAACAGGACGGTCTTGTTCCACACGTCCGGCGTGGAAGCGAGCGCGTCCAGGAGCTCGTAGATGTACGCGCCGCCCGCCGCGGGCAGCCCGCTGGGGTGCTCGTCGGCCTCGGACTGGACCCACGAGACCTGGGGCAGCCGGCCGCTGCGGATGTCGTCCATGACCGCCGTCTTCGACCGCAGCTTCATGCCGTTCTCGTAGAGCGGGGAGCCCACGGGCGCGGTCTGGAACTGCCGGAACCAGCCCAGCTCCGGGCCGTCCCCGAAGACGCGCGATGCGTAGCTGCGCCAGCTGACCCCCGCGGCCTGAAGCCGCTCGGCGTAGGTCGTCCACGTGAAGCCGCCACTGGGCGGAAGCACATTCGTGGCCACGTTCGGGCCGCCGTTCGCCCCCGTCGGGTCGAGCGTGCCGGTCATGGCGTGCAGCCGGTTGGGCCACGTCGGGCCCATCACCGAGCAGTGGTAGGCGTCGCAGATCGTGAAGGCGTCGGCCAGCGCGTAGTGGAGCGGTAGGTCATTGCGGGTGTAATAGCCCATGGTCAGCGGGCCGAAGGTGCCGACCGCCGCCCGTTGTGCGGGAACCCAGTTGTCCATCTTGCCGCCGTTCCACGCCTGGTGCTGCGTGGGCCACCCGTGGCCGGGGTCGTGGATCGCGGCGGCGTTGGTCTTGGTCGTGTCCAGGTGGAACGGCAGCACATAGCCGTCCGGGTTCAGCGCGTCCGGCTGGTAGAAGACCGACCGCCCGGTGGGCAGCGTCTGGAGGTTCCGATCGTCGAAGCCGCGAACCCCGGACAGCGTCCCGAAGTAGTGATCGAACGAGCGGTTCTCCTGGGTGAGGATGATGACGTGCTCGATCTCGCTCAGGTGCGCCAGGTCGCGCGCCGGGCTGGCGAGTGCCTTCCGCATCGACGAAGGCAGCATCTGCAGCCCCGCCACGCCCAGCGTGGCAGCGGCCGTACCGCCGAGGAACCGCCGTCTGGTGACATTTTCCATTTCTTCGGGGCCTTTCATCGGGTCCGTAGACCGCGGATGCGGTCGGCTGACCGTACGAGGCACCGATTAAGGGATCGGAAGGGAATCGTATCCGGCAGATGATGACGTGGTAAACGGGCGGACTGGTCCGAAATGGATGTTTTCGGTGTTGTTCGTCCTAATTGTACTACTTTGTTTCTCGCTGTTTCCGGTGCGGTTGGCCAATAACCTCCAGGACGGCGACCCGATCAATTGTGCACTACGCGAAGCGCGATCGGCAATTGATGCGTTCGCGGGAACTGCGGACATCGCCGCCGCGGTCGGGAATTGGCTGAGCCCGCCGTGGTGCCCTGGGGGACCCAGGGCTCTTGGTCTCCCAGGGCACCACGGCCTCCACCGGTCTCCCCGCTCCGGTCATCTGCATGGCCACACCCGTTGGTGACCGGCATCGGTGCAAGTGTTGCGGCCCGGAGCGAAATCGGCAAAGGGACCGCGCCTCGCGTTACGGCTGTGCCGTCCGCCTTTTGTGCGCGAACACCCACCGGTTGATGGCCAGGGCGTCGTTTCGCTCGGGCAGTGGTCCGCGTCCGTGGAAGCGCGTGAAGTCGAAGGGGGTGCGGATGGAGGTGGACCAACCTCGGCCGGTCAGGTCACCGGCGGAGTCCGGCCGTGGCTCGTCGTCGAACAGGGCGAGCAGGTCGAGACCGATCTGCTGTTTCGTCGAGGTGTAAACCGGACTGTCGCGGACTTCCGGCGATTCGCGGACGAGCTTGATCTCGAACGCCAGCGCGCCCGTGTCCATGGTCAACCGGTCCACCGTGTCGATGAGGTTCTTCTCGGCGGCGCCGGGAAGGTAGAGCAGCAGACCCTCCGCCAGCCAGGCACTCGGCATGACCGGGTCGAAGCCCACCGCGAGCAGCGTTGCCGCCCAGTCCTCGCGCAGGTCGGCCGCGATCGGTCTGCGCGTCACGCCGGGGGTGACGCGCAGGCCGTCGAGAACTCGTTGTTTGAAGGTCAGGACTTCTTCCTGGTCGATCTCGAAGACGACGCAATCCCGGGGCCAGTCGAGCCGGAACGCCCGCGTGTCCAATCCCGCGCCCAGCAGGACGACCTGCCGCGCGCCGGCATGGACCCGCCGGAGGAGAAAGTCGTCGAGCACTCTCGTGCGCAGGCCGAAGTAGCGCCCGAGGCGCCCCCACAACGGATTCGTGTCGCCGCCGGGTACCTCCCGCGGGTGAACCGGCCAGTGCGCGGATACCCGCGCGGCCCGCACGAAATGCTCCGCGTAGACGTCCTGCGCCAGGGTGTCGTGACGGTGGGTTTCGATCGCGCGTGCCGCGGCGACCATGAGCGCGGTCGCCCCGACGCCATCTTGTTCCATTTTTGTTCGGGCGTTCAGTCTGTTGATTTCCCGACCAGTTGGTCACCGGGGATGTCCGCCTTGTCGGGGGCGTAGTAATCCTTGATCCCGGCTGCCCAGGTCGGCACCGTGATCTGATCCGAGTCGTTGGGTCCGAAGGCGTCGAAAAGGGCGTCGATGTTCTCGCGTTCGAAGCCGATGGCCAGCATGAGCGCCACGAAAAGGCTTCGATCGATGAGTCCGTCGCCGTTCGGGTCACCCAGAACGGCCAGCGATTCGGCGAAATCATCGATCGTGTCGTCGAAACGCTCGGGCGAGAGCACGCAGGCTCGGTACTCGTCGAAGCCGACTCTGCCGTCGCCGTCGGTGTCGCCGGTGGCCAGGGCCGTCCAGTATCGCTGGAATGCCGCCAGCATCGCGTCCTTCGCGGCGTTACCGGAGCCGGTGGCCGCCCGCAGGACCCGTTGTGCCATGATTTCGAAGTCGTCGCTTTCGATATAGCCGTTTTCATTGGCGTCGAGCAGGGTGAAGACGAGTTTGACTCGGTCGACCGCTTCCGTGCGCATGGCTGCGTCACCTTTCACTGGTCATCGCCGGATGAGGAAAAGAGTGGGATCCGGCGTGAATCACGGGTGCCGTGCACGTCGGATCGGGACCGCCGGGTCCCGCGGGACCCACTATGTCAGATGTCGGCGGGCGGCCGCATGCGGCAATCAGTGGACACCCGAAGGCGTGGCCGTCGTGCTGGGTGAGGGCGAATTACGCCGAATGTGCGGATGTCGACTGGGCTGATCGAGCGACGCGAGAATCATCGCCATTATCGCCGCCCCGCACCCACGAACCATTCCGCGCGAACAAGAGAACTCGCCGACCGGACGGGAGAACTCGGCGACGGGAGTGGGGGACACGCGGACCGGAGCGGGGGACACGCGGACCGGAGCGGGGGACACGCGGACCGGAGCGGGGGACACGGCGACCGGACGGGAGGACACGGGGGTCGTCGGTTTCGGGTCAGGTCGTCGGTTTGCGGGCGACGCCGGCCAGGATGCGGGATCGGGCCGGCTCGGGGTCGCCCGGGAACTCCTCCGACCGCGGTTCATCGGTCCACTCGGGGGTCCAGACGAGGCCGGGGGGCATGAGTTCCCAGCCGCCGAACATGTCCAGGATCTCCTGGCGGCTGCGGGTCAGCAGCGGATTGGTGGCCTTCTGGTCGTAGTTGTCGAGCACCTTCTCCAGCTGGGACCAATCCCCCTCGTCCAGGCCCTCGGCCGTGCCGTGGGACAGTGCCAGGAACGATCCGGGGGCGAGCGCGGAGCGGTAATAGGCCAACGAGTCCTGCGGCCGCCGCGTGTCCGGGATGAGGTGCACGACGGCGACCATGAGCAGGGCGAGCGGCTGTTCGGGATCGATCACGCCGGTGTCCAGCACCCCTCCCCACAATCGCTCGTGGTCCAGCAGATCGGCGAGCAGGCTGCGGTGCCGGCTCGGTTCGCCGTTGCGCTCCAGCAGCAAGGTGGAATGGGCGTGCACCACCGGGTCGTGATCGATGTAGACCACCCGGGCCTCGCCCGGCGCGACTTCCTCGGCGATCTCGTGCACGTTGCCTTCAGTGGGCAGGCCGGAGCCGATGTCCACGAACTGGCGGATGCCCTGCCGCATCAGGTAACGGACCGCGCGCACGAGGAACTTGCGGTTCTGCCTGATCAGCCACGGCGTGTCGGGCCATTGACTGATCTGCTCCTGGGCGAATTCCCGGTCGATCGCCCAGTTCGAATTGCCACCCAGGTAGTAGTCGTAGACTCGCCCGGCCGCCGGCTTGGTCAGGCTCTCGTTGAGCAGGGCTTCCAGCTCCGCCTTGGGGATGGGCTCCGCCGGCGACCGACCGGCGGCTCCGTCCGGGACCGGCATACGACCTCTTTCCTTGTCGATCTCTGGTCACCAAGTATCTCCTGCCTGGTCACCGTGGCGGAAATCGGGTCGACCCCGGCGGCCCGCCTACCGTGAGACGGCGCTTGCCGATCACCGCCACGGCTGAGCGGGCCGCCCGGGCCGGATCGTCATCCCGCGCTCTGTATCCGCGCGCAGTCCGGGGTCCCGGCCGCCTCCGCCCCGACGACGGTGCCGATCCACCGGTTGGCGGCGGTGAACCAGTCGGGGGCGCCGGGTTCGAGGTTGATGTCGTGGCCGGCGTCCGGCAGCACGTAGGCGCTCAGACAGGCCTGGGGCGAGAAGTTCGGCGCCTCCCTGGCGAGCACGACGCCGGCGTTGGTGCACGGCGTGAGCGCGCCGCAGAAGATGAAGTCGTACTGCCCGGTCGCGAGCAGCGTCGGCACGGTGATTCCCCTGGTCACCGTGGGATCGAGGGTAGGCGCCAGTATGGTCGCTTCCTCGGCGTCGGTGCCGGTGTCCCTGGTCGCCTCGTCGTGCGCGATCACGAGCGGGTCCGTGTGCTGGGTGTCGTAGAACATGCCGCGCACCCCGGACAGGGTGGTCAGGTACCCGAGCGGGCGGTCGGCCAGGCTCGGGACGAGCTGGGCGGGCTCGAGCGTGCCGAAGATCACGCCGGGGGTGCCGACCCAGTACGGGCTGTGCAGCCAGTCGCTGATGATCACTGCGTCGACGTCGTGGTAGGTCGACGCTTCGACCTGGGTGACGGTCCCGCCGAGCGAATGGCCGACCAGCACGACCTTGCCGAACGTGCTGCCGAGTTCGCCGGCGCGCAGGCGTTGCACGACCTGGTGCACCGCCCAGGCTTCGTTGTCGATGGTCAGCGAAGTCGCCGGCGGCTTGCTCGACTCGCCGGTGCCCGGCCGGTCGATCATGACGACCGCGTTGCCGGCCTGGGTGGCGCTGCGCAGATAGGAATACGTGTCGGGCTGGTAGTCGAAATCCCAGTAGGAATGGTTGTAGGTGAACCCGGGAATCAGCAGTTCGACCGGCTTGCCCGTCAGGTCGCCGTAACCACAGACCCAACCGGCGACGGTCTCATCGGCGGTGGCGCCCTGCGTCATGCTCACCGGTATCGCATACCGGGTGCACGGCGGTGCTCCGGTGTCCGCGGCGACCGGCAGCGGAACCAGCGTGGTGATGAGGGTCGCGACGATCAGTATCGCTGCCTTGCGCATTTCTTCCTTTGATGTCGTGGATTGTTCAGAGTTGGGCCCGGAGTCGGTGTTTGATGATCTTACCCAGGGCATTTCGGGGAAGTGCGTCGACGAAGCGGAACCGTTCGGGCAGTTTGAAAGAGGCGATACGGTGCGCGCGAAGGTGGTCCAGCAGCTCGTCGGGGGTGACCCGGGTATCCGGCGCGGTGACGACGACGGCGCACGCCTTCTCGCCGAGCACCTCGTCGGGATAGCCGACGAGTGCGGCCTCGACAACCGCCGGATGGAGCAGGAGCAGGTCCTCGATCTCGGCGGGTGCGATGTTCATCCCGCCACGGATGATCACGTCCCGTGCACGGTCGACGTAGCGCAGGTACTGACCGCGGTCACCGGCGAGCTCGAAGACGTCGCCGCTGCGCAGGAACCCTTCCTCGTCGAAGGGATCCCGGCCGGTGCCGGCCAGGTACCCGGAGAAGATGGTCGGGCCGTCGATGCGCAGTTCGCCGCGCCGGCCGGGTTCGGTGATCTCCGCGCCCGTCGCGGTGTCCACCAGCTTGACCGCGACGCGGTCCATGGACTGACAGGACCAGGTGACGCCGGGAGCGCCGTAGCGCGGAAAATAGGTCGCCCGCTGCCGCGGATCGGGAAAGTCGGCGGGGGTGCTGAGCAGGCACACGCCCTCGTTGGAGCCGAACATGTTGATCACGTTGATGCCGAAGCGCTCCTGCCAGCCCGCCACCATCGAGGACGGCAACGGGGCGGAGCCCGAGGCGATGGACCGCAGCGAGCCCAGATCGGTTTCGCGCAGCAGGTCGTCCCGCTTGAGCAGCATGGTCAACACCGACGGCGGCGCGACCGTGTAGGTGACGCGTTCCTCGGCGATCTGGCGCAGGAACGTCGGCACGGTGAAGGGTTGGTGCAGGACATACCGCGCGCCCAGCCGCAACCAGGGCAACAGGGTTCCCGCGATCGAGGCCATGTTGACCAGCGGGAACGGATTGAGGATGACGTCGTTCTCGGTGAGATCGGGCGCGTCCTGGGTGACCGCCGCGACGGCCAGCCAGTCGTAGTGACAGCGCGGTACGCCCTTGGGGGACCCTTCGGTCCCGGACGTCCTGCAGATCGTCACGCAATGGTTCGGGTCGGCCCGGTAGCGGTCCCGGCGCTCGCGGACGCGTTCGAGGTCCTCCGCCGTCGCCGAGCGGACGCACAACCCGGCGATGGTCCCAGTCCGGTGAGGACCATCGCCGGGCACTCCGCCGGGTTCTTCCCCGGGTTCTTCTCCGGGCTCCTCGCCGAAGACGAGGATCGATCGGACCGGCCCGCCGTCGGCGAGTACCCGGGACGCCGCCGCGGTGTGGCGGTCCCCGATCCGGGTCGTCGTGATGAAGGCGGTGAAGGCCGCGGCCCGGGCGGCCGCGTTCAGTTCGTGTTCGCGGTACTGGGTGTTCAGGGGCGAGACGATGCCGCCGATCCGGATCACCGCGAAGTAGGTGATCACCAGTTCGACGATGTTCGGCAGCTGGACACCGACCACGTCACCCACTCCGATGCCCTGCCGGATCAGCGTGGCCGCCAGGGCATCCACCGCACTGTCCAGTTCGGACCAGGTCAGCCGGTGCCCTGGCAGATCGCCGAGCAGGTGCTTGTCGGGGGAATCGACCACGGCGAGCGCGCCGGGCCGTCGTCGCGCGGCGGCGCGCACCAGATCGTCGATCGTGTCGTCGGTCCACCAGCCCAGCCCGCGATACCGCGCGACCTTTTCCTCCGGGTGCAAAGCGATCGCCCCTGGCCCTCGTGTGGCGAAGACAGGCATGTCAGCTCCAACGGTCCGGCCGATCGAACCGCGATCGCGGCGACTCGGGTGGAAGCCACCATAGTGAACGCGGGCCGGCCTGATGTGGCGGCCAGGCGTGTACCGCCGAGCCGGGCCGGCGAATCCGATCAGGACCAGTCCCACCCGGACCCCCGGTTCGCCGTGCGTGGGCGCTGTCCCCGGCTCGACGTGCTGTGACATGATCCGGACCGTGGCCTTCGAGAACACCACGCGCTACGGGAATCGCCGTGTGGGCGGCGTCTTCGCTGGGAAACCGCTGGAGACTCACGTAGAGAAAGCGCTTGCTGACCGTCGCGCACCACGGAGCCGACCGTGACCGAAGGAAACGTCGTCCCGGACTCACTGCGCCTGCCGGTGGTGGCGGCGCCGATGTTTCTCGTTTCCGGTCCGGAACTGGTGATCGCGGCCTGCGCCGCCGGGATCGTCGGCTCGTTCCCGGCGCCGAACTGCCGTACCACGGACGAACTCGACCGCTGGCTGGGCACCATCGGCGACGCGCTGCGCACGTCCGGCCCCGCCGCGCGGTGGGCGCTGAACCTGGTCACCCACAGCAGCAATCCCCGGCTGGCCGAGGACCTCCGGCTGGTGGCCGAGCACCGGCCGCCGATCGTCATCACCGCGCTGGGGTCGCCCCGGCCGGTCATGGAGGTGGTCAAGGGATACGGCGGGATCGTCATCGCCGACGTGGCCGATCTCCGGTTGGCCCGCAAGGCCGTCGAGGCCGGTGTCGACGGTCTCGGTTGTGTGTCCAGCGGTGCGGGCGGCCACACCGGCCACCTGTCGCCGTTCGCGTTCGTTTCCGCGGTGCGGGATTTCTTCACCGGCCTGGTCGTCGTCGGCGGCGGCATCAGCGACGGCTTCGGCGTCGCGGGCGCGATCGCGGCCGGTGCCGATCTCGTCTGTATGGGCACCCGGTTCCTGGCCACGAAGGAAAGCCGGGCACCCGAGGCGTACAAGCGGATGGTCGTCGACCATGGTCTGGACGATCTGGTGGTCAGCGCCGGGATCACCGGCGCCGCGGCGTCGTGGCTGCGGCCCAGCCTGGTGGCCAACGGGCTGGACCCGGAAAACCTCGACGCTTCCGGCGCACACCGTGACTACCACCCGGCGGCCGCGCACCAGCGCTGGAAGGACCTGTGGGCGGCCGGACAGGGACTGGAAACGATCCATTCCGTCGAATCCGTCACCACTCTGGTCGCGCGTCTCGAACGTGAGTACCGGTCCGCGCTCGACCGCCTCGCGGCCCGAACGCGGTCGTGACGAACTTCGGATCCTGCCGGTGATCCGCCGG
>Ga0310811_10008562_pt1 | contig 13162 bp, 6 predicted proteins | sample YCmetagenome_FD_207642 | JGI IMG/M metagenome (GOLD analysis project Ga0310811, IMG submission 207642) | Soil microbial communities from experimental microcosm in Duke University, North Carolina, United States - YC | ecosystem: Engineered > Artificial ecosystem > Soil microcosm > Unclassified ...
AGCTCGCATGGCGTGATCGAGAACAACTTCTTCGAGCGGCTGAAGATGTGCGCGATCACGCTCGGACCGGAGTATGGCTACTGGCGCGAGGCGGGCTGGCTGGACGACGTAATCGTCCGCAACAACCGGATCGTCGACTGCATGCTGTCGCCCTCGCAGGAGCCGGAGGCGGCGGGCGTGATCTCAGTCATCGGCCACATCGATGCCTATGCGCCGTTCAAGCCCGGGGAACACGCCAACCGCCGGATCACGCTGGAGAACAACTCCCAGCGCGGCTGCGGGGGCATGCCCCTTCAGATCGAGTACGTGAGCGACCTCATGGTAAAGTAGCCACGTCTCCGGCTTGCAATCCTGCGCCCGCTCGCGGATACTTCCCGCCCGTCCAGCACCGGTAGCTCAATTGGATAGAGCGCTGCCCTCCGAAGGCAGAGGTTGTGGGTTCGACCCCCGCCCGGTGCACCACTCTGAAAGGCCTTTACGGTTTCAGGATCTCGATGCCGCTGATTTGCGGGGTGCCGATCTTTCCGCTCTTGAAGTCGATCGTCATCATGCCCTTTTCGTCCGTGGTGACTCCCTTGAGCTCCTTGACCAGAGCTTTGAACCTGCCGCCCGCTTCCTTGAAGACGTCGAGGTCGGTAAGCGCGGGCTTGCCGTTGATGCTGACGTCGAAGACACGCTTGCCGGGTTCGTTTTCGCTGAGTTCCATGAAGTGGAGCCGCACGGTGTAGGCGGTTCCGGGAGCGCCCTTGAGATAAAACGGATAGGAGCAACTGCCCCACCATACGGTGCGATAGATGGCCTCGGGCGCGGCATTCGGCACCTTGACCTCGATGGGATCGGTCGTGAACCCGGGACCGAAGTCGTCGTGGCCGGGATCGCCGATAAAGCCGTCCCGCGCAAAGCCGCCGCAGTTCACATGGAACTCGTCCGCCGGCCCCAGCTTCGCGTAGCCGAAGGGCAAACCGTTTTGCGGCCAGGCGCTCACCTGGGCGTTTTGGTTGAGGGCGATGTCGACTCCCGCCGAGGAAAATGGCGCCACCCCGATATTCCAGCCGTCGACGAGGACGACGGGTTTACGGCCTTTCAGGTCCGCCGCCGAGGCCTCGATCGTGACCGTCTTTTCCTCCCCAGGGGTGAGCGAGAGATAGTTGTCCGAGTAAAATACCGGCAGCACTCGCTCGCCACCGGTCCCGCGGTGGAGTTGGAGATGCGCCATGAGCGCGACCTGGGGCGCAGGATTCTTCAGGGTCACATCGAGAAAGACTTTCCCATCGGCATCGCGGCGCTCCGCCCTGGCCGCGAGGGTCACGACCGGCAGGGTCTCGAGGGCGGTGAGGTCGTTCGGCTTCGATGCGGGGCCGCGCCAGTAGAAGTTCTCGGAAAGGAGCTTCCCGCTGCCATCGCGCAGCTCGAGCTTCGCGAACGAGACCGGCGAGAGATTGCCCGGCCAATCGACCGTGCCCACGTTCGTTGTCGCGCTCGGGGCGGCGTTCACGTCGTACTCGTGTGTATAGGGGGAGGAGCCGTCGAGGTTGTAGAGCATGACCTTCGCGCGCGCCCCGCTCAGGGGGACAGGGAGATTGTTGATCACCTGGACGGTGCCGTTCCCCACGTCATTGAGCTGGATGTGGACCGGCTCGCAGGCCTTCTTCACCGCGAAGAGCGCGGCATTCGGCTCCAGGTCGTAGTGATAGATCTGCCAGACGAAGCTCGGCTGCGCGGGGTGACTCATCCAGGTCAGAATGCCCTGCACGGGGTGAAACATCTGCGCCTGCCGCCCCTCGTACATGGCGCGATAGCCTTCGTAGTTCATCATCTGCCCCTTGCGGACGAAGTCGGGCAGGTTCGCGATTTTGCCGTAACGCCCGGTGACGGTCTGCGGATACCGGCGCCCGCTCCCGGCCATGAAGTCGTGCTCGGCCCAATCGTCGTTGATCGTGTTCCAATCCTGCTCGGGCATCATGCCCTGGATCGACTCCAGCGTGGGAATGGAGATCGCGCCGATCTCGGTCTTGAAGGTTTCGTTCTTATTGAAGTCTTCCTTCTCCGAGAAGTGGTCGTAGTCGATCGGCGTCTTCCAGTCGTAGGGGCCCCCGGAGTTCACCCCGCGCCCATCGCCGGAGTTCGGCTGGTAGTAACGGGTACCGTCGAGCTCGGTGAGCATGCCACGCAGGGCATCGTTGAAATACTTGAGCGGCGTGGCCTCGTTCCGGCCGCACCAGATGGCGATCGAGGGGTGGTTGCGGAAGCGCAGGACCTTGTCCCGGCAGTTGGCCATGTAGAGGTCGTAGTCGAGCGGGTTCTCGGTGAGCTGGAAGAACTCGTCCCAGAGCAGGATGCCGTATTTGTCGCAGAGGTCGTAGAGATCGTCGCTGGTGCTCTGCCCGCCCCAGTTGCGGATCATGTTGAAATTCGCGTCCCGATGCATGCGCACCTGGGCCTCGAGCCGCTCGCGGGGGATGCGCTTCAGCGCGTCGTCCAGGCCCCAGTTGCCACCTTTGCACAGCACGCGCACGCCATTGACGCTGAGCGCCAGCTTATCGGTGCCTGGTGCATCGTAGGAAAACTCGCGGATGCCGAAGGGGATGTCCCGGGCGTCGGACGGCTGCCCGTCCATGTCGAAGGTCAGATGGAGCGAGTAGAGATACGGCTCCCCGTAGCCATTCGGCCACCAGAGCCGGGGATTCTTCACCTGTAGCTGCGGGTATTTCTTCGGCTCGAACCAGACCGTCTCGGAGCTGCGCGGCGCCAGCTCGACCGGCTTCTCGAAGGCGATGCCGCCGAAGCTGCCCTTGAGCACGCCCTTCCGCGGCTGATCGGTCACGTTCTCCACCGTGGCCAGCACAGTGACGTCGGCCGAGTCGATGCCCGGCAGGGGCAGGTCGGTGGTGATCCGCGGATTCTTCACCACCACCGGGCCGGTGGCGGAGAGGAAGACCTTTTGCCAGATGCCGGTGTCGCGATCCCGGATGCCGGGCAGCCAATCCCATCCGATCGTGCAGACGAAGGTCGGACCGTCGAGTCCGGTCACGCCGCCGAGCGTGCCATTTCCCGCTCCGAGGGTGTGCTCCGCCGGCATGCCCGGGTGCGGCGGCGGAGAGATGCGTACCGCAACCGCGGCCTGCCGGCCGGGCTGAACGTACGCGGTGATGTCGAAGGTCCCGCGGATGAAGGCGCCCTTGATCGTGCCGACCACTTTGCCATTCACCCAGACCTGTGCGGCGTAGTTGATGCCGTCGAAGTTCAGCCAGACTTTCTTCCCCGCGTAGTCCGCCGGCACCGGAAAGGCCGCGCGGTACCACCAGTCGGTCCGGCAGAGCGAATCGGGGATTTTCTCCGGCCGGTTGTTCTCTCCATACATCGGCTCGGGGTAGACCTTGTTGTCCACGAGAGTGGTCAATACCGTCCCCGGCACCGTGGCCCGGTACCATCCCTGGCCTGCGAACGAGGTCTGCGAGAGCTGCCCGCCGGACTGGGGCACCTTGGCCGCATCCTGCATTTCCCAGCCGGAGGAAAGGACACTGGCGGGAGGCAACTGAGCTTGGGCAGATACGGCGACGCCAAGGGGCAGAAAAAGAACGGCGGCAAGGCAGTGGGGGAGTCTCATGAACGAAGCGCGCAGTATGCGTACCGGTGAAATGTTCCGGTAGTCCACAGAAGGGGACACCGCCATCGGGAAGGTGATGTTTTTTCAATTCTGGAACCTTCCAAACAACGTTGGGGAGCTATTGGCGGTCCGATCGAAATTGACTCGATACCGACTCTCTCGACCTGCGGGGATGCATCGAGGTGAGCGCAGGTTGGGTATCTCCTTTTGTGGACTACCGGGACTTTTGGAAATCGCTCATGTTTCCGAAAACCCCGCTGTCCCGTTTCAAACGGGGCGGCTTCCCCCCTAAAATATGATCTCCCCCGAGAACGCCTGGTTTCGAGTTGTCGAAATTTTTAATCGTCACGTCGTGCCCCGATCCGGAAGCGTGCGGCAGAAATTCCTCGCCGCCGCTTTGCTCCTGGCTGCCAGCGTGCAACTGGCCACGGCCGGCGGCTGGTATGTCGCCAACACGGCCGCGACGGAATGGGTGCGCTATAAGCAGGTGTATTTCTCGGCCGGCAGCTATCGCTTCACCGCGCGGGCGGGAGCGCCGTCGGCGGGGGCGACGATGCATCTGGAGATCGATGGCGTGACCGTGCAATCTGGCATCGCGGTGCCGAACACCGGCCGGGCCGACGCCTTCGCCTACGTCCATCTCGGACACACGACGGTCACGGCGGGCTATCATGATCTGAAGGTCGTTTTCGACTCCGCCAACGTCTCGCTCGACTGGTTCATGCTGAGCAAGGACACGGACACGAGCAGCACGGTGAAGACGGCCGACTACACCATGGTACGGCCGGACACGGGCGGCATGTTGATCGCGCCGGTCGTCGCTTTTGGCCATGTGACTGCGTCCACCGGCCTGGCCTCGGCATTGAGCAACTACGTGAACGGCGCCAACGGGCTGCCCTGCACGGATGCGGCCGTGCAGGCCTGGTACGCCATTCCGATGTATCGGGACTACGACCGGCGCACGGATCGCTATTGGGATGTGATGGTCGACGAGTTGATGGCCTCGCGGGCGCAGGTGCCGCTCTTCCACTGCCGCGAAACGAAGGACCTCACCAGCAATCTGCAGGACCGCGCCTATCAAGAGGGACCGGGCGATTTCGAGGGGCGTTGGTTGCTGAAATTTGCCGAGGCGGTGGCGCGGAATCCCCAGGCGAAGGACGCCTTGAAGATCGGCATGTTCTGGGAAAACGGCGGCATCGCCGATCTGTTCAACACCCGCTACGGCTACCTTCCTTCGTGGGGAGATCCGGCCCTGGTGGATTACGTGATGACCTACCACCTCTCGCCGTGGTTCGACAGCGTTCCCGCCTCGATGCTTTACCAGCCGATCGCGGGACGGCCGATCATCTACCTCTTCTCCAACCATCCCGACGACATGGTAGACGATGGGAAGATGGCGGACTTCGTTGCCGCGGTCCGAGACCGGCTGCAGAAGAAATACGGTTACAACCCGCTCTTCATCCTGCCGACCGGTGGCAATGTGAACAGCGCGGTGGAGGCTCAGGGCTGGGGCCAGGCCGGGTGGGGCGTCTGGGATGGGCCTTGCCTGACTCCGAATATCTTCAAGGGCCAAACCTGGGCCACGACCTGTGACGGCGCCCGCCGCCGCATCGATACGGTCTGGAATAACGATTGGAACCCGGTGACGAATACGGGCACGGCGGGAGGCAGCAGCCCCGGGCACGATTCCTTCCAGGATCGGCAGGACAGCGCCGGCCACAGCCGCCTGCTCACCAACTACGCCCAGGCCAGCTCCCTCGGCACGAAGCTCGTACTCCAGGAAGGCTTTACCAATCTCGCGGAGGGCAACTCGATCTATCGCAGCTTCCACCCTGGCTGGAGTTTCCCGAACCAGCACATCGCCGCCACGCGCGAATATGCGGACCCTTCCACGAAGACGGCGCTCTTCGAAGCGGAGAGCTGCGACGACTATTTCAAGGTCGTGAACGACGGAAATTCCGGCGGTTCCTTCCGTGCGGAATGGTATTCGCAGGGGAACAATCTCGATATCTTCCGTCCGCTCCATAACCAACAGGGCTGGCTCGCCAGAAGCACCGGACCGGGGAATCTCAGCCAGATCAGCGCCGGCTTTTACGATGCCTGGGCCGTGGCCACGGATGGCAAGGTGTGGGCGCAGCCCATCTCGGGGTCGCTGAATACCTGGACCCAGGTCACGAGCGGCAGTCCGCCGCTGTTCGCCTCGGTTTCCCTGAGCAAGCAATGGGCCTGGGGCATCAGTACCGCCGGTGCGGTCTACTCGGCGGGCATCCCCTACGGCTGGCCGAATGCGAGCAGCACCACGGGCTGGACGTCGCGCTCGAACACCGCCGCGGTCACCCAGCTCAGCGTGGGCATCTCGGAAGTGTGGGGGGTCAATGCGAGTGGCCAGGTTTATCGGCGGCCGGCTGACGGCACCAGCGACTGGCAGCTCATGTCAGGCGGAACGATGGACAAAGTGTGGATGGGGGACGTGTTCATCTGGGGCATGCAGGGCACGAACATCTACTACGCCCGCGTCCCGGCCGCCGGGGTGACGTCCGTGACGTGGACATCCGTTGCCAATCCCAACAGCATCACGAAAATCGCCGTCGGCTCGGAGGAGGTCTGGGGTTTGAATGCCGCAGGCAACATGTACCGTCGCAGTATCTCCGGCATCGGCGGCTGGGATGCGGTCACCAGCCCGGGTGGGACGGTGACGAGCCTGGCGGTCGGTGAGAACTACGTCTGCGCCATGGTCGGCACGACACCGTACACCTGCCGGTTGGAAGGCTTCGCCGGGGCGGTGCCGTTGGCGCCGATGATCGATACCGTGGTGTCCGGCAGCGGCCAGGCCACGCTGACCTGGACGGCGGTGAGCGCCGCCACCGGGTACAACATCAAGCGTGGCACCACCAGCGGCGGTCCCTACACCACCGTCGCCGCGAATGTGATGCCCTTCTTCACGACGGCGTACAGCTACACGAACTCCTCGCTCGCCAACAACACGACCTATTACTACGTGGTCTCGGCCCTGACTCCCGCCGGGGAGACCGGGAACTCCACCGAGGTGGTGGCCATGCCCCAGGGATCGGCGCCGAGCGCTCCTTCCACGCTCACCACCGCCGTCGGTTTCGGCTCCGCAATCACGCTCAATTGGATCGATACCGCGAACAACGATGCGGGCTTCGAGATCGAGCGCAAGGCGGATGCGGGGAGCTTCGTGGCGATCGCGTCCCTTCCGCGCAACGCGACGAGCTTCACCGATACGACGAACCTGATGGGGCCGGCGTATACCTATCGAGTCCATGCCTACAATGCCGCGGGGAGTTCGACCAATAGCAACGAGGCCACGGCGACCACCTCGACCCGCCTCCTGAGCCGCACGGCATGGGTCGCGACCGCCTCGGCCAGCGCCGGAGGGCCAACCTCCAACGCGCTGGATGGCAGCGCCACCACCCGCTGGTCGCCCGGCGTCGCCCAGGCGAACGGCCAGTGGCTCCAGATCGATATGGGCGCCGTGTATGCGCTCTCCCAGATCGATATGACGAGCCAGGGCGCGGACAACGCGAGGAGCTATGCGCTCTACCTCTCGATGGACGGGACGAGCTGGGGAAACGCGGTGACCGCGGGCAGCGGATACCAGGGAACGACCAGCCTCACCTTTACGCCGAAGAGCGCCCGCTACTTCCGCATCGTGCAGACCGGCAGCGCGGCCACGAATTGGTGGAGCGTGAACGAGCTCAACGCCTATGGGCAGGTGCCCGGCGCCTTGCCCAGCCCCTGGGCGACCTCCGACATCGGCTCGGTCGGCCTCGCCGGGAACGGATATTTCCTGAGCCCGAGCTACATCCTGGAGGGTGCGGGTGGGGACATTTCCGGCTCGGCGGATGCCTTCCGGTACGTCTACCAGACCTCCAGCGGCGACTGCACCATGGTGGCCAGGGTGAGCAGCCAGCAGAATACCAATGTCTGGGCGAAGGCGGGTGTCATGCTCCGTGCCACCACGTCGGCCGATGCGATGAATGCGGCCCTGCTCGTGACCAATGGCTCGTTGAATTTCCAATGGCGCACCGCGACGGGTGGTGCGACCTCCACGACTGGAGGCGGCGCGCTCACGTTCCCCGACGTCTGGCTGAAGCTGGTTCGCACGGGCAACTCCATCTCCGCCTACAAGTCCAGCGACGGGACGACCTGGACGCAGGTCGGGACCGCGCAGACCATCGCGCTCCCCGCCAGCGCCACCATGGGGCTTGCGGATACGGCGCACACCACCAGCGTGACCAGCACCGCCACCTTTGACAACGTCACCGCTGCGCCGTGAGATCATCGATGAGGAACGAGCCACCGCACACCTCCGCGTTTGCCCGGCTTTTGCCGGGGAGGGCCGGGAGAGTCGCGATCCTGGTTGCGGGGGCCGCCGGGATCGTGGGGTTCTGCAGACTCTCTCAAACCCACGCTCCCGGGGCCGGGCCATCCGCCGAGGTGGCGGGGAGTCTTCGCGAAAGTTCACGGGCGGCCGGAGCTCCGCCAGCGACGGGAAACCGCGGTGCCGATCGAGCTCGCGCCGCCCTGGCCGCGGCCCATCCCGAGTGGGCGCGCGCGCTGGCTGACCTCTCGGCGATCGCGGATCCCGCGGAACGGATCGCGCATGCCGAAGCGCTGATCACGAGTCTCGCCGGCACGGATGTTCCCGACGCGATCACGTTCTTTCGCGAGAGCGCGATCGATGGGGTTGGGAAAGAGATTGCGACCGGCTTGTTGCGGCGGCTGACGACCTTTCATCCGCAGTCCGCCGCCGCCTATGCGGAGAGCCTGCCGCCCGGGGAGGAACGAACGGAAGCTCTCCAGACGGTGGCCACCGTCTGGGCGGATACCGATGCGGCCAGAGCCGCGGAATGGGTGAAAACGTGGGATGCCGGGGTTGGGCAGGATGAGGGACTGATCAAGATCGCCTATGAGACCGCGCCAAAGGATGCCGTCGGAGCGATCGACCTGGTGGCCGATCTCCCCCCCAGCGAGGAGCGCAATGCGGTGGTCGACCATGCAGCCGCGCAATGGGCGACTGCCCAGCCGAGGGAGGCTGCGGAGTGGGCCGCACAGTTACCGAAAGGCGCGGTACGCGATCAGGTTCTGGCGAGGATCTTGGTCGAGTGGGCCGTCGAGGATCCCGCGATGGCCGCCGCCGTCGCCGTTTCCCAGCTCCCTCCCGGGCGGCTGATGGACGACACCGTGATCAGCATCGTCCAGCGCTGGACGCAGACCGACCCCGTCGGAGCGGGCAAGTGGATCGAGCAATTCCCCGAAGGTCCCTTGAAACAGACAGCCATGGAGAACTTCACGCAGCTACGGGATCACAAGTTTTAAAGGAGCGAAATTTGCCCCGCCCCTCCGGTGCTCCCGCAGATCTGCCGGATCAGGAACGGAATTTGAGCGCGGCTTCCGTCCGGTTGCGGACGTGCAGCTTGGTGTAGATCCGGCGCAGGTAGGTTCGCACCGTTTCCAGGGTGAGATCCATCCGATCGGAGATTTCCTTGTTGATGAATCCCGCCGCCAGGAGCTCCAGCAACTCGAACTCCCGGGGGCTGAGTTTCTCGGCAGGCGGGACGGGCTTCTCCTTGGACCGGAAGAAATGGACGACCTTGCGGGCGATGTGACTGGAGAAAGGGGAGCCGCCGGCGCGCACATCGCGGATGGCCTCGAAGAGCTCCTCGGGCTGGCTGGACTTGAGGAGGTATCCGCTGGCGCCGGCCTGCAGCGCGCGCAGGATCACATCTTCATCCTCGTAGTCGGTGAGCATCAGCACTTCCAGCGATGGGATTTTTTCCTTCAGCAGCGGAAGGCAGGCGATGCCCGATAGTTTCTTCAAGTTGATATCGAGCAGGACCACGTCCGGAGGATTGAGGGGAAGTCTTTTGAGAGCCTCCTCGGCCGACTCCAGCGCGTACAGACAAGCGAGGTCGGGCGCGCTTTGGAGGATGCGGACCAGTTGCTTGCGGACCAGTTCGTTGTCTTCCACCACGGCGACTTTTGTTTTCATAGGATTTTCAGGGGATGGGGACATCGAAGTGAACGGTGGTTCCTTTTCCGATTTCGCTTTTCAGGACGACGGTGCCCTTCACGCACCGCATGCGCTCGCGCATGTTGACCAGGCCGTTGCCTTCCTCGGCCAGCGTGGCTTCATCGAAGCCGCCTCCGGGATCGGAGATCGTGATGTGGAGGTGTCCGGCCTCCACGGCGATGCGCGCCGTCAATTCCTCCGCTCCGGAGTGTTTGAAGACATTGTTCACCGCCTCCTTCACCGCGAGGATGATGTGGTGCCGCACGTCGCTGGGGACGATGCGGTGGTCGACGAGCGGGAGGGCGTCGATCCGGCAGCGCATGCCGGCGGACTTGCCCCGCCCGGCGATCATGCGGCAGAGAAAGCTCACCAGGGACTCGAGATGATCGTTCTTCGGATTCACCGTCCAGACCGTCTCCGAGAGCGTCGCCACCAGGTCTCGGGTGAGGTAGGAGAACTCGCGGAACTTCTCGCCATCCTCCGGAGCAACGGTGTGGTTCTCCGCGTGCGAGCTGAGGAGGGAAAGGTGCGTCAGACGGGCGCCCAGGTCATCGTGCAGATCCTGCGCGATGCGGAGCCGTTCCTGCTCGAGCAGGCGCGCCCGCTGGAGCTCGCGGCGCGCCCGGGTCCGGATGACGAGGTAGATCCCGAGGAGGATCAGCAAAGCCACCGCGCCGGCACAGGAGCTCCAGAACCACGCGGTCTTCCAGTAGGGCTTCGGCACGATGAAGGGCGTGATATTCTCGGCGCCGACCGGGTTCCCCCACACGTCCACCGCCTGCATCCGGAATTCGTAAGCGCCGGGAGCGAGCATCCCATATTCCTTGGGGGTCGGTTCGCCCATGGAGTTCTCGTAGATCTCGTCCCACTCGATGATGAAGCGCTCGCCCGCGGACACCGCGGGACATTGTTGATACCGGAGTCTCCACTCCGCGTGCCCGGTGTTGTCATCATCGACGAGGGCCAGGACGTTCTCCCGGCCCTCGGAGCTGGTGAGATCCATGACCTGGGCCATCGAGGGATGGGAGCCGTCGGCTTTCCACGCGGCCTCCAGGGCTTCTTTGCTGGACGGTGGGGAGGATTTTTCGTCGAAGACAGTTTCCCGGGCACCGTCGGCATTTGCCCTGGTAATGCGTACATTCTTGACGAGATAGACGCCCACCGAAGCCGGACTGCCCGCGGAAGAGATGATCGGTTCCATCTGCACCGCATTGGCGGGCACCACGATGGTTTCGCGGCGATGTGTGAAATACGCCTTCGTGAAGTCACGGTTGGCCCCGGCGCTCCGGCCCTTTCGTTCGAAATTCCTCTGTCCGAAACGGTTGTGCGCCTGGTCGTAGAAGCAGACGGTGAATACGGCACTGCCGTCGAGTTGTCGCCAGCCGTAATCCTTCCCTTCCAATCGGAAGCGCATGCGGTTGAAGTCACCCGCCGCCTTGGACGTGTCGCCGATCGTGAAGATGATGTGCTCCGCGGAGTGTGGAATCTCCCGCTGCAATCGATCCGGCAGCGGCGAACCATCCACCAACACATCTGCAGCCGTTGCCGCGGACGCGATAGACATCAAAGCGCACAGGCAGATCGCGCGATGCCCGGGCATCGACTTGGACCGTCGCAGGGAGAGAGGGAGGTTCATGATCCGCGGCATCGAGGGGAAAGCGCGATGTGGAAGGTCGTAAGTTAGCGGGTCTCCAAAGCGTGCGCATCGTCCACGAACGGGGACTATCGCGGGCCGTCGGACCGGGCGGAATCTCCCGGGATTCTGGAAATCATCCGCCGCCAGAGACTCCGAAGATTTGTGCTTGAGATCACGGCGGTGCCGGCTTCGTGTCTCCCTTTGTGGACTACCCGGATTTTTCCGATCCGATACTTAACGTCGGTTCATCGATCCCCCATCGCGCAATATCACATGAAATCCTCGTCTGCACTCACTCGTCGGGAAGTCGAAGTCGCCGATCTCCTCTGTCGCGGGCTTTCCCAATCCCAGACCGCTCGCATGCTCCGGATCGGCGCGGAGACGGTGAAATCCCACGTGAGGAATATCCGTAAGAAGATGAAGTCCCCCAACACCATTAGCGCGATGGTTCGCTACACGCAGATGCGTTCGGCCCTGTCGCAACGCCTGCTCGAAGGAGAGGTCAGCGCCGAGAGCTCGGTCCTCGTTCTGGCTTCCTTCCCGGACTTTTCCTCACACACTCCCCACCTGTCTCCGTCCTGAGCCGGACGAACCTGCGCGGAAGCGCGGGCTATTGCTTGTGCGGTTGCCCTGGTTGGCCGCGCCATGTCTCCGATTGGGGACTACCGCAAGATTCTGGAAACGTTAATGTCGCCGGAGGTTTCCCCACCCAAAACTCGAGGCTGCAGGTCGCTGGCATCGGTCGTCGCTTCAATCAAAGCCCATTCCGAAATCTAGGAAGTTACCCGTGAAATCTTATCGCCACCTTTCAGATGAAGTTCGAAATTTCGGCAAATCTTTCTTCCGGTGGATTGGTCTTCCGGTCGCGGTCGTACTTGTCCTGCCAGGTTGTTTCAACGCCCTCTCTGCGCCGATCATTTACCTCAAAGCCTCGAATGGCCTGTTTGTTTCCGCGAGAGGAGGCGGAAATGGAGTGGTCTCGGCGGTGGCCCCGACACCGCTGAGCTGGGAATCTTTCGACATCCACGATCTGAACGGCGGCGTGCTGCATGCAAACGACATCGTGAGCTTCAAGTCGTCCAGTGGTTACTTCCTCACCGCCGAATCGATGGGGGGAGGAGCGCTGAGTGCGGACCGGACGAGCGAGGGACCGTGGGAGCGCTTCACGTTGGTGAAGTTGAACGGCTCGGGTGCTCTCAGCAGCGGTGATCGAGTTGCGGTGATGAGCGCTAACGGTCGATATCTCACTTTGGGAGCGAACAATGTCCTGGATGTCACCGGCAGCACGATTGGAGCGGCCCAGAACTTTGTCTTCAGTGTGGCTGGGCGGCCGCAAACGTATGCGAATCCCGTTAATCTCGCGTACACGAGTCAAGCGAGCGGAGCGCGTAACGGCGCCGATCCGCAAATTGTTCCGTTTCAGCAGAAATATTACCTCTTCAGCAGTTGTTTCTCCGGTATGCCGTATGGCTACTATGTGTCGAAGGATCTCGTCGATTGGACCTTCATTCCATTCTCGACTGCGACTTGCACCGCAATCCTGAGTAATGGGACGTTCGCGCCCTCTGTCGACATCACGGCTCCCGCAGCCTTCACCGACGGTCAATACATCTATTTCGCGCGCGCGAATGCCACTACGGTCGTACGCACCAATACCCCGGATTCCGGAGCTTGGCCAACTTACGCGTCGGGCATCTCTGCAAAGTATGATCCGTCGTATTTCTACGAAAACGGTCAAGCCTACGATTTCTTCGGCGGGAACGCGACTGAGATGTTCCAGCTCAATCTGGCAACGTTTGGAGCGGTCGCGGGAACAAGCCATGTCCTGACGCCGCCGATGAGCACTCCAACCGACCTTGCCAACTCGCCCTACGGCCTGCAC
>Ga0310811_10008563_pt1 | contig 13162 bp, 12 predicted proteins | sample YCmetagenome_FD_207642 | JGI IMG/M metagenome (GOLD analysis project Ga0310811, IMG submission 207642) | Soil microbial communities from experimental microcosm in Duke University, North Carolina, United States - YC | ecosystem: Engineered > Artificial ecosystem > Soil microcosm > Unclassified ...
CGGCCCGAAAACGCATGATCGTGGAGACAAACGTCGGCCGCCGACGGCAACGGCCCGGCAACCCACCGACCGGCCGTGGCCGTCATCGGACTGGCGCATCGACGCCGACCAACCCGCGCCCGCCGCACCATCTGCGTCAACGTGCGTCCGCCTGCGCGAACGTGCGTCCGCGCCGCTACGGCCCGCCCGCGCCGCGCCTTAGGTTCTGCACGGATTTATCGCCTGTCAGGGTATAAATCCGACAAGTCGTGGCACGGAGTGCCCGACTTGTCGGGGAAAAGTCAGCGACAATGCGACGGCCCGGCGGCGCTGACAGGGCAGCGGCGCCGGGCCGAAGAGGGAGCGGAACGTCAGGCGCTGGCGCCCTGCAGGACGAAGTCGACCAGGTTCTCGGCGAAGTTCTCGTCGGGGACGTTCGGGTTCCAGCGGAGCATGTTCTGCGCCAGCGTCGGCCCCGACAGGACCAGCAGGCACAGCTCCACGTCCAGGTCGGCGCGCAGCTCGCCCGAGGCGATCCCGCGGCGCAGGATGCCGCGCATCACCTCGCGGCGGGGCTCCACGACGCCCTGGTAGACCCGCGTCATCTCCCCGCTCTTGAACAGCTCGGGCATCAGGCAGGCCGTGACCTTGCCGTACTGCGCCATGCGCTTATTGCGCATCGCGGCGACCTGTGTGACCAGGTCCTCGCGCACCGACTCGCCGCGCGGCTCGGGCAGCGGGCCCTTCATCGCCAGCACTGCGTCGATGAGCAGCGCCTCCTTGTTGGGCCAGCGGCGGTAGATCGTCGCCTTGCCAACGCCGGCCTTCGCGGCGACCGCCTCGATCGAGATGGCGTCCGCGCTCTGGCCGGAGCTGAGCAGCTCGAACACCGCCTCGACGATCGCCTCGTCGACCCGGGCGCTGCGGGGCCGGCCAGGACCTTTCCGGTCCTGGTCAGGCACCGCATCCACGCTGAGCGTCATGGTTTCCATTGTTACCGAGTTTTCACACCGAAGCTACTCACCGGTCGCCTCGCATCGTCACTCGCCGACCGTTACCAGCTCCACACCCTGCTCCTCCGCCAGGCTTTCGGCGGTGGACGGGGCGGGGGCGTTCGCGGGGCGCTTGCCGGGCAGCCAGACGACGGCCACGACCGCGCCGAGGATGGCGAAGATCGCGGAGCCGACGGCGGCGCCGTGCATGGCCGAGATGAAGGCGTCGTTCACGTTGTGGATCAGCGCCTGCTGGGCGGGCCCAGCGAGGTGCGACGCCACGGCGTAGCCACCGGAGATCGACTCGCGGGCGCCGTCCCGCGCTGCGGCCGGCAGAGCGGCCGTGGCGTCGGCGACGTGGTCGCGGTAGACCGACGAGATGACGGCACCGAGGGCGGCCACGCCGAGGGCGCCGCCGACCTGACGGATCGTGTTGCTGACGGCCGATCCGACGCCGGCCTTCTCACGGGGAAGCGACGACATGATCGCCTCCGTCGCGGGCGGCATCACGTTGGCCATGCCGACGCCCATGAGGAAGAACAGCGCGCCGACGATCCAGATCGGGGTGGTCTCGGAGATGAACATCCACGAGGCCAGGCCGATCGCGACCAGGACGAGACCGGTGGTGCTGACCGCCTTCGGGCCGAAGCGCTTGACCATCGCGGCGCTGCGCGGAGCGAAGACCATCTGGGCGGCGGCGAAGGGGACGAACAGGGCGCCGGAGGCCAGCGGGCCGTAGCCGCGGACCAGCTGCAGGTAGAAGGCGCTGACGAACATGATGCCCATGGCCGCGAAGAAGACCAGGCCGATCATGCCGGTCGAGGCGCTGAACTTGCTGTTGGAGAACAGCCGGACGTCCAGCGACGGGAACTCGATGCGCCGCTCGTAGAGGGCGAACGCGGCGAGGACCACGACCGAGCCGACCAGCGCGCCCCACGACTCGATCTTGCTGAAGCCGTGGTCGCCGCCCTCGATCACGCCGTAGGTGAGCAGGGTGAGCCCGACGATGGACAGCAGCACGCCGACGAAGTCGATGCGGCCGGGCTTCGGGTCGCGCGACTCGGGGATGAGCGTGTTGACCAGGAACAGGCCCACGACCACGATCGGGACGTTGATCAGGAAGACCGAGCCCCACCAGAAGTGCTCGAGCAGCAGGCCGCCGACGATCGGGCCGATCGCGACGCCGAGGCCGACCGCGCCGGCCCACACGCCGATGGCGCGGCCGCGCTCGCGCGGGTCGAAGACGTTGGCGATGATCGACAGCGTCGAGGGCATGACCGCCGCGGCGCCGAGGCCCATCAGGGCGCGGGCCCAGATCAGCTGGTCGGGCGAGTGCGAGTAGGCCGAGACGAGCGACGCGATGCCGAACAGCGCGAGGCCGACGGTGAGCGTGATGCGCCGGCCGAGGCGGTCGGCGAGGATGCCGGCGGTGAAGAGCAGGCCGGCGAAGACGAGGGTGTAGGAGTTGATCGCCCACTCGAGCTGGCTCTGGGTCGCGCCCAGGCCCTTCTGCGGGTCGGCGATGGTGCGCATCGCGACGTTGAGGACGGTGTTGTCCAGCACGACGACGAGCAGGCTGATGACGAGCACGCCGAGGATCGCCCAGCGTCGAGGGTGTCCTGTGTTGGTTGGTGCTTGTGCCTGGGTAGCTGCGTCCACGGTGTTGCTCCCCCTGGATTGGAACGCGCGAAAACGATACGGAACAGTTCCGTATCAACGTAGCCCTCCACCACGCGATACGGAACCGTCTCGTATTGAAAAGTGCGTCCCGTCACACGCGGCGCCACCTGCGGAATAAATCCGCGACGGTGCCCCAGAGTCCCCTGCGGAACAGCAGCACCACCAGCACGAAGATACCGCCGGTGATCAGCCCGACCAGGGTGAAGCCGGCCTGCGAGAGCTGGTCCTCGAGGTCCACGACGAGCGCCGCACCGAGCACGCCGCCCCACAGGGTGCCGATGCCGCCGAGCACGACCAGCACCACGCCCTTGCCCGACGTCGTCCAGTGCACGACGTCGAGGGAGACGAAGCCGTGCGCCACGGCGAACAGCCCGCCCCCGAGCCCGGCCAGAAAAGCCGAAAGCACGAAGACCAGGAGTTTGTACCGCGAAGCCGCATACCCCAGCGCCCGCGCCCGGTTCGGGTTGTCCCGGACCGCGACCAGCACCCGGCCGAACGGCGAGTGCACGATCCGCCAGGCCAGCAGCAGGCCGAGCGCCGCGATCGGCAGCGCCGCGTAGTAGAAGTAGTAGGGGTCGGACAGGTCGAGCCCGAAGAGCTCCCGCGGCACGCTCTGCAGGCCGTTCTCGCCGCCGGTGACCGACGACCACTCGTTGGCCACGAAGTACACCATCTGCGCGAACGCCAGCGTGACCATCGCGAAGTAGATCCCGCTGCGGCGCACCGCGAGGTACCCGATCGGCACCGCCAGCGCCGCGGAAAGCAGCGCCCCGCCCAGCACCGCCACCGGGAACGGCGCGCCGAGGCGGGCGGCGATGAGCCCGGCGGTGTACGCCGAGGTACCCCAGAAGGCGGCATGGCCGAACGACAGCAGCCCGCCGTAGCCGAGCAGCAGGTCGATCGCGACCGCGAACAGCGCCCAGCAGAGCATGTCCACGGCCACCGCCGGATAGAGCCCGTTGGGCAGCCAGGCCGCGACGGCGACGGCGACCCCCAGCAGCACCCACCTCATGCCCTTCACGCCGCACCCTCCTCGCGGCCGAACAGCCCGGCCGGGCGGAACAGCAGCACCAGCGCCATGACCAGGAAGATGAGCGTCTGGGCCAGCAGCGCCGGCCCGTACGCCTCGCTCCACGCCTGCAGCAGCCCGATGCCGAAGCCGGCGGCGACCGAGCCGAAGACCGAGCCGAGCCCGCCGATCACGACGACCGCGAAGACGCCGATGATGAGGTCGCCGCCCATGAGCGGGTTGACCGCCCGCATCGGCGCGGCCAGGACGCCGGCGAGTGCCGCGAGCGCGACGCCGAAGCCGAACACGGGCGCGATCCACCGCCCGACGTCGATGCCGAGCGCCCGGGTGAGCTCCGGGCGCTCGGTGCCGGCCCGCACGACCATGCCGACCCGGGTCCTGGTGAGCACCCACCACACCGCCACGCACAGCGCGACGGCGAGGCCGAAGACGAAGACCCGGTACGCCGGGAAGTCGAACAGCCCGAAGTCGACGGTGCCGCCGAGCCCCGCGGGGGCCTGGTAGGGGTTGGACTGCGAGCCGTAGCGGGCCTTCACCACGTCCTGCAGGATCAGGGTCAGGCCGAACGTCAGCAGGAAGTTGTACAGCGGGTCCAATGTGGACAGCCGCCGGATGACGGTGGTCTCCAGGCCGAGCACCACGGGTACCACCAGCAGCGCCACCCAGAAGGAGAGCCCGAAGGAGTCCAGCAGGAAGAACGCGCCGACCGCGCCGAGCATGTAGAACGCGCCGTGTGCGAAGTTGACGACGCGCAGCATCCCGAAGATCACGGCCAGGCCGAGGGCGAGCAGCGCGTAGAAGCTGCCCCCGACCAGGCCGTTGAACGTGTGGGTGAGCAGGCCCATGGCGGGACTCAGAGCTTGCAGTCGGCCGACGGGGCGCGGAAGGCCTCCTGCGCGGGGATGGTCTTCACGATCTGCTCGTAGTCCCAGGGCTCCTTCACCTCGCTGCCCGGCTTGACCTTGGCGAGGTAGGCGTCGTGCAGCACGCGGTGGTCGGCGGCGCGGAACTCGCCGTTGCGCAGGAAGAAGTCGTTGACCTTCTTGCCCTCCAGCTGCTTGACGACCGCGTCGGCGTCGTCGGTGCCGGCGGCCTGGACCGCCTCGAGGTACTGCATCGCCGCCGAGTAGTTGGCCGCGTGCGCGAACGTCGGGCGCTGGCCGCCGGCCTTGGCGGCGAACTTGTCGGCCCAGGCGCGGTTCTGCTCGTCGAAGTTCCAGTACCACGCGTCGGTGAAGGTGGTGCCGGCCAGCGCGTCCGGGGTCAGCGAGTTGATGTCGGTGAGGAACATGAGCCCGACGGCGAGCCCGACGCCCTTGTCCTTGAGCTTGAACTCGTTGTACTGCTTGACGAGGTTGACCAGGTCCGCGCCCGCCTGCATGGTGCCCAGCACGTCCGGCTTGGGGTTCAGCGTGGGCGCCTTGAGCAGGAACGTGGAGAAGTTGTCGTTCGGAAACGGCGTCGGGTCGCTGGCGATGACGGTGCCGCCGCCCTTGGCGACCGCGGCCGCGAACGACTTCTGCATGTCCTGGCCGAAGGCGTAGTCGGGGTAGACGATGTACCAGTTCTTGGCGCCGGCCTGGGTGGCCGCGGTGCCGGTGCCGTTGGCGAGCATCGCCGTGTCGTAGGCGTAGTGGAACGTGTACTTGTTGCAGGACTTGCCGGTCAGGTCCGTGGTGGCGCCGGAGATGTTGAAGTACAGCTTCTTGGCCTGCTTGGCCACGTCGGCGACCTTCAGCGCGGCCGAGGACGTCGGCACGTCGAGGATCGCGTCGACGCCGAGCCGGTCGTACATCTCGCTGGCGCGGGTGTTGGCGACGTCGGGCTTGTTCTGGTGGTCGGCGGTCTCGACGGTGATGTTCTTGGTGATCGCCTTGTCGCCGTACTTGGCCTTGAAGTCCTCGACGGCCATCTGCACGGCCACGACGGAGTTCTTGCCGGACAGCTGGGCGTAGACGCCGGACTGGTCGTTGAGCACGCCCAGAACGATCTTGTCGCCGGTGAGCTTGCTGTCGCCCGACGAGCGGGGGCCACCGCCGCCGCAGCCGGCGAGCGTGACACACAGGGCGGCGCCTATGGCGAGGGATTTCTTCATCAGGTGTACCTCCGGTCAGATGCCCAGGTGCGCGAGGAACTCGGCCTCGCGTGCGCGAACGTCGGCGTTGTCGAACGTGCCGGCGATCCGCCCCTCGGCGAGCAGGTAGTGGCGGTCGGCGATGGTGGTGGCGAAGCGCAGGTTCTGCTCGACGAGCAGGACGGTGACGCCGTGGTCGCGTGCCTTGGCGAGGATCTCGCCGACCCGGCGGACCAGCAGCGGCGACAGGCCCTCGGTGGGCTCGTCGCACAGCAGGACGGTGGCGCCCATGCGCAGCACCCGGGCGAGGGCGAGCATCTGCTGCTCGCCGCCGGAGAGCTTGGTGGCCGGGCTGTTGCGCCGCTCGTACAGGTTGGGGAACGCCTCGTGGATCTCGTCGAGGCCCCACGGGCGGGGTCCGACGACCGGCGGCAGGGCGAGGTGCTCGGCGACGCTCAGGGTGGCGTAGGCGCCGCGGTCGTCGGGCACCCAGCCGAGGCCCGCCCGGGCGCGCCGGTGCGCGGGCCGGCGGGTGACGTCGGCGCCGGCGAGCTCGACCGTGCCGGACTGCCCGGCGTGCAGCCCCATGACGCAGCGCAGCAGCGTGGTCTTGCCGGCGCCGTTGCGCCCGCACAGCGTGACCACCTCGCCCTGCCCGACGTGCAGGTCGACGTCGCGCAGGACGCGCGCCTCGCCGTACCACGCGGACAGCCCCTCAATGCGCAGCATCGACGCTCCCCAGGTAGGCCTCGACGACGCGCTCGTCGGCGCGCACCTGGTCGTAGGGGCCCTCGGCGAGGACCCGACCGGCCTGCAGCACCGTCACGCGGTCGGCGAGGCGGCCGACGACGCTCATGTTGTGCTCGACGAGCACGACGGTCCGCCCGTCGCGCACGGCGGCGATCAGCTCGACGGTGCGCTCGACGTCCTCGACGCCCATGCCGGCCGTCGGCTCGTCCAGCAGCAGCACCTTCGGGTCCAGGGCGAGCGCGATCGCGAGCTCCAGGGCCCGCTTGCGCCCGTATGCGAGGCTCCCCGCCGTCTCGCCGGCCGACTCGGCCAGCCCCACCCGCTCGAGCAGCTCGTCGGCGCGCTCGCGGAAGCGGCGCAGCAGCCGGTCGGAGCGCCAGAACGCCCAGCCCAGCGACGTGGCGCCCTGCAGCGCCAGCTCGACGTGCGCCCGCACCGTCTGCTGCGGGAACAGGCTCGCGATCTGAAACGAGCGGGCCATGCCCAGGCGCGCGACCCGCTCGGGCGCGAGCCCGGTGATGTCGCGCCCCTGCAGTTCGATCCGCCCGGCGGTCGGCGCGAGGAACCCGGTCAGCAGGTTGAACAGCGTCGTCTTGCCGGCGCCGTTGGGCCCGACGAGCGCGTGGACGCTGCCGGCCGCGACGTCGAGGTCGACGCCGTCGACGGCGCGGAACCCGCGGAAGTCGCGCGTGAGACCGCGCGCGGCGAGCGCGGAACCCTCCATGTGGGACACACCCCCTTTGGCGGTCGAAAGTGACGGTCGCCACAAGCTATGGCCGCCCTCACCAACGTCACCACGGAGGCGATCCACACATTTCTCTATGGAAGTGTGTGACGATCACATATCCGATGCGCACGAAAAATCCGGCCAGCAAGCCGGCCGGATTTTTCGGGTATATCAGTGTTTACCGCCGCTCTGGTATCCATCTGGCCAGCGGTCCCAGGCGCGTGCGCAGGCCCGCCAGGCCGCCGGGGAAGAAGTAGACGGCCAGGATGAACACGGTGCCGAGGATGAACAGCGGCTGCGACAGGGGGCCGCGCAGCACGCCGGGCAGGCCGGCCACCGCGTCGGAGTCGCCCAGCGCGACCAGGCGGTAGTCGAGGTACGTGAACAGGAACCCGCCGATGAGCGGTCCCCAGCGCGTGCCGGGCCCGCCCAGCACCACCATGACGAGTAGCGTCAGCGTCTGGTCCGACGCGGCGATGTGCGGGGTCGCGCCGCCGATGAGCAGCGCGTACATGGCGCCGGCGAGGCCCGCCAGGCCGCCCGCGACGGTGAAGGCGAACAGGCGGTACCGATAAGGATCCAGGCCCAGGACGCCGACGCGCCGCTCGTCGTCGCGGACCGCGGCCAGCACGCGCCCGGCCGGCGAGTCGGCGATGGCGTGCACGACGAGCACGGTGATGACGACGACGCCGACGGCGAGCCAGTACAGGTTCACGGTGTTGGCCACGCCGACGAGGTAGCCGGGCACCCGCTCGGTCGCCATCGGCAGGCCCTCCTCGCCGCCGGTCGCGCCGCCGGGGTTGCGCCCGATCGTGATCGCGGCGACCTGTGCGAAGGCGAGCGTCACCATGGCGAAGGCGATGCCGCCGGTGCGCAGCGCGATCGCGCCCAGCAGCGCGGCCAGGGTGGCGGTGCCGACGACCGCGAGCAGGATCGCCGTCCACAGGCCGTAGCCGGCCTTGGTGACCAGCATGTCGGTGCCGTAGACGCCGGCGGCGAAGTAGAGCGCGTGGCCGAACGACAGCATGCCGGTGCGCCCGAAGAGCAGGTCGTAGCCCATCGCGAGGGCGCCGAAGACCAGGCACAGGGCCAGCAGCTGCAGGGTGCCGGGCTTGTTGACCGGGGAGTCGAACACGCCGGGGATCTTCAGGCCGCAGTACGGCAGGGCGAGGAACACGACCAGCACCACGAGCGGGCCGAAGCGCGCCCACGGCACCCGCCTGCGGGCCGGCGCCGCGGCCGCCTGCGTGGGTTGCGCCGTCTGTGTCGTCATGAGGTGGCGACCTTCCCGGTGATCCCTTGTGGACGGACGAGCAGCACGACCGCCAGCAGCGCCACGACGCAGATGTCGCCGAGGCCCGACCAGTTGTAGTTGACGAACTGCTGCAGCAGGCCGACGGCGACCGCGGCGTAGGCGGCGCCGGTGACCGAGCCCATGCCGCCGATGACGACGACGATGAACCCGAAGATGAGCAGCGAGCTGCCGCCGGTCGGCGAGATCGAGCCCGCGTAGACGCCGCCGAGCGCGCCGGCCAGGGCCGCGGCGGCGCCGCCGATGGCGAACACGAGCGTGAACGCCCGGCGCACGTCGATGCCGAGCGCGGTGACCATCGAGCGGTCCTCGACGCCGGCGCGGATGACCAGACCGATCCTGGTGTACTTCAGGAAGGCCAGCAGCCCTGCGAGCACCGCGACGGCGGCGCCGATGAGCAGGAAGCGGTCGTTGGGCACCCGCGCGCCGGCGATCGAGGTGAGCTGCTGCGTCCACTGCGGGCGCGGGTACGGCTTCGGGTCGCTGCCCCAGGAGGCCTGCAGCAGCGCGACGCCGGCCAGCGAGAGCCCGACGGTGACGAGCACCTGCTCGATCGTGCGCCGGTACAGCGGCCGGATGAGCACCAGCTCGACCAGCGCCGCGACGACCGTGCCGCAGACGACGCCGAAGACGACGGCGAGCACGAAGCCCCAGCCGCTCGGCCCCGCCCCCGGCAGGTGGTCCGAGGCCCACCAGGTGCCGTAGGCCCCGACGGACAGGAACAGGCCGTGCGCGAAGTTCAGCACGTCGGCGAGGCCGAAGACGAGCGCGAGCCCCGAGGCCACGAGGAAGTACAGCGCCGCCAGGCCCAGGCCCGTCAGCGTCAGCAGCACCACGGTGCTCATGCCGACACCTCCGCTTCGCTCCGGCAGCGGCATGAGCTGCACCTGAGTCCATCGTGAGCGGCCACTCCGCTTCGCTCCGTACCGCTCATGCGTGCTCCCCCTTTCCGACGCCCAGCAGCGCCTTGGTCTTCTCGGTGTAGTCGAGCAGGTCGTTCGCCCGGCCCGTGTAGGCCACCCGGCCGTTGGCGATGACGACCGCGTCCTGGGCGAGGCGGCGCACGACGGCGAGGTTCTGCTCGACCAGCAGCATCGGCACGACCTGGGCGACCGCGTGCAGGGCGGCGGCCACCTCGCTCACCACCTTCGGGGCGAGGCCCTTGGTCGGCTCGTCGATGAGCAGCAGCCGGTTGGGGTTGAGCAGCACCCGGCCGATGGCGAGCATCTGCTGCTGGCCGCCGGACAGGGTGCCGGCCCGCTGCCTGCCGCGCCGGTGCAGCTCCGGGAACAGCCCGTAGACGCGGTTGTAGTCCGGGTCGCCGCCGGGGCGCTCGGCCAGGCGGAGGTTCTCGGCGACGGTCAGCCCGCCGAAGACGCCGCGGTCCTCGGGCACGTAGCCGAGGCCGTCGCGCACGAGCCGGTGCGTGGGCTGGCGAGTGATCGGCGCGCCCGCGAGGCGGACGTCGCCGGCGAGCTCCGCCTTCGGCGGCAGCAGACCCAGCACCGCCTTGAGCGTGGTGGTCTTGCCGACGCCGTTGCGCCCGAGCAGCGCGGTGACGCCGTGCGGCGCGACGCCGAACGTGACGCCCTGCAGGATGTGCGACCCGGCGATGCGCACCGAAAGCTCGCCGATCTCGAGGATGTTCACAGCTTCTCCCCCAGGTACGCCTCCTGGACGGTGCGGTCAGCCATGACCACCTCGGGCGTGTCGCAGACCAGCAGGGCTCCGTGGTGCATGACCGCGACGCGGTCGGCGAGGTCGAGTACGACGTCCATGTGGTGCTCGACCATGAGGACGCTGCGCCGCTCGTCGCGGGTCAGGCTGCGGATCAGCGCGACCAGCCCCGGCACGTCCTCGGCGCTGACGCCGGCCATCGGCTCGTCGAGCAGCAGCACCCGGGGCTCGCCGGCCAGCAGCAGCGCGATCTCGAGCTTGCGCTTCTCGCCGTGCGCCAGGGTGCCTGCGAGAGCTGCGGCGCGGTGGTCGAGGCCGACCCGCCAGAGCACGCGATCGGCCCGCTCGGCGATGTCGCGGTCGCGGCCGGGCCACGGGAACGGGCGGATCGAGCCGCCCCGGCGGGCCTGCACGGCGAGGCGGACGTTGGCCGCGACGCTGAGCGAGGAGAACACCGACGAGGACTGGAACGTGCGGCCGAGCCCAAGCCGGGCCCGCCGGTGCGGCGGGAGCCGGGTCAGGTCGTGCCCGTCGAGCGAGACCGAGCCGTCCGAGGGGCGGCGCAGGCCCGAGATGAGGTTGAACAGCGACGTCTTGCCGGCGCCGTTCGGGCCGATGACGGCCAGGAACTCGCCCTCGGCCAGGTCGATCGACACCCCGTCGACGATGGCGACCCCGCCGACCCGCCAGGTCAGCCGCCGGGTGGACAGCAGGCCGGAGGCCGGGGCGTCCGCAGACCCCCCGGCTTCCGGGTTGGACATGGTGCCGAGCGACACCGGCTCAGCCCTTCATCTGCGCGACCGGCGGCGCGGCGTCGGCCTGGTCGAGCGCCTTGACCAGCTCGGGCTTGAGGTCCGCGCCGCTGCCGGTGAACTTGCCCTGGAACATCGGCTGCAGCAGGGCGTGGTCCTCCTTGCGGACGGTCAGCTTGCCCTTGACGCCGTCGAAGCTCCAGCCCTCCAGGGCCGTGACCATCTTGTCGACGTCGTCGCCGCCCTCCTGCGCGGCCCGGACCACCATCTGGGCGGCGGTGAAGCCGTCCGGGTGGAACAGGTCGACCTTGCCGCCGTCGACGCTCTTGCGCAGCGCGGCCACGGCCTCGTTGTCGCTGGCGCCGTCGAAGTAGTGCGCCAGCAGCGAGATCTTGGAGCCGGCCGCGCCGAACGTCGGCCAGGAGGCGCGCTGGTCGATGCCGGTGACCACGAGCGTCGAGCCGAGCACGCCCTGCTGGTCCAGCGCCTGCCACATGGCGGTGGCGGTGGTGCCGGCCCAGGCGACGAAGATCATGTCGGCCTTCGCGTTCTTGGCCTGCACCGCGAAGCCGGTGAAGTCGGTGGCGTTGGCCGGCACGGCGAGCGTGTCGACGGTGGCGCCGGCGCCGCCGACGACCGCCTTGACCGCGTCGGCGTTGGACTTGCCGAACGCGCCCTCCTGGGTGAAGACGAGGACCTTCTTGCCCGCGGGCGCGGCCAGGTAGGACTTGGCCGCGAGCACGTCCTGGTAGGACTGGCGGCCGGAGCGGAAGGTGTACTTGTTGATGCCGGTGATTGCATCGGTGGCGGCCGGCCCGGAGATGAACAGCACCTTGTTCTGCGCGGCCAGCGGTGCCATCTGCCCGGCGACGGCCGACGAGGTGCTGCCGGCGAGGATCTTGTACCCCTGGCCGATGAGGTCCTTGCCGGCCGAGACCGCCTTGGCGGCATCGCCGGCGTCGTCGACCTCCTTGACCTCGATGGGGCGGTTGCCGACCTTGCCGGTGCCCTTGGTGGCGTAGGCGAGGCCGGCCTTCCAGCCCTCGATGTACTGCTTGCCGTAGCTCGCGAGCGGCCCGGTCTGCGAGTAGACGAGCCCGACCTTGATCGGTGCGCCGTCGCCGGCCGGCTCCTGCGCGGCCTCCTGCGGGCTGCTGCACGCGGACGCGAACGTCGCGGCGAGCGAGAGACCCAGCGCCGCGAACAACACCCGCCGCGGCGCGCTTGTCTGCCTGATCAACGCTTCCTCCGTGTGAACGCCTTGTTAAGGCCAGCGCCTGCTGGCGGTGTTCGCACACGCTAGGAGTGGCGTCGGGCACGTAGCTATGTGGGCAGGCCACACAGAATCGGGCGAACCCTATGGGGCCACCCGGTCGAGGAAGGCTCCGAGCAGGGGAAGGAACCCCGGGGACAGCTGCTCGAAGAGCGCGACGCCGGGGTTCGGCGGCACGGGGTACAACATGTGGCCGACCCCGGGCAGCACCGCCACGCCGTTGCTGCCGCGGTGCCTCGACGGGAGCCGCTCGCCGAGCACGGCCAGGCTGCGCTCCACCGGCACGTGCTCATCGTCGGCGCCGAAGAACGCCATGATCGGGCAGGACAGGAACGGCAGCAGCGCCGCGGGGTCGAAGCTCAGCGCCCGGGCGAAGAACCCGAGCTCCTCGGCGGTGTCGTAGGGCCGGTCGCAGACCACCGCGGCCCAGTCGTTCCCGGCGAAGCGGGCCTGTTCGGCGTGCACCTGCTGCGGGTCCTCGCCGGCGGCGAGCCGGGCGGCGCGCTCGTCCGCCCAGGCCAGGCCCGCCTCGACGGACTCCTCGGGCATGCCCTTGCGGCGCATGACCCGGGCGAGCAGGGTGCGCTCCTGCTCCTCGACGCCGACGAACGGCCCGCCGAGCGTGACCACGTAGTCGACCTGGTCGGGCGCGGTGACCGCGGCGAGCAGGCTGACCCAGCCGCCCTGGCTGTAGCCGATCAGCCCGGCCCGCTCGACGCCGGCGTGCTTGCGCAGGGTGGACAGCGCGGCGAGGGCCTCGGCGGCGCGGTCGGCGAAGGTCTGCCGGCGCCAGTCGCCGGGCGAGCCGCCGCAGCCGGGCTTGTCGTGGCGCAGGGTGGCGACGCCGCGCTCGGCGAGCCAGCCGGGCACGCCCTGCCAGGCGTCGCGGGTGGCCGGTCCGGAGCCGTCGGACAGC
>Ga0310811_10008564_pt1 | contig 13162 bp, 6 predicted proteins | sample YCmetagenome_FD_207642 | JGI IMG/M metagenome (GOLD analysis project Ga0310811, IMG submission 207642) | Soil microbial communities from experimental microcosm in Duke University, North Carolina, United States - YC | ecosystem: Engineered > Artificial ecosystem > Soil microcosm > Unclassified ...
AGGCAGCGGCAAATACCTCATACACTTATATGACCTTTGCCAATTATACCTATTTTACGCGCATTACTATTAAAGATGATCGCGGGATTACCTATGTTTTCGGAAATAACGGCACAACTAATTCCGACAACTCTTTAGAATGGTCTTATAGTGCCGACGTTCGTGATTCATATATCAAAAGCTGGAACCTCACCAGTATTACCTTTCCAAATGGAAAGACAATAAGTTATTCTTATCAGCAAAATAATCTGACTATATCTGCTATTAATCGCTGGTCGTCTGATTTGCAAGTAGTCACGGGCGTTGACGAACATTGTACTGCTTCATTTCTGACGAATATTCATACGGATCAACTTGACATAAATTTTACCGCTGTCCCAAATTCAACCAAAGGCCCAAAGCTTTCGGGTATCAAAGTAATTGATAACACCACAAACCAGGCAATATTCAATAGTCTGTTTACTTACGTTACAGATCAAAACGGTAGACTAACCTTGTATAATTACGCTCAACTGGATCGAACTAATAAAATCGGGCCGCAATATTATTTCACCTACAATGCAGAACATTACAGCAGCCAGATATACAACTCAGATCACTGGGGTTTTTATACTTCAACGCCATTTAACTATAATAGTTTTGATGCCTTAGAAGGTTCAAGCCGCTCGGCAGATACGGTAGATTGCCGGGCAGAATTATTGGACCGTATTGTTTACCCGGAAGGCGGGTATTCAATATATACTTGGGAACCCAACGATGTTTCAAAGATAGCCTATCAGGATCCTTCCATAACGCTTACAAGCTATACACGTAATATAAGTGTAGGCGGAACCCGTATAAAACAAATAACCAATTTTGACAGCAACGGTGCACGTATAGGCGCCAAGCGCTATAACTACAATCATAGTTATAGCCCTACTAATCAAAATGGACTCTCTTCGGGCATCTTGCACGGCGAACCCTACTATTACACATTCCAACAAAATGACCCAAACTCTTCACATCTCAATACAACCGATGTTAGCCTGGCTTCTAACACGCCATTAACTGACAATAATAGTGGCAGTCACGTTGGCTATTCAGAAACTGCCGAAATAAATGATGATGGCAGCTATTCGACCACCTTTTATACCAATTTTGACACAGGGTCTGAATTTATGGACATAGCCGCTGAGGCCTCCAATAAAGGCGATATAGACATTGCGCACGCTCCCAGCGTTACGTCAATGGGTTACAAACGTGGGCTCCCAAGGGTAACACGTTTGTACTCAAACACTATGCTTGTAAAGGAAACTGATTACCAGTACATGGAGGTTGACAAGGATAGCAATTCTGATAGCATTCAGTGAGGGCGATAATGGGAAACGTTTATGATTATTTATATGATTTTTTTTATGGGAACTCTGACTGGATATGGAGTGGATATTCTGTTCGTTTTTATACCAGCGCGTATTTGCCTCAGTATATCACCGAAACTGTCTACAACCAACCAACCTCAACAGAGCCGGTTTCAACCTTAACTACCTATACCTATGATCTCTTTACATTAAACCCAACATCCATAAGCCGTTCAGATAGTAAGGGGCAAACCATTAAAACTAAATATCGTTATGTGACTGATTTGTTGAGCGGGTTAAGCGTTCCTTCAAATGCCTCACAAATAAATTACCCCTACTCATTTATGCTTAACCATAACATGACAAGCATACCTATTGAAACGGTACAGTCTGTAGTTAAAAATGGCACTGAGCAAATTACCGATGTTAAGGTAACCAAATATCAAGGGCTTACGGGTACGTTGGCCGCGGTGGTACCATCCGCAGATTATCAATCTGCCTATAATGGCCTTAGAACGAGTTATACGCCTTATACAATTAGTATAGATGGAACGGGAGAACATCAATCGACCATTGATGCTTATCTAAAGCCGGTTCTCAATTATACTAATTGGGACAATACTACCGGCAATCTGACGCAATTCACAAAGAATTCCGAAAGCCCGACATCAATTAAATGGGGATATCAGAATACATTAAAGATTGCCGAATGTAAAAACGCAACTGCTGACGAATATTTTTACGAAGGCTTTGAAGACCAGCCAAGCACTTATGCCCGGTTAGAGCAATACGGAGGACATACCGGACGCAATTGCGTTACCAGTTTTTATAACGTTACCTGGACCCCACCTTCAGGCAGTACGCGTATCTTCTATATTAGTTACTGGTATAGAAGTAGCGGAACTTGGCATTACCAACCGGAACAAGTATATACCGGTGGCATTACTTTAAGTGGCTACGACGCATATGATGATATCCGGATCTATCCGGCTGGAGCACAGATGAATACATACACTTATGTGCCTTTTGTAGGGGTATCCAGTATGACAGATGCTAAAGGAATGACGACTTTTTATGAGTATGATAACTTTAACCGTTTAAGAACTATCAAAGACAATCAGCGAAATATTATAAAAGCTTACTGTTATAACTATAAAGGGGAAGTATCTAATTGCCTTGTACCACAAGCTAATCCATGGCCATCAATTTATGCAAAGATAGTTATGAGCGACCAGGGTACGGGCTACACCGCAGATGCCGGCGGCAGCGGATACGTTTATGAACAGCGTGCTACCTTTACCGTTAAATTCTACTCTGACGAAGCCTGCACTATCCCATATACGCTACCCACAGACATGCTTGTATATGTGGTAGACACCTATCAAACATTTGACGAAATACAGGGGATTACCAGCAGTACAGATTACACCAATATCCTGCTTGCTTACGGAGGCCAAAATTCAATGATGATTGGTACCCAAAGCATGCCTTATGCAGATACGCACTTTCATGATGGAACATATGATGGTGTTCAGGACATCTATAAACTTATTCCAAACCCGACCAACACTTACGTAATTAAATAATGCTTAACCATATGAAGACAAATAAGAAATATCTGATCATTTCAATAATCGTATTCTGTATGGTTAAGATCGATGTAAAGGCACAAAAAAGGGTCGCTGTAGACAGCATAACTGCACATTGGTCAAGGACCATGTCTGTATCGCGCGAAAAAGCCTTACAAATGTATTTGATACTTAGTTACAGAAGTACGGAGTTGAAGGCATTGTTGTCTAACACTAATATAAGCGGTGAGCAAAAAGAAACTTTGCTCAAAGAAATTATGGAAGATAGAGGACATAAGATAGATTCAGCCTTTACCCTGTCAGAAAAAGAAAAAATATATCAGCTAATGCGCGGCGACGAACGCAATAGTAATAATCTGCGCAAATACTGGAGGAGTCGTCATGACTCGCTCACCAAGCATCCAAGCTTCAAACCAGCTTATATTGACAGCATCAACAGAAAATACCTAAATCGTCATTAAACCATGAAAAAAATATATAGTTGCTTATTAGTTGCGGGAAGCATAATGATTTCTGCATCTTTCTGCAGTAGCTCCTATGGACAAGCTCCTGTTTTAACAGCCTCCACAAATAACTTAAACAGCCAGGTAGGCGTAGCAATAACGCCTATAACTGCAACCAATACGGGCGGCGCTGTTGGCAAATTTCCTGTGATTGGGCCATTTGCCACGCCTAATCTTTCCGTAATACCACTCAATTGGTCCAACCCCCTTGATGTAGCAGTTGATGCTGCGGGGAATGTTTATTTTGCTGAACAAGATCAGATATGGAAAGTTACCCCTGCTGGTGCGCAATCTGTATTCGTTGGTGGCGGCGGAGGCAGGCACGACGGAACCGCAGGAGGCGCCGCCTTTGACCACGTTTCAGGGATAGCAATTGATGGCTTTGGAAACATGTATATAGCCGACCAGCTTAACAACCAGGTGCGGAAGGTTGTAATGGCAACACAAGTTGTAACCACTTACGCGGGGGACCTTGGAGGAGCGCCGGGCTTCAACAATGCTAACGGAAACTCTGCTACTTTCAGTAACCCGGTAGGCGTCGCGGTTGACGCCGCTGGAAATGTATATGTGGCAGATTATAACAACCACGCCATTAGAAAGATAGCTACAAATCGGGATGTTACCACAATAGCTGGAACCGGTGCGGCAGGTAACAGTGATAATTTAACTAATCCCACTTTGGCTAGTTTTAACCACCCTATGGGGGTTGCAGTAGACGCCGCAGGAAATATCTATGTTGGTGACAGAGGTAACAATAAGATAAGATTAATTACCACGGCCGGAGCGGTAACTACATTTGCAGGTAGCGGTACAGCCGCATTTGCCAATGGCACAGGTACGGCGGCTAGTTTTAATGCGCCTGACCACATGTGCTTTGACCCTGCTGGCAATCTATATGTTGCGGACGAGGGGAATCAAATGATCAGGAAAATTACACCTACCCAACAGGTAAGTACCTTTGCCGGTAGTGGCGGTGCAGGTTTAGTTGATGGCTCTTTTGGTGCCTTTAATCATCCGTGGGGAGTTGCTATTAATTCCGCCGGTGATTTTTATGTGGCAGACGATCTGAACAACAGAATCCGTAAGTTAACCATGACGCCCAACTGGAAGATATCGCCACAGCTTTCGCCGGGTTTGAGTTTTTTAAACGGCACCATAAGTGGTACGCCAACCTATGCTTCTCCGCCAACTACTTATCGTATAACAGCTACAAATGATTCGGGTGCAGGCTCAGCTGATGTTACTATTGGCATTTACGCTGATGCACCATCTACGGTGGAGGCACAAAATAGTGTGATTACCTATGTGCCCAGATCGCCTATTTATGATATTACTCAATTCTCAGGAAAATCTGTCGACGATCTTAATAAATCCACCAAATATATTGACGGTATTGGTCGGCCATTACAAACAGTAGACTACCAGGCCTCGCCCCAAAAACGCGATGTGGTGCAACCGGTAGTATACGATGTTGGCGGGCGTGAAAGTATTAAATATAAGCCATACACATTAACGCAAAGCGCTGTCAGTGATGGTAGTTTTAAAAGCACGGCCCTGGCAGATCAGGCAGCCTTTTATAACCCTACCAGCCCGGGTGCTCCGTACATAACCGGCACACCATTCCCTTATGCGCAGGCTAAGTATGAACCGACACCCTTAAACCGAGTGGCTGAGCAGGGCTTTCCTGGCGACAATTGGCAACCAGCGGCGACCGTTGGCGCCAGCAACCCCGGACACACCGTAAAAACTATTTATCATACCAATAATGCGTCTACAAGCACCCCTTATTGGGCGCGTCTCTATACGGTAAGTCTTAGTGGGTCGACACCGACGTTGGTTAACAGTGGCACCTATGATCTGGATCAGCTATTTGTAACCATCACTTCGGACGAAAATGGCTCAAGTGGTAAATTGGGAACGGTTGAAGAGTATAAGGATGTTTTAGGGAGAGTTATATTGAAAAGGACGTTTGTACAAAACGGTACAAATACAGATGTACTATCCACCTATTACGTTTATGACGAACTCGGAAATCTATCCTTTGTATTGCCGCCCGGGGCTGACCCTGATAACGGGAGTATCAACTCAACAACCCTTGACAATTTTTGCTATCAATACCAGTATGACAGCAAAAGCCGGCTTGCCAAAAAGAAAATGCCGGGCAAGGGCTGGGAGTATCTGGTTTATAACAATAATGACCTCATAGTAGCTACGCAAGACCAGATGCAACGTGGCAAAACGCCGCAAGAATGGTCGTTTACCAAATACGACGCTGCGGGCCGGCTAGCGTATTCAGGGATTTATCAATATCCTGGATCTACTGCAGGAGTTGATTACCAATCAACACTACAGAGCACGCTTGACAATGAAACGGTGCATTGGGAAACCAGGACAACAGGTGGTTCAGGCTATACAACCGTTGCGTGGCCACAGGCAAATATTACCCGTTACCTGGTGTTGAATTATTACGATAACTATGTATTTCCGAATAACCCATATATACCTGCCATAAGCGGCACAAACACAAGCCCAACGGGGTTATTAACAGCCAGTAAAACATCCGTACTATTGCCCGACGGAACTTATGGCGCAATGTTATGGGAATCTAATTACTACGATGACAAGAGCCGTATTATTGACAAGTTTAAACAGCATTACCTAGGTGGAGAAGCAGCAGCGAACCCATTGAATTACGACGAGATAGCATTTACCTACAATTTTGCCGGTGAGGTTACTCAAACTACACGACATCATATTAAAGTGGTAAGTGGCACGCCTACTTTGGCCTTGACATTGCAAAACAGTTACAATTATGATCACACGGGTCGAAAGACGCAAAATTGGGTGAGTTTTGTCTCCGGAACAGGTAGTTTGCCGGCACCTACCTTACTCAGTCAACTTACTTATAATGAACTAGGACAACTATACCGGAAACAACTAAATGCTAACGATGCTGCGACAACGGCAAATATTACATTAGGCGCTGCCGATGCGTTTTCGACCGGAGAAAAAGACTACACAGCGTCGCAAAGCATTACATTAACTGATGGTTTTTACGCCAGTAATGGCACTATATTCACCGCTAAGATCAAAGCTCCATTACAAGATATTTCTTATGTGTACAATGAACGAGGATGGCTAACCCAATCAACATCGCAGTACTTGAGTTACCAGCTTCATTATAACGATGGTATTTCTCCACAATATAACGGCAACATTAGTCAAATGAGTTATAACGTATCTTATCCTAGCCAAGCAACGCACGTGTTTAATTACACATACGATGCGCTTGATCGCTTGACTAATTCGGAATCGAGCGGTGTTAATTTAAATGAAGCTTTGACTTATGACGACGCGGGCAATATATCATCTTTAACGAGGAATGGAACAGTGTCCAATTATAGTTATACCGGGAATCAATTAAACTCTGTTTCGGGCGGCATAAGTAGGACGTATGCATATGATGGAAACGGTAATGCTCAGGGGGATGGCAGCGGTAATTCAATAAGTTATAACTTATTGAATTTACCGAAAAGTGTCACCAATTCATCAGCGGCTACACTAGCCACATATACTTACGATGTTGGTGGACAAAAGCTTCGGGCTACAGGAGTTTCCGGCGGTAATTGGGATTACGCAAATGGCATAATTTACGATGGTAGTGGAAACTTAAAGTATGTTTTAACAGACGAAGGCCGTATTGTAAACAATAGCGAAACGTTCAGATATGTATATGATCTTAAGGATCACTTAGGTAATGTCAGAGCAAGTATTGACAAAGACGGAAACGGTAATGCAGAATTGTTACAGGAAGATGAATATTATGCTTTCGGCACGCGCCAAGGGACCTTTGACGCATCAAATGGAAATACATATCTATATAACGGCAAAGAAATTCAGCCTGATCTTAACAATCAATATGATTATGGCGCGAGGTTCTATGATCCCGTAATCGCAAGATGGAACGTGGTAGATCCGTTATCAGAAATAAACAGAAGCTGGTCGCCTTATAGGTATGGCTTTGATAATCCTATGCGTTATATCGATCCAGACGGAATGGAAGAAAAAGAAGACGGCTCTAAATTATATGACCCGGGCGATTGGTTTGTTTCTGATAGATTAAACAATACGGCTCGTTGGCAAAGTGCTAATTTGTATAATTTAGAAAACGGAAATTCCGATCAATATAATACAATTGAACAACGAGATCAATTTTATGGTTGGTTTCAACAACAAATAGAAGCCCAAGGACAAGAAACTTTATGGGCTGGAGCAGCTTATACCGTTGCGAAAAATGTCTCAGAGGTAGATAATCCGATAAATAGTTTATTTATCAGTAATGATGTAATAAATTTTTCTCATGATGGTAACAGATCAATTTTCAATGATATTTTTGATAGGTTAACGAGTTTATATGACAACGGAAAAAAAGGGATAATCCTAAAAGGGAAAGCGGCAAATGACTGGGATCGGGAGACAACCTATAGAGAACAATTTCAAATAATGGGTCCCGTGTATGCTAGGCAAAGTAGTTCAACTATTGAGGAGTTAAGTAAATTGGCAAAAGGCGAAGGTATTTATGGTTTAGGTTACTTTATGCAAGAGCAACTCAAATTTCAAGGTAACATCAATAATCCCCAAGACAGATTTAACTTTGGAATGAATATTGTTGTACCTTATTACAAAGCCTTTGGTTTTGGTCACCCAAGCGCCGTCAGGTTTCCGCATTGATAATATGAGAATTGTTGTACGGTTTATTGTGTTTCTTGGATTGTTTTCTAGTTTAAGTTCGTTTGTTCAGCCAAATGAAAAAAGTAAACTGATTCAAAATTTGGGAAAGGATACTCAGATAAATTCGTTGTTGATAACGAATGACAATTTATTTTTAGCAAATCTTAAAGGTGAGTTGCTGCAATATAAATTCAACAAAGGCAAATATTGCATTGAGCATTTATATAAATTAAATAGTACGATTATTGGCAAACCTGTAATTGGCAGGAATGATTTAACTATTGTTGCCGGAGATTACTCTTTATTTTGCTTTACTAAAAATGGCAAGCTAAAATGGAAGACCGGATTTCCCGGCTTGATTAAATCCGAACTAATATATTCTGATGATAAAATCTTTGTTGATAGCAGGGGGGCTGGCATATATTGCTTGAATGTTTCAAACGGTGAAATTATCTGGCGTTATCTTTCTGATGCTGGAACTATTGGTGGAATGAGTATTCAAAACCATCGCCTTATTGTTTCTGACTTAGGACATAGATTATTGTGTCTTAATTCGATTACAGGTAATGTTATTTGGAAAAAAGAAATCTCTGACTATTTTTTTTCGGCTCCACAAATAGCAGAAGGTTTTTTAATTTCAAATTTCTATAATACAATAAATCCTCATTTGTCATTTTTAGGAATATTTGATATTAACAACGGCAAGCAACTATTAAAAAAAAATGAATTGGTAAATGCACGTTACAAACCTTTGTTACTCAGTTCTGGGGTTGTGTTTGGAACAGAAGATTCAAAAATTATCAAAATAGAACCAAAGACCGGAAAAAAGCTATGGCAATTTGTGTTACCTGAAGCCGACGTCATCGGAAATAGTTTATTTTCGACCGACAATAATAACGCAATTTGTCTTACGGGGATTAACCGGGTATTTTATAAAATAAATGCATTGAATGGACAGTTAGTTTTTAAGGAGAAATTTGACTATGGTCTCTCCGAATTGTTCAATTCACGCGGAAAGATATTATTTCTTACGGGTGACGGAAATCTTTACGTTAACTGAATAATTTCATATTTATAGTCCATATAATATTGAACGAACTGTTTAACGCTTCTCTTCGATAATGACGATGCGCATCACGTGGTATTCCATAATACAAAACAAATGCCTAATAAGCGGTTTAAGACTTTCCGACTCGAATTTTATCTGTTATTTTACCCGTCTGGTTTGTCAATAGCTGGCCTTTGTATAAGTTATTATCCTAAATGGAATCGAACCTATTAAATGATGGCCAAAGCAGGTTATGATTTTTATTACTCATCGTCAGGCATTGGTTGATATGGAGGCAAAAATTGTCTCCAATAGTGCGGGGAAAATGTAGAGGTCGACAAAGAGCTGATCGAGGACACATGGGGCAACAAATGGGTAAAATTCGAATAAAGCCGAACGATGCTGAATCAAGTGATTTTGATACTGAATAAAGCGGAAAAGCTACAAAACTACCTTCAAACTAATTCCCGTCGGGGCTACGATAAACGCTGATTTCATACACGAAATCGGCGTTTTTGCTTTATGGGTCGCGCAATAGGTTAAATTGGAATGAAGCTAAATTTTAAAAACTCCAAGCGCTTGCATAAGTAGATGATCAAAGAACGCTAAATCCATTTGGTAGACACCAAAATATAAGTTGTAAACAATAATGCGCTAAATTTAAACACCTGTACTAATCCTGCTACTTCAATAAGGCTAAAATTGTTTATTGAGCCGCTTTTAAACCGGCATAAACCATTTAGTTTTATTGATGAAGAACAATTTGTTAATCATTTGCTGTTGTCTCAGTTTTGGTATGAGCTTGGTGTGCACGGATGTAAAGGGACAAAATCCTGTAAAAACACCTACACAGCAATATAGCGATCCGAATGCCCCAATTAACAATATCACGCTGACGGTGCCCGCAGAGGTGAAACCTATATTAAATGTTTGGCTTCGCGATACTTATGTAATCCTCGGGCCTGATAGCTATTATTATATGACAGGCACCACGGCCACACCCGGGCGTCCGTTTCCTAATGGCCGCGTACATTGCTGGGACTATAATGACGGTATTTACCTGTGGAGATCGAAAGATATGCACCAATGGCAACCGTTGGGATTGATCTGGTCGTTTGACAAAGATGCCGCCGAATGGCAAAAACGTGGTGTGCCGATTGCAAAAGGCAGTAAATCTGTTAATGGCGACCCGCTGGATTCAATGTACAGAGCTGCCTGGGCGCCGGAGATCCACTATATTAAAAGTAAAAAGAAATGGGTGATTGCAGCCTGCCTGAATGCTGGCCAGGGTTCATTTATACTGGTAAGTACCAGTGGCAAACCTGAAGGGCCTTACCAAAATATTAAAGGCAACAAAACCCATAAGATATTTCCTGATATAGACCTAAGTGTATTTGAAGACACCGATGGCAAGGTTTATCTGTTGGGCCATGACCATTACATTGCCCGCATGAAGGACGACCTAAGCGATATTGCCGAACCTTTTAAAAAGTTGATCGAAACCCCTTACAACCCTGAGCCATATATTGAAGGTATTTACCTGGACAAACACAATGGCAAATATCAATTGCTGCAAACGGTCTGGTCTGTACAAAAAGCTGACGGTACCTATACTTATTTACGCAATGAGGCCCGCGATAAAAACCTGTATAGCTATGATGTGATAGTGGCTGAGGCCGATAATATTTACGGCCCTTACGGCCCTCGTTATCCAGCCATATTGCAGGGCGGACACAATAATCTGTTTGTCGATAAGCAAGGCGCCTGGTGGTCTACCACATTCTTTAACCCGCGCGGCGTTATGGGTACCAGGTTTCCCGCAACCTGCAGACCTGCTGTGGTTCCGTTGAAATGGGTAAACGGCCACCTGATGCCTGATGGGGAAAAAGCAAAAGCATTCTACAAGAATCAGAAACCAATTAAATTATGAAAAAATATTTAACGAAACTGCTTGGCGCTATCGGTAGCTTTTTGCTTCTGTCGACACAAGTAACACAGGCTCAGGAGATAGGTGCTAATTTCAACCACAATCCTGAGATCATCGACATGCGATATTTAAAGAAAACCGGGGTTGATTGGATACGCACGACGCCTTATATTTTTGAATATATCAACGGGGAAAAGGATCCGGCTATAGAGGTAGGCTTGGGTAAAGTAATTGAGTGTAAAAAGGCAGGTTATAAAGTCGCTTTTGGTTTCCGCTGGGATTTTAAAAAGTTTAACCTTAACATACCGGCGCCGGGTACTGAGTTAGAGAAGAAATACTTCGCCACGGTTACTGCCATGCTTACGCGAGTGGGTGGGAGTATCGATATACTGAAACTAGGTAATGAGCCCAACCTCGAAACCAAAGAAGAAGATTTGAATGTAAATAAACAAGGTTATGTACCATTGGTGAAATTCATGGAGCGTTTGCTTACAGAGGTGGCGCTACCATTTTACAAGGCGCATCCTGAATATAAAAAACCCGATGTCTATGTAGGTTCATTGCCGGCGCTGTTTGAACCTAAACAACAGAAAACGCCTGGCGTAGTCGGTCTCATCAAACTGGCACAGTATAATAAAGACATCACCGGTTTGTCGGTGCACCTGCATATTGCCGACACGCTCGAAATTCCGCAGGCATTGAACTTTGTGCGCTCTATTATGCCCACAAAGCCCATCATTGTGCCCGAGTTTTCGCTTTTCAGGTTGTACAACAAGCACGTGCCTGAAGCCATTGGCGATAGCCCGGCAGGAAAAGCATTTTTACAGAAATATCATTATCCCGATAACATGCACCTGTATGAATGGTATACTCTCGCCAATAACAATAAGGTGGGCGTCACCGAGTGGACAGAGCTGTTTAACACGCGCCAATGGTTCATTCCGCACGCGTTGGAAACCTACTATCGTTATTTCCAGAAATATAGCGTAGTGCTGGCTACTTATGGTTATATGAGTCAATCGGCTCCGGCCAATGTGCGGCCCAACACACCGGTGTGGTTTGTTAACCCAATCTTCGCCTGTAAATCGCTTAAACCCGATGCTAACGGCGACTGTGCCGCCAATCCTTTGTGGTACGCAGATTTTGTCGATATTGTGAACAAGGGTAAACTCGCCCGAAAAAAACATGAATAATCATGAAATTTAGCCGCTTTTTTTTATCGATGCTGTGCTGTCTGGCTATCGTTACCGGGACGTCGGCACAAAAGATCGCCCAGCGCAGGCCCAACATCATCTTTATTTATGTCGACGATCTGGGTTACGGCGATCTGAGCTGCTATGGCGCTACCCGCGTGAAAACACCCGAGGTAGATAAACTGGCGGCTACCGGCATGCTCTTTACCGATGGGCATTGCTCGGCCTCCACTTGTACGCCATCCCGATTTGCCATTCTTACCGGGAGTTACGCTTTCCGCAGCAATGCGGCTATCTTACCGGGAGATGCTCCGCTGATCATCAACCCAAAACAGCAAACTTTGCCGGGGATGCTGCATAAATCAGGATACGTCACAGCTGCTATTGGTAAGTGGCATTTAGGCTTGGGCACGGGACATCCTAACTGGAATGACACTATTGCGCCCGGGCCCAATGAGGTAGGGTTTGATTATAGTTTTATCATCTCCGCTACGCCAGACAGGGTGCCGACTGTTTTTGTGGAAGATCACCATGTGGTCAAATCCAGTAAACAAGACCCCATAGCGGTGAATTATGATCGGCGTATTGGTAATGACCCGATTGGTTTGCAGCACCCCGAGATGCTTAAAATGCCTGCCGACTCACAACATAGCGGCACCATTGTTAATGGCGTAAGCCGGATAGGTTTTATGAAAGGCGGACACAGCGCTTATTGGAAGGACGAAGATTTCTCAACAGTGCTTACCACCAAAGCGCTTCATTTTATAGAAGGAAACCGTAACAAACCCTTCTTTTTATATTTCGCCTTACCTAATATTCACGTCCCGCGCATGC
>Ga0310811_10008565_pt1 | contig 13161 bp, 11 predicted proteins | sample YCmetagenome_FD_207642 | JGI IMG/M metagenome (GOLD analysis project Ga0310811, IMG submission 207642) | Soil microbial communities from experimental microcosm in Duke University, North Carolina, United States - YC | ecosystem: Engineered > Artificial ecosystem > Soil microcosm > Unclassified ...
TCCGATGGAAATCGCATTTGTCGCTGCCGGTGCTGTGGCCGTGACCGCGACGATCCTGGCAATCACGCGTACGATTGCGGTTCACGCGCTCCTGTATTTGATCGTGTCGCTTCTGGGCGTGGCCGTGGTCTTTTATACGATGGGCGCTCCTTTGGTAGCGGCGCTAGAAGTCATCATCTACGCGGGTGCAATTGTGGTCCTCTTCGTTTTTGTAGTGATGATGATGAATCTCGGAGCACAGGACAGCGAAACCGAACGCAAGTGGCTGGCCGGGCGCGCCTGGATCGGTCCTGTGGTTCTGTCTGCGTTACTTCTTTTCGAAGTTATTTATCTGGTCGTGCGCGCCCCGGTATCCGCAACCATTGGTTCGATCTCGACTCCGAAGGAGATTGGCCTGGCGCTCTATGGTCCCTATCTTCTCGGCGTAGAACTCGCGTCGATGCTGTTGCTAGGGGCCCTTGTGGGTGCGTGTCACCTCGGGCAGACCTCGAGGAGGGAGCCTCGGCAATGACAGCGATTCCTATGGCTGACGGACTCATCCTTGGAGGCATTCTGTTTGCTCTCGGATTGGCCGGTCTCCTCCTGCGCCGCAATCTGCTTCTGATACTGGTGTCCATCGAGATCATGCTCAATGGCGCCGGTGTCACGTTCGTTGCCGCCGGGAGCCGCTGGGGACAGGCCGACGGCCAGGTGATGTTCCTCTTTATTCTTGCCGCGGCGGCAGCGGAAGTTTCGGTCGGTCTAGCCCTGCTGCTCACGTACTATCACCGCCGGCAAACACTGGATGCCGATTCTGTAAACGAGATGAGAGGGTAGCGATGCTGCGACTTCTCTGGCTTGTCCCGGCTATCCCGCTTGCGAGCGCCCTGGCGCTCGCGGTTCTGCGGCTGTCGCAGAAGACTGTCGCATGGCTTGGGACTTGCTCAATCGCTGCATCTTCCGTTATTTCTTTATTGGTCTCCGCCTCATTTCTGAACGCCCCGCCAGCCTCGGGCGCGTACACGCAGATCCTATGGAGATGGTTCGATGTCAACGGCCTCCGGCCCGAGATCGCGCTCTATCTCGACCCGCTCTCGATCGTCATGATGGTCGTGGTGGCGTTTGTCAGCTTCCTCATTCATCTGTACTCAACCGAGTTTATGAGCGGCGATGATGGCTATGGGCGCTTCTTTGCCTACATGAATCTGTTCGTCGGTTGCATGCTGACCCTGGTCCTCGCGAACAATCTACTGCTCCTCTACCTCGGTTGGGAGGGGGTGGGGCTGTGCAGCTATCTGCTCATCGGTTTCTGGTATCGCGATCCGGCTAACGGCCGCGCCGGGCGGAAAGCATTCATCGTCACGCGCGCTGGCGACACCGCAATGGTGATCGGCCTGTTTCTGCTCTTTCATGATCTGGGCACCTTAAACATCCAGGACCTCATGCATCGCGCGGTACTTCAGTGGGCAATCGGTTCTACCGGAGCTCTGGCTGCAGCTTTCCTGCTGTTGGGCGGCGCCGTAGGCAAATCGGCGCAATTGCCGTTGCAGACCTGGTTGCCTGACGCCATGGCCGGCCCAACTCCGGTCAGCGCCCTTATCCACGCGGCTACGATGGTGACGGCGGGCGTCTATCTGATTGCGCGCACGCATACTCTCTATTCCCTGGCACCCCAGGCGCAGTTCGCGGTCGCGGTCATCGGTGCGGCAACATTGCTGATGGCGGGCTTCAGCGCACTCACGCAGCATGACCTCAAACGCGTTCTGGCCTATTCGACGATCAGCCAAATCGGGTACATGTTTCTTGCGCTTGGTGTCGGCGCATGGCCTGCCGCAATTTTCCATTTCATGACCCATGCCTTTTTCAAGGCATTGCTCTTCTTAGGCGCCGGTATTGTCATTGAGTCTTTGGGCGGCGAACACGACATCTTTCGTATGGGCGGACTTCGACAAAAGCTTCCAGTGACATTTTGGACATTCCTGATCGCCGGATGCTCGCTTGCGGGCTTGCCCCTCATCACCGCGGGAGCCTTCAGCAAGGGCTGGATTGTATGGGGAGCTTACAGCGCTGCCAATGGAGGCGCAGGACTCTGGGTAGTCGCACTGGCGGGAGTATTCCTGACCGCGCTCTATACCTTCCGGATGATTTTCCTCGTCTTCTTCGGGCAGCAGAACAGCCAGGTGACACGCAAGCCGGGCCACGCAATGGTCATTCCATGCCTCATCCTTGCATTCTTTTCGATCGCGGGCGGTTATATCAGGACCCCGTTCGCGAGCTACCTTAGTACTGTTCTTCCCTGGAATCGTGGCCTCACGCGCAGTGTTTCCTTCGGCGAGACGTTTTCGGAAGCAATCGTCGCTCTGGTCTTTTTCCTGGGACTGTGTCTCGCCTACGTGTTCTTCCTGCGCAGGCGGGACTATTCCACGGCGCTGGCTTCAACCCCTGCGGGCAGTGTCCTCGATCGCTTCTGGTTTTCGGATTGGGGGATGGATTGGCTCTATGACCGGCTGTTCGTGCGGCCTGTGGTTTGGATGGCAAAGGCTGGCAAGGGCGATCCGATTGACGCCTTCTATGCCGGCGTTGGCCGGCTGACCGAGATTGCCTGGCACGGTCTGAGCCGAACCGAGTCGGGAAAACTGCGCTGGTATGCCGCTGCCATTGCCGGCGGAACGATTGTTCTTATTGCGGTGGTGATCTTCTCATGATTCTTTGCTGGATGCTCGCGATCCTCATTGCCGGCGGGCTCATCGCCTGGCCGCTCGCGCGCGTGCATTCGGTACTCAGCCGCCTGATCGCACTCTCCGCCGTCACTCTTGATCTGGTTCTTGCGTTGGTTCTAGCAGCGCGCGATTTCGGCCCAGGTAGCACCGTCGGCGGCGGATGGCGCGAGGAACTGGATTGGAGCTGGATTCCTCAGTTCGGCATTCATTTTCATCTCGGGATGGATGGGCTGAGTTTCTTGCTTGTGCTGCTCACGCTCTTTCTTGGAGTAGTCGCCGTGGTTGTTTCCTGGACAGAGATCGCCACGGCCGTCGGCTTTTACCACTTCAATTTGTTATTGATTCTTGCCGGAATTCTCGGAGTCTTGCTCTCGCTCGACTTGTTTCTTTTCTACTTCTCGTGGGAACTGATGCTTGTCCCCATGTACTTCCTCATCTCGGTCTGGGGACACGAAAGGCGAACCCGTGCGGCGGTCAAGTTCTTCCTTTTTACTCAGCTGAGCGGGCTGTTGATGCTCATCGCTCTTCTGGCTCTCTACTTTGCGCATCACCAGGCAACGGGTGTCTACACCTTCGAGTATTCGAATCTTCTTGGCACGCCGCTCGGTCCTCATGCGGCGATATGGATCATGCTCGGGTTCCTCGCCGCCTTCGCGGTGAAGCTGCCTATCTTTCCATTCCACACCTGGCTTCCAGACGCATGCGCAGAAGCGTCCGCGGCAACCAACCTGGTACTGGCAAGCCTGATGGCCGCTACTGCCGCGTACGCCATGATCCGCTTCCTTCTACCGCTCTTTCCTGAAGCAGTCCGTACCATCAGTCCTCTCATGATCGTGCTTGCCGTGATTGGAATTCTTTACAGCGCCATTCTGGCCTTCTCGCAAACCAATCTCATGCGCCTTGTCGCCTATGCCAGCATTGGCCACCTTGGGTTCGTGCTGCTCGGAATCTTTGCAGGCAGTTCAATGGCGCTGCGCGGCGCCATCATGACGGTGATTGCCCATGGCGTCAGTATTGGTGCGCTCTTTCTGGTCGCCGGAGCAGTCGAAAAGCGAGTGCAGTCGCGCGAGATCGACGCCATGGGGGGCCTCTGGGAGACGATGCCTCGCCTGAGCGGGGTCGGGTTATTCTTTGCGCTCGCGGCGCTGGGGCTCCCCGGGCTGGGTGATTTCATTGGCGAGTTTCTCATCCTCATGGGTACTTATCAGGTTCACATCGCCGCGGCCGCCGTTGCAGCATCGGGAGTTCTCGCGGCAACCTTTTATGCGCTGCGTTTTGTACAGTATGCATTCCAGGGGACGAATATTCACTCTTGGCACCTACCGGATCTTGCGGCGCACGAGGGATTCGTATTGGGCATTCTGATCGTAGTACTGCTCTGGCTGGGTCTTTACCCACAGCCGGTGTTTCAAACTCTGGCGCAGGCCGCGAGTCATGCTCCGGCTCTTTGGAGATGAGCCATGGGCAGCGTTCACGTAATCTCGCTCCTGCCGCTGTTGATCATCGCTGCAACCTCTGTGGCGGTGCTGCTGGCGATCGCTGTCCGCCGTAATCACGGTGCCGTCTTTGGGCTTACGCTTGCGGGACTCGCAGCGGGTATCTGTTCGACGTTCTTTACGCCGCCAAGCCAGGCAACTCAGCTGCTCCTGATGGACAGGTACGCGTTCTTCTTCATGGGTCTGCTGATGGCGGCCAGTCTCTTTATCGCGCTGTTGTCCTATGGTTATCTCGCCGCACGGGAAGGCAAGAGCGAGGAGTTCTATGTTTTGCTGCTGGTTGCCACGCTTGGCGCTATGACGCTCACTGCAAGCAGCCATTTTGCCTCGCTCTTTCTCGGAATTGAGATCCTCAGTGTCGCGCTATACGGTTTGATCGCCTACCTCCGCGATCGGCCACTCCCGCTCGAAGCCGGAATAAAGTATCTGATCCTGGCTGGCTCTTCCTCCGCGTTCCTGGCCTTCGGGATCGCCCTCGTCTACGCTGACGTCGGCGTTCTGGATTTCGCCACCGTAGCGCAGCGCATTAGCAGGACTCAAAGCGGATCGGCGTTGGAACTCCTGATTCCCGGCACCGTTCTGATTCTTGTCGGTATCGGTTTCAAACTAGCACTCGCTCCGTTCCACATGTGGACGCCGGATGTCTACGAGGGTGCTCCGGCTCCGGTCACGGCTTTCGTCGCCACAGTATCGAAAGGCGGGATGTTCGCACTTCTCCTGCGTTATTTCAGCTTGTCTGGAGCCGACCGATTCCCTCGCTTGCTTCTCGTACTATCGATCATCGCCATTGCCTCCATGCTGGCCGGCAACCTGCTGGCTCTGTTCTCCACTAACGTCAAGCGTATCCTGGCTTACTCTTCGATTGCCCACATGGGCTACCTTCTTGTAGCGGTTGAAGTGAGCAGCCGCCTCAGCGTGGGTGCCGGTGCGTTCTATCTGGTGGCCTATTTCGTTATGATCCTCGGCGCGTTGGGCGTCGTGATCTTGCTTTCGAGTGGCGAGCGCGACGCAGATCGACTTGAGGACTATCGAGGTCTCTTCTGGCGGCGGCCAGTGCTTGCGCTCATCTTTACAGCCATGTTGCTGTCACTCGCAGGTATTCCGCTCACTGCCGGGTTTCTAGCTAAGTTTTACCTTGTGGCTGCAGGTGCTGATTCTCATGCCTGGCTGCTCATCTTCGTCTTGGTCGTCACCAGCACCATCGGCCTCTTCTACTATCTGCGAGTGGTCGGGGTGATGTTTCATCAGCCAGCCTCGGAGAGTTTGGTGCCTGAACCTTTGCCGCGCCGTACCCCGGCTGTATCGGCCGTCCTGGTGGCGCTCTCGGTATTTCTGATTTGGTTTGGAGTCTTCCCATCGCCGCTGCTCCGCCTCATTCAATTCGCAATTGGCAGAATCTTTTGATACGAGGAGGCGAAATCATGAAAGAAGCCCTATATCCTGCTGCTACTCTCGAAATCGCGAAGAAACGCGAACAGCTTACGCCTGAAACTCTAAACGCCTGGCGCGCCTTTAGCCGGCAGGTCTTTGCCGACGGAGCCTTGCCCGCCAAGACGAAGGACCTCATCGCGATTGCCGTTGCTCATGTCACGCAATGCCCGTATTGCATCCGCGCGCACACCAAAAGCGCTCTTGCCAAGGGCGTGACCAACAAGGAGATCATGGAGGCCATCTGGGTGGCCGCCGAGATGCGAGCCGGAGGCGCCGTCGCGCACTCAGCGCTCGCCATCGATGTGATGAAAGACCATACTTCGCCCGAGGAGGAACGATGACTTTGGCTGCGCACGAGCAACGCGCATTAGTGGATCGGCTCATGTCGGCCTGCGGAGGGAGCTATTCTCCGGAGATTCGACGGCGGTTCTTTATCAGCGGCCCCCAATGGGCTGCAGCGTACCAGGGCCAGGCACTCTTCCACGCTCCTACGCGTGAACCGGTTGAGCCAGCGGATGTGATTCGACATTTCTCAGAGATCGGCATCGGATGGTGGACGAGTCACGACACAGACATCATTTCCCCAGGCGATCTGATGACGGGAAAGCAGGATGAAATCCTGGACGGCATCGCAACTTCCCTGAAGCAATATGGTGTCCAGTGCTCCATGGTTACCGGCGAAACATTCTTCAGCCCCGTCTGGGCGGCAAGTCCCGCCGGCGAGCAGCCGGAGGTGCGCGCCTATGCGGTGCGCCGCCTTGAGAACGTGGTGGAAATCGGGCATAAGCTAGGCGCTCGTTTCGTCGTCTACTGGCCCGGGACGCTCGGATATCAGTTTCAGGGGATCGTCGACGAGACGGTGATGCTGAAGCGTTATGCCGATCTGATCAACGCTGCCTGCGAGAAGGACCTGTCCGTCGCGCATACACGCGGTACTTCAACGATGCGCCATTGTCTTGAAGCAAAGCCATTCGAGCCGCAGGCGGAGCTGATCCTGCCAACTACCGACGCGATGCTAGGGTTCATCGGTTCAGGGCTCGTGAAGCATCCGGAAATGGTGGGCGTGAACACGGAATATCTGCACGAACTGATGTGGGGCGGTGCCCCGCGGGCAGCGCTTGCCCGCGCGCTTGTCGCTGGAAAGCTGTGGCATATCGATATTAACGATGGCTACCGGCTCAAGCATGACGTGGATATTGCTGTGGGATTGATCAATCCCCTGGACTGGTTAAATGTGCTTGTGCTTCTGCGTTCGCACGGATACAGCGGGCCTTTCAATCTGGACTATAAGCCGGCGCGCACGACGAGCAATTATGGTGTCTTCAAGGTCAGTTTTCCTACCGCGGTCGATCGCTTTATTACCTTGTGGGAAATTGCCGGCGAGGCCATGGCCGATCCCATCATCGGCGAAGCGATGCGGGCGCTCGAAACAGGCGCCGGCGTGGCGGATGTGAACAATCCGGATGCAGTGTTTGAGGGGAACAAGGAACTATGGACGCTCCATGAACTGATCAGCCACCGGCTCTTTCAGATCCTGCTCGGACAGCATCGCGGTAGGACTATTGTGGACGTGAAGTCATGACGTACGGCGAAGAACCGTACCAGCATCTCTCGAAGTGACAGATAATGGTTGGCGCCGCAAAACTTGGCGGTGGATCGTCGCCAATTTCCGATAATCCAGCACACGGTTCGCCCTTTTTCCCGTAAGACATTTCCGTTCTTTCAAGTTCCGGTTCATGCGTTCTCGGTTCCTAACTGGGAGGTGTCATGCAAGCTACGGAAAAGCGGTCGCTCCTGATCTCAAGTGGGTGGCTTCAGGCTGCGGGAATTGTCCTCGTGATCGGCTTCCTCATTATGGGAATCCTCGCCTACTACACTTACACGGATGAGCCGCCCATTCCCGGGACGGTCAAAAACTCGGCAGGGGCAATTCTCTTCACGGGCGCGGACATCCTGGCGGGGCAGCAGATCTTCCTCGGCAACGGCCTGATGGAGTACGGCTCGATCTTCGGGCATGGCGCTTATCTGGGACCGGATTTCACCGCCGAGTATCTTCACCGTGCTGCGCTTTCGAGTATCGACTTCTACGGCGGACCGAAATCCGATTCCGCACGTATCCAAACGATCGACGATTTCAAAACAAATCGCTATGACGCCGCATCCGATATGCTTACATTTACCGATGCCCAGAGTCGTGCCTTCGATCAGTGCCGCACCTATTACGCATCCTTTTTCGGTAATCCAACTACAAGGTTTGGTCTTCGTCCCAACGCCATCCGCGATCCTGAACAAATCCGCCAGCTGACGGCATTCTTCAGCTGGTCTGCATGGGCCGCCTCGACTGCGAGGCCACGTCATTCCTACTCCTACACGAACAACTGGCCTCCGGAGCCACTTGTGGACAACCATGTAACGGCGGATGCGATTGTCTGGAGCATGCTTTCGTTAGCCGCTCTTCTCGGCGGAACGGGATTGCTGCTGGCGACCTTCGGCCGATGGAATCTGCTGGGATGGCATGGACGCGAGCAGCAGACGATGTCCTTCCGAAACCCGGATGACGTGCCCCTTACTCCAGCCCAAAGCGCCTGTGCGTGGTTCTTCTTTATCATGGCGGCGCTGTTCCTGGTTCAGACTTTATGCGGAGGCGCTACCGAGCATTATCGTGCCGATTTACAGAGTTTCTTTGGCATCGACCTTGGACGACTTTTGCCGTTCAATGTAGTTCGTACTTGGCATCTGCAACTTGCAATCTTTTGGGTGTCCACCTCTTACCTTGCAGCCGGAGTCTTTCTTGCGCCGATGATCGCCGGGCGCGAGCCACGTGGGCAGAAAGCACTCGCCTACAGCCTGTTGGGAGCGTTGGTCATTGTCGTATTTGGGAGCTTGCTCGGCGAGTTTGGCGGAATTCAAGGGATGATTCACAATTCCTGGTTTGGAGACCAGGGGTTTGAGTATCTAGACCTCGGCCGCATCTGGCAGATCCTGCTTACCGGCGGACTTTGTTTCTGGGTCCTGATCCTCTTTCGCGGCCTTCGAGGCCGTCTCGGGGCCGAGCACGCCGGAAATATGCCGTGGCTGTTCTTCTTTTCGGCATTATCCATCCCCGCGTTCTATGGAGTCGGATTACTCGCGCATTCAGGCCAGAACTTCACAACGACGGACTTTTGGCGCTTTTGGGTTGTGCATCTTTGGGTGGAAGACTTCCTAGAACTCTTCACCACCATTCTCGTCGCCTACATCTTCGTGCTGATCGGCGTGGTCCACGAGCGAACGGCGCTCCGCATGATCTATCTCGACATGATCCTCTACTCGGTAGGCGGTGTTGTCGGGACTATGCACCATGTCTACTTTTCGGGAGAGCCCGCGCTCCACATGGCCCTGGGAGCATTCTTCTCTGCAGCCGAGGTTATTCCGCTCACCTTCCTGACTGTCGAAGCATGGAGTTTCCTGCAACTGGGGACCGTGCAGGGAGAGAAATCTCGAGCTCCGTTTCCGCACTATTGGGCCGTGATGTTCCTGGCCTCAGTCGGCTTCTGGAATTTTCTGGGTGCCGGAGTCTTCGGGTTCCTGATCAACCTGCCGGTAGTTTCCTACTACGAAATCGGGACGGCGCTGACCGCGAATCATGCACACGCGGCCATGATGGGCGTTTACGGAATGCTGGCCGTGGGGCTCGCCCTCTTCTGCCTTCGCTACATCATCCCGCAGGAACGGTGGTCCGACGGTGCCGCTCGCCTCAGCTTCTGGTCATTGAATCTGGGGCTGGCCTGGATGGTCTTCGCCACACTCTTCCCATTGGGTGTACTGCAGCTCTATCACTCGGTCAGCGTCAGCTACTACGATGCACGGACGCTGAATTACATCGGAAGCCGGGCGAATGCCATCCTCGAATGGCTCCGGATGCCCGGAGACGTGGTCTTCATTGTTGGAGGTGCCTTGCCTATTCTGTATCTCGCTTTCCTGGGAGTCCTCCATCCCAAGAAGGGAACGGGTAGAGAGGCGCCAACAGAGACGCTTTTTGCCGAAATCGTCACGCAGCAAGAAGGGCGGTGAGGCGATGTTGAATCTGCCCATTGAGTTCATTCTCATGCTCGGCTATGCCGTCTTCCTCGCCTTTGTTGCGCTTCTTTTGGAATTGGCAGCCCGTCATGCGCACCGGCGCTCGCTCAGTGTGAGCACCATGGGCTTCACATACCATCCCGAGCGTGATATCTGGAGATGCCCGGAAGATCAGCACCTCTTCCCGGTGTTTTCCGATCATGCGAAAGGCCTGACCGTTTATCGGGCGCCCGCGGCCGCATGCAACACATGCAAAAGCAAAGCTGCCTGTACGGCTTCCGACAGAGGGCGCGAAATTGAACGCAAGGATCTAAACCCGTTGGAATTCGGCATGCAGCGTTTCCATCGAGCGTTCTCGCTGACGCTCCTGATTCTGGCCCTGCTGATTCTCTGTGTCGAATTCTTTCGTGTTGCGGGTCTCTATCCACGCGCCATACTTATGGGCGCTTTCACGGTATTCACTGTCACCGTTTGGCGGCTCGCTACTGGCCTATATCAGGAGCGCAGTGATTCGGCCCCTAAGCAATCTTCTTCAGCGTACTTTGATAATCCTCGACGAACTTCCGAATCCCCTTGGTCGTGAGCTCATGCACATTATCAAAGTTCTCCCATGGGTTGTTCAGCTCCAGGGATTTGTACGGGATTGGTTTGAGCGAGCGTTCGTCTGATGTTTTGCCCGTGTAGGTGAAGTCCTGTCCTGGAAGAGGAAACCCCTTTGCCGCCCAATCTTCAAGCACCTTCGCGGGCACGGTGACAAGGTCGGCTCCAAACGCAAACGAAGCCAACAGATGATCAAGGCCGCGAATACTCGCAGCAAGGATATGGACATGCCCATCGCCCGAGTCATACATTTTGCGAATGTTTTTGATCAGATCCATACCGTTATCGCCGCGGTCGTCCAGTCTTCCGACGAAAGGGGAGACATAGGCCGGGGTCGCGGTGCCTTTCGTCGCACCGTAGACGGCGGCTGCCTGCTCCTGAGAAAAGCACAGGGTTATGTTGACGCGGATACCCTCGGAGACCGACATTTGCACCGCGCGTAGACCCTCGTGCGTGCACGGGTATTTGATGTACCCGTTGGGTATCCAGGTGAACATCTCCTTCCCTTGGGCGAGCATCTGATCGGCCTTGGTATCGAGATCGGCGAACACTTCAATGGACACCCCGGCTTCACCGACGAGAGGAGAGATTTGCCGAACGATGTTCTTGTATTCTTCGTTTTCCTCTTGCCTGCTCAGGCGGTGGCCCGAGGCGATCAGTCTGCGAATCTCGGGATTCTTTGCGATCAACGAAGGATTTGTCGTCTGACCATCAACGAAACCTAGCAGCTTCTTGATTCTGCTCGTCTCCGCAGGATCTCCGCCATCCACGAGAATCTTCGTCTTTGTCCTTTTTGCTGGCACCCTTAGCTCCTCCTTGCGATCCAGATTCAATGATCGACATGCCCGACCGATATTCCAGCTCTAGCGTTTGCCCCTTGCATACCAGATTTCTCGTCCACCATTTTGAGTGCTTTTAACATGTGCATGGACGGTCACAATACATCGATGTCCGCGCAGTAGCCAAAGGTGCCCATTGTCGAGCCGTATCGTGACTTCGCCATTCTCCTTCGAAGGTTCTCCCACCGGAGCCTGTCGCTCATTGTTCAGCGAGTCGCAGTGCTCATCGATTTGCGCATGGCCAGCACAAACAGCATTTCGTCGAAAGCAGCACAGAAGGCCAACAGCGCCCATCACGGCCATTGCAACAGCCAGGAGAATTTCGACCACATAGGCAAGTTGACCGAGAAAGGCAAACTGGTTGGTGATGCTGGAACCGCCAATAACCATCGAGAGGATGTCTCTTGCGGCTGTAAGGTCTCCGTGAGTGGCGCATCTCCAGAACTCGAAGGCCATCCTACCCCTCATTGCTGCAGCCTCAGGCTGTGCGCAATTGCGATTCGCCTCGCAGGATTGACTAATACACTACCTCGGTCAATAGATCATTTGTACTTTCTCCCGTGACAGATGTGACGCAAACGGGTATTGTGCCAGACGGATCATACAGTTAAGACCGGACAAGGCGATTCGCGAATGATCGTGTAGAGATGCGACCACGCTTGTGCAAAGCTCTCCTGCACGTGTCCACGGCCGACGATCACCAAATCAGCGCCCTCTTCGTGAGCTGCGCGGCAAATCTCCTTTGGTAGCTCTTCATCCAGAACTCGAACACGAACGTTCATTGCGGTCTGAACTCGCTTGCCTGCGCAGACTCGATCACCTGCGCAGACTCGATCAAAGGAGTGGCGGATGGACTGAGCTAACGACTGCCTATCTTGCACATTTAGAGGTACTTGGGTGTGAAGAAGACATACATTGGCATCATAAGCTCCAGCAAATAGGTGTGCAGTCTTGAATACAGCTTCATCGTGCTGGTTCATTCCGACCGCGCAAACAATTGACCGGCATCCGTGAGGCAATGAGGAGGATAGCTCTGGCTTGTGAGTGCTCGTCCAAAGAGGAAAGGAGGTATCATGCAAAACCTTGGATGTGACCGACCCGAGTAGCAAGCGGCGAAAACTTCCCAGTCCACGTGTGGGCATCATAATCAGATCGGTCTTCTCGCACCTTGCCACCCATTCGATCACCATTGCGGGATCGCCATCTTCGATCCTTACTGAGTAGCGCATACCAGAAAAATGGCTCTGGGAGAACGTTTGAAGGCGCTCTTTCTGAAGATCCCGCAATTCCAAGAGCGCCGCAGAATACGGGAGAGCTGGCTCCTCCATTGAACTGCAGCGGTCGTCGATCAAGGGGCCCTGAAAGTACTCGGGCAGTGGGTTGAAGGCATTTAAGATGGTGATCGTCGCGTTGAAGCGCTCTGCCATTTCTCTGACTGACCCAGCCATCGAATCAGCGGCATTGGAAAAAGCGATCGGGAAAAGAATGTTTCGAAGACGAATCATAGATTCAGTACGCACCGCGAAACCACCAAGTGCACTCGACCAAGATGCCCTGCTGGTGCACTGCGCGTCGCGAACAGCGTCCCATTGGGTGATTTACCGGGGACCTGCTTTCATTTTTCTATCGGTACGCCAATGATGCTGCCGTACTCTGTCCAACTGCCGTCATAGTTTTTTACGTTCGGCAGTCCCAGCAGATACTTGAGTACGACCCAGGTGTGGCTTGAGCGCTCGCCAATGCGGCAATAGGAGATGGTGTCTTCGCCGGGATCAATACCTCCATTCGAGAAATAGATCTTGCGCAGATCGTCGGCAGACTTGAACGTCCCGTCTTGGTTAATGGCTGTGCTCCATGGGATGCTTTTGGCGCCCGGGATGTGACCGCCGCGTTGGGCTGTCTCCGTCATACCGGGGGGTGCGATGACCTTACCGGTGTATTCATCGGGGCCGCGCACATCGACCAGGTTGTGACGCTTGTCCGACTGTGCCTTCAGGACTTCAGGCAGCAGCGCACGCAGGGTTAGGTCTGGCTCAC
>Ga0310811_10008566_pt1 | contig 13160 bp, 13 predicted proteins | sample YCmetagenome_FD_207642 | JGI IMG/M metagenome (GOLD analysis project Ga0310811, IMG submission 207642) | Soil microbial communities from experimental microcosm in Duke University, North Carolina, United States - YC | ecosystem: Engineered > Artificial ecosystem > Soil microcosm > Unclassified ...
TGTTTGTCAAGTGGTGGGTTACCTCGATCCTAATGTTTTATCGCAAACATGTAACGGCGCAAATACTGAAAGAAAATGTTCAAGTTATAACTGTATAAATAAACAACACTTGGTGCTTGCACCAAGTGTTGAGCAATAATATATATATATTGCCTTATAAAAATGAGATAATCATTAAAAATATAAAAACAATTATTGTATTTTCGATGGAACTTGAAACTCCATTATCGCACGGTAAATATGAACAACAAAAACTTCTATCTGGAAGGGTCATCATAACCGATGATACACTTGAACAATTTTTGACATTAAATATGAAGCATGTTGGTTTAACGAGAGGTGCAAACCAAGATGAGGATGTATCGTTAATATCTTGGTTTTGCAAAAAGAAATTTTTGTTTTCTTTGGAATTATTTCATATTATTGGAGTAATTGATGTGCGTGAACCAAAAGTGTTACCCTATATCAAAAACGTAATCAATGAATATTCTCCCAAAATACCATTACAACCCAAAGGGTTCAAAGGGATATTATATCCACCCCAAGCTGCCATGATTAATCGCATGTTGGAATTAGAAACAATACCTATTACATTCAAATTGGCGAGTGAATCGATTACATTTACGGGTGGTATCGTTAATGAACGCCTTTCTTTCGGTAAAACGTTTTGCATTCCAGCTCTTATTTGTGAAAAACCTATAGTAGAAAATTGTACACGTATCGTTAATAAAATCAAGACAAACTTGGTTATATGTGGAACGAAGGCCGCAAAAACATGGAAGGATAACCTCAAAAATTTAACAGAGTTATCGTTCATCGTTGTTGAGCGCGCGAATCATTTGGATGAACTATCGCGATTATGTGACGAGGGTAATTATCCTACTGTATTGGTTGTTAAAGACGGTGATATTACGTGGAAAAATAAAAAAGATAAAGCGTACACGCATGTCATGAGTATACTCAAAAACAAAACTTTTACGCGAGTCTTCTTTGACGATTACGATATGTTAAATTTCGGTAACATGAACGCACCGGACGCATTATTCACATGGTTTATTAGCGGAACAGATGATGTATCGCGGAATAATTCATATTCCTTTAATTCCAATATATCATTTTATTATTACGATGAAGAATGGAACAAATCGGGCATGGGTATTAAAAATGCGCGTACAATTCTTGATGCGGTGTCATCGGTTTCGTGTAATAGAGAGTACTCTGTCGTCGAATATAATATACCAAAGATTAATGAATATTATTTATGTTCGAGTTCCGAAACCGGTTCAACAGTTTCTTTATTTGATTACGTCAGTCAAATTGTTAATGGCGACTTAATTGAAGATTTAGTAGAGGGTGATGACAACCCTTCACCTAGTCTTTTAACGGGGACAAAAGATGTACCCTATGTGTATAATAGAGATACGATGAAGATGCTAGTTGCAGTAGAAAGCAAAGATGCACAAAAAGTATTAGTATCCTCTCTTAATAATGCAGGTATCAAAGCTGTCAAATTAACGAGAGCGAACGTTGACAAATTCACAAGAGAAGACACAACCGTGTGCGTGTGTGGCAATTTGTTCGGTGTCAATATGCCTTTTCTTACGCACATTGTTATATGCGTTAACGATTTCGCACCTCATGCTTGCACTCAAATTATAGGTCGGGGTCAGCGCATATCTAGAAAACAAAACTTGCAAGTTTATATGTTTGAAAAGTAATATCTACATACGGAAACTATTTTACACGAGTAATCGTGTAAAATACTATTGCCCAAAACAAAAACATTCAGTTTAAGTTTTTTACTCTTTATACGTTTAACCCTTCTCTAAGCGCATTAACATACTCTTCATAGTTTGAAATACCGGTAATTAAAGATGTGTTGGATGAATTATTCTCATCGAAGAAAGTATAGCTGCTATCTTCAATTCTAGATACTCGACCTTTTATTGTCGTAAATAATTCCGGTTTCCAAAAGTACATAGCTAAAGTTGCATCGCCGATCAACATTTCATACGGATCTTCGGCAATAACACACAAGACTTTCCAATTCCAATTAAAATTCGATAAATCTAATCCTCTAAACTTATTAACGAAATCTTTGTGATAATCGGCCTCGAATCTTTCTTTTCCCGTAAGTATTTCTTCTCCGGCGAATATTTGTTTATTAACAGTATTCCTAAACATCAAAACAATTTCCGCAACAGTATTATATGACCCCAAAAACAAATAATCTAATGCATTAATGTAACTTTTTAGTGCAAAAACAGCATTTTTATGTATACCGGTCGTTTCTAATATCAAAACTAATGGTTTTATGCAATCCGCAACGCAATCATAAGATACGCCTCTATTCCAACCATCAATTAATTGTTTATGGATGATTCCTAAATGCGATTTATCTTCTCTTATCGAATCGGCTAATTTACTAATTGAAATGTAATAAGAATTATTACGCGATACTTCGTGCAAGCACGAAGATCCGTTTTTAGTATGCGACGAATGCATAATTTCTTTTGGTAATTTATTTTTTTCATACGTCGTAAAAGCTTCGAACACAATCGTATTGTATTGACCGTCGTTTAGCATGCTATTCACTCTCACAGAATCCTTTTTAACTTCTCTAAAGTTATAAGAACCGCTAACGAGCAAATAGTCATCGCCGTTCAAAACAGATTTCGTTTTCTCAATAATATCGGGGAGGTCGGTAAATGGTTTTAATCCAAATATAACAATTTTACTACCATTGTGTTTAGCACTGATAATATTGGAGACAAGTTCGTCTCTAGAAACAAGATTGTTGCAATATAGCAATGAATTTATTGCATTGCTCGAACCTTCGTGTTTACACGAAGGTTCGCTTTTAATATTAGGCGGATGTTGTGCTTGCACAATGATGTCGATGGTAATTTTTTCAAAGGAATTTGCGTAAAAATTGTGAACAAAATCGTTTGTTAGCTTAGCGGAGCTTCCTCCAAAAACTTTGATGTTTTCGCGATTTTCTTGGGAAAGAATTCCATCACTAATAGCGGCTTCCAATATATCCTCTGTTTTTCTAATTTTAGCTTGAGGAATGTTCCCCTCTCCTACTAAAATACATACTTTTGAATTTTTGTAGTGTTTTAGTTGGGATAAGAAAATTCTCAAAAAAGAAATGTCATCGGGTTCAGCATCGTGTGAAACAACAAAAAGATACGGTTTATTGTCCATAATCAATCACTAGAAGATCGGTTAATAATACCACCTTACTAAATACCGTTTTCAATTTTATACAATGAAAAATTGATACTTTGTGCAAGCACAAAGTATTGCGTAAAACAATAATTATTATTGTTTCGTCTCGAAAATGCGAAGACTATTGCGCTTTTTGGTTTACATTCTATACACAATTAACGTGTATAGAAAAATATGGGGTTCATACCTTGATGGCTGATACCACATCAAAATATGTAATATAATCGCTAAAACGATTTCTCGAAAGTCTTGTTGATAAATTGCCAATGTACATTCCTTCAAGTTCTGTTTTTGTGTAACCTTTGACCCCTTTTGACTTCAGATGAAAATCAATAACCTTGATAATGCCTTCATTAGATTTGGTCACCTCTTCATATGTGCCAAGAGAAACGTAAGGTTCGTCAACATAATATGTATCCGATTGACTACCTAAATTGGTATTTGGATCGTACTCATAAGCATCCTTATCCCAAATTGCGATAACCATCCCTTTTTCCCCGCCTTTTTTTGTTGGTGATTTCACAGGAGATTTGGACGTTTTTGCCTTAGTCTTTTTTGCTGCTTTTTTAGCGGGCGCCTTTTTTGTGGTTTTCTTCGTAGATGTTTTAGTTTGCTTTCCAATTCCAAGCCCAGCTTTTCCTCTTCCTGAACCGTTTTTTGCAGGTGATGTTTTGGAAGATTCAGTTGTTTTCGTTGTTTTTTCTTCGTATTTGTCTAATGCAACGACTCTGTCCATTTTAAGTATGTTTCCATCTTTACCCGATCCTTTTATCGATGCATCCAATATTCCACGAGCGCGTTGTTCTTCCTTTAACTGAGGAACAGTCATTTTATCGAATCGTTTTTCCGTCATTTTATTATCTTATCAGTCTCAGACTTTATGTTGAGCACAAGGAATTCTCGTAATTTATAGTTAAGTTTGGTTTTATTTTTCACTTTTCCATAGTAGATCATCTTTTCGGTACTTGCACCAAAAATAACAGTAACATTATCTAAAAAAATGAGTTTATGTGAGCATTATCTTATAGTATGCTATAAGATAATGAACAAATCTGAACGTAAAATAGTTGCATACACAGATGGTGCATGTAGTCCCAATCCTGGTGTTGGAGGATGGGGGTGGGTTTCGTATGAAGAGCGGGAATTATGCCCGCATAATCCCCGAACAATGGCAACAATTGTCAAATCCTATGGCGGTTTGAAAGAAACAACAAATAATCAAATGGAGTTAACGGCTATGATTGATTTTTTAGAATCGTGCCCCAAAGGCGAGTGTGTATGCATCGATGTTTATTCCGATAGCGATTACGTATTGGGTGGGATAGTAGGCCCGAAAACGAGGGTTCTCACACGTGTTGAGAGTCAACCTCAAGGGTGGATAAGAGGATGGTTAGAAGTTAGACGTCTCAATAGTAAAAATACATTGTCTTATCACGAGAACTATTGGAAAAAAGGAAAAGATATGCCGAATGGAGAAGAGTGGTACAAAATCCATCAAGCTTTATTAATGCACGCGCGGTGTAACACAGTTCTAAATTTTTGTTGGGTCAAAGGTCATTCAGGGGTTGAAGGTAATGAAGAGGCCGATCGGTTGGCAAATAAATTTGCAAAAAGAAATAAAAAATGAATTACCAGAGTAAATCAGTTCCGCTCAAGCAAAACGCCACGAACGTTTTTCATTTCACAGCGAAATGAAAAACGAAAATTCGAGCAAGTTTCTATTTTAATAATTTTTCCTCATATTGTTCGAGGAATTCTTGAATTGAAATTTTTGGTCGATGTACCGATTCCATAATCTCCTCCTTATTTTTTAATGCCAGATCAACAAAAAACTTGTAATTCTCCTCCATATTTGTTGGATATCTACCCGTTAGTATCGTTTGCGACGATGAGAATACAATTAACGTCGTATACTTTTCGGGTTTCTTTTTGATGTTGTACCATTTTTCGGGCGTGCATATAAAGTAAGGCGTCTTTGGTTCTTTGTAACAATAATTATGTTGTTGATACCCGTCAATGCACACTTTAATATTTGGTTGTACTACATCCGCCTTTTTGTAAACTAAAACGTAATATAAAAATCCTTCAGGTTTGGGAGAGTACATCTTGATATTGACATGTGTCACGGATGTCGATTCGTATTTTGAGAGAAATACCTTGTCTTTGAACTCGGGCTTTTGCATAAAGTTGTTCAACTTCTTTTTGTCGATCGAAAATCCTAATGAAAAATCGAGATTCATCATAACTGTTTCGAATCGGAAATGAACATCCGTACTACGATTGCCTCTACTTTCAGTATGCGTCCAATTTCTTCCATCAGGAACAATATATTCTTCCCATAACAACCTTATCGTTTCCACTGCATTATCGAAAGATTTGTTTCCTGCAATTTTAAAGCTACTCGTTGTAGGAACAGCATTTTTATAGTAATATCCTACATTGCTCGAAAGTTCACCCTTAAATGGAATAGTACTCCCAAAAATCATCGTGTTAATTTTAATATCCCCGATGGACATAACAACCGTTACTTGGTTCAAAAATGGAACAATTTCACCTAATTGCGTTAATTTAAGGTATCTATTGCATCCGCTACATTGAAATAGAATTTTTTTGGTATCGGGAGGGAAAGTGCGCACCTCGTATTCGGTTATATGCGATTTCATAAACTCTTCTGAAACATCGCATTGAGTTTCGCCTACTGTTTTTAGTTTTTTGCCTTTTTGATCATATAATTGACATATAGAACACCAATAACTTTTCTTTTTACTCATCCTTAACCCTCGAAAATAAACACCACATTCATTATCATTTGGTGGCGGATAATATTGCAAACTTATAATGGTACCGTAAGGTGCGCGCAACTTTTTTTTGTCGATATTCTTTTTCTTTTTTGTCAAAGGCGGATCGATAATAGTGATAGGTGTCGTGCAGAAAAAATTACGTTGATTATCCTCATTCATAAGTACATTCGTATAAGCCATAACTGTTGTTGTCGATATTTTCAATTCATCGAACGGTTTTATATTTAAGGATTTGTTTTCACCAGATTTTGATGTTTTTGGACTATCGCACGAAATTTCTAGCAAATTATTGAATTTATCAGCGCTTGCACCGATAGATTCGCAATATTTTATATTGCGCGATGGGTCGCATTTAGTTACGCGTTTACAAGACATTTACGCGACATAACCATAACAATACTTTATAAGTATTCATTTTTTTGAGGTTATTTTTATACGCATAAAAATAACCTTCATCACTATAATTGGTCCCATGTGTGAACAAGGCTGATTTAATTTTCATGTGCTATTTATGAATACGATACACATATAATCGCACTTGCCGATATGCAAGAAGTACGGCAAAAAATCATAACTAAATTTAATGAAAAGTTTAGTTTTGAGGTTCTTAATGGATTTGCCATGCGAGAATTATATTTATTGTACGATAAACACGCATTTTATAATCAATTGTCCGAACGGTTAGTACAGTTGAATCAACTAAATGCATATAAAACAACTTTATCATTTAATGAAAGTTTAATTTTGCCGGAAGATGCTCAAAAATATTGTGGGGTGAGTTCTTATTTTAATGAAGATCCGAGAAATAATACTTATTTCAATGAAGGTAATTCCGTAAAAGTTATTAATATTAGAATATCACCTTGGATTATCGGTCGAATTACAAATTTGAATAAAGATCAATTATTTGCATCGTTTCATACAAGAGATGTTAATGTTGTGTTGTTATTAGCTTTTGAACATGAGTTAACTCATCTTATATTTTGTTTATGGGAACGTGAAGAATCGATCACAGTACATAGTGATCTGTTTAATTGTGTACACGATGCGTTTTTTAATGATAACACATATCGCCTTAAAGGTTTGCCTATTGACATTGTCAATGCACTAACGACACATAATTCTTATCCTTCGCCAAGTAAATTCTTGGAACATGCTGTATATTCATACGATTCGAACTCTTGTTACATAGATTCATTACTAACTGTTATTTTCTTTTCCAAAAGCGATGTGCTTAGAAACGCTTTATTCACAACAAATGTTGATCGCATTAATTACAGTAATATTCCGTGTGAGTCAAAAAAGAACGTAACTGAATTTGTTTATTTTGTGCAAAAGCTTCAATCTGAATTATTTCGCGAGTATATGGAACTCATTAACAATGAAAAAGCAACAAAAAATAACACAGTTTGCACAGACATTCGAACATTACTTCAAGAATGTTACCCAGATGTTCGAAAAAAATCAGGATGGCAAATATACAGTGCGCCGGAAATTTACGATCTGTTTGCGTACATGTTTCCCCAGCTTTCTTACATATATCCTGTCATTGTCAATAATAAAAACAAACTATCAACAACCCCCAAATCGATGTTTACATTTTGGGAATATATGGAACCACCTGATTATGCGACCAAAAGTGTGCTGTGGGACGATTTCGATTCCGATATTATTGTCTTTAGAAACGGAGGAATCCCCGCTGTGAGAAAATATGGTGTAACAAAAGCGGAAATTGTAAAAGTACCGTCTTACAAAGATGGTAAAAGAGTTATGACAAAAGAAACTGTGTATAAATCTCGAGTGTTTGGCGAATATATTATTAACGATCGATATGAAATGGTTGGTGCAATAGTGTTGCATGGTACAACACCGGGTAAAAGTGGCGGATCACATTATACTGCGTATGTAAAAGTTAGGGAGGGTATCAACAACGATGATCTTGAAACAAAACATGCACGTAAGCGTGCGGGTTCTGAATTGGCGTGTGATGTCTGGATGGAATATAATGATATTGGAAGTGTGTGGAGATTGACAGGTGATATCCATACGACCAAAGATGTTAGAAACGATTCATTGGGGAAATTTCCTGAGAGTATACTTGTTGAAAAAGGTGGTATTAAACCTGAAATGTATTTTTACGCGAAGGTAAAATGGATCCCAGTTAAAACATGAAGATCTACGTAATATTTATTGTTTATGCAATCCATCAATTTTACTCATTTACGATTATAAACATGTGCTGTATGTGTATATATTTTTTGTACACAACCATACCAAAAATCGAATCATAAAAAAGTGACAAAAATATTCGAAAAATAAACACTTATTGTCGTTAATACTTAACACAAACTAAAAGATGCAATACACAATTATTGTGATTGGTGATAGCGGATGCGGGAAAACAAACTTCATTTCTCGCATGTGTACTGGTAAATATACCAAACGTCATACCCCAACAATTGGATCTCCGTGCATATTGATACACGAACGCACCAATTATGGTGATATTACGTTTACAACATACGAGAACTACCCTGACTATGATTTACACGTAGACGGTGCGATTTGTATGATCGATTTGCAAAGTGCGACTGGGCTATCGAATGTTATGCGAAATATCGAGATGTTGGAACACAAACACCCAGGTATCCCGATTGTATTATGCGGAAACAAATGCGATGCGAAAGAAAGAAAAGTTCCGTGGAAGAGCATCAGAGGTCTAATTCCAAAAAACTTTAGACATCCGTACTATGATGTATCCGCCAGAAGCAATTATCACCTTTCTAGACCTTGGTTGGACTTGGCTAAAATTGTTTCTGGCCATCGAGATCTTGAATATGAGGAGTTTTATCCGGGATTGGTCCCGCCTGAAGTTGTTATGGAAGGTGGAAAATTGCGAGTCAGGTAAAGGATAAAGTCTCTCTTTTCGCAACGCAAATGCGTTGCGAAAATCTATATATATATATAATATTACAAAACTTCTTCGCTCGTGAAGAAGTTTTGTGTTAACATTGTATGTTAACAATCGCTAAAATAATGAAAATTTACAGTAATTTTACACGAAAATAATTGATATTATTAAAGTGGTTATTGAATAATTCTATATCCACATGTCATCAGGCATTGATAAAGTATATGTTGGATATGTTGGTTATTACATCAAAAATATGGGTCAACAACTACCCGACGACGAATGGCGAATGATACTCAAAGATCTAAAAAACAAAAAGGAATCTTGGAAGAAATTAGCTTTGAAGCTTTATTATATTCATTTTATTAGTTTGTCATTAAAATTAGACGTAGACGAATTAATACGATCCGATAAAAGTATTGAAGATTTAAGGAAAACGCTTGTGGCATCGGATGAATTCCGAAAAGATTACGACTTACCCGAATTACCGGTTGTTCATTATACAACGAACGAAAGCGCCATAAAACATATGAAAAAGTTCCATGCACCCGAAAGTGTTATCGACGATATCATGGAAGGCGAAAAAGTTGTTAGTAAATCCACAAAAACTACAAAATCAAAAGCTGCACCTAAATCAAAAGCTACTAAGGCTACAACAACTGAATCTAAAGCAATTGTACCTGCAAAAGGTAAAGATGTGAAAATACCAACGTTTTTGACGGTCAAACAAGGTAGGAAAACGGTCACATTAACGAAACGCGAAGACATTATCAAACATCTTACGGGTGTATCGCCTCAATCAAAAGCGCAACCTGCAAAGAAAACATGTGATAATTATACACTCGTTGAACTTCGAAAAATGGCACAAGAGAAGAACATTGAAGGTCGTTCCAAAATGAAAAAAGTCGAATTGTGCAAAGCATTAAAAATTAAGATTTGAGAAATATTTAGTTTCTCAGTGTAATCACTGAGAAAGATGTTATCTTGTAAATTTTCATTGCAATAATCTTACAAAACTTCCTCACGTGTTGACATACAATGTCAATAATCTTTATTGCCCATTGTTTGCAAGAAATTTCGCTTTTGATGTTATTTTTGGTTTGAATTGATATACCTGGTAATTTTACCTGCAATAACAGAAGATGATAATCTTTGGCCGTCTATAAACGTAAAAACGCGCATCGATGGTTCAATTTTTTCTAAAGTATCGAGATAAAAAGGCCACACAACCTTTCGCACCATCCAATAATCTTTTTCTACTTTTTCCGACGTGTTAAATTGTTTAGATTCCATTCTTGTTTTTGTCACAATCTCTATTGCCTTTTTATCACTAACATTAAACACTAATAGAAAAGAATAATCGGCTTTTAACCTTAAGAGGTGAAGGCGTAAAGCGAAACCCGTAACAATAACGTAACTGAATTTGTATCGTAATTCATTTATTTTAGCCCGCAACGACTCAAAGTCTATCGCTTCCTCACTATCCCAATTACTTGTAGTATAATATATCGAATTGTCATCGTTTGTAAACGTAATAAGTGGTTTTTCTTTACGATAAAATTGGTCTTGATCGATCCACACCGAATTATGAAGTCTGGTATATAATTCTTTACCTATAGTCGATTTTCCAGAACCACTTATGCCGTGTATAAATATTAATTTACCTTTGGGTAATGTATTGATAGTGTGATAAGAATTATCGGAAGGATCTCGTCGCAAGCAACAAGAATTTTCGATACTAATACTCGAATCAACAGATGGAATATACCAATCCTCCATTTATGATTTTTTGTATAATGATTATTGTCGTTCACCTTTTAAAAAATGATTAACATTCCATTTTTGTTTAGAGTAATATTATTAACATTACATGTTAACACACGATCTTCGCACTTGTGCGAAGATCGTGCTTCAATATTATTAACATTACATGTTAACGCAATACTTCTGCACAAGTGAAGTATTGTAATATTCTTATTACAAAATCATTGTACTTTAAAATCGACACATGTTATAATAAATAATCAAGAGTATGTTTTGAATAGAATGTTACACACGAAAGACAACAATAGAAGATTGAGACAACTCGCTAAATTATACGGTGATAATGTTAAATTATCTGACGTGTTGCTTCAAATTGATAATGAGAATAATTATGTAGACGTATATGCGCATGGTTCTACTCATTATAATGGAAAAGAAAGATTGGCGAGTATAGGTGTATTTTTTGGAGATAACGATCCAAGAAACATAAGTCGATTAGTTAATAGTACAGGTATCGAGGTTGAGATTATCGCTTGTATCGATTCGTTAAAAGAATTGCAAAAAAACGACGAACCTTCATGTAAATGCAAGGATTCAGGCGATATACCAAATTATGGAAATTCATTTGTTAATATTTACACAAACTCAAAGCTTGTCGTTGATGCCATGAATAATGCATGCTCCATAACAAAACATTTATCTTTTTTCACGGAACTTATAGAAATTTCCGATAAATTTGTAAACATTAATTGGATACACGTAAAAGGTCGTTCGATAACTTACGGTAATGAGATGGCCGATAAACTATCTAGAAAATGTTTACTGCAAAACAACAAGTATTTATGACATGATAAGAATTATTACAATAAGAATTATTGTACCGATCTTTGTGTAAACACAAAGATCAAATTTTATTACGACGGAACAAAATTGAATATTTTCTTGTCTTTGGAGACAAGAAAATATTAAAGAAAATGTATAACGATTGGGAAAATTATTGGAATAATCCAAAGGAAACTGACGTCACTAAAAGGATTTGCATTTACGAATTCAATCCTCAATGGCATGAATGTGTTGATGACGTTAAGATTGATAATTTGAGCAATATTTCATATTGCAACGATATCAACACACGATCTTCGCACTTATGCGAAGATCGTGTGTTAACATACAATGTTGGCGTTCCTGAATTATCCACAACATTACCGAACACTACTAAAGCCTTTTTTTACGTATTAGATAAATACTACAACGATTATAAAAGTTTAATTATGTAAAAATATTTAAGAGATTCATTTCGCCTTGACGAAATGAAAATGAAGGGAATGATTTTTACATTGTGTACTCTTTAAGTATTTTCCACATATCCTGGTCGTTTATAGATTCGAAAGAATGTTCTCGCATATGTGTTGTATAAGCACATGCACAATTCATCGATTCGATGCGCGCCGAACCAGTTTCTTCCGCTTGCGGAAGAAACTGAATGTTTTTGCCTAAAGCAAAAACATTCTCTAACGAATAGCTTAGTGAAAAGATACCTATTATCATCGTTCCAAATAAACAATCGGTCATTTACTTTACTAACATCATCGAACTTAGATACATCATGTTCTTGACATAAACGCAATATTTCATCCTTAGTTGACATTGAGAATATAAGCCAACATAATGTCGTTATTACTGCATATATTTTTCATTTTTTTATTTACAAACACAAATCTTTCAGTAATAATTTTTATTACTTTATTGTTATATAATAATACGGTATTACTCACAACAACACCACAAATTACATGTCGATGAATACATTGGAATCTTTGGGAAGGGGTTACTCAACACTCGGTGCTGTTGTGTCCGCATTATTCGGTGTCGCTCTTGTTGGTATGGGTATCAATATTCGTAATAATGATCCACAAAATGCGGATAAAGGTACGCAGTTAATTATTGCAGGCGTAGGTGTTGGTACGGTTGGTATCGGCGTATGGTATTTAGCAAAAGTAAATAAGGATATTGCCGCTGTCGAAGGTTTATGGCTCATTGCTCTCGTTGTTGGTGGTATCGTTGGTGCATTCAAAGCGCATGATAATGTGCAAATGACCATGAAATAAGAACTATCACAATGAAAATCATTGTTCAATGTGTTGTGCTTGCACAACACATTGTGTAATTATTATTACATCAAAATCAATCACTACGCGGTAGCGCGTAGTGATTAGTATTCGGACAATTACAGATATTAAGATATGTAGAAATTTTGCGTTAATATGTAGTTTCTATGTCTTTTTATTATCGCGGACCTTTTCAATCTTATCGTCGGGATCGATGTTTATCTCAAATTCACACGATGTAACCCATCGCATATGCGCCAAACAATGTGTTTCCAATGCGGTTTTTATACGTAAACGCAAGGCGTCGTCTGTTATATTATGTGTATATAACCAATAACGTTTTTG
>Ga0310811_10008567_pt1 | contig 13160 bp, 19 predicted proteins | sample YCmetagenome_FD_207642 | JGI IMG/M metagenome (GOLD analysis project Ga0310811, IMG submission 207642) | Soil microbial communities from experimental microcosm in Duke University, North Carolina, United States - YC | ecosystem: Engineered > Artificial ecosystem > Soil microcosm > Unclassified ...
ACGCAGCGTGGACGCGCAGACGGATCAACACACTCTCGTCATTGCGAGGAGCGAAGCGACGAAGCAATCCAGACCGTTTCCGCGGAATCAGTCTGGATTGCTTCGCGGAGCCTGTCATCGGGTCGCGCTTTGCGCTGACCCGCTGGCTCGCAATGACGAAACAAAATAAAAGGCCCGCGATCATCTCGCGGGCCTTTTGCAATCATGCGGCTTTGCGCCCGCCGTTCAGCGCGCGCGCCCGACGGTGACTGGCGCTGCCGTCGCGGTCTTTACTTTCCGCGGCGTCAGCACGCTCAGCTGGTGCGGAGTAGCCACCGCGGGGGCAACCTGCGTCTGTTCGCGGACGTCGGCGCCTCCGAGCACCGCGACTTGCGCCGGCGAAATCGGCAGTCCCTGCACTTCATAGGTCGGCAGTTCCGCAGCGAAGCTGGTGGTGCCGCCGGCGATCGCCATCGCGATCACGGCTGCGAGGGTCAGAGAGGTCTTCTTCACTGCAATTCTCCTTAACGTGGGTTCGTGCTCAAGGAGGTAGGTGATTTGCTGCAAAGCAACATCGGTCTTTATTGCATTGCAACAATGCAGGATCATGACCTGTTACGGTGGGCCGCGTTTCGTTTCGCCGCTCGCACGAAGCGCGGTGTTGAATTGCTGAAATCCACCGGGATACGGAATGATCTTCTAATCGCCCGACAGAATGCGCGGGGCGCGTTAGACGATCACGCTATTCTGAAAGAGGGAGCGTAGGATGGGTAGAGCGACCACGTCCGCTGTAGCTCAACTTGTCCGCCGAACGGCGAAGGAGGACGAGCGAAGTCGGAAGCGGTCGCTCCACCCATCCTACGGACTAGAACTCGTAAGCCAGCCCCGGCCTCAAGCCCCGCATCGTCTCCGCCAGCCTTCGCTTGCCCGTCTCCGCCGCCCGCGCCAGTTGGTTGGCGACCGCGACATGGTCCTCGTCGCTTTTGTGCTGGTTGAGCTTGGACTGCCCATCGATCTCGTCGACGACGAGATCGATGACGCGGATGGAAGCGAGCATGGTCTCGCGCTTGGCGGGCTCCATCTGCTTAAGGTCCCAGGGCTGTTTCGGCAGCCGCGCCTCGGAGACGGCGAGCAGCGCATCGCCATGCGGGCGGTTCTCGCTGTGGTCACGGAGGTGCGCGACGCCGGAAAGATGCACCGCCTCGTAGAGCCAGGTGGAGACGTTGTCGCGCGAGGCGTACCAGTCGTTGGAGATATAGGCGTCGTCGCCGGAAACGATCAGGAGGAAACGGCGCGTGCCATCAGCGAGCGCAGCGAGCGGGTTTTTCGCCGTGAAATGGAGCTGCACGATGGCGCGATCCTCGCGCCGCAGGATGACAAACGGCACATGCGACGCGCGCGGCCCGCGCTCGTCGCTGGCGACGATCACGCCAAAGCCACGGCGAGCAGCAAAGTCGAGCGCACACTGCTCCTCGATGCGGAATTGGGGTCTGAGAATATGCACGGCGCGGCTCTCGATGTAGGATTCAGCCGGATTGAAGCTTAATTGGCCATCTGCCCAATGCAAGCACCGATGCTCATGCGGTCACATGCGATACACTTACACCCTCATGGTGAGGAGGCGCGGAGCGCCGTCTCGAACCATGCGGCCCGGCTGGGGCCTCATTCTTCGAGACGCGGCTACGCCGCTCCTCGGGATGAGGGGATGGAGCTGCGAAAGCGCCGTGCCCACCATTCGGGCACCGTGCGTGTAAAGGTGGGCACGCGGAGCCTGTCATCAGGCCGCGCGTTCGCGCGGACCCGTTGGCTTTGCCCACCCTACATTCACCTCATCGCCGGCCGGTCGTGATCGTACAGCACGCGCACGCGGATGGTGCCCTGCACTTCCCTCAAGTCGGCGAGCAGCGCTTCGCCCTCGCCGCCGACGACGTCGGTTTCGAGCACGACGTAGCCGACCTCGGGATCGGTCTGCAGATATTGCGCGACGATGTTGATGCCGTGGCGCGAGACCGCATCATTGACCTGTCGCAGCACGCCGGGGACGTTGCGGTGAACGTGGATGAAGCGGGTGCCGGTGGGCCGCGCCGGCAGTGCTACCTGCGGGAAATTGACCGCGCCGAAGGTCGAGCCGACGTCGGAATAGTCGATCAGCTTGCGCGCGACCTCGCCGCCGATGCGGTCCTGGGCTTCCTCGGTCGAGCCGCCGACATGGGGCGTCAGGATCACGTTGGAAAGGCCCTGCAATGGCGAGACGAAACGGTCCGCGTTCGAGGCCGGCTCGACCGGAAAGACGTCGACGGCGGCGCCGGCCAGATGCCCGCGCTTGAGCGCACCGGCGAGCGCATCGAGATCGACGACGGTACCGCGCGAATTGTTGATGAGACAGGCGCCGTCCTTCATGCGGCCGAGCTCGCGCTCGCCGATCATGTTGGCGGTCGCCGGCGTCTCCGGCACGTGCAGCGAGACGACGTCGCTGGCCGCAAGCAGCTTGTCCAGCGTCTCGACCGGCTCGGTGTTGCCGTGGCGGAGCTTGTCGGTCTGGTCGAAGAAGATGACGCGCATGCCCATGGCTTCGGCGAGGTTCGACAATTGCGAGCCGATATTGCCGTAGCCGACGATGCCGAGCGTCTTGCCGCGCATCTCGCGGCTGCCGTCGGCGGATTTGTCCCAGCCGCCGTCATGCGCCGACACCGAGCGCGGGAAGATCTTGCGGAACAGCATCACGATCTCGGCGATCGTGAGCTCCGCGACGCTGCGGGTGTTGGAAAACGGCGCGTTGAACACGGGAATGCCGATGCGGCGCGCCGCGTCGAGATCGACCTGGTTGGTGCCGACGGAAAAACAGCCGACCACCATCAGCCGGTCGGCCGCCGCCAGCGCATCTTCGGTGAGCTGGGTGCGCGATCGGATGCCGAGCATGTGCACGCCGGAAAGCCGCTGCTTCAGCTCGGCCGGGTCCAGCGCCTTCTTCAGCCGCTCGACCTCGCTATAGCCATTGGCCATAAACAGGCGAACGGCGGAATCGTTGACGTTTTCGAGCAGGAGGACGCGGATTTTATCCTTGGAGAGCGACAGAGGCATCGAGGTTCCGATCATGGGCGGACCGGCTGCGCCGGTCCGGATGGCGGGATCGATAGCCGGGTGCATGGCGCGGCGCAATGGTGGAAAGCACGGCCCGTGCGTGGGATGGGTTTCGCGAGAGTTCAACCCATCCTACATGCCTGTTTTGAAGTCGCAGGGCGGATCAGCGATAAAATGATCCGCCGATCGTTTGGCTGGCCCGCCCTGCTTCCTCACGCGGCGTTTTTGACCTTTTCCGGCTCGGATTGCTCCATCGCGCGCATGTAGAGATCGAGCAGGCTTTCGCGCTCGTCGCGCTCGTCCTGGTCCTGTTTTCTCAGCTTGATGATCTCTTTCAATATCTTGACGTCAAAACCTTCGCCCTTGGCTTCCGCAAACACTTCCTTCTTCTGCTCGTTCAGCTCCTGCAATTCAGAGTCCAGATTCTCGATCCGTTCGACGAACGCGCGAATCTTGCCGCCGGGAATGGTGACGTCAGACATGGTGCCTCCCTGTGAAATGAGATCGTGAAAATGACCGCAAAGAAATCACCAATGTGTTAACCCAGCAGGATTGAAACGGACGGAACCAGAAGGTGCTTAACGGCCGAACATGAACGTGATTTCCATCCAGTCGCAGGTCGCTTTCGGCCATGTCGGCAACAGCGCCGCGGTCTTTCCCATGCAGATGCACGGCATCGACGTCGTCGCCGTCCCGACGACGCTGCTCAGCAACCGGCCGGGCTACCAGACCATCCGCGGGCGGGTGCTGGAGGCAGGGCTCGTTGCGGATTTGCTACTCGGCATCGAGGAGCGGGGCGCGGTCGAGAGCGCGGATGCCATCTTGTCCGGCTATCTCGGTTCGTCCGACATCGCCGGCGTGGTCGCCGATTTCGTCACGCGCGCCAAGGCGCGCAATCCCGCGCTGCTCTATGCCTGCGATCCCGTGCTCGGCGATCGCGACCGCGGCCTGTTCGTCCGCGACGACATCCCGCCGCTGGTGCGCGACAGGCTCTGCGCGCTCGCCGACATCATCACGCCCAATCACTTCGAATTCGAATGGCTATGCGGCGCGGAAGCGAAGACCATCGATCAGGTGATCGTACACGCCAAAACGCTTCATGCGCGTGGACCCGCGACGGTCGTCATCACCAGCGCCGAGCTTGCCGATACGCCGGGCGATGAGATCGAGACGCTGGCCATCGATGCCTCGCAGGCCTGGCGCGTGCGTACGCCGAGGCTTCCGATCAGTCCGAACGGCACCGGCGATCTCTTCGCGGCGCTGTTCGTGTCCGAACGCGTTTGCGGAGTGGATACGCCGGCGGCGCTGTCTCACGCGGCCTCCGCTATCTTTGCCGTGCTGGAGCGCACCGCGGCGCGCGGGACTGAGGAGATGCGCATTGTCGAGAGCGCGGCGTTGCTGGTGCATCTGAAGCGGCGGTTTGAGGCGATGGCCATACCATGACGGCCTGCCTTAACCGCGCCACAAACCACCATCTGTTCACATCTCGAAAATGTGATTTTCTACCCCTATTGGCGTCTTGATTTCCGGCTCTCCTTCGACTCGCGCGGTATTTTCTTGATGTTTTGGATGGGTAAGAAGCAATGACCAATCAGGCTTTGGCCGTTCCCTGGGCTCCTCGCGCCCTCCGCGAACCGCGCTACCGGCTTCCGTCAATCGTGCTCGTAGCCTCCATCGCCGCGCTCTTCGTCGCAGGGCCGGCGGAAGCCAAACAGCCATGCAGCGTCGCGGCCGGCTCACAGGGCTATTGGTCCTGGCGCATGATCGATGGCCGCAAATGCTGGTATGAAGGCAAGCCGATGCTGTCGAAGGCGATGCTGGAATGGCCGGCGGAGACCGTAACTCAGCCCGATCCCAGGAAAGACACCGCGAGCGCCGCACCCGAGAGCCACAGTGATCCCATGGATGCGCAGGCCTACGCGCCGGTGGACTCCACGACCTTCGAAGCTCTCTGGCGCGACCGGATCGAAGGCTCCAGGAAGTAGCCTCGGCACTTGCCCGCGCGATACGTCATCATGAACCTCAGCGAAACGCCGAATGGTTCCTGAGATTTAATGTAAGAACCCGTCTCGCGATCTTACCCTTGCCTCCCCATCCTTTTAGAGAGCCCTGCAAACAAACCGGGAGCAGACCATGGCTCTTGAGATCGTCTTTTTCGCCAGCGCCTTCATCCTTCTCGTGGCGTTGATCTACGCCTCGCTGAGCTATCGCTTCCGCAGTCGCGAGGCGCATGCGCTGGCCGAGGAAGCGACGCGCCGGCGCTACCAGGATGCGGAAGAAAGCGCAGGAGTCTCCCCGCGCCTCGACCGTCCGCCGCCTCCACCGCGCGTGGCCGAACCGAACGGCGTTGAGCCCACGTTCTCCGAAGACGACATCCAGCGCGACCTGTTCGGGCCGCGCGGCGTGAAAGGCGCGCCGGATCCTGCCGTGATGACGCCGCAACGCGCGAAGAAGACACCGAACTATATCGATCAGGGGCACGTGTCGTAAGCATTGATGTGCGCCCATCGTGCCCGCTACTCCTCAAACCCGAACAGCTTCGCCGGATTGCTTACCAAAATCTTCTCCAGCGTCGCCTGGTCCGGGGCATAGCGGTACATCAGCTCGATGAGGTCCGCGTCATTCGGCGGCTGCGTCACCGACACGGGATGCGGCCAGTCGCTGGCCCAGACGCAGCGGTCGGGGGCGGCTTCGATATAGGTGCGCGCGATCGGGATCACGTCGTCGTAAGGCGGACCCTTCTTCGATGTCTTCTCGCCGAGCGAAAGCATTACCCAGAAGTTGCCCTTCGATAGAAGCTCGAGCATCTTCTTCAGGTTCGGATCGTCCTTGCCGGCCTCCGGATCGGGCCGCGCCATGTGATCGATCAGCACGGGCACGTCGAGCGAGGCGTACTTCTCGACGCTGGAGATGATGCCATCCTTCTCCGGCTGGATCTTGGCGTACCAGCCGAGCTCCTTGATCCGGGCAATGGCGCGCGCGAACTCCCTGTCGGAGAGCACGGCGCCGAGCTCCTGGCGAAAGCTGAAGCGCGCGCCGCGCACGCCGGCTTCATGCAGCTCCTCCAGATAGGCGTCGTCGGCCTCCGCAAACACCAGCGCGTTGGCGCAGCCGCGATAGTTCGGGCCCATCATCGCGAGCGCATCGAGCACCACGCTATGGTCGGCACCATAGGTCGTAGTCTGCACGATCACGCCGCGATCGATGCCGAGCGCCTGGTGCATGCGCAGTGCCGCTTCCCAGGTCGCCGTCGGCATCTGATAGGCCGCGCCGGGGCGGATCGGATATTTTTCCGGCGGCCCCAACACGTGGAACTGGCTGTCGACCGTATTGTGCGGCGGCAGCTTCGACGGACAACGCGGATTGGGGTCGAACGGGAGATAGCTCGGCACGCGAAAACTCCCTTCAGTCGATGACGGCGGTGAAATCGCACTGCACCAGCGCGCCGCCTTCCATGTCGGCGTGCTGCGAATGGCGCGCCGGGCGCGAATGCTCGTCGGGAAACATCTTCAGCCACTCGGCATTCAGCGGACCACGCTGCGAGCGGTCCTTGAGCCACACCGTCATCTTGATGATGTCGCCGGTGGTGCCGCCGGCGGCTTCCACCGTCGCCTTCATGTGCCCGAACATGTTGGCGCATTGCGCTTCGAGACCTTCCGGCATTTTGCCGTCGTTGTCGCGCCCGAGGATCACGCCGCTCATCACGAGATTGCCGATGCGGCAGGCGTTCGGGATCGGATTGGCGTGTTTGAAGCCGCCGATATGGATGCTCTTGCGCCGTGCCGTGCCGGTCATGACACCGTTCCTTTCTTGGATGCGTTCAGTCGGTCGATTTCGGAGTCTGGAAGACGCTTTGCAGGGTGACGATGTCGCCGAGCCGCGCGTAACGCGGCCCGCCGATGCGCGCGATCGGATCGAGGCCAGCGGTCTCGACCTTGCCGTTATCGAGGAGACCGTCGCGGATGTGGAACATGACGACTTCGCCGACGATGAGCCGGCTCCGCGTCTCGCCGAATTCGAGGCACTGGCGGAAGCGACACTCCATCGCGACCGGCGGCGCTGCAAGACGCGGCACCTTGATCCATTCGCTCGGGATCGTCTCGAGCTTGAGATGTTCGACCTCGCTGACGTCGGAGGGATGCTCGGCCGAGCTCTCATGCACGGCATTCATCAGCGGCGAATCCGCGATGTGGATGACGTATTCTTCCCTGGCGAGGATGTTGTGCGCGGTGTCCTTGTAGATGTTCCCCTTGCGGCCCACGCTGATCGCGAGCATCGGCGGCTTCGGCGCAACGAAGGTAAAGGCGCTGAAGGGGGCGAGGTTGAGGACGCCGCTCGCGGAGAGGCTTGTCACCCAGGCGATCGGGCGCGGCACGACGATGCCGGTCAGGAGCCGATAGACCTTCTCCGCGTCGTGTTCGGCGGGGTCGAGCCGCGTCGTCATCGCCAGGCCCTTACGAAAGCGCGCGCGTCACTCGACCTTGATGTTGGCCTTGCGGACCACCGGGATCCATTTGGCGTCCTCGCGTTCGAGATAGGCCGTGAATTCGGCGGGCGTCATCGCCACGCTCTCGGCGCCGAGCTTGTCGAACTTGTCGACGACGGTCGGGTCCTTCAACACCGCTACCATCTCGTCATGCAGCTTGTTGATGATGTCGGGCGGCGTGCCCGCGGGCGCGAACAGGCCGGTGAAGGTCTGCGCGTCAAAGTCCTTGTAGCCGAGCTCGGCGAAGGTCGGCACGTCAGGCAATGAGGCGAGACGGTGCGGGCTGGTGACCGCGAGCGCGCGGACATTGCCGTTCTTGATGAACGGCAGCCCCACCGACACCTGGTCGAAGGCAAACTGCACCTGCCCGCCGATCAGGTCGTTGGTCGCCGGCGCATTGCCGCGATAATGCACGGTGACCCATTTCAGGCCGAGCTCGGATTGCACGAGCTCGCTGAGCAGGTGGTTGGTGGTGCCGGCGCCGGGAGAAGCCATGGTGAGCTTTCCGGGATCGCTGCGGACGAGGTCGAAGAACTCCTTCAAGGTCTTCGCCGGGGTCTTCGGGTGTACCTCGAGCAGCAGCGGCGTCAACGAGATCGACGTGATCGGGATGAAATCGCGCTTCCAGTAATAGGCCTCGCGTTGGTTGATGACCGGCGCGAACAGCACCGGGCCGTTGGCCCCGACGAACAGGGTGTAGCCGTCATGGTCGGACTTCGCGAAGGCCTCGCCTCCGATCATGCCGCCGGCGCCGGCCTTGTTGTCGACGATGAAGGGCTGGCCGAGGCGCTGCTGAAGCTTGTCGGCGACGATGCGCGCGGCTGTATCGACGTTGCCGCCGGGCGGATACGGCACGATCAGGCGGACGTTCCGCTCCGGATAGGTGCCTGCCGCCACCGGCCCTGCCGTGAGAGCCGAGATGGCAATCAGCGCGATGGCGAGAAACCGCATCAAATCCTCCTGGTGCTGCGCGGATCGTTGTCCGCGGATTTGGCAAAGCTTGCACGGGACGATCGGGGTCGTTCGCGCTTCATGATGCCGTATCATTCGAATTCGGGCCTTTACCTGTCGATTGAATTATGCGGATGTTGTCCACATGGTGGACAACGGTACGACCGTAGCGTTGCAGACGGAACCGCGGAAAGGCGCGCAGGCGATCCGCCGCGCAGTCGCCGTGCTGCGCATCCTCGCCGCGGGCCGTGAAGTTGGCCTACCGCTCGCCGAGGTCGTGCAGGCGACCGGTCTGACCCGCCCGACTGTGCACCGCATCGTGCATGCGTTGATCGAAGAAGGCATTGTCGAGCGACACGGCAAGACGGGTCACTATGCGATCGGCGGTCAGGTGCCCGAGCTCGCATTGGCGCGGCCGTCGCGCTCGCCGCTGCTGGCCGCATCGGATCCTGTGCTCGCGGAGCTCTCGCAAGCGGTCGGCGACACGCTGTTCCTGACCGCGCGCACCCGCAACGATACGCTGTGCGTCGACCGCCGCATCGGCTCTTACCCGATCCAGGTGCTCTCGATCGAGATCGGCGCGCGGCGTCCGCTCGGTGTCAGCAGTGCAGGCGTTGCGATCCTCGCGGCGATGCCGGCTGCCGAGGCGCGGAAAATCGTCGTGGCCAACGAAGCCCGATTTGCGGCCTATCGCACCGATGCGCCGACCGTGCTCGCGCAAATCGCGGCCGCGCGCCGTCGCGGCTTCAACCTGCGCGAGGTCGGCTTGATCCAGGGCACGAAGTCGATGTCGACCTGGATCAAGACATCGGACCACCGGCCGGTCGCCGCCATCACGGTGTCCGCGGTTCGCACGCGGCTCGGCCCGCGCCGCGAAGTGGAGCTGGCGGAAGCGCTGCTGGAAGCGGCGCGAGCGATCGAGCGCGCGATAGGCGCGCGCGAATCCTAGCTCGACCTCGGGTCGATCTCGCCATCACGCCAGTTTGATTCAAATCGTTCGAATCCCCCGGAGTCGCCCGGATTCACTGCGCGATTCCGCGGAGCTAAATTTTGCCTTGCGAGATTCGTTTGGCAAAAGGATGCGGAACATGACCGACGTCTTCTTCCACTGCTCCGACGAAGAACATGTCTTGATCGACAAGAGCGGCGCCGCCATCAGCGACCTGGTCGAAGCCTGTGAGCACGCCGAGCGCCTCGCCCGTTCCTACATCATGACGGCCAGCGCCGAGGATTGGCGCAACTGGGTCGTCCACGTCACCGACGACCGCGGCGACGAAATCTTCGTGCTGCCGTTCACGTCCGTCCTTGGCAAGCTGCACTAAGGAGCACGCCATGCACTCCGAAGCATCGCTGTCGCTGCTGCGCCGCGGCCTCCGCGCCATCCGCGGGTGGCTCGAAAGCATCTTCAATCCCTATCGGCCCGAGCTGCATTACATGCGCGGACCGGGCCCGAAATGGTACGCCCGACATGCGGCCGTCGCCGCGGCCCGCGGCATCACCGTGCCGCAGCCGTACCGCCCTCGTCGATCTGCCGCCCCATGATCGCGATCGCCTTCTGATAAACCTGCGCGGCGTTCCAGGCCTCGATCGCCGCAAAATTCGGCTCACCCGGCTGATAGCCGGCGCCAGCCCGCCAGCCATGCGCTTTCAGGAAATTGGCCGTCGAGCTTAGTGCATTGGCGGCGACGTCGAGATTGCCAGAGCCGTATTCCAGCAACGTCTTGGGCAGGAACTGGGTCTGACCGATCTCGCCATGCATCGAGCCGCGCGTCGATGCCGTCAGCACGCCGCGGTCGATCAGCTTCAGCGCAGCATAGAGCTGGTCGGTGAAATATTCCGGCCGGCGACAGTCATAGGCGAGCGTGGCAATCGAGGACAGCATGTTCTGGTTGCCGCGCTGGCTGCCGAAGCCGCTTTCCATGCCCCAGATCGCAATCAACGGCCCCGGCGGCACGCCATAACGCTGCTGGATCGAGGCAAACATCGCCGCCTGGGATTGCTTCAGCTTGCGGCCGCGCGCCACAATGGCAGCCGAGCCGCGCTTGACCATGAACGCGTCCAGCGAGAGCTTGAAACTGTGCAGGCTGCGATCGGCATTGATGGTCGCTGTGGCGTAGTTCGCCTGCATCAGTGCGTTGATGCCGGTGGCGCCGACGCCGTGAGCTCTCGCCTCCGGGGTAAACTGCTGCTTCCAGGCCTCAAAGCCGCCCGGGCCGTTGCCGCACTGCGCGGCATTGGCGCTCGCGCTGAGCGACATCAACATCGCCAACGCCGCGAACGTGGCGGTCGCAGACTGCTTGCCTTTGGTCATCCAAAACTCCTTGCGGCGGACGCGATTGGTTCCGCATGCTATCCTTTTGCAACGCATGATCCCACCTGGAATTATCACGCCCCCTGCTGCGTCACTTAATCTCCACAATTTCCGCCTCGTCCCTGCCCGCGTGCACGACATCACCCACGCGCCGGCCCAAAAGGTTGCGGGCGAGCGGCGAGACGTAGGAAATCGAGCCCTTGGCGGGATCGGCCTCGTCCTCGCCGACGATGCGGAACGTCTGGCGGCGGCCGTCATCTCTTTCGATGGTGATTGTCTGGCCGAACTGCACGACATCGGCGTCCGGCGCGGCTCCGCGAAGCTGCGCGGTGGCTCTGCGAGCGTTCCAGTAGCGCAAGTCACGGCCGGCGCCCGCCAGCCGATCGCGGTCGCCCTCGGCCTGCGCCTCGGCATAGGCGCGGCGCGCGGCCTCAAGGGCCGCCTCGATCAAGGCGAGCCCCACGGACGTCACAAGATTGACATGCTCCGAGACCGGGCGGTCCGGAAGCGCGTCGACTTGGGCATCTTCGTTGACGAAGGCTCGGCTCACGCGTGGATCATAAGCCTTTGCGGCCCGAACTTCATCCCGAAGGATTGTGTCGAGGCAGCGTCGAGGCAGCGCCCAATCGGCTAGTGCCCACTTTCCGAAGTTCGTACACCATTGCAGCAACCACTTATACGAACTTCGGAAAGCCATGGGCACTAGCAAACTTATGATTCTAGTGCCGCTTTTCGATTTGAAGTCCCTGGTCCATTTCTCGGCTTGCGGTGCAGGGACTTCAAATCGGCGGCACTAGGCTGCCCAGAGCTTCTCAAAGTCTGCCGGGCCGTAACTCTTTCCCTCGCTGTCGGTGACCACGACGTTCCAGCCCTCGCTCGCCCAAATCCTTGCCTTGGCGACGATCCAGAGGCGGCTCTCCCGCTCGATGTTGACTTTCTCGTTCTCGCGTTCTGCGATCATCCTGTAGGCCAATTTCTTGTTCCCCACCTTTTGGCGCCTACCCTACCCGCGACAAATCGTGACAACCGGCTTTGGCCGCATTTCGCCGACAGCGTGGCGATTTGGTGAAGCACACAAGAGGCGGCGCGGAACTTGCGCGGACAACAAGAGAGCGGCCACTTGGCTGCTCTCTTGTTGTCATTCCGAGCGCATCAATAGGGATCCGTAGGCGTAAGCGTCGTAGGGCACCGGCCCGACCGGCGCAGGTACTATCACGGGTGCAGGACCCACGGTGACGCCGGCCGGCGCCACGTCATAGGCGACATAACCGCCATACGGCATGCGCGGATAACGGCCGGTGTTGTATGGCGTGCGCACGCCATAGCCGCCGGTCATGTAATGCGAATTCGGATAGTTGTACCCGATCATACCGGGTTCCTGCGTGGCCTCCTGCGCGAGCACGGGCGTCGCAAGCGCGGTCGACAGGACTAAAGCCCCCAACAGTTTCAGCTTCGTCATGTTCTCCTCCATGCGATGACCATCAAAAGAGAAAACCGCACGATCAAATCGCAGTTCCATCCGCCGGTTCAAGGCGATGTGAGTTCCCGCCTGCCGATAACCTCTTAATGGCACGGCCGGAGGTGGTGGCCGCGTAATCGGCTTCTTGTCCCGCTTGTCGCAGCCAAACGAAACGCGGAGCTAACGATCGGCTGCTATCGTCGCCCGCCATTGAGCGTTTAACGCGCAATTAACTTTGGGGTGGGACTTGCATGTTCAGATTGCTGGTGATTGCCGCAGCGCTAATGCTGTCGGCGGGCGAGGTATTCGCGCATGGCAGCGAAGCCGCGCCGCCTCCGCCGCCGAAAAAAGGTCCCTCCATTTCGCCGGCGCAGATCGCTCAGACCGACAGGGGTGCGGTGCTCGCCGATCCCAAGGGCATGACGCTGTATTATTTCGATCGCGACGACAGCGGCAACAAGTCGAACTGCAACGGCAAATGCACCGAGCGCTGGATTCCCTTCGCAGCGCCCGCTGGCGCAGAGGCCACCGGCGACTTCACCCTGATCGTGCGCAACGACGGCTCCAAAATGTGGGCCTATCGCTATCGCCCGCTCTACTTCTCGCGGCAGGACAAGGAGCCCGGCGACGTCAACGGTTACGACACCTCCAACCACTGGCACATTGCCCGGCCGGCGCAGTGAAGCGAACTCACGCCAAAAGCAAAGGCCCCGCCGGCGGAGCCAACGGGGCCTGAAGCAATCGCGATTCGCAAAGGCTAGTGCCCACTTTCGGAAGTTCGTACACCATTGCAGCAACCACTTATACGAACTTCGGAAAGCCATGGGCACTAGCAAACTTATGATTCTAGTGCCGCTTTTCGATTTGAAGTCCCTGGTCCATTTCTCGGCTTG
>Ga0310811_10008568_pt1 | contig 13159 bp, 9 predicted proteins | sample YCmetagenome_FD_207642 | JGI IMG/M metagenome (GOLD analysis project Ga0310811, IMG submission 207642) | Soil microbial communities from experimental microcosm in Duke University, North Carolina, United States - YC | ecosystem: Engineered > Artificial ecosystem > Soil microcosm > Unclassified ...
CCCAGATGGGCGAAGAGGGCGATGACGCCGCGCTCCGGCTGCCCCGTTCCATGCTCACCCGCATCATCCAGGCGCGTCTGGAAGAGATTTTCGGCGAGGTTCAGACCCGGCTCAGGGCATCCGGCTTCGATGTTGCCGCGGGCCGCAGGGCCGTGCTTACCGGTGGCGCCTGCCAGCTGGCCGGGACCCGCGAGCTTGCCGCCCGGATTCTGAACAAGCAGGTCCGCATCGGCCGTCCCGCCACCTTCCATGGTCTGGCCGCCGCATCGGCGGGCCCGGACTACGCCACCGCCATCGGCCTGCTGATGGCGGGCGCCACCATGCCGCCGGAGCTACTCAATCCGGAAATCGCGATCGGAAGCAGCAATTCCAAGCACGAAAGCTGGCTCAACCGGTTGACGCGCAGATGGCTCTAATGATTCAACGAAATAACAACAGCGAATCAGTTGGGAATTCTGGTGTGCCGCAAGGTGTCCAAACACAGGGGCACCGGTCAGACCGGGGCCCTTTATCTGAGGAGTAATGTCATGGCGATCAACCTGAAAGTCCCCGAGATGAAAGAACTGCGCCCCCGGATCACCGTGCTGGGCGTGGGTGGGGCTGGCGGCAATGCTGTCAACAACATGATCGAGTCCGGCCTGGAAGGCGTGGACTTCGTGGTCGCCAATACCGATGCCCAGGCTCTGGCTCAGTCCCAGTGCAGCCGCCGCATCCAGTTGGGCGCAGGCACCACCGAGGGTCTAGGCGCGGGCGCTCAGCCGGACGTTGGCCGGGCCGGCGCCGAAGAGTCCCTGAACGAGATCATGGACCAGCTCAGCGGCGCGCACATGGTGTTCATCGCCGCTGGCATGGGTGGCGGTACCGGCACCGGCGCTGCTCCGGTGATCGCCCGCGCCGTGCGCGAGGCCGGTATCCTGACCGTGGGGGTGGTGACCAAGCCCTTCGCGCTGGAAGGCGACCGCCGTATGCGGGTAGCCGAGAAGGGCATCGCCGAACTGCAGCAGTTCGTCCATACCCTCATCGTCATCCCGAACCAGAACCTGTTCCGCGTCGCCAACGACCGCACCACCATGGCCCAGGCTTTCGCCATGGCTGACGAAGTTCTGCATGCCGGCGTGCGCGGGGTCACCGACCTGATCGTGCAGCCCGGCCTGATCAATCTGGACTTTGCCGACATCAAGGCGGTGATCACCGAGATGGGCAAGGCGATGATGGGCACGGGCGAGGCCGAAGGCGAAGACCGCGCCCAGCGCGCCGCTGACATGGCCATCTCCAATCCGCTGCTGGACGATGTCACCATGAAGGGCGCCAAGGGCGTCCTCATCAACATCACCGGCGGTCCCGACCTGATGCTGTTCGAGGTCGAACAGGCTGCCAACCGCATCCGTGCCGAAGTGGACCCGGACGCCAACATCATCTTCGGCAATACCATCCTGCCGGAGATGGAAGGGCGCATCCGCGTCTCGGTGGTCGCCACCGGCATTGACGCCGAACTGACCAAGATGCCCTTGCCGACCGAGAAGGTGCGCACCCTGCATCCGCATCTGAACATCAGGAACCGTATGGCCGAGGCGCCGCGGCCGGCGCCGCAACCCGCGCCGCAGCCGCAGTATCATCCCGCGGCCAATCCGGTGCATGCCACCATGGATGTCCTGGCCAACCAGATCGGCGCGGACAAGAGCCCGGCCGAGGATTACATCCTGGGTGGCGCCGACGCTCCCCAGATGCCGCCACAGCATGAGACGGCGCCTGCGGCGGTCCGGTATCCCGCGGTGGAAAGCCGCCGGCCGTTGGAGCACCAGCCGATGGCGGGCCATGTCGAGCCGCCCAAGAAGGGCTGGAGCATCTTCGGCCGTAAGAAGACGGCGGCCGACATCCGAGCCGAGCCTTTGCCGGAAGCTCCGCGCGCGCCTGCGCCCCGCGCCACGGCGCAGGTCATGCCGCCGCAGCCGATGCCCCAGCAGGCCCAGCCGCAGGACCTGCCGCGCAATAATGCCGATGACCTGTTCCCCGACCATAAGCGGGACGAGCAGTTCGAAATACCGGCGTTTCTGCGGAGACAATCGAATTGATAGAACGAACGAATTGAAGAAAAAAAGGGCGGCTCCGGCCGCCCTTTTCATTTCACGCCAGGGAGCGCTCGCCCAAAGATCTAAAATCAACAGCGAAAAACCCGCGTTGCGCATGACCCGCCCCTGTTCATGGCGCGGTCATTCATGGCGTCGTTTGGGCTGGGGACATAGCCTTCCGCCGGGCCTTCCACGGGCCTTCCGATCGCCTTGGAAGGCTCCCGCCCGTGGACCGTCGGCCCGACATAGAGCCGCTGGCCCGCAAAATCGATGGCCAGCGAGGTGTCACGCAACAGGCCCGGCCCTACGATGGCGGCGGCCTGGTCTTCGAGATCGAAATAGTTGAACACCGGCGCATCCGCCACGATCACCAGCTGCCTGTCCCAGGATTTTCCGGGCAGGCGCACCTCGACATTCTCGATCCGCAGCGCCGGCGAGACCTTGCCCAGCACGTCCTGCAGTTCCTCCGGCGGCGGACCGAAATGGTTGAAGTCATGCTTGTGCACGCCCAGCCGCTCGGCCGCATACCAGTTCATCATGGTGGTGCCCGCGCCCAGGTCGAACAGGGTGTTGATGGCGTGGTCGTTGAAGCGGGTCGAGAGATACCAGAAGCGGATCGGGAATTTCTTGAGAAGGCGGGGGATCAACCGCGACTCCGCCCAGTGCTGGTAGGCGCGCGCGCTGTCCTCGTCCGGTGGCAGCAATTTCAGCTGCATGGTGTCGCGGGTCAGCACCACGAAATAGTGCGACAGGAAATCCACGCCGAGGATTCCGTCAGGATCGGCGGGGGAGCTCTCGGGCAGCACCCCGATGGTGAGGCCTTTGACTTCTTCACCGGCGACGGCGATCCGTTCCGGCTTGACCGGCACGGCCTCGGCCACATCGTTGATGCCATAAACCAGAAGACGCTCAGGCTGGGAGCGGGTGAGACCGAGCTTCTGGCGCACATGCTCGAAGATCAGCGAACGGCTGGAGGCGGTATCGATCAGGAAGGTGAATGGCCCCTGGCCGTTGACATAGACATCCGTGAGCAGCCGGCCGTAGCTGCCGATGCGGTAGGGCTGTTCGGCCGGCAGGGTCGCCCGCGCCGGACAGCAGAGCAGCAGTAGCGCCAACAAGCTCCAGATGCGTCGCACACGGCTCTCCACAGCCGAGCCAGAAGAGTATCGGCCTGCCGCCGCATGGTCGCAACGGCTTTCAGTAAGACGTTGTACCGGGCTAAAGTCTCATCATGGCACGCCGTCGCACCATCGCCCATGAAGTCCGCGCCACCGGCACGGCCCTGCATGCCGGGGTTCCGGTGACCATGATCCTGTCGCCGGCCCAAAGCGGGCGAGGCATCGTCTTCCGCCGCGCCGACCTGGATGTGTCGATTCCGGCCCGCTACGACCGGGTCAGCGAAACGCGGCTGGGCACCGTGATCGGAGAAGGCAGCGCCAAGGTCGGGGTGGTCGAGCATCTGATGGCGGCGGCGGCGGGCCTGGAAATTGACGACCTGACCGTTTCCCTGGACGGGCCGGAACCGCCGATCCTGGACGGCGACGCGCTGTCCTATCTCGAGCTGCTGGAAAGCGCCGGCATGGCGGAACAGGAGGCGCGGCGCCAGGCGGTGAAGGTTCTCAAGCCCGTCACGGTGGAAAGCGGCGACGCCAGGGCGTCGCTGTTACCGGCCGCAGAATTGTCCTTCGCCTATGAGCTGAGCTTTCCGGTGATCGGTGAGCAATATTTCGAGTTTGCCTTCAGCCGGGCCGGCTTCAAGGCCCAGATCGCCCCCGCCCGCACTTTCGGTTTTCTGAAGGAACTGGAGATGCTGAACCAGATGAACATGGCGCTCGGCGCCTCTCTGGCCAACACGCTGGCGTTGGACGACAGCGGCGTGGTCAACCGGGAAACCCAGCGCTTTGCCGACGAATTCGTGCGCCACAAGATCCTGGACGCCATCGGTGACATGGCGCTGGCGGGAAGCCCCCTGATCGCCCGCTTCGAGGGCAAGAAGTCCGGCCATGCCACCAACAACGCCCTGCTCAGGGCGCTGTTTTCCGACCCCGCCAACTATGCGATCCAGGAACTCTGAGGCTTTAAAAACTGATACTTCCGGCCCCGCCCTTCGCACGGTATATAGAGCCTGAGAAGCGCGCCCGGTCTGGGCCGGGGTAAGTAGTTGATATTGCTTGTCTTTGCGCGCCAACCAAGGATCGCCATGTTACCCGTCCTGCGTCTGAGACCTGTTTTGCGTGGCTTGGCTCTGGGTGCGGCCCTGCTGGCCGTTGCCGGCTGCTCCATCTTTGGCGGCAAGGACGACGAGACCAACAACGCCAACAAGGACGCCGCCAACTACCGCGAACGCACCGTCGAGCAGATCTATGCCGATGGCTGGCGGGCCATCGGCGCGGGCGCCTGGGATCTCTGCGCCGCCCAGTTCAACGAAGTGGACCGCCAGCATCCCTATTCGGTGTGGGCGCGCCGCGCCATGCTGATCAGCGCCTTCTGCTCCTATCAGGCCAACAGCTACACCGCGGCCATCTCCACCGCCGACCAGTATATCTCGCTGCATCCCGGCAGCCCGGAAGTGGCCTATGCCTTCTACATCAAGGCCATCTCGCTCTATGAGCAGATCGTGGACATCAGCCGCGACCAGTCCAACACCGAGGGCGCGCTGGTGGCGCTGCAGGACGTGGTGCAGCGTTTCCCCGATACCGAATATGCCCGCGACGCCACCCTCAAGATCGACCTGACCAACGATCACCTGGCCGGCAAGGAAATGGCGGTGGGCCGCTATTACCTGAAGCGCGGCGATTATATCGGCGCCATCAACCGCTTCCGCACCGTGGTGGAGCAGTATCAGACCACGCCGCAGATCGCCGAGGCGCTGGAGCGGCTGACCGAGTCCTATTACAGCCTGGGCCTGGACCGCGAAGCCCAGACCGCTGCCGCCGTGCTGGGGCGCAACTACCCCGGCTCCGGCTGGTACAAGGACGCCTATAACATCCTGAAAGGGCGCAACTTGAAGCCCCAGGAAGACAAGGCTTCCTGGATCAGTCAGGCTGTCAACCGCATCTTCTGACGAGTCGCACCCGTGCTCGCGGCGCTCACCATCCGTGACATCGTTCTGATCGAGCAGGCCGCGCTGGAATTCGCCCCCGGCCTGAATGTGCTGACCGGCGAGACCGGGGCGGGCAAATCCATCCTGCTGGATTCTCTGGGGCTGGCGGTTGGCGGCCGCGGCCGTGCCGGCGTGCGCCCGGGCGCGGCGCAGGGCTCAGCCACCGCCATCTTCGAGCCGGAGAAAGCCCATGCCGTCTGGGCGCTGCTGGCGGATCAAGCGATGGAGGGCAGCGAAGAGATCGTGCTGCGCCGGACCCTGGCCGGCGACGGGCGCAGCCGCGCCTTCGTCAATGACCAGGCGGTAGGCGTGAGCCTGTTGAAAGACGTGGGCAGCTTGCTGTTGGAAGTGCATGGCCAGCAGGACGATCGGGGGCTGTTCGACACCGCCACCCATCGTGGGCTGCTGGACGGTTTCGGCGGCTTGAACGGCGATGCCCAGACCGTGGCGCTGCTGCATGGGGAATGGGCGGCGGCGCGCGCCGCGCTGGAAGAGTTGAAGGCGCTGGCCGAGCGCGCCCAGGCCGAGGCCGATTTCGTTCGCGCCGCGGCCAATGAATTGTCGGACTTCGCGCCGGAGGAAGGCGAGGAAGAGCGGCTGGCAAGCGAGCGGGCGCTGATGATGAATGCGGCCCGCATCGCCGAGGATGTCTCGGCCGCGCTTGAGGCCCTCTCCGGCGAGCGCGGCGCGGAAACCGGTCTTGCCCAGGCGCTGAAGAAGCTGTCGCGCATGAACGAAGAGGCGCGCAAGGCGGCGGCCGCCGCCGAGACGGCGCTGGAACAGTCCTATGCACTGGCGGAAGAGGCACGGCGAGAGCTGGATTCCCTGCTGTCGCGGCTCGATACCGATACCGGCACGCTGGAACGCAAGGAAGAGCGGCTGTTCGCGCTGCGGGCGCTGGCGCGCAAATATGGCGTGATGCCCGATCGGCTGCCGGCCGTGCGCGATGACTATGCTGCCAAGCAGCAGGCGCTGACCGAGGGCGGCAGCCAGATCAAAAAGGCGCAAACCCGTGTCGCCGCTACCCGCGAGGCCTATCTGACGGCGGCACGCAAGCTGTCCAAGTCGCGCGAAGGCGCGGCGCGGAAGCTGGAAGCGGCGGTGGCGGGCGAACTGGCGCCGCTCAAACTGGGCCACGCCAAGTTCCGCGTGGCGCTGGAAAAGCTGGACGACGACAAAGGCGCGGCCACCGGCCTGGAAAAGATCGCCTTCGAAGTCGCCACGGTGGAAGGCGCTAGCTTCGGCGGGCTGGCCAAGATCGCCTCTGGCGGCGAGCTGGCGCGCTTCTCCCTGGCGCTGAAAGTGGCGCTGGCCCAGGTCTCCTCACCCGCCGCCATGGTGTTCGACGAGGTCGACCGCGGTGTCGGCGGGGCGGTGGCCGATGCGGTGGGCGAACGGCTGCAGCGTCTGGCCGAGACCACCCAGGTGCTTTTGGTCACCCATTCGCCCCAGGTCGCGGCCCGCGCGGCGCGGCATTTCCGCATCTCCCGCCTGAAGGACAAAACCCGTATCGAACTGCTGGATGACGAGGCGCGGCTGGAAGAAATCGCCCGCATGCTGTCGGGCGCCAATGTCACCAGCGAAGCCCGCGCCGCCGCCAAACGGCTGATGACAGAAGCTTCCGCGCCGCCCAAGAAAGCGCGCAAGCGGGCATGAGCGTGAAGCCCGTCGACAAACTCACCTCCACCGAGGCCGAGAATGAACTCGACCGCCTGGCGAAAGAGCTCACCGAGCACGACCGGCACTATTATCTGCAGGACGCGCCGGTCATTTCCGATGCGGACTATGACGCTCTGCGCCGGCGCAACGCCGATATTGAGGCGCGCTTCCCGCTGCTGGTGCGGCCCGACAGCCCAAGCCACCGGGTGGGCGCCAAGGTCAGCGAAAAGTTTGCCAAGGTGCGTCATCGCGTGCCGATGCTGTCGCTGGACAATGCCTTCAGTGACGAGGATGTGGCGGAATTCCTGGGCCGGGTGCGCCGTTTTCTTGGGCTGAAGGACGGCGACGAAGTCGCGGTGACGGCTGAGCCCAAGATTGACGGTCTCTCTGCTTCCCTGCGCTATGAGCACGGTGTGCTGGTGCAGGGTGCCACCCGCGGCGACGGCATGGAGGGCGAGGACATCACCGCCAACCTGCGCACCATTTCCGACATTCCGCTGCGCCTGAAAGGTAGGCCGCCAGCAGTGCTGGAAGTGCGTGGCGAGGTCTATATGACCCACAAGGCGTTCGAGGCGCTGAACAAACGGCAGGAAAAGGACGGCAAGCCGACTTATGCCAATCCGCGCAACTCCGCTGCAGGCTCGGTACGCCAGCTCGATCCGTCCATCACCGCCAGCCGGGCGCTGAACTTCTTCGCTTACACCTGGGGCGAGATTTCCGAACTGCCCGCCAAGACACAGAGCGGGATGCTGGAGAAGTTCGAAAGCTATGGGCTGAAGGTCAATCCGCTGGTCCGGCGCTGCGATACCCTGGACGGGATTCTGAAATTCTACCGCGACATCGAAGGCAAGCGCGCCAAGCTGGGCTATGACATTGACGGGGTGGTCTACAAGGTGGACCGGCTGGACCTGCAGGAACGGCTGGGCTTTGTCTCCCGTAGCCCACGCTGGGCCACCGCCCATAAATTCCCCGCCGAACAGGCCGAGACGGTGCTGGAAGGCATCGAGATCCAGGTTGGCCGCACAGGAAAACTTGCGCCGGTGGCGCGGCTCAAGCCTGTCACGGTGGGCGGCGTGGTGGTCCAGAACGCCACTCTGCACAACGAAGACGAGATCGAGCGGCTGGATGCTAGGGTCGGCGATACGGTGATGATCCAGCGCGCCGGCGATGTGATCCCGCAGATTCTGCGGGTGATCCTGGAAAAACGCCCGAAGAGCGCCAAGCCTTACAAGTTTCCCGACAAATGCCCGATCTGCGGCAGCCATGCGGTGCGGGAAGTGGACGAGAAAACCGGCAAGATGGACGTGGACCGGCGCTGCACCGGAGGATTGATCTGCGATGCCCAGACGGTGGAACGGTTGAAATACTTCGTCGGCCGCGACCAGTTCGACATCGAAGGCCTGGGTGGCACCTTGATCGAACTCTTCCATGACAAGGGCCTGCTCAAGGAGCCGGCCGACATTTTCGCCCTGACGGAAAAGCCGGAGAAGGTCAGCAAGGTGCTGGCCGAACATCGCGCCGCCCTGTCGGAGGAGCGCCGGACCGCCGAGGGCAAGGAGCCTGTAAAGACCAAGGCCAAGAAGAAGGACGAGGGCGAGGGTAAGCAGGTCGAAAACCTGATGGCGGCGATCGAGCGCCGCCGCACCATTGGTCTGGACCGTTTCATCAATGCCCTGGGCATCCGCCATGTGGGCGAGACCACGGCGCGTCTGCTGGCACGGCATTACCGTTCGATTGACAGCTTCCTGGAGGGCATGAAGGCCGATGACGCACTGGAGGAACTGCAGCACATCGAGGGCATCGGCGGCGTGGTGGCCGAAGCCATCCATGACTTCTTCGACGAGCCGCATAATGTGAAGGCGGTGAAGCGGCTGCTGGAATGGTTGGACGTGACCGACATGGCCGCGCCGGCCAGGTCATCGCCGGTGTCGGGCAAGACCGTGGTCTTCACCGGCACCCTGGAAAAGATGACCCGTCAGGAAGCCAAGGCGCGGGCGGAAAGCCTGGGCGCCAAGGTGTCAGGCTCGGTTTCAGCCAAGACTGACATCGTGGTGGCGGGACCGGGCGCGGGCAGCAAGCTCAGAGATGCGCAGAAGCACGATGTCCAGGTCCTGGACGAGGATGCCTGGCTGAAGCTGATTGGCTCCTGATCCCTCACCATGGCGGGCCTTGAGCCGGCCATCCAGAGTCACATACGCCAGCGTTGATGGCCCTGGATGGGCGGGTCAAGCCCGCCCATGGAGAGTTGGTCTCATATCGCTCGCGTCGCCCGATCCAGCCCTAACCGCCGCGTCGCGTCACGCGCACCACATCCAGCCGCAGCATCTGTCCGTCCTGCGGTGCATCGGTCACGCCTTCGAGCACCTGCTGGCGGTCGGGCTTGCCCTTGGCGCCATTGTCGATCTCCCGGTCGTTGGCGTCGATGGTGCGCACCTTGACCGAGGCGCCCGCCGCCACCGGAATGGTGACCTGAAAATTCTCTTTGTAAATCGTGTGCGAGGTGCGGGGATAATTGTTCAGCGTATAGGTCGCTTTCGGCTCCGACACTTCGATCTGCCATTGCGAATAGTCGGGGGAGCGGTCTTCGCCGCCGACCACGAACCAGGGCGCGGCCGGGTCGGGCACCGTGCCACCCTCTATCCGCGTCGGCTCAAGCAGGCCACGTACCCGCAATGTCACGTCATGGACGGTTCCGGCACGCCCACCGAAGGTGAAGCTCTTCTCATGCGCCCGGTCATGCAGGCAGGTATCGGGCTGTTCGGTATTCTCGCCGATGCATTGGTCATGGATGAACAGGCCCTTAAAACCGGCAGCGGCATCACCCTGTGCCAACGCGGCGCCTGTTGTCAGGAGCAGCCCGGCGATGACGTGCAACCTCATCATGTTCTGCCCCCGTTTTTACGGCCGTCTTGTGCGTGCCCTCAAATGGCCCCGTCGCGCGTAACGCGACAATCAAATGGACCGTGTCGCCCTGTCTAACCACTTGCGGGTTTCTTCATCCACCAGCGGGCCAATCGTGTCGCGCACCCGCGCATGATAGATATTCAACCAGCCGCGCTCGGTGTCGGTGAGCAGCGCGGATTCCACCAGATTCAGGTCGATCGGCACCAGGGTGATGGTCTCGAAGCCCATCATCGGCCGTTCGCCGCCCAAATCTTCCGGTTCGGTCACCACGATCAGATTTTCGATGCGGATGCCAAAGGCGCCGGCCTTGTAGAAGCCGGGCTCGTTGGAACAGACCATGCCGGGCCTCAGCGCCTGCATCACTGGCCGCTTGGAGATGTTCTGCGGGCCTTCATGCACCGAAAGGTACGATCCCACGCCATGGCCGGTGCCGTGGTCGTAATCCAGTCCCGCTTCCCACAGCGGCCGGCGGGCGAAACTGTCCAGCTGCATGCCGATGGTGCCGTCGGGGAAGCGCACCGTGGCCAGCGCGATATGGCCCTTCAGCACCCGGGTGAAGCGATCGCGCATCTCGGGCGTCGCCTCGCCCACCATGATGGTGCGGGTCACGTCGGTGGTGCCGTCGGGATATTGCGCGCCTGAATCCAGCAGGAACATCTCGTTCGGCCGGATGGTGCGGTTGGTGGAGCGCGTCACCCGGTAATGCACGATGGCGCCATTGCTGCCGGCGCCTGAGATGGTGTCGAAGGAGACGTCACTGAGCACGCCGGTGGCGCGGCGGAAACCTTCCAGGGTTTCGGCCGCCTGGATCTCGGTCAGCTCGCCGCTTGCCGCATTGGCTTCGAACCAGGCCAGATACCGCGCCAGCGCCGCGCCGTCGCGGATATGCGCCTTGCGCATGCCTTCGATTTCCGCGGGATTTTTGCAGGCCTTGGGAAGCTGGCAGGGGTCGGAACCCTGCCTGATCTTTGCGCCCGCCTTGGCTAACCGGTCGAAGATGGCGCTGGCGGCGGTGCTGGGATCCACCAGAACGCTCTTGCCTTTCATGGCGTCCAGCGCGGCGGTGAAGGCGCCGGGGTCCTGCACCCGTACGGCATTGCCCAGATGGGCCATCAGCTCGGGCGAGCGCTTGGCGGGATCGAGGAACAGGTCGGCGCCGCCATCGGTATGGGCGATGGCAAACGCCAGGGTGAAGGGCGTGTGCGGCACGTCATGGCCGCGGATATTGAGCAACCAGCAAACGGAATCGGCCAGGGTGATCACCGCGGCTTCCGCGCCGGCGCGCTTCAATCCATCGGCCAGCTTCAGGCGTTTGGCCTCGCTCTGCTCACCGGCAAGATTGAGCGCATGCGGCTTGGCTGGCGTTTGCGGTGGCGCGGGCTGGTCCTCCCACACCGCATCGATGGGGTTGGAGTCCACCGCCACCAGGGTGCCGCCGGCTTTTTCCGCCGCGGCCTTCAGATGCATCACGCCATGCTGGGTGTGCAGCCAGGGGTCGTAACCCAGCTTTGCCCCTTTGGGCAGGTGATCGGGAATCCAGCCATGCGGTCCTTCCGCCACCAGGTCGCGCGGTTCGAACAGCGATGTGTCAGTCTGGGTGCGAACCTGAAGCGTATAGCGGCCATCCACGAAGACGGCGGCCTTGTCCTTCAGCACCACCGCGGCGCCGGCCGACCCGGTGAAAGAGGTCAGCCAGGCCAGCCGCTCGGCATAAGCCGGCAGATATTCGCCCATATGCTGGTCGCTGTGCGGCACCACAAAACCGTCCAGCCCGCGCTTGGCCAGTTCCCCGCGCAGGGCAGCAAGCCGCGGCGCGACCGTGGCGGGGCTTGAGGTGTCGTCATAGGTCTGAAAGGGTTTGTCCATGGCTGAAAGCTAAGCTCCCCCTCATGCTTCGACAAGCTCGGCATGAGGGCTTGCATTAATCCTCACCCTGAGCTTGTCGAAGGGTGAGGATTATCTGGCCTTTTCCAGTACCAGCGCACTCCAGGGGCCTGCGCGGCGTGCCGAAACAAAACGCAGGCTGCGGTAGAAGCTGGTCACCAGCTTTTCCTGATTGTTCAGCAATCCCGACAGCACCAGCACCGCGCCGGGGGCCAGCGCGCGGATGATCTGCGGCGCCAGCTGGGTCAGCGGCCCGGCCAGGATATTGGCGATCAGAAGATCATAAGGAGCGGCCCGCGACAGGATGGGATTGGCGAGGCCATCTGCCACCACCGCCCGCACCAGCGGCCCCGCATCATTGGCGACGGCATTGTCACGCGCGACTTCCACGGCCACCGGATCGATGTCGGACGCCAGCACCGGCCGCTTCCACAATTTGGCGGCACCGATAGCCAAAAGCCCGGTGCCGGTGCCCAAGTCCAGCACATTGCGGAACGACCGTTCCCGCGCCAGGTCGCTCAAGACTTCCAGGCACAGCGCGGTGGTTTCGTGATGGCCGGTGCCGAAGGCCAGCCCCGCCTCGATCCGGATCGGCAGCACGCCATGCGGCACGGTGCCGGCATCATGGGCGCCATAGACGAAGAAGCGCCCGGCGCGCACCGGCGGCAGGCCTTCCTGGCTGAGCCGGATCCAGTCCTGGTCGGGCAGGGGCTCGACCAAGATTTCGCGCCCGGCGATGCGGCTGAGATACGCGGCATCCGGCTCCTCGGCATACAGCGCCTCCACCACTGCCCCGTCGGCGAAAGGTTCTTCCACAATCAGCACCGCCTGGGGCTCGCTGCCCAGCTCCAGGGCGGCGCAGATATCGGCGCTTTCCGCCTTGGTCAGGGCGACGCTGGCTTTCCAGAGGGGGGGATTTGTCATGGCGGGGATATGCCGTGCTAGCCTCTCAGGGTCAAATGAGGGCCGGGGACCATGCCGATGAAATCGCCACTGCTGGCCACCGCACTGCTGCTGCTGACCGCCTGTGCCGCCGCGGCCCAGAGCGCCAGCGACGCCACAATAGTCAGTGCCGAACAGGTCGAGCAGATCCGCCAGCGCGCCGCGCAGGCGCCATCCGCTCCCTCTGTGTCACGGCCCATCATCGCGGCGCCCGATGCGCTCAATCTGGAATACCGCACCGGCAAGGCCCCCGCTTCTGTGCATACCGGCCAGGCCGAGCTGATTATCGTGTTGGACGGGGCAGGCACCATCACCACGGGCGGCACCTTGGTGGAAGCCGTACCTGCGGCCAACGGCAATATTTCGGGCAGGGACATTACCGGCGGCACGCCCCAGCATCTGGTGAAGGGCGACATGCTGTTCGTGCCCCAAGGCACCGCGCATATGATGGTGCCCGATGCGACTGGCGCATTCGTGCTGGCGACCCTGCATCTGCCGCGCACGGAGCCCGCGCCGGTTGCCGGCCGCCCCGCGCCAAAACTGATCAATCACGCGGCCGATCTACCCGCCATGACCGAAAAAGCCAAAGCGGCTGCGG